>Ga0315282_10004389_pt1 | contig 24594 bp, 27 predicted proteins | sample YL17G07_20_MG_FD_203693 | JGI IMG/M metagenome (GOLD analysis project Ga0315282, IMG submission 203693) | Sediment microbial communities from Yellowstone Lake, YNP, Wyoming, USA - YL17G07_20 | ecosystem: Environmental > Aquatic > Freshwater > Lake > Sediment | place: USA: Wyoming | collected... | reverse complement strand
CGGCCGAGGCGCACAGCGCCTCGGCCGCCGCCGCATCGACCCCCAGCCTGCCCATCCCGGAGTCGAACTTGACGTGCACGCGGGCGCCGAGGCGCAGCGCCTCGCGCAGGAACGCCTCGGACCAGACGACGACCTCGGCGTGCGCCAGCGTGGCGCGCCGCAGCTCGTCGCCGGTCAGCGGACCGAAGACCAGGACCGGCGCGTCGATCCCCTCGCCGCGCAGCTCCTCGGCCTCGGTCGCCGTGGCCACGCCCAGCCAGGTGGCTCCGCCCTCGAGCGCAGCCCGCGCCGCCGGCACGGCGCCGTGCCCGTAGCCGTTCGCCTTGACGACAGCGCACAGCACGGCGGGGCGACGCAGCGCCTTCACCAGACGGCGCACGTTGTGGCGCACGGCCGCCAGGTCGACCGTGGCCAGGGCGCGTTCGCGGGCGTCGAGCACCTAGATCCCCAGCATGCGGATGATGTCGGCGCGTGCGACGATGCCCAGCAGCTCCTCGTCGTCGTCGACCACCGGCACGCGGTTGATCTTCTTGTCGACCATGATGTTGGCGGCCTGGCTGACCGGTTCGTCGGGCCCGACGGTGTGGACGTGCGTGGTCATCACGTCGGCGACCGAGGTGCCCACCATCTTGCGCAAGCGCTCCTCGAACTTCTTCTGGCCGCCGAGCGGAAGCATGTCGCCGCCGAGGAACGGGATGGACCAGGGCGCGTGCAGGTCGGCGTCCTCCATGACCAGATCGCCTTCGGTGACGATGCCGACCAGGTGGCCGTCGCCGTCGACCACCGGCATGCCGCTCACGTCGCGCTGGCGCATACGCGTCACCAGATCGTGCACCGTCGCCTCGGGGCCGATGGTCACCACGTCACGCTCCATGATGTCGGCGACACGCGGTTCGTCGCCGGTCGGGTCTGCCGCCATCAAAGGTCCTCCTCGTCGTCTGAGTCATCGTGCTCGCCGCCGCAGCCGCAGACGTCTTCCTCGAACTCCTCGTCGTCGTCCTCGTCCTCGAGCAGGCTCTCGACCGCCAGGGGAAGGAAGTCGAGCAGGTCGCCGGCGATCATGCCCTGGCTGCTGGTGGCCAGTTCGACGGCCAGGTCAGCGGCGAGCCCATGCACGTAGGCGCCCAGACAGGCGGCGTCGGTCGCCGGCAGCCCCTTGGCGAGCTGCGCGACTATGGCGCCGGTGAGGACGTCGCCGCTGCCCGGTGTGGCGAGCCCGGGGTTACCGGTGGCGACCACGTAGGCGTGCCCGCCCGGATCGGCGACGATGGTGCGCGCGCCCTTGAGCAGGACCGTCGCGCGGCTGCGCGCGGCGGCCTCGCGCGCCAGCGCCAGCCGCCGCGCGCCCACCTCCTGAGCCGTCACACCCAGCAGGCGAGCGAGCTCGCCCTCGTGCGGGGTGAGCACCGTCGCGGCGCTGCGCGCCGCGAGGAGCGCGAGGTCGTCGCCGAGGGCCCACAGGCCGTCGGCGTCGATCACCAGCGGCACGCTCTCGGCGACCAGCTCGCGTACCAGACCCGCCGTCTCGTCGTCGCGGCCCATGCCCGGGCCCAGCGCCGTGGCCTTCATCGCGCCCATCTCGTCGCGGACCATCGCGGCGCTCGCGACGCCGAGCCGGCCGGCGCCCGGCGCGGCCACGTTGATGACCTCGAGGAACGGCTTCTCGCCCGCCAGGTCGTCGGGCAGGACGCAGTGCACCAGACCGGCGCCCGAGCGCAGCGCGCCCATGGCCGCCATGTGCGCGGCGCCGGTCATGCCGCGGCAGCCGCCGACCACGGCCACAGTGCCGACCGAGCGCTTGTGGTCGTGCGTGGTCTTGGGCTGTACCAGGAGCGCCACGGCCTCGCCGGTCACGGCGAACACGTCGGCCGGCTCGTCGCAGCTCGGTGGGATGCCGATGGGTACCACGGTCACGTGCCCGGCGTACTCGAACCCGGGGCTCACGAGGTGGCCGATCTTGGCGGCGTGCAGCGCCACCGTGAGGTCGGCCAGCACGGCCGGACCGTGCACCTCGCCGGTCGAGGCATCGACACCCGAGGCGATGTCGAGCGTCACCACGGCGGCGGCCGAGTCGTTCAGGGCGGCGATGGCCTCGGCGGCGACGCCGTCGGCGGCACCGGCGAAGCCGGTGCCGAACACGGCGTCGACGGCGACGTCGGCGTCGCCCACCGGCTCGATGCCCGTCACGATCGGCACCCCGAGCTTCTCTGCGATGTCGTAGTTGAGACGCGCGTCGCCACGGTAGTCGTCGCGCGCCGAAAGAGCGCAGACACGCACCTCGACGCCGGCGTTGAACAGCTCGCGGGCGACGACGAAGCCGTCGCCGCCGTTGTTGCCCTTGCCGGCGTAGACGACGACGCTGTCGGGCGCGAAGACGCGCCGGACCTCGCGCGCCACGCCCACGCCGGCGCGCTCCATGAGATGACCGCCGGGGATGCCCAATCCCTCGCTGGCGGCCGCGTCGATGGCACGCATCGTCTCGGCCCCGTACAGACTCATGCAGAGCGGCTCAAGCATCGGTCCCCTCCCCGGCGCCCGCGGCGCCGCCTTCGGTAACGGCCACCGCCACAGCGTAGGCCATCCCGGCCGTATGGCTCAACGACAACTCGATCCGCGTCACCCCAAGGTGTGCCGCGATGTCGGCCACTTGGCCGCACAGGGCGATCTTCGGCTGCCCGCCGGAGAGCACCTCGATCTCGCGCCACACGAAGCCGATGATGCCGATCCCGAGCGCCTTGCCGACCGCCTCCTTGGCGGCGAAGCGGGCCGCGTAGCGCGGAAAGGGATCTGCGAAGCCGTCGGAGTAGGCGCGTTCCTGCGCTGAGAAGAGCCGCTCGTAGGCCCGCGGCAGGCGCTCGAGCAGGCGCCGCAGGCGCGCGACCTCGACGGCGTCGATGCCGACGCCGGCCACTGTGGCGCCGCCGCCCGTCCCGGCCGCCGCCGCCCCACCCCCCACACCGGCGCCGTCCATCTACTCGACCGTCACGGTCTTGGCCAGGTTCCGCGGCTGGTCGACGTTGTAGCCGTGCAGGCTGGCGATGTGGTAGGCCAGGAGCTGCAGCGGCACCACGGCGACCATCGGCGCCAGCAGATGGTCGCAGGCGGGGATGCGCAGCACCGCGGTGGAGATCCCGTCGATGACCTCGTTACCCTCGGTCGCCACGGCGATCACATGCGCGTCACGAGCCCGTACCTCTTCGATGTTCGAGACCAGCTTCGTGAAGATCGGGCTGTCGTTGGCCACCACGACGACCGGCGAGCCGTCGTAGAGTAGAGCGATGGGCCCGTGCTTCATCTCGCCGGCCGCGTACGACTCGGTCGGGATGTAGCTGATCTCCTTGAGCTTGAGCGCGCCCTCGAGACACACACCGTAGCCGGCGTGGCGCCCCAGATACAGGAAGAAGCGCTCGCGATGGTAGCGGCGCGCGACCTCCTCGACACCGCTGCCGGTCTTCAGATACTCCTCGACGAGGCGCGGCACGCCACGCAGCTCGCGGCCCAGGCGCAGCCGCTCGGCGGCGTCGGCGCTGCCGCGCGCCCGCGAGAAGTCGAGCGTTAGGAGCATGAGGGCGGCGACCTGGGCGACGTGCGTCTTGGTCGCCGCCACGCCGATCTCGAGCCCGGCGCGCGTGAACAGGACGTAGTCGGCGTCGCGCGTCGCCTGGCTGCCCTGGATGTTGGTCAGCGCCAGGACGGGCGAGCCGGCCTCACGCGCCAGGCGCATGGCGGCCAGCGTGTCGGCCGTCTCGCCCGACTGCGTGATGCCGATCACCAGCGTCTCCGAGTCCAGGAACGGGTGCCGGTAGCGAAACTCGCTGGCCAGGTCGACCTGCACCGGCAGGCAGGCCAGTTGCTCGAACGCATACGAGGCGACCAGGCCGGCGTGGTACGAGGTGCCGCAAGCGACGACGAGGACGCGGCGAAAGCCGCGCATCTCGTCGTCGCTCATCGCCATCTCGGACAGATCGACCGACCCGTCGCCGCGCAGCCGCCCGGCCAGCGTGTCGGCCAGCGCCTGCGGCTGCTCGTGGATCTCCTTGAGCATGAAGGTCTCGTAGCCACCCTTCTCGGCCGCGTCGGTGTCCCAGTCGACCTCGACGGCTTCCTTGTCGATCGCGCGGCCGTCGACGTCGCAGAAGGTAGCCCCGTCGGCACTCACGGTCACGACGTCCCCGTCGTCGAGCACGACGATCTGCCGCGTGTGGGCCAGGAAGGCGGGGATCGCCGAGGCGACGAAGGTCTCGCCGTCGCCGAGGCCCACCACCAGCGGCGCCTCCTTGCGCGTGCCGACGATGATCTCGGGCTCGTCGACGCTCACGGCGCAGAAGGCGAAGTGGCCCTCGAGGCGACGGACTGTCGCCCGCACGGCGGACGCCAGTCCGTCGCCCACCTGCTCCTCGATCAGATGCGCCACGACCTCAGCATCGGTCTCGGAGGTGAAGGTGTGGCCGCGACCGGTCAACTCGGCCCGCAGCTCCTTGTAGTTCTCGATGATGCCGTTGAGGACGATCGACACCCGGCCCGTGCAGTCGTCGTGCGGGTGGGCGTTGTCCTCCGACGGGCGCCCGTGGGTCGCCCAGCGCGTGTGGCCCAGCCCGACGCTGCCGCCACTGCCGTCACCCTCGCCCAGCGCCTGGGCAAGCGCGTCGAGATTGCCGACGGCACGCACGACATCGAGCGAGTCGGAGTCGAGCACGGCGATGCCGGCCGAGTCGTAGCCGCGGTACTCGAGGTGCCGCAGGCCGTCGAGGATGATCGGTCTGCCGGGACGGCGCCCGGCGTAGCCGACGATTCCGCACATGGGACCTCGCTTCTGAAGAGAAACGGGCGCGGCGGGAGAGAAGAGCGACACGCTCGGGCCGTTTTGTGCCCGCCGTTGCCGGCGGGGTTTGTCGGCTCGATGACGACCGTGCCGGGCCGGGAGGCATCCGCCGAAGACTTCGATGAACCTCCGCCTCGTCACCCGCCGCGGTCGCGCTCGCTCACGCTCGCGCGATGCCGGCGGGTCTGGCGCTGTTGCCTGGTGGAAGCTCTACCTACCCTGTACGCCCAGTGGACAGATCAGGATCCTGCTCTGTGTACCTCCTCCTTCGCTTGGCCGCCATTGTACAGGACGTGGCGGGGGGCGGGTCGGACAGCCCGCCCCCCGCCACGTCAGCACGCCGCGAGAACAGCCTCAATCGTCACCTCAAGATGTCAAGTTTTCTTGTTTGTAAACTTGACAGATGAGGACCGCCATCCCATACTCCCAGTATGACCGCTGCAGCGACAAGAGAGAGGGCGAACCAGAGCGCGTCCAGCCAGGTCCGAAGCCGCATCCACCGCGGGGGCGAGCGCCTCTGGCGTCACGCCGACTTTGCCAATCTGCCCCCGCAGGCAGTCAGCCAAGCTCTAAGTCGCCTGACGCGCGATGGGGAGCTGCAGAGGGTGGCGAAGGGCGTCTACTACCGCCCAAGGCCGACTGTTGTGGGCCCAAGCCGACCAGCCCCTGACCAAGTGGCCGCCAAAGCGACAGCGCTGCTCCTTCAGCCGGCGGGCCTTTCTGCCGCACACTGGCTCGGCTTCACATCACAGAACCCTGCGGTACCCGAGTACGTCTCTTCCGCGTCGTGGGCGTCAACAAGACTCAGTCACGCTCGCATCCGCACTCGTCGCCGGCAGAATCGCGATCGTCTCGACACAACGGCGGCGGCCCTTCTCGAGTTGCTGCGCGACCGTGGCGAGACGAGTGATCTCGACAATGATGCCACGTGCCGGCGCCTGCTCGACCTCCTCGCGACACTGCCGTTTGATCGCCTCGCCAAGGCGGCCCTTGGCGAGCCACCGCGCGTGCGTGCAATCCTCGGCGCGGCGGGTCAGCAGACCGGCGGTGACGAGCGGTCGGTCAAGCTCCTGCGCGACTCGCTCAACCCGCTCTCGCGATTCGAGTTCGGCAAGCTCGACTGCCTCGCGCACAGCCGCGAGTGGCAAGCCAAGTGAAGCTCTTCGAGCACCCCGATTTCACCGACATCCTGCTCGCAGCGGCCGACCGCTTCGCGATGCCTGTGCAATTCGTTCAGAAGGACTACTTCGTCACCGAGGCCTTGCGTCTGGTCGCCGAGGAGTTCGGGAGTGCGGTCGTCTTCAAGGGCGGCACCAGCCTGTCGAAAGGCTGGCGACTCGTCGCGCGCTTCTCCGAGGACGTCGACCTTTTCGTGAACCCCGTGGCATTCGACCCGCCGCTCGAGAGCAAGAACCGTATCAACAAGGCGTTGAAACGGCTGCGCGACGTGGTCGCCAAACACCCAGCGCTGATCTATCTCGAGGCCGAGGGCCACACGACAGGCGGCTTGGCTCGCGAGGACCACTTCCGCTTCGAGTCACGGTTCGCAGATCTGCCCGGTATCCGGCCCACGTTGATGGTCGAGCCAGGAATACGAAGTGGCGACGCACCAACCACTTCGGTGGGCCTGCAGTCGTACGCGTCTGAGTTCCTCGAGCGTGAAGGCGTCGTGCTTGAGGTCGATGATCTCGCCTCGTTCGAGATGCGGCTGCTCCACTTCCGCCGCACCTTCGTCGAGAAGCTGTTGGCCGTGCACTCGAAGATCATGGCTGTACTTGAGGACGCCAGCACCATCGACCGCGAGGCGCGCCACTACGCCGACATCCACTCGCTCCTGCAGACGCCCGAGGTCCAGCGGATGCTCCGTTCAGATGAGTACGCCGCCATCAAGGCCGACTGCGACGCCGTGAGCCGCAGGTTCTTCGCCAACTACCGCCCACCCGAGGACCTCAATCTCTCAGCGAGCCCGGCCCTCTTCCCCGACGGCGACCTGCAAGAGCGGCTGAGAGCCGCATACGATGCCCAGTGCGCGCTGCTCTTCTACAGCCCCTACCCCAGCTTCGATGAGGTGCTGGCCGCCCTGCAACGCGTGAGAGACTACGTCTGAGTCACGCCAACACCACAGGCCCGGACCTACAACCGCCGCAGCTCCGCGATCGCCTCCGCAATCACCTGCTGCTGCTTCTCGATTTCATCGAGCAGCTCTTCAGGCGTGCGCGTGTCTTCCTCGACGACCCGGTTGGGATTGACCGCCTTGAGGTCGTAGTTCCGCGCCTCGATCTCCTCGCGCGTCACCGTCCACGACCGCTCGCTGTCCGGCCGCTCAACAGACCCGCCCGCCCGGCAATCGCCCACCAGCTCGAAGAAGTCGCCCATGCGCATCAGCGTGAACGGTGTCTTCTTGCCGACCTTCAGGTCGCTCAGGTCGTAGTACCAGATGCGCTCGGTCGGACGCCCCTTGTTGAAGAAGAGCAGGTTGGTCTTCACGCCGGCGCCGGCCTGTGAGAACACACCCGGCGGCATGCTGACTATGCACCACAGGTCGCAGTCGTCGAGCAGCTTGCGCTTGGTCTGCACGAAGGCGGTCTCGTTGGTGCGGAACAGCACTCCCTCGTCGATGACCAGCCCGCAACGGCCACCCACCCCGTCGCGCTCCGCCGGCCTCAGGCTGTCGATCACATGCTGCAGGAAGAGCACCTGCGTCGCGCCGGTCTTGTACGCGAAGCGCGTCTGGGCGTCCTTGCCCTCTTTGCCGCCGAATGGCGGGTTCATGAGGATCACGTCGTAGAGCTGCGGCGCGCCCTCGAACAGGCCGTCGTAGGCCGCGGTCCCGGTGAGCGTATTGCCGTGCCAGATATGGGGCGCGTCGATACCGTGCAGCACCAGGTTGGCGAGCGCGATCGGGTAGATGGCGTTGTCCTTCTCGCGCCCGTAGAACGTGCGCTCCTGGAGCGTCTCGAGCTGGTCGGACGAGGTAATGTTGCCGTTGCCGACGCCCGTCATCTGCTCGAACGACTGAGCCAGAAAGCCGCCGGTCCCGCAGCCCGGGTCATAGACGGTCTCGCCGATACGCGGGTCGACGACCCGCACCATGGCGCGGATGATCTCGCGCGGCGTGAAGAACTGGCCGCCGTCGTTGCCCTTCTCGCCCATCTTGAGCAGCAAGCCCTCATAGACCTGCGAGAGCGTGAAGACGTGGGTGGTGTCGACTGAGGTGTGGTCGATCTCGTCGACCTTGTCGATCACGTCGAGGAAGTTGCGCTCGGTGTCGATGCGCGTGTGCTCGACGCTGCTCATGATCTGCGAGATGACCTTCTGGCGCGAGGTGGCGTCCGGCTGCTCGCCGAGCTCGCGCAGATAGGGCAGCAGCTCCTCGTTCAGGAAGTGGAAGACGGCGCCGAGCGACCCGCCCTGCAGCTCGGCGCGCTTCTCACCATCCGGCGCCGCCCAATCGCGCCAGCGACACGGCGGCGCCAGACTCGGCGTGTACTCAGCCCCGACCGCCGCTGCTTCGCCGGCCTCGATCTCCTCCCGCTCGTCGAGGATGCGCAGAAAGAGGATCCAGGTGAGCTCGGGCACGTACTGCAGCGCGCCGGCGCAGTTGGAGCGCCGCATGATGTCGCAGATCTGCTTGACGGCGGCGTTGACCGACTGCTGGGTGGCGAGCTTCTTGCCGTTGGCGTTCGCGGGTCGAGCCATGGTCCCCCGTTCTGGACAGCGCACCGACAGTCTACCGCCCGATGCGGTCGGGCCGCCCTGCGATTGTCATCCTTGACGCAAGAGCCGGATGTCCGGATGCTTGCGAATGCCATGGCACACTCACGTGGGAGATACAACGTGGTACTCGCCAACAACGGCGTGGCAGCTTCCACGCCGACACCAGATGAGCTCAATCGCATCACACGTCGGCTGCTTCAGTTGAACGCCGCCTACGAAGAAGCGTGCCTCAAGCGAGTCAATGACGCGTCTGAGCCCGAGACGGGAGGCTCTTCGTGAACGTGAAGCTGGCGGTACTCGCCGACTACGCCACCACGACCGCCGAGGGAAAGCTCGTGATTTGCGGGGTCTTCGACACGGTGTTCGCCCCCAGCGCGCCGGTTGTGCATCACTCCATGTACCTCGCTCTACGCGTCGACTCACATCCCGGCGAGCCGGCCAAACACCGACTTGTGATCCGCCTCGTCGACCCGGACGGCAACCTCGTGATCCCCGAGCTCGACGCCAAGTTCGACCTTGGGCCAGCCGCAGATCGCTCCCAGAGCGGCGGGCTCCAGCTCGTCCTTGCCTTGCCGAACGTGGAGTTCAAGACCATGGGACGCCACGCTGTCGACATCCTCATCGACGACCGCTTCGAAGAGAGCGTGATTCTCAACGTCGAGCGTCTGCCCGAGCCCCCAACAAAGCCAAGCGGGAATGAAGAGTAGCAGCCGGTCCCGTGACCAGCGCCGACCACCCGAAGAGCGGCCACAAGCTCCTGGAGCGCACGAAGAGAGCACGCTCCGGCTGGGGGCAGCGGCACTTCAAGCGCCTGTATGCGGCGTTCGGGTTCGTTGGGCACGAGCGTGCAAAGCATGTACTCTATGATCATCCGGAGCATCCCGATCTCGTGGGCAGCGTCCCCCGTCACGACAGCCTCAGAGACTGGGTGGCTAATGACGCGATCGCGTTGATCGACGAGCTCCTGAAGCGCGAGGGAGAACCGTCATGAAGAAGACGCTCGGGTACTATCGGCAACTTCCCTACGAACGCACTCTCGAAGTGCGCCAAGAGGGCTCAGGCCGGTACTTCCTGTATCGCATCGCAGAGATCCCGGCCGTCGGCGGCGACGGCGCCACCAAGGATGAGGCGCTCACGCATCTCAAGGAGGCCTTCGACGACTATGTCAGCTGGCGCCTCGAAGACGGCCTCAGCATCCCCATGCCTCAGCGCCCGGTCACGAAGTCGGTGTCCAAGCGCTACCGGCTCGAGATCCGACCCGTGAAACACGGCGACAGCGCTGGTCGGAGCACCGTTGAGACTCCAGCGCACGAGTACTCCACCGGCATGGAGCAGCCGGCAGCCACCCTCTTTGCCGACGCGCAGAGCGCCCTCGCGGCCTGCTGAAGTACGAGTAGACCCGCGCTAGGTCGCGCGAAGGAGTCCACCGTCCTCTACTCCCCCGCCTCTTCCGCCGGCTCCGGGATGTAGACCCGCTTGAGCGGGATCTCGGCGCGGTATCTCGCGTCGAGTCCCTCGTAGTGCTCCATCAGCAGGTCGAGGAGGGCGTCGCCGTCGAGCAGGCGGAGATTGCCCTTGGCCTCAGCGAAGTCGCCTGCCTGCTTGGAGAACGACGCCAGCGTGACGAAGAGGCTCACACCTACCTACTTCCGTGTCGATCGCCTAACGATGTTTCCTTGGTTGTCCATCACCCCGATTGCGGTCCCATCGGTCACATCGAGGGCAGCGTCCACGGCCTTCTTGTTCGCTCCGGCGACGTAGACAGGGCCGCGATGCCCGCGGAGCTGGCCGGGAGCCTCGGCAACGGTGTCCGCTGTCTCTACCTCGATCGTCGCCCGCGACGACTTGATGTCGACACCTTTGCCGTCGTTGTACTTGGTGCCGTACTTCTGCGCGATGCGTCTCGCCGTTTCCTGATGTGAACGTGACTCAGCCATGAGGGCTCCTTCCTTCGGCGTGGCGCGCACCACGCCGGCTTCGACCTGCACTTGCATTCTCAGTCGGGCAACCGTTATCATATGATAACAGAAAGAGACGAGGTGATCGGCAAACCCAAGGTTCTCCTGTTCCTGCACCTCATGAAGATGGCGGCCCATGAGCAGTTCGTGTTTGCCAACCGCAGCAAGAACCTCGAGACGCTCGCCTCGCTCGGCATCACGCGCAAACATGCTGAGTCCCTCGTCCTGGGCCTGCAGCCCGAAGACTATGTCCGTGGCCCAGACCCAGACCACAACTACCCCGGCCTCGAGATGTGGGTCTTCGGGCTCCGAATGGCCACCCGCGAGGTGTACGTGAAGCTCCAGGTGATCTCAGACCCGCCGGTGCGGTGCGTCTGCGTCTCGTTCCACGAGTCCGAGCGCCCCATGCACTATCCGCTCCGCGAAGCAGAGCCACCCGCAAACGAGGAGGAGCAGCGATGAGCACGACCTTCTGCCCCACCTGCATGAAGGACGCCGAGGTGCGCATCGAGGACCGCCACGAGACGCTGACCGTGCGCGGCGAAGCGATCGAGGTACCCGCCCAGGTCGCCGTCTGCGAGACCTGCGGGCAAGACGTCTGGTCAGACGAGCAGGACGACGCGACCCTGACCCGCGCCTTCGCCGAATACCGCCACCGTCACGGGCTGCTGCAGCCAGAGGAGATGGCGCGCATCCGCACGCAGTGGGGGCTCGGGCAGCGGGCGTTCGCGCAGCTCCTCGGCTGGGGCGAGATCACGCTGCATCGCTACGAGTCGGGCTCGCTGCAGGACGCCGCGCACGACGCGCAACTGCGCATGGCCGAGCACGCGAGCAACGTGCGCATCCTACTGGCGTCGAACGGCGCGCGACTGACCGCACGGCAGCGCGCGACCGTGGAGCAGCGCCTGGCGGACGCCGACGCCGCGAGCGCCGAGAACGAGTGCGGCGACGAGGAGCTGGAGCGCCTGCTGGCGCGCGCCGCCACTGGACCCTTCGGCGGGGGCGCGCCCCTGTCGCTCACCAAGGTCCGCGAGATGATCGCGTACTTCGCCGAGACGCCCGACCTGTTCGTGACCAAGCTCGCGAAGCTCATGTTCTACGCCGACTTCCTGCACTACAAGGAACACGCCACGTCGATCACCGGGCTCGCCTACGCGCGCCTGCCGCAGGGCCCGGTGCCCGAGCACTACGAGCGCATCAGGGCCGACGTGCTGGAGAGCTCGATCGTCGAGATCGAGGAGCGCTGCGGCGGCACCTGGGCGGGCGAGGTGCTGGTGGCGCTCCGGAAGCCGACACTCGAGGCCTTCTCAGAGGATGAGCTCGCCGTGCTGAAGTCGGTGCGCGAGCAGCTCGGAGGAAGCACGTCGAAGAGCCTCAGTGAGATGTCACACGCCGAGACGGCGTGGACGGCGACGACAATGGGGCGGCTGATTCCCTACGAGAAGGCGCGGGAGTTGTCGCTGACGGCGTCGGGCAGCGGAGCGTGAGCTACGCTTGGACTGCGTCCAGAACGATCTCTTCCTCAGACGCGAAATCAACAGCGACGGTATCCATTGGCTTGAAGTTCGCCTGGAACCAGCGCTTGACCGGCACGCCACCCATCACTCGCGCCGTACCGTTCCGGTTCGCGTGCCGGTCGACACGTCCCTCGACCACCTCACCCTCTCGCCCGAGGCGAATCCGAACCGGTCCCTCGGTCCTCCGAACGTAGCGATCATGGCTGACGCCGACATTGAAGAAGCCCATCTTGAAGTACGTCTTCTGGAGCGTCAGGTTGAGAGCCGTCATCCTTCCCTCCACGTCTCGCTGTCCAAGAGAGAGCCCTGCCCTCGCCATTCGCCGGAATCGAGGAGCTTCCGGTCCGCCTCCCGTCCCGCCTCCAGCAGAACCCTTGCGAAGCGCTGGCCCCGGCGTGATTCGTCGAGCGAGTTCGCGACGTGCGACACCAGCGCCTCGGGCTGGGTCACCAGGTCCCGCCGATGCTCCGTGTCGAAGCCGAGAGGAACAACGTCCAGTCCCAGCCGGCGGGCTCCCTCGACCACCCGAGGCGATGGTGTGTAGAAGCTCCAGATGAGGTAGCTCCCGACGCGCAGGTCGTGTGCCTTCCCGAATTCCGCTCGGATCGTCTGGGCGCCCAGCCGACGGTCGCACTTCGCCTCGATCACGCGGAGGGCGTTCGATGGCCGCGGCCGATCCAGCGTCGAGGTGACGACGAGGTCAGGACGTCCGCCGAGCACCGTCGTCTCACCTGCCATCACTCGCTGGGCCCACAGGTAGCGCGTCTCGCCGTCCTCGTCGATACCGATCGGGCCCGTCTTGCCGAACAGGCAGACTTCGGAAGCCCGTGCCTCTCTCGCCGACAGAAGCACGGCCAGCAGACTGAGAGCCTCCACGAGCCGCCATGTCTCGATCTCGGGGACCTGCCTGGACTTCAGGGCGGCCCCGGCAGACCCAATGTGGACGATGCCGATGTCACGCCGCTGTCGTACCGTCTCGGCGGCCACACGAATGGCCGCCCACAACGCGCTGCGAGCTTCGACGTCGTCGTCGGCGGCCGACAGCCGTGGCGTCTCCGCATTCATCCGTGAGTCTCGTACCATCGGTGCGCCTTCTTCACTTGATCCAGCCACACCGCCATGTTGTCGTCGTGACGCGTCGACGCGACCAGCCCCACCTGCTTGAGCAGCCGGTAGAAGCCCTCGCCCGGCTGTCTCTCCGCCGTGTCGACGACCAGCGCGCTGGCAAAGAAGCCGCCCTTCTCGTAGCTTCGCGCGCTGATGTAGCCGAGGAAGTCGCCGATGAGCGCCCGGTCCAGCTCTTGCCAATTGTGGGTGTCGATCACGTGCGGTCTCTCGGCGAGGTTCGGCAGATCGAATGCTACGTCCTCGACCAGATCCGAGTAGGTGATCAGATCATGCGCCCGTCCGCGCACCGCGATCCGCACCTCGAGCTCGGCGAGCACGTTGGCGTCGTCCTCCGCGTACGTCCACCGCATGTCGCGTAGAGCCTGCAGGACGCTATCCACCGCGACCTCCTTCTCTCGCCCGAAACGCCCCGAACGCCTCCACGATCCCCGCGACTCGCGGGACCAGGAAGGCGCCCGCGTCGGCGTCGCCGAGCAGAACGACGCTGTCGGGGTCGTCCAGCCAGAGACGCCCGAGCGCGAAGGCCACGCGGGCGTCGAGCTCATCGTCTGACGACGGAGGCACGCGGCGCACTCCGGATAGGACCGAGCCAACCGGCCCGACCCGCATGAGCGACTCCCACACCTCGCCCAGCACGCCAGGGTCCCTCTTGTAGAGCCAGGAGGCGTCGGCACCGCGCTCCTCGCGACACCACAGCCAGATCGCCACCGCGGGATGCACCTCGACGATGTGACGCCCGCGCCGCGGCCGCGTGACGTCGTCCGAGGCGAGGCGGAACGGCAGCGCGTCGGCATCCGCGTCATAGGGCCCCACCCGCGGCAGCCCGACCAGCGCGCGCGACAGCGCCCAGTGCGGACAACCCGCGTAGCCGAGCACGGAGACGCCGGCCGGCGTCTTGAAGCCGGTAGCCGCTTTGGAGAAGAAACTCTCGATTGGGCGCTGGAAGAACGCCGACCCGCGAGCCGCGGCCCCCGCGACGACGGCGGTAGGCGGGCCGGACAGCGGCGCGTCCCAGGTCACGAGCACGTCATCCGCCGTGCGGATATCGGCGATGAAAGTGACAGCATCCTCGGGCCGGATGTGGCAGTCGGTTCCATTGAAGACGGAGAGGCCCTTCGCGGGGGCCGGGTCGATGCCGACGACGTTCACGCTCTGGGTTCGGCGGTGATCAACGGCACCTAACGGCCCAGGCATCTGGCCCGAAGGATCGACGCACGATACCGAAGGAGGATCCGCAACGGGACAGAACCGCCGACAGCGGGGGTGGGATGGCCAGTCTCCTGCGAGACGGCACGGAAGCTGTCGGCCACGCCTACCCGCAGGACAAGTCGTAGGTGACTGTGGACGCCTGGGACTCCTGCAGAATCAGGCGAAGTCGCTCGACCTCATCGCTTACGCTTTGCTGCTCGTCGAGCTGCGCGACTACCTCGCTGTGGTCCTGTGCCGCGCTCTGGAGCACCGCTTGGAGCTGGCTGCTGAGGTCGCTCGGTTCCATCGGTCACCTCCTTGGAGGAACCCCAGTTTACCGCTTTCCTTCCCAGTTGTGCTTCCAGTTGCTGTCGCACCGGCGAGATCTCGAGGTCTGCAGCACAGTGCGGGCACTTCATGAGGCCGCTGTCGGGGAACGGCAAACGCCCAGGCGCGAGCTGGACGTCAGGCCGGAATCGCAGGTGCAGCGGTATCGGCTTCTTGCAGGTGGGACATTCGTAGTCAACCTGGGCGTCTCCGACACCGGAACCGGCCGGCGGTCCCACCTGAACGACGTTCACTCTGATGACGAGCTCCACAGACTCGGTCTCGTAGAGCTTGACCGCGTTGGACATCAGTGTCACAAGCACGTTCGCCCCGAGCTGCCTGTAGATGTCCCCGCACTCGTCGTCGGAGAACATCGTGACTGGCACACCCATCTCGAGAAGTTGAGCGGCCGAGACCATCCGCCCGTGCGAAAGCCAGGTGGAGTGGCTGCACAACTGGTCAGCGATACTTTCGGCGCGGGCTTCGGCATCGGCGTTACTCTTGAGCATCCCGCGCGCGAGGCCGCGCATGACCAGCGTCTTGGACAGCAAGCTTGCTTCCGCGGCAGCCTGGAGGTCTGCGGGCGTCACCTGCTGCAGGATCGGGATGTAGCCGGCGTTGAGCCTCCCTCCCTTCGCGGTCTCGAGGATCTTCTCGACTCCTTCAGACAGGGACTGCGCCGGCACGGTACGCCCGTTCGCTTGGACGAACTGAGGATCAATCGGCCCAAGACTGCTGGCGACATCCATCAGGAGCGAATCGCCCTGAAGAACGAGAATCGTCGCGGCGCTCTGAGCACGTATGGGCACTATGAACCGAACGCTGCTGAAGCGATCTTTCACGAGTTGGGCGATGCGCTCGGCGGCCTCGGCCAGGCCACCGGCAGAGTGCACAACAACGTCGACGTCCGACCCCTCCGGAGTGCTGCGAACGCATTCGTCGACGTACGGAATGTCGATGAAATGAATCATTGCGCCAGGGGGTGGCAGCTGCTTGTCGGGATCGCCGACGAGCAGAATCACATGGCGCCCACGCTTCTCGCGCACATGGCGCATGAGCTCAACGCGCTGTGCCCGCAGGCGCGCGGGTGCATGACGCGCCCGGAGCAGCTCATGGAGTTCCGGCATGCGAATTCCCCTCCCCCGACGTGTGAGGTACCGTGGTTTGAGAACCCCCGTTCACGCACATGACCCTACCTTCTTGCGAGTCGTGGCAACAGCTCGTACACATCATCCTTCGGACACAATTCGGGAGCCGAACCGTGGACAATCGTGGCGAGGCCTTGAGCAGCCGCGACGGCTTCCCCGCAAGCTTCGCTCAGAGCCCATCGATGGCGTCCTTGACTCGCTTCTTCTTGACTTCGGGGTCCTCCAGCTGAACGTACTCGACGGCGGCAAGGTCGTCGCCGCGCTTGCGGTTCTGGCGTGGCTCGAGTGCCTCGACGAGGATCGCCTCGAGCGCCGGCGCCAGCTTGGCCGCGTCGAACGACGACGGCATCTCGCCAAGCGCCCCCGATGCCGAGACCGGCAGCAGCCCGAACCACGAGAAGCGATCCCACCGCGCGGAGAGCCGGTCGATCGTGTGCTCGTAGAGCCGGTTCCCGAGCGCGCGGTCGGTCGTCCTGCCGACGTAGATCACCTCGCGCCTGTCGTAGAGCAGATAGATCCCTCGCTGCCCGTTGAAGTCGACCGCCGTTGCGCCGCTTTGCTGCTTGCCGAGGAGCTTTGGGCTGCGCGCCCAGTCCACCGACTCGCGCCGCCAGAACATGCCGAAGGCCGTGACGATCGCGTACTGCTCCTCGGCCTCGGCCGCCGCTTCTTCGTCGTGCTTCTCGACCGGAACGTCGGCCGGGATGGCGACGCCGACTCCACCCTTCAGGGCATAGGTCCCCTTCGACACGCGCACGTACGGAGACTTGTCGCCGTCGTGTTTGATCGAAGCCGCAATCTGGGCGACGACGGTCGCCGCTGGCGTCGCGCCGAGCTTCTGGCGCAGACCGTCCGCGACGATGCGCTCCGCGATATCGCCGTAGTACATCGGAGCGTCCGCCTCCGCGAGCACCATCTGGATCGCCTGGTGCCAGGTCATCTCTTTGGGCACGGTATCCCCCTCATGAGTCGGTGGTTACGAAGGCCTGGCGGAGAAGGGCCGCCGACAGGCGGCCGATCTCCGCCGCTTCTCGATCCGCGGCCCGCGAAGCGGCATCCAGTTGACGCGCCGAGGCTGCCCATGACTCGACTGCGGCGTTCTGCTCCGCCAGCGTTGGGACGGGGAATTCAAGCGATTCGATCTTCCTGACGCTGAGCGTGTGCAAGCCCGTCGTCGTCATCGCTCGCTGAAGCATCTGCTCCATGCCTTGGCGACTGTTGAGGTAGAGACTCAGGTAATCGGGGTTCAGCAGGTCGCGACGCGGGCGCACGCGAATGACGTGGTTCTGGTGAACGCACCCGTCGATCTCGCCGCGGAAGAGCGCGTTGCGGCCGATCTGCTCGCGACTTCCGTTGCCCTCCACGACGAGCAGGTCGCCGGAGCGAAGCTGGAGGCGATTGAGTTCGGCAGGCGTCACTTCCATGCGCTCGACGTTGGACACGTCCAAGTAGCCGCGCATGACGTTGCGCACAGTGAGAAACGGCCGGTGGAACGACTGGGGAGCGCGAGCTGGCGACTTCTGAATGCCGCCCGTCACCGTGGCGACATCTCCGCATCGCCGTGTAGCACATTCGAGCCGGCGGAGTCCGGCCAAGAGGTCTTCGAGCGTCGTCGTCGCCAGACTACGAAGCGACTCCGCCTTGGCGTCAACGGCGGCGCGCATGCGCGCCGCCGCATCCAGCTGCTCACGCAGCAATGCGGCGATTCGCTTCTGCTCGGACAACGGCGGAAGCTCGATACGAAGCTCCGCAAGACGCACGGCTGGCAGATGCGCAATGGTCGTCCTTGCATGTGAGCCCAGGAACTCCCCACGTTCGGCCGCAAGACGCAGACGGAAGGCAAGGTAGTCAGAGTCCAGAGTGTCGGGCCGCGGACGCAGACGGTGAAGGGACTTCTGGTAGAGGCAGCCATCGATCTCGCCGTGCCAGACAGCCGCGCGCCCAGGTTCGCCGCCCTCGCAGACCATCACGTCACCGTCGCGAAGCGTGAACTTGGACTCCTGAGCGTCTGTGAAGTCCATCTCCGCGACGTCCTCCAGATCGAAACGCCCCCATTGGACGTTGGCGTTGCGAAGATACTTGCGAGGCCGTAGACCCTGTCTGCTGGCCGGGGACAGCATCTTCCCGAGCTGGATGTCGCAGACATCAGCAAATCGCACGGAGGGCCAGTCACTTGACCTCCGGCGTGACAGGCCGGCGTTCGCGAGTTCGGTGTCGGTCTGACCAGACGCGCTCACGCCGCGAACATCCTCGCCTTGGTGTCGAGCAGCACGTCGGCGGGCTCGCCAAGCTCCTTGAGCGCGGCAAGCCCACCGGCCCGCACCACCGCCGGCACGCGGAAGATCTGCGGGCTCTCCAGTCCCTTGGTGCCGTCGTGGGCAAACTGCTGCGCCAAGGCACGCAGGGTTTCGGCTGTCTTGGCGGGCAGGCCTGCGAGCCAGGCGGCGTGCTTGTAGGTGAACGCCTCAGCGCGCTCGGCGCGCGTACGCGGAGCGAGGCCGTAGCCGAGCTCCGCGAGCACGTCGTAGAGGTCGTACTCGTCCATGTGCTCGACCGCCTGCACGATGATCGGCGAGCGGCCGGCGTCGGGCAGGTGACTGAGGAGCGACTCGCGCTGCGGCGGCACGATCCAGGTGTGGCGGAAGGCGTCGAGCGTCAGCGCCTCGGCCACGAGGCGCTCGGCGAGACGCTCCTTGTACTCCTCCACCGGCACCGGCATGGTGCGACCCTCGCTGTCGACGGTGAGGATGGCGGTGCCGTTGTGCACCAGGCGCACCTCGAAGCCCTCGGCGACGTAGATGGGCTCAGGCGGTGGCGGTGGCGGTGGCGGCGGGGGTTGTCCCTTCCGCGGCGGCCGGTACTTGGTCGCGAAGTCCTGCCCGAAGAGCCGCGTCGCGTTGGTGTAGTCGTAGATGCGGAACATCAGCTTGCCGGTCGTCGGGTCCAGGCGCGTGCCGCGGCCGACCATCTGGTAGAAGGCGATCGGCGAGCGCACGTACTTGAAGAAGACGATGTTGCGCACCGGTGGCACGTCCACGCCGGTGGTGAGCAGGTCGACGGTGGTGGCGACGAAGTGCGAGCGCTAGGCCGCCTTGAGATCGGCGATGTACTCGGCGCCGCCGACGCTGGCCGTGCACTTGAAGGCGTAGGGCTCGGCGCGCTTCTGGCTGCTGTCCGCGCACCACTGCGCGTAGAGGTTGTTCATCTCGGCGGCGACACGGTCGGCGTGGTGGTCGCGGGCGCAGAAGACGATCGTCTTCTGCTCGGGGCCGCCGGTCTCGACCAGGTGCGCGAACAGGTCCGCGCACATCGCGTGCACGCGCTCGGGCAGGAGTAGGAGCGCCTCGAAGGTCTCGGCACCATAGTGGTCGCGCGCCTCGTCGAGGTCGACCGGCTCGCCGGTGAAGGCGTCGATGAGCTTCTTGCCGGCCAGGTCGTCCTTGTCGACGCCGGTGACCTCTTCGCTCTGGTTCTCGCCGTCGAGGAAGACCGCCTTTCTGATCACCTCGCAGGCGGCCAGGTAGCCGTCCTCGATGCCCTGGCTGATGTCGTACTCGTAGACCGGCTCGCCGAAGTGGGCCAGGTTGTCGGCGTTGATCTGCTGGTCGGCGAGCGCCTCCTTGGTCTTGTCACTCATGGTGATCGTGCGCGGCGTGGCGGTGAGACCGATCTGCACCGCACTGGGGTTGCGGGTGAGCACCTGCGACCACTTGCCCCAGGCCGAGCGGTGACACTCGTCGATGACGATGTGGCTGAAGCAGTCCTCGGGGTAGTTGGCCAGCAGGAAGGTGGCGTCGGCGTCCTCGGTGGCCACGTCGAGGGTCTGGTAGGTGGCCACCAGGATGCGGGCATTCTTCTGGGGGTCGGCGGAGCTGACCGGGGCCGCGTCGGCGCCGAAGACGGCCTGCAGGGCGCCCGTGCCTTGTATGCGCAGCTCGTCGCGGTCGCACACGAAGAGGGCGCGCTTGAGTTGGCCGGCATCCGCGATGCGCTTGAGAAGGTTGACGGCGATGAAGGTCTTGCCGGAGCCGGTGGCGAGCGAGAGCAGGGCCCTCTTTGGCCGACCCTCTCGCTCGCACCTGGCGATCTTCTCGAGAATGGCGCGGATGGCGGCGTCCTGGTAGTAGCGGCGGGTGCCCTCGCCGTTGTGGTAGCGCTGCAGAAGCGGGGCGGCGGCGGGGTCGGAGAGGGAGAAGCCCATGCCCTCCTCGTAGCGCTGCTGTAGCTCCTGCGGTGTGGGGAACTCGGTCAGTTTGCGCGGCGCATGGGTGAGGCCGGTGATGCGGTCGTACTCGACGAACTGGTGACCGTTGCTGGCGAAGACGAACTGCACGTTGAGGCGCCTGGAGGCGGCGTAGAGCTTGGCCTGCTCCAGGCCGTGGCCGGGCGGCTTGCTCTCGGGCTTGGCTTCGATCAGCGCCACCGCGACGGGCTGCGCGTCGGGCGTCGGCTTGATGCGCAGCGTGTAGTCGATGCGCCCCTGCGCCTGCTTGAACGGGCGGCCGTCGATGATCTCGATGGCGCCGGCCGTCTCCTCGCGGCGAATCAGGTCTTCCGTCCAGCCGCGTGCATGGATCGCCGGTGTGATGAGCTTGGCGCGCGTATCGGATTCGGAAAGGCCCAGAACTCCCCCAGGCAATCGTCCACGCCATTCTAGCTACTTCGTGGACGGAAGGGGCGAAGGCCGTTTCTATCCCAGCTCCTCCTCGATGACCGTCGCCAGACGCAAGCAGACGCCCTCGCAGTCACCGGCGTCGGCCGCCTCGCACATGACGCGCACGAGCGGCTCGGTTCCCGAGGGCCGCACCAGGATGCGGCCCTTGTCGCCGAGCCGCTCCTCTTCCATGGCGACCGCCTGCCAGACCGTCGCGGCACCGTCCAGCGCCTTACGATCGCGCACCGTGACGTTGAGCAGGCACTGCGGCAGCCGGGTCATGATCGTCGCCGCCTCGTCGAGCGGGACATCCATCTCCCTAAGGGCCTGCAGCAGCAGCAGCGCCGTGGCCAGACCGTCCCCGGTGGTGGAGACGTCGAGATCGATCACGTGCCCCGACTGCTCGCCGCCCAGCAGGTAGTCGTTGGCCAGCATCTCGGCCAGCACGTAACGGTCGCCGACGGCCGTGGTGACGACCTCGATGCCTTCGCGCCGCATCGCCAGGTGGAAGCCGAGGTTGGTCATCACCGTGGTGACCACGGTCTCGTGACGCAGCAGGCTCTTGGCCTTCAGGTGCTTCGCCAGGATGGCGATGACGAAGTCGCCGTCGACGAGCTCGCCATGCCCGTCCACCGCCAGCACACGGTCGCCGTCGCCGTCGAAGGCCAGGCCGAGGTCGAAGCCGTCGTCTCTGACCACTTGCTGCAGCGCGTGCATGTGGGTCGAGCCGCAGCCGTCGTTGATGTTGAGGCCGTCGGGCTTGTCGAACAGGACTGTCAGGTCAGCGCCGGTCTGGCGCAGACCGAGCGCCGCCGCCTCGAACATGGCGCCGTGCGCGCAGTCGACGGCGACGCGCAGGCCGACGAGGTCGACGGGGATGCGTTCGACGAGCCGGTCGACGTACTCCGACACCGCAGCGCTGTGGGCGTACGACACGCGTCCGATCTCGCCGCCGGTCAGGGAGGGCAGGTCGTGCTCGGTCACGTGCTCGATGATCTCGGCCTCTTCGTCGTCGGAGAGCTTGAAGCCGTCGCCGTTGAAGAACTTGATGCCGTTGTCGGCGAAGGGGTTGTGCGAGGCCGAGACGACCACGCCGGCATGGGCTTGCCGCCGGACCACTAGCGACGCCACCGCCGGCGTCGGCATGACGCCCAGCACCTCGACGTCGCCGCCGCCGCTGGTGATGCCGGCGACGAGCGCCGCCTCGAGCATGGTGCCCGAGAGCCGCGTGTCGCGGCCGATGAGGAACCTGGGGTGCGGGCCGACGCGCCCGGCGTGCACGACGGCGGCGGCGCGTCCGACCTGGGCCGCCAGACCAGGAGTGAGATCGGCGCCGGCCACGCCGCGGATGCCGTCGGTGCCGAAGAGGCTCATGCGACCGCCCTTTCGCAGGGGGTGGGGGACGGCCCTATGCTATGCCGCCACGCATGGCGGGACAAACGGCCGGAGAGGCAGGGACGAGCGTGAGTCGATGAGGCGGGACGGCTAGCGCTTGCTGAACTGCGGCCGCTTGCGGGCCTTCTTGAGGCCGGCCTTCTTGCGCTCTTTGACGCGCGCGTCACGCGTGAGGTAGCCGGCCCGCTTGAGCGGGATGCGCAGGTTCTCGTCGGCGCCACAGAGGGCGCGGGCGATACCGTGACGCACGGCGCCGGCCTGGCCGGCGATACCGCCGCCCTGTACGTTGACCTTGACGTCGAACTTGCCCCGTGTGCGGGTGGTCTCGAAGGGCGCCAGGGCGACCGTCTGGAGGACCGGGCGGGGAAAGTACTCTTCGAGCTCGCGGCCGTTCACGACCACGCGGCCGACGCCGGGGGTGAGGATCACCCGCGCGACGCTGCCCTTGCGCTTGCCGGTGGCGTTGTAGGTGACGGCAGCCACGTTGCGTCTACTCCTTGATCGTCATCGTTTCGGGGTGCTGGGCCTCGTGCCGATGCTCGGGGCCCGCGTAGACCTTGAGCTTGCGCAGCTGGGCGCGACCGAGGCGGTTGTGGGGCAGCATGCCCCTGACCGCGCGCCGCAGCACCTCTTCGGGGCGCCGCGCCATGAGATGGGCGTACGACTCGCCCTTGATGCCGCCCGGGTAGCCGGAGTGGCGCCAATATATCTTCTGCTCGGGCTTGTTGCCCGTGACGACGACCTTCTCGGCGTTGACGACGATGACGAAGTCGCCGGTGTCGATGTGCGGCGTGTAGATGGTCTTACGCTTGCCGCGCAGGGTGTCGGCGATGACCGTCGCCAGGCGGCCCAGGGTGAGGCCGGCGGCGTCGACGACGTACCACTTCTTCTCGATGTCGGCAGGCTTGGCGACGTAGGTCTTCAAGGGGACTCCGGTCGAGACACGCGAGCGGGTATCATACCCCGCTCGCTGACGCCTGCGCAAGCGAGGGTCAGGGGCTGCGCGCCGGCCGTCCGGCCGGCGCGCAGCGACCGTCAGACGCCGGTCGGCGGACAGGCGGGGCCGTTCCCCGGCAGACGGCGCAGCTCGACCACGTCGCCCGCCTCGAGCCCCAGGACCTCGGCCGCCGAGCCCGTGTTGACCGCCACCGCTACCTGGCCGTAGCTGTCGACCAGCACCATGATGTCGCTGGGCTGCACGCAGGTGAAGGTGCGGGCCAGACGGGCCAGGTAGCGCTCGCCGCGACAGACCAGCTCGACGGGGTCGCCGAGCTGCGCCTTGTCGAGCCGCTCGGCGTCGAGATTGAGGGCGACGTTGCCGAAGCGGTCCACCAGCACGGCCGTCGCCTTGAGGCCCTGCTTCGTCCCCCGCACCTTGGGGATCTCGAGCCGGACGAGCGTCACCGGGTCGACCTCGGGACCGACCTCGTCGAGCGCCAGACCGGCGGCCAGCTGCGCCGCGACGGCGGCGAAGATGTCACGCCCGTGGAACGTCTCGGAGACCGGACTGAGGAAGAGCGCCTCGTTCGCGATCTCGCGCGCCGCGGCCACACCGCGGTCGGCGTCGCAGGCCAGCACGAGCAGACCGTTGTCGGGACCGACGAACAGGCGATCGCGTCCCGAGCGCAGGGCGACGGAACGCCGTGGACCACCGACCCCGGGATCGACGACGGCGAGGTGGACGGCGCGGTCGGGCATGTACCTCAGGGTGTTGCGGAGGACGAACGCCGCCCCCAGCACGTCGTGACGAACGATCCCGTGCGTCACGTCGATCAGGCGGACGTCCGGCGCCAGCCGCGCGATGACGCCGCGGCAGGTGCCGGCGAAGTCGTCCTCGTAACCGTAGTCGGAGAGGAAGCAGACGGCTCGAGTCGCGCTCATGTGATGAATCTACACCCGGCGGCGGGTGGGCGGGATGGCCGGCCGGCCTGTGTGCTGGCCGGCGCTGGGACGGCTCAGGCGTCGGCGACGATCGCCTTCACAAGGCCGCGGCCGGAGTACTCGGCGGCCTCCACGGCGACCGGCAGGCCGTGCCGCTCGAGCGCCTGCGTGGTGATCGGGCCGATCGAACACAGACGCGCGCCGGCGAGGCGCTCGCGCAAGTCGGTCGGATCCATCAGGACGACGAACCCATCGACCGTGGAGCCGGACGTGAACGTGATGTAGTCGGCGCGTTCGATGACGGCCGCGGGCTGGGCGAGCGCCGGCGCCGGCACGGTCTCGTAGACCGGCAGCACGTCGACGACGGCGCCGCGTTCGCCCAGCCCGTCCGGCAGGGTCGAGCGCGCCTCCTTCGCCCGCGGGATCAGCACGCGGGCGCCGGCCAGCGGCCGGCCGCGGCGCTCGAGGGCCGCGATAATCCCCTCGGCCACGTAGTCGTCGGGGACGCAGGCCGGTGTCAGTCCGCGGACGTTGAGCGCCGCCGCCGTCGCCGGCCCGATGGCGACCAGCTCGACCGACTGCAGCCGCTCGACGGCCACGCCGACCTCCGCCAGCCGGTCGACGAACCACCCCACGCCGTTGGCGCTGGTGAACACGACCAGGTCGTACGTCCCCAGACGCGCCGCGGCGCCCCGCCAGGCCTCGTCGATGGCGACCGGCACGATGGCGATGGCCGGCACCCGCAGCACGCGGGCGCCCTCCTGCTCGAGCGGCCGCGCCAGCTGCTCGGCCTGCCCCGCTGGTCGCGTGACGACGATGGTGCGGCCGGCGAGCGGCCGTTGGCGGCCGCCCCCGGCCG
>Ga0315282_10004388_pt1 | contig 24598 bp, 21 predicted proteins | sample YL17G07_20_MG_FD_203693 | JGI IMG/M metagenome (GOLD analysis project Ga0315282, IMG submission 203693) | Sediment microbial communities from Yellowstone Lake, YNP, Wyoming, USA - YL17G07_20 | ecosystem: Environmental > Aquatic > Freshwater > Lake > Sediment | place: USA: Wyoming | collected... | reverse complement strand
ATTAGGGGTTTCTCTGTGGCAGACCTCATGAGCTGACGCGCCCATGTCGAAGCTCCGAGATTCCTGCCGAGGGAGAGCTCGCGCAAGAACGTGTCCGGGCGCTTCAATCCTTAATACACGGATGGCTGATTTCGCCTTGCGGCAAAGATAGTGGGAGGGAGCGATGAAGAAAACCCAAGCCGAAAAGCCGCTTTCCTCCACGCGCTCGCTGCGGGCGCTGATTCTCGAGGACAACCGTCAGGACGTGGAACTGATGGTGGCGCTCCTGAAGCGGGTGGGCTATGCCCTGAGTTTTGAGGTTGTGGGCTCGCTCGCGCCCTTTCAGCAGCAGTTGGCACGGGCCGATTATGACATTATCCTCGCCGACTACAATCTGCGTACCTGGACTGCGATGGATGCCCTGGAGATCCTGAAGAAGTCCGGGAAAGATGTTCCGTTCGTGGTGGTCGCCGGGACGTTGGGCGATTTAGCGGTCGTCGAATGCATCAAGCAGGGCGCTGCTGACTACGTCCTCAAACATCGCCTGCAGCGTCTGCCGGTGGTGGTGGAGCGCGTGCTGCGCGACAAGGCCTACCGCGAGGAGGCCGCCCGACTCCACGAGCAGATCCACCGTGCCAAGAAGGAATGGGAGCTGACGTTTGACGTCGTCCCCGACCCGGTCTTCTTTGTGGACGACCAGTGCCGTATCCAGCGCGCCAACCGCGCTGCCGCGGCGCTTCTTGGATTGGAACCCAGCCAGTTGATCGACAAGTATTGCTACGAAGTGCTGCACGACCGGGCCGAACCTCTCCCAGGCTCCCCGTTCCAACGCATGCTGATGACCGGCAAGGAGGAGCGACGCGATCTTGAGGTGGCCCGGCTGGGCAAGGTTTTTGACGTCACCGTTTCGCCCCTCTTCGACGCTTCCGGAACTGCGTATGGTTCGGTGCACGTGCTGCGCGATATCACCGACCGGAAGCGAGAGGAGGAAGCGCTGCGGCGTTCGGAGGCAAGCTACCGCTCCCTCATCTTGGGCGCCACCTATGGCATCTTTCGGTGCGACGTCGACGGAAAATTTCTGGCCGTCAATCCAGCGCTCGTGGCGATGCTCGGCTACGAGTCCGAGGCCGATCTGCTGGCGGCGAACATGGTCCGCGATGTCAATTGGGACCCTGACCAGGGTGCACGGTTGCTCCAGCAGTACCGGCAAAGGGGCAGGGTCGATGGTATCGAAGCCCAGTGGAGGCGGAAGGACGGCACCCCCATCCCGGTCCGGCTCAGCGGGCGGACGGTTTTGGACGAGCACGGAGCCTTGGAGGGGTGCGAGATCATCGCCGAGGACGTGAGCGAGCGCTGGCGCCTCGAAGAGCAGCTACGGCAAGCCCAGAAAATGGAGGCGGTGGGCCGCCTGGCGGGCGGCGTGGCCCACGACTTCAACAACCTTCTGACCATCATCACAGGCTACAGCCAATTGTTGCTCGACCGCCTGGGTCCCGATGACCTGCTGCGAGGCCATGTCAATGAGGTCCTGAACGCGGGGAACCGGGCCGCCTCGCTCACTCGGCAACTCCTGGCTTTCAGCCGCCGGCAGGTGCTCCAGCTGCAGGTGCTGGATTTGAACACCGTCGTCGCCAACATAGACAAGATGCTGCGGCGCTTAATCGGTGAGGATGTTGAGCTTGTGACCCATCTGGGGCCTGCCTTGGGACGAGTCAAAGCCGACCCGGGGCAGATCGAGCAGCTGATTATGAACCTGGCGATGAATGCGCGCGATGCCATGCCCCAGGGGGGTAAGCTCATTATTGAGACCGCGAACGTCGAACTCGATGAGGCGTATGCGCGCGATCACGTTGCAGCCACACCGGGTCCTTACGTGATGCTGGCGATGAGCGACACCGGGATTGGGATGGACAAGGAAACCCAAGCTCATATCTTCGAGCCCTTCTTTACGACGAAAGAGAAGGGCAAGGGGACAGGACTAGGTCTGGCGACGGCCTATGGGATCGTCAAGCAGAGCGGGGGCGACATCTGGCTTTATAGCGAGCCTGACCAAGGAACGGCGTTCAAGATCTATCTGCCGCGAGTCGAAGAGGCCGCCCAGCCTGTGGAGGCCATTTCCACGGGCGCGCCGCTGTCCGGGGGTTCCGAGACCATCCTGCTGGTGGAGGACGAGGAGGGAGTACGGGACCTGGCAGGAAGGATTCTGGAATTGAAGGGGTACAAGGTGATCACGGCCTCGAATCCCACCGAAGCCGCGCAAGTCTGCGAGCGGCACGAAGGACCCATCCACCTCTTACTGACCGACGTGATCATGCCTACGATGAGCGGGCGGCAGTTGGCCGAACATGTGGCGTTTTTGCGTCCGGGGTTGAAGGTTCTTTATATGTCCGGCTACACGGGCAACGCGATCGTGCCTCATGGCATTTTGGAGGAAGGCATCCCATTTCTTCAGAAGCCCTTCACGCCGGATTCGCTGACCCACAAAGTTCGCGAGGTGCTGGATGCGCCACAGCAAGCAGCGTAGCGGGCGTCCCGCCCGGGATTCGGAAAGGGTCATAGTACCGTGGAGGCCGGGCCATGCCGGCAGGAGGAGATGAGTCATGCAAGTTTTTGACCGAGTTGATCCCACAATGTTGGACCGTCGCGAACTGCACCTGTGGCTGCTGGCCATCACGGTCATTTTGATATTAGCCACGGGCACGGCATTGCTGATGTACCCGGCGGTCTTTTCCGACCCAATTATACTGAGCGGCCCAACTTTGCGAAAAACGTTCTTCAGCTTCTGCGGATTGTCCGTCCTTCTCGCCGGCTACTTCTTGGACCGACAACTGACGATCCACCAGCTCCGGAAGCAGCTTGTCGAGGAGCAGTACCGAATGATGCAGGTTCGTCACGAGGCTAGCGCCGAGTTATTGGAGTCTCTGCCCGGGATCAGCCATTTTCAGGATCGGTTGACAATGGAATTTCGCCGGGCGTCCAACACGCAACAATGCCTCTCGTTATTGGCAGTGGAATTGAAATCTTCGCATGAACTTCTTGATACGAAGGAGATCGCCACATCCTTTGGCAACGCCGCCAAAGCGATTATCCGCACACTCCGCCGGGAAGACTCGATTTATCAGTTCCGGCCCGGTGTGTTCGGAATCCTGCTGCCCGGCGTATCCGCAGCAGGCGCCTACTGCGTTTTGGATCGGATCGCAGATCGTTTGCGGGCCGCCTCGGGTGCCAGTGAGTGCTTCTCGTTTGATATCCACGTGGTCAATTATCCTGAGCACATCGCAACCGCTCGCGAAATGGAGAAAGCCGTCGCCTCGCACTTCCCTGCAAAACAACCGGAGCAGCACGCGGCCTGAGAAAAGTACGAGCGTAAGAAGGCTGTTTGTTGTCGATTCCTCCCAGGGAAATCCCAGTTCCGGAGATCCGGCATCAAACACTCAACTATCCTCCCTGCAAGTCCCATCGCCTCCATGAATGTCGCCTCTTGACGAACGCCGGTCGCAGTGTTGTCTTCCCTGAACGTACGCGAGCGTTACATTGGCTCGTCGGACGGCAATGAGTTTGACTCATGTCGCGGACGCGGTGATGGAGAGGAGTCCCAATATGCGCCGCATTCGGTGAACCAGAGGGCGGGAAAGGAAAGGTAGCAAATTTCACGGGTCCTCAAGAACCCGCAGATGCGCGTCCCAAAAGTCCCCACAGTCAGGCTGCTGGGAGGGAAGCGGAATTAGCTGCAATTTATTGAAAATAAGGTGGTAGGGGGGTCGAACTCCCGACCTAGGGATTATGCGACCCTTTTTCTCCACGTTTACGCGGCGTCGCGCCTAGGTGGTACTCATGCACCTAAGAAGGTCACGACGGGGGGAATCGAGCTAAAGCGTCCTGTAAGGGGCAAGGGAATTCAGGTCTCTTAAGTCTACACCGTCTATAAGGGACGTCAGATTCTCAATCTGAAAACCCGGGTTCGATTCCCGGTAGCGCTACCAGCTACTAACAGCCCGCCATCATCAAAACGCACTTACTACAGGAAGGCACGTACCAACCGTCTGCCTTAGATCTGGCCCTCGAATATTTGGCGACTGTCAAGGTTCACCGACCCAGGCTGCTATACGACGCTCTTGCCGTACTCATCGTTGCGTTGGCAACCATCGTAGTTTCAATATGTTAGCAAGTAACCCGGGACTTATGAAAATAATTCCTCAGGCGCGCAGAATCTCGACCGAACCTTCTATTTTAATCTTGACAAATCTGTATAGATTCCCTAAAATCTCACTTGTGGGCCCCCAAGCGGAAACTATCATGCCCTTCGGTTTTGCTAGAAGTACCACAGCTCTCGTTCTGGGAATTGGGAGGGAGAAGCGTCGATGACCACCCCAGTCGACAACATCGAGACTCTTGCCAATCGCGAGTACAAATATGGCTTTGTGACGGAGATCGAAGTTGACTCCGTGCCTCCCGGGTTAAACGAAGACATCATCCGTCTCATCTCAGCCAAGAAGCATGAGCCCGAGTTTATGTTGGAATGGCGCCTGAAGGCCTACCGGTACTGGCTGACCATGAAAGAGCCGACCTGGGCCAATGTTCATTACCCTCCTATCGATTATCAAGCCCTCCGGTATTACGCTGCCCCCAAGCAGAAGAAGTCTAAGCCGGGGAGCGTTGAGGAAATCGATCCAGAACTTCTGAAGACATACGACAAGCTGGGTATTCCCCTCAAGGAACGTGAGCTGCTGGCCGGCGTGGCCGTGGACGCCGTGTTTGACAGTGTTTCAGTCGCCACGACCTTCAAGGAAAAGCTGGCGGAAAAGGGAATTATCTTCTGTTCCTTCTCGGAAGCGGTGCGGGAGCATCCCGACCTCGTTCAGAAGTATTTAGGCTCGGTGGTTCCTTACACGGACAACTTTTTCGCGACGCTGAATTCCGCCGTCTTCAGCGACGGATCTTTCTGCTACGTACCGAAAGGCGTGCGGTGCCCGATGGAACTCTCCACCTATTTCCGTATCAACGCCAAGGGCACCGGCCAGTTCGAGCGCACGCTCATCATCGCGGAGGAAGGCGCTTACGTGAGCTACCTGGAAGGCTGCACGGCGCCCGTGCGCGACGAAAACCAGTTGCACGCCGCGGTGGTGGAGCTGGTGGCCCTCGACAACGCCCAGATCAAATATGCGACCGTCCAGAACTGGTACCCGGGGGACAAGAACGGGAAGGGTGGCATTTACAACTTCGTCACCAAGCGGGGCAAGTGTCTGGGCGTCAACTCCAAGATTTCCTGGACCCAGGTGGAGACCGGCTCGGCCATCACCTGGAAGTATCCCAGTTGCATCCTCCAGGGTGACAACTCCGTTGGAGAGTTCTATTCCGTGGCCCTGACCAATAACTATCAGCAGGCGGATACGGGCACCAAGATGATTCACATCGGCAAGAACACTCGGAGCACGATTGTTTCCAAGGGTATTTCCGCCGGCTTCGGTCAGAACAGCTATCGCGGCATGGTGAAGATCCTGAAGGGGGCCAGCGGGGCGAGGAATTATTCCCAGTGTGACTCCCTGCTGCTGGGGGACAAGTGTGGAGCCCACACCTTCCCCTATCTGGAAGTGAAGAACTCGACAGCGCAGGTGGAGCACGAGGCTTCCACCTCCAAGATCGGCGAAGACCAGATCTTCTATTGCCGCCAGCGCGGGCTCTCCACTGAGGACGCGATTTCCATGATTGTCAACGGCTTCTGCAAGCAGGTCTTCCGCGAGCTCCCCATGGAGTTCGCTGTAGAAGCGCAGAAGTTGCTGAGCGTGAGTTTGGAAGGCAGTGTTGGATAACGAGATTCTCAGGGTTAGTGTGGACTGCACTATGCGCTGTCTGCACTTTTTGAATTCAGAATTCTGAATTACCGAGTTCGTTTCAGGAGATCAGATGCTTTCGATAAAGAACCTGCGCGCGAAAGTCGGCAATAACGAGATCCTGCGTGGCATTGACCTCAAGGTGAACGCCGGTGAGGTGCATGCCATTATGGGGCCGAATGGCTCGGGGAAGAGCACTCTGGCGCAAGTCCTCGCCGGGCGCGATGTCTATGCGGTCACCGAGGGCGAGGTGATTTACGAAGGCCGGAACCTGCTTGCGATGTCTCCTGAGGAGCGCGCCCGCGCGGGCGTTTTTCTGGCGTTCCAATATCCGGTAGAAATCCCCGGCGTGAGCAACACCTATTTTCTCCGAGCGGCCTTTAACGCCATCCGCAAGCAGCGCGGCCTGGAAGAACTCGACGCCATCGATTTCCTGGCGCTGGTCCGGGAAAAGATGACGCTGCTGGAGATGGACGAGTCCCTCATGAACCGTCCGGTGAATGAAGGGTTCTCGGGTGGCGAGAAGAAGCGCAATGAGATTTTCCAAATGGCGGTGCTGGAGCCGAAGCTCGCCATCCTCGATGAGACCGACTCGGGGCTGGACATCGACGCCTTGCGGATTGTGGCCAACGGTGTCAACGCGCTCCGAGGCCCGGAGCGCGCCATTATTGTGGTCACCCATTATCAGCGGCTGCTGAACTACATCGTCCCGGACTTCGTGCATGTCCTGTCCGACGGGCGCATGGTGAAGTCGGGCGGCAAGGAGTTGGCGCTGGAGCTCGAGGCAAAAGGCTACGGCTGGCTGGAAGAGCCGGTGGAAGCGGGCCTTCGGTAAACATCCAAAAAGGAACCTCGCATCAATGATCGCCGTCAAAGAAAGCGAAGGGCTCTACCTCACGAGTTTCTCGCGGCTTGAGAAGCATCTGGCCGGAAGCGGGCGCGTGTGGCTCGAGCGGATTCGCCAGGAGGCCATCGCAAGCTTTGCCGACCTGGGGTTTCCCACCACTCACCATGAGGAGTGGAAATACACCAGCGTGGCGCCGATTGCCGGCATCCCCTTTGAGCCGGCACGATTTGAGCCCGCGAAATCGCTAGTCGAGAAAGTCAAGGGCTCGCCCTGGGCGGAGCTGGAGTGCCGCCGGCTCGCCTTCGTCAATGGCCGTTACTGCCCGGAGCTTTCGGAACTCGGGACTTTGCCGCGAGGCGTGAAAGTGAGCAGCCTCGCGGAAGCCTTGAAGAGCGGCGACGCCACCCTGGAGAACCACCTCGCCCGCTATGCCGCGTACAGGGATCATGCTTTTGTCGCCCTCAATACGGCCTTTATGGAGGACGGCGCGTTCATCGAGGTCCCGAAAGGTGTGGTCCTCGAAAAGCCGATCTATCTGCTGTTCGTTTCTGTGGGAAGTGACCAGCCCACGGTTTCTCACCCCCGCAATCTGATCCTGGTTGGCCGCGAAAGTCAGGTCTCCATCATTGAGGGGTACGTGGGGCTGGGCGAGGAAGTGTATTTCACCAACGCGGTGACCGAGGTGGTGGGAGGAGAAAACGCTGTCATCGAGTATCACAAGTTGCAGCAGGAAAGCCGGCGGTCCTTTCACATCGCCACCCTCCAGCTTCAGCAGGCCCGCAGTTGCCGCGCCTCCACACACATCCTGACGTTCGGGGCCGCCCTCGACCGTGAGGAGGTGTGCGCGCTGTTGGGTGGCGAGGGCGCGGAGAGTTACCTCAACGGCCTTTATATCACCTCCGGCCAGCAGCATGTGGACAACCACACCACGATCGACCACGCCAAGCCACACTGCGCCAGTCGCGAACTTTACAAGGGGGTTCTCGACGGGAAGTCGCGCGGAGTCTTCAACGGCAAGATTATCGTGCGCAAGGACGCGCAGAAGACGGATTCCAGACAGACCAACAAGAACCTGCTGCTTTCCGAGGACGCTGCGATCAACACCAAGCCGCAGCTCGAAATCTACGCCGACGACGTCAAGTGCACGCACGGGGCAACCATTGGGCAGATCGATCCGGAGGCCGTCTTTTACCTCCGCTCTCGCGGTATGGGGAAGGAGGAGGCCCGCAGCCTGCTGACCTACGCCTTTGCCAACGACATCATCGACAAGATCAAGTTTGAACCCTTGCGGGCCTTGCTCCGGGATGAACTGTTTGGGCACTTGGCCGGAGGCCAGAAAGCCGAGGGGATGTGATGGCGACCACTCACGCGGTGATGAATCCGCCGGCGCGGGAACGCTCTCGCTCCACGTTCGACGTCCGGAAGATCCGGGAAGACTTCCCGATTCTGAAACAGAAGGTTCATGGAAAGCCGCTCGTGTATCTCGACAACGCGGCCACCACCCAGAAGCCCAAGGCCGTCATCCAGGCGTTGCGCAAGTTCTATACCACCGACTGCTCGAACGTGCATCGCGGCGTTCACCTGCTCAGCGAGCGGTCCACGAAAGCCTACGAAGGCGTCCGGGACAAGCTGCAGCGCTTCCTCCACACTGCCGATCCCCGCGAGATCGTCTTCGTGCGGGGGACAACCGAGGCCATCAACCTGGTGGTGAACACTTACGGCAGGCAGAACCTTCAGGCCGGCGACGAGATTATCATCACCGGCATGGAACACCACTCCAACATCGTTCCCTGGCAGATCCTGTGCCAGGAGAAAGGCGCCGTGCTGCGCGTGGTTCCCGTCAACGACGACGGGGAGATCGCGCTCGAGGAGTTCCAGAAGTTGCTGAACCCGCGGACTAAGTTCGTTTCGGTCGTCCATGTTTCGAACGTGCTGGGGACTATCAACCCGGTGCGGCAGATGATTGCGATGGCGCATCGCTGGAATGTGCCGGTGCTCATCGATGGAGCTCAGGCTGCTCCTCACCTGCAGGTTGACGTGCAGGAACTCGATTGCGATTTCTATGCCTTCTCCGGCCACAAGCTCTGTGCCCCCACGGGCATTGGAGTGCTTTATGGGAAGGCCCGCCTGCTCGAAGCCATGCCTCCCTACATGGGAGGAGGCGACATGATCAGTTCCGTCTCCTTTGAAAAGACCCTTTACAACACCATTCCTTACAAGTTCGAGGCGGGCACGCCCAATATCGGCGGGACCATTGGCCTGGGCGCCGCCATCGATTACCTGAACGAGATTGGTTTGGAGAATGTGGCCCGCTACGAGCATCTGCTGTTGGCTTACGCGACGACGGCGGTTTCTCAGATCCCGGGAGTGCGGATTATCGGCAACGCCCGAGAAAAAGCCAGCGTCGTCTCCTTTGTCATTGATGGGGTGCATCCTCACGACGTGGGCACCATCCTGGATCAGGAGGGGATCGCGGTCCGCACCGGCCACCATTGCGCCCAGCCGCTGATGGAGCGCTTCGGCGTGCCGGCCACGGTGCGGGCCTCGCTGGCCTTTTACAACACCAAGCAGGATATCGACGCGCTCGCGGCGGGAATCCAACGTGTCAAGGAGTTCATGAGCTGATGTCCGACCTGCACGGGCTCTATCAAGAGGTTATCCTGGATCATAATAAGAAGCCGCGTAATTTCCGCAAGATGGAAGGGGCCAGTGGTCATGCCGATGGGTACAACCCGCTCTGCGGCGACAAGGTAACGATCTATGTGAAGATGGAGGGTGACCGAATCCGCGACCTGAGCTTCCAGGGATCTGGGTGCGCCATCTCCACCGCCTCCGCCTCGCTCCTGACGGAGACCTTGAAGGGCAAGACGCGGGCGGAAGCGCAGGCCCTCTTTGAAAAATTCCATGGTCTGGTTACCGCCAAAGAACCGAAAAACGGGAAAGACCCTCAACTGGGGAAGCTGGCCGTTTTCTCCGGTGTCTCCGAGTACCCCGCGCGCGTGAAGTGCGCGACCCTGGTGTGGCACACCTTGCGGAGCGCGCTGAATGAAAGTGGGGAAGTCGCCTCAACAGAGTGAGCGAAGAATATGGCGGAAAATGGTAGGCTGAACGGCTTGGAGCAAATTGCCATACACGACAAGGTCGTGGAAGCCATCCGCACCTGCTATGACCCCGAGATTCCCGTGAATATCTACGAACTCGGGCTGATCTACGAAGTTAAGGTGGAGCCCTCGGGTGAGGTTTACATCAAGATGACCCTCACGGCGCCGGGCTGTCCAGCCGCGGGGACGCTTCCCGGGGAAGTGGAGGACAAGGCAAGCGTTATTCCTGGTGTAAAGAGCGTGAAAGTGGATGTGGTTTTTGAACCGCCCTGGGATCCCAGCAGGATGAGCGAAGCGGCCAGGCTGCGGCTTGGCATGTTTTGATAAAGACAGTCGACAGTTGATAGTCAATAGTCGAAAGTGCAGAACGTGCTTGCCGCCTTGGACTTTGGTTTTGACTTTCAACTGTGAACTATTAACTGTGGACTCTGAGGTTCGAACATGAAACTCAGTGCTCAGGAAGAATACGGGCTACGCTGCCTGCTGCGCATGGCGCGCCAAGGGGAGGCCGTGAGCCTTACGATCCCCGAAATCAGCCAGGCGGAAGGCATCTCCGGCCATTACGTTGCGAAACTGATGCGGATTCTGCGGCGCGGGGGTTTCGTTACCAGCGCGCGCGGCCAGGCGGGAGGTTATACGCTGGCGCGTCCTGCCCAGCAAATTGTGGTGGGCGAGGCCCTTGCCGCGCTGGGTGGGCGATTATATGAGCCGGCTTTTTGCAGCAGTCACACTGGACAGGTGAAAGTCTGCACGCATTCAGTGGATTGCTCCGTGCGTTCGCTCTGGAGCGCGGTGCAACACGCCGTCGACCAGGTCTTGAGCAGGACAACCCTGAAGGACCTGGTGCGCAATGAACAGGAAATGACTTCTGTTGTCACCCACCTGAGCCCGCCGGCAAGCAACCCCTCGCTCGGCTTATGATGTTGCCTTCCAGGTCCAGGCCAGGCAGCTTGACGTAAGCTTCCGGCCTGGGTTCTCAATCTGAAAACTCGGCTTCAATCCCTTTCTTACCTGTGATGTGATACAAGGGACTGTTCAGATTGGCCCGAACCAGGCACGGGTGGGAACACCCGCGAGGTGGCCGCGACCGCATATTCCCGCGGGATTGAGGATTGCCCATGTCTTTGCTCGTGCGCCGAACTCATCTTGTCTGCTCTCTCGCCTTTATCGCCTCTCTTGGTTTGCTCTCGTTTGTGGCCATCCGCAAATCGCCAGCCGAGAGCCGCCCCCTGGCGCAGGACACCGGCACTGCGGGTCTGGAGCAGATGCTCCGTAAGCTGCGCACCACCGCCCGGTTGATGCACACGACCGCGCACCCGGACGACGAGGACGGGGGGATGCTGGCGCTCGAAGCGCGGGGCGCCGGCGCGAGCGTCCTGCTCCTGACCCTCAACCGAGGCGAAGGAGGACAGAACAAAACGGGAAGCGAGTTGTTTGACGAGCTGGGGGTTCTCCGCACACTGGAGCTTTTGACCGCCGACCAGTATTACGGCGTCGCGCAACGCTTCACCCGCGTGGTGGACTTCGGATTCTCGAAGGACGTTGCGGAGAGTTTCCAGAAGTGGCAGGGACACGATATCGCGCTTGCTGATATGGTGCGCGCCATCCGCGTCTTCCGGCCGGATGTCGTGGTGGCGCGCTTTCAGGGCGCGTGGCGCGACGGCCACGGCAATCATCAGGCAGCCGGCATCCTCACGCCGGAAGCCTTCCGCGCGGTAGCGGATCCCCAGAGCTTTCCAGGACAGCTCAAGGAAGGGCTGGCGCCCTGGCAGGTGAAGAAGCTTTACACGGACAATGTGCGGCCCAACGAAGACTACACGCTCCGGCTTGATACCGGCGCGTATGACCCGGCGCTCGGCATGTCTTACGCGCAATTCGCGCTGGAGGGTCTGGGGCATCAGCTATCGCAAGGGTCGGGTGGGTATCGCCTGCCGCCGGGCCATTCCTTCTCGTATTACAAACTGGTTGAATCACTGGTCCCCACGAAGGGAAGTAAGGGGGAGCACGAGCAGAGTTTTTTCGATGGCATCGACACGACGCTGCCAGGTCTCGCGGATCGATTGGGTGAGGAAGAAGGGAAAGTCCCATTTCTCCGGGCCGCCCTGAGGGAGCTCGAAGGAAAGGTCGATGATGCCGCGGCTGCCTTCGCGCCGCCGGATCCTTCGCGCCCCGCAGCTCCCTTGCTCGCTGGACTTAACATCGTGAACGACCTCATCACGCGCGTTGGGAATTCATCGCTCTCGCCGGCGGCCAAGGCTGACCTGTCGGTCCATCTTCGGAGCAAGCATCAGCAGTTTGAGACCGCCGCAAATCTTGCCCTCGGCATTGTCCTGGAAGTCGCTGTGGACGCGCCGAGCAGCGAAGCGAATGCGCCGGCCGGTTTCCCGCAGTTGGAACGGACGCTCCTGATGGCCGTTCCGGGCGAAACTTTCACGCTCACCGCCAGGCTTTACAATCGCAGCCGGCAGACGGTGACGCCAAAGGAAATTGCCGTTGATCTGCCCGCGGGCTGGCGAGCCGAGGCACTCAAACAGGATCTGAAGCCCTTGGGGCCGGACGATGAAGCCAGCGAGCAGTTTCAGGTGATCATTCCGACGGACGCTGCCTACACGCGCCCTTATTGGCGCCGTCATGACACGCAGGAGGCCGTTTACATGATCGACGAGCCTCAGGATCTCGGCATGCCTCTGCCTCCGTGCCCAGTACAGGCTCACGCCAGTTACTCGGTGGGAGGCGCAACGGGCGAGATCCATTCCACCGCAGAGGTGAAGTACATCGATCCGCTTTATGGTCAGGAGGAACGGCCGTTGGTGGTCGGGCCTCCGCTTTCGGTGGAAGTCAAGCCCTCCTTACGAGTCATGGCAAGGAGCCAGGAGAAACCTGCCGAGGTCACCGTGGCGGTGCGCAACAACGTGACCGGGCCTGTGAGTGCGAAGCTCCACCTGGAGGTCCCTGCCGGATGGCGCGCCGTCCCTGGTGCACAGCCTGTTTCCTTTGCGCGCGATGGGGAATACAGCAGCTTCAAATTTCAGGTTGTGCCCGCCAGCCTCCGGGAGGGGAGTTACGAAATCAGGGCGGTGGCGGACTACGACGGAAAACCATACGCGGCGGGCTACGATGTTGTGACGCGCCATGACCTCGGCACGTTTTATTATTACCAACCTGCGACGCAACGCGTGAACGCGGTACAGGTGAAGTTGCCGGCAAAGCTCAAAGTCGGCTACATCATGGGCGCCGGCGACAGCATCGCCTCCGTGCTCCAGCAGCTTGGTATGGACGTGGAGGCGGTGGGCCCGGCGGAGCTCGAAGGCGGCAACCTGAGCCGCTTCGATACGATTATTCTCGGCATCCGCGCCTACGACGTGCGTCGCGACATGCACGAAAACAACCAGCGACTGCTCGATTACGTTGCCGGCGGCGGAACACTTGTGGTGCAGTACAACCAGGACACGGCTGCATTCAACGCGGGTCACTACACGCCTTATCCGGCAACGGCCAGCACTGCGCGTGTCTCGGTTGAAGAGGCGCCGGTGGAGGTCCTGGCCCCCCAGGACTCCGTTTTTCACTATCCCAACGAGATTAGCGCGCGCGATTTCGACGGTTGGATTCAGGAGCGAGGGCTTTACTTTATGAGCCAGTGGGACAAGCGTTTCGAGCCGCTCCTGTCGTCACACGATCCCGGCGAGCCCGCGCTTGCGGGCGGCTTGCTGCGCGCCCGCTTCGGCAAAGGGATTTACATTTACACCGGATACGCGTTCTTCCGGCAGGTGCCCGCAAGTGTGCCCGGGGCGATTCGACTCTTTGTGAATATCATAAGTTCGGGAAACAACAAAAAGTGAACCCCCCTGCGCTCAGCCGATTGGCGGTGTTTTGTTTCAGGCATGTCCCGACTGCGCGGGGACGAAAGTCCGACAAGCTTCCTTTTGCCTCGACCAGGCGGGGGTTGATCGGCCTGGACAGGTACTCCCGGGAGGGGGTAGACTGTTCCCAGTATGGGGAATGATTTTCTGGCTCAGTATGAAGCAAAACCCCTCGCCGGCCTTTGCCAACACGCCTGGCGGGACCAGGAAAGCCCTTACTTCATGGCGCAGCTCTGCAAGCACTGCAAACTGTTCCGGTACAAAACCGCGCTCACGGCAGACTGGGAGTATCGCGCACCCATTCCCATCGGGCGCGCTGAAAACGAGTAGGCCGAGCGCGCGGGCTGACGGCGCTCTCTGACCGCCGCTCCTGTGAGATTCACTGGCCGACAGGCGCGACCACGATTTTCTCAATGACCAGAGCGTGTGACCCGCCGCGCTCGTAGGCTTTCCCGCTGGCGATTACTTTCTGCCCCGCAAATTTCATTAGGCGCTCGTTCTGGCCGGTGGCCGGCATCGTGTCGGAGATCGCCCAGTAAAGGGTTCCCTCGTCAGTCAAGATCACCAGGGGCGAGCCCGCCTTGGCGCATTTGAGCGCGCAACCTTCACCGCGCGGTTTGGTGACGTTCCGGATGAACACGCAGGCTGAATCGAGCACGTATCCTTTCACCGTTGTCGTCTTTTCCTCCGCGCCGGTGCTACTCCCAGACAACACCACCACCATTGTGGCCAGTAGACAACTCACGAGAGTTCTTCGCAAATTCCCCTCCTTAAGATTCAGATCGATGAAAGCCCCTGCGTATCCTCCGCCTTGCTTCGCGCCGTCACTCACAAAGCGAGCAAGGCGCGTTCCTTCGCGTCCTCTGACTCTGTTCTGATTGACGAAGGCCCTGAGCTCTTCTTGCGAACGTGCCACTTATACCACAGGTCTTGTGTGCAGGCCAGACGTTTGGGACAGGGGGATTGCGAATATATACTACGGGATTAAGTCGTCGTGCCGGCTGCGGAAGGCCGACGCGCAAGGGGCGGAATGAGATAATGGACCACAAGACTTTTCAGTCATGGCTCGAGGCTTACGGGCGGGCCTGGACAACACGCGACCCCGAAGCCGCCGCGAACCTTTTTGCTGAGGGGGCCACTTACCAGGAAACACCATTTGTAGCGCCGCTGCGCGGTCGGCAAGCCATTCTGGAATACTGGTTCCACGTTTCGCAGTCCCAGGAGGAAATCAGTTTCGGCTTCGAAGTTCTGGCGGTCACTCAGGAAACAGGGATCGCTCGCTGGTGGGCGTTGTTGGTTCGAGTCGCTTCCAAAGTCCGAGTCAAGCTTGACGGTATCTTCGTGATCTCGCTGGATGCGGAGAACCGTTGCACCACCCTTCGCGAGTGGTGGCATCGGCAGGAAGATCGGACCGGAGAATCAGGTGCCGCCTCGGGCCGCCTTGCGGAGGCAGGGAGCGCAGCGTGAGTGCCGCGGCCGCCAATACCCAGCCTGGATTGCATGCTCTACCCGTGGGTTGCTGCGGCTTGCCTCGTCTGGGGCATAACGGGTTCCAGGAAGACTTCTTCAAGTCACGACGTGAGGGCGGGTTTTTCACTCCTTCGCAGCCGCGCTGGATAATTCCTTATCATCGTCACCGGAGCCTTCTAACGCCTCGCCGAGGCGTTTCCGCCTTGATTCTCTCGCCGAACCTCTGTGGTATACTTCCCGCGAAGAAGGGTAGTCTCACACTCACATGAAAAGCTGCCCGGCCTGCCAAAATAGTTATCCCAACAACTTCGCCGTTTGCCCCCAGGATGGCACGCCGCTGATTGAAGTGAGCGCCTGGGCCGATGGTTCGGTGATCCGAGGCAAGTACCGCATCCTCTGCAAGGTGGGGCAAGGGGGCATGGGCGCGGTTTACAAAGCGCTGCACCTGGCCTTTGACGAGCTGCGCGCCCTCAAGGTGATTTCTCCCGAGCTGCTGAGTGACGAGCTCTTCGTCAAGCGCTTCAAACACGAGGCGGTCATCACGCGAAAGCTTCAACACCCCAATGCGGTGCGCGTGGACGATATCGACGAGGCAGAAGACGGCCGGCCCTTCATCGTCATGGAATTCATTGAGGGGCAGAGCCTCAAGAAGTTGATCCAGGAAGCCGGCCCTCTGCCGATGCCGCGTGTCTGTGACATCATCCGGCAAGTTGCCCGCGCGCTGGAGGCGGCTCACCGGCTGGGAATGATCCACCGCGACATCAAGCCGGAAAACATCGCCCTGATCCAGACCCCGGAGAGCGAGCAAGCCAAGGTGCTCGACTTCGGCATCGCCAAGGTGAAGGAAGCCCGCCTGGGAAGCGAATCCTCGGGCATGACCATGACGGGCACCGGCGTGGTGATTGGCACGCCGCAGTACATGTCTCCGGAACAGGCGATGGGGAAGCGCGGGGATGAGCTGGATGGGCGGTCCGACCTCTATTCGCTCGGCATCGTCATGTACCAGATGCTCACCGGCGACCTGCCCTTCAAGGCGGATACCACCATGGAGATGCTGCTGGCACACGTGCAAAAGCCACCGGCGCCCATACGGGAGCTGCACCCGGAACTGCCCATCCCGGAGGGGATCGCCAGGCTTGTGATGCGGCTCCTGGAGAAGGATCCGAAGCTTCGTCCCGCCAGCGCAGAGGCTTTGATTGAAGAAATTGACCGCGCCCAGCAGGAGACCGCGCCCCTGGGCGCCACGCGTGTTCTGAGGCCGACTGCGGTGGTGTTGCCCGAGGAGGTGCGCGCCGCGCAGGCCGCCGCTGCCCCGCCCAGTTCCGGCGCAGCGGGAGTCGCTGCCAAGCCGGAACCGGCGAAGCCTCGAGTGGTGATTGAGCGGGGGAGGGCTCCACAGCCTCCTGCGGTGATTGCGCCGCCTGCGGGCAAGTCATCCCAGTGGGGACTCTTAGCTGGAATCGCGGTTCTGGTGATCGTGATCGGCGGAGGAGGTTGGTATTTCCTCCATCGACCCTCGGTACCAACCACCGAACCTCAGATCACAAGCCCCATACCGACCGGCACGACTTTGCCCGCCGCGCAGGGCACTACGTCAGGTTCTACGACTTCCCCTGCAGATCAAACAAAAGGTCCCACGCAGCCTGCGGCGCAGCCGGAAGCTTCCCCCGCCGCGTCGCGGAGCAACGCTGCGGGTTCGGCGTCAGGCTCCCCGCGGGGAACGCGCGCGACCGGCGGCGCCCAACCGGCCCAACGGTCCAATCCTCGCCTTGATGTGGCTGCCCCCGGAGAGCCCACGCCGGCCAAGCGTGGGGTGGACCAGCAAAAGGTCTCTTCCGCGCTGGCGCTGGGCGATATGTATCTCCGGCGTGGTGAGTACAGCGCCGCCATCGATGAGTACCAGAAGGGCCTGAACGAGGACCCGTCCAATCCCACGCTCCGTCAGAAGATTGATGAGGCAAGGAAGGCCAAGGCCGCAGAAGAGCGCGTCCTCCAGTAGGGACTTGCCCAGCCCCGGCCAGGGACTTCCTGGGCCCGTCGCTTGCCAAGAAACTCCCCCTCCCAGCTTCCGCTTGACGGCGCAATCCGCAAGGTCTATTGATAGACTCATGAGCCAGCCACTTTCCAAGAAAAAATGTCCCCACCCGGTCCCGGCGTTTCTCATCGCACTAACCGCGCTCGTGGCAATCTTTGCCTTGTGGATCGCGATTCTGCCGCCACTCGCGCGCGGGCAACAGGGAGGCGCTCCTCTTGAGAAGAGCGAGGTCGTCTCGCTCCTGAAGAGTGGGATGCCCTCAACCGAAATCGAGGAATTGGCGCGCCAATACGGCATTGCCTTTGATGTAACGCCGGAAACTGAAACGCCGTTGCGCGAGGCGGGCGCCTCCGAGGCGTTGCTCAAGACCTTACAGCAATTGGCGTCGAAGGGTTCTGCGCCCTCGGCGCCCGCGCCACCGCCACCCGAAACGCCGCCTCTCTCTCCTCCCGTGTTGCTCGTGGAGGTTCTGCCGGGCGGCGCGCGCGTCTACATTGACGACGAGCCGGTAGGAACGACGAGTACGCTCGGGCGGTTCAAACTCTCCACTCTCAAAACGGGGCAGTATCGGGTTCGGATCTCACTCGAGGGCTATCGCGATTACGAGCAGAGTGTTCAGTTAACGGCAGGACAAAGCGTGACTGCCGCCGCAAACCTGGAAGCTGTGAAGCCACTGGGGCCTTCGGAAACCAAGCCGGCGACCACCACCGGAGCGCCTCCGGCATCCCCTCCGCCCGCGCCAGCCCCGACAGTTATCCGCGAGGTCCCTCAGTACCCAAAGGTCCGTGTTCTCACCACCCACACCAAGCCCGTGCCGGCCATCGCCTTCAGTCCGGATGGTAGTCTGCTGGCCACGGGGAGTGGCGATAAGACGGCGAAATTGTGGGAGGTGGCGAGTGGGCGCGAACTGCAGACCTTCGCCGGACATGGCGACTGGCTCTTTGCGGTTGCCTTCAGCCCTGACGGCCGCTCGCTGGCCACGGGCAGCGCCGACAAGACGATCCGGCTGTGGGATGTTGCCACGGGCGACCGGCGGAGTATCCTCGCCGGCCACACTGAATCCGTCCGGGCTGTTGCCTTTAGCCCGGATGGCAAGCTGTTGGCCTCCGCGGGCGAGGACAAAACGGTTCGCTTGTGGGACGTGGCAACCGCGCGTTGCCTGCTCACCATTGCGGCGGACACGGACCGAGTGCAGAGTGTGGCCTTCAGTCCGGATGGCCGCTGGCTGGCCTCGGGAGGCGGGGACAAGACGGTGAAGCTCTGGGAAGTTCCCAGTGGCCGGCAGGCCCGCACCCTGGCCGATCACACGGACCTGATTTGGGCCGTGGCCTTCAGTCCGAATGGCCGGTATCTGGCCTCCGCTGGCCGCGACCGCACCGTGCGGCTGTGGGAGGTGGCCACGGGGGTGAGAGTCCGCACCATGACCGGTCACGCCGATACCATCCGGGCCGTGGTCTTTAGCCCCGACGGGAACATGCTGGCCACGGCCAGCGCGGATAAGACGGTGAAGCTTTGGGAGGCCGCCACGGGACGCCAACTCCTTAACCTTACGGGACATGGCGATTCGGTACTGGCCATTGCCTGGAGTCCTGATGGTCGCTGGCTGGGCTCAGGGAGCTGGGACAAAACAGTGATTCTTCGCCAGCGGGTGGGGCAGTAGGCCCAGCCCTGGCGATGGACCGATTATCGTCATCCGGCAGGTCGCGCGTCGCGGAAGCTTATCCCTGGCGCGGGCCGCCGCTCCTGACGCCCTGCTCGGTGCCATCAACCGTGCGACGGGGAAACACTGACCCGCCCCGTACCTTCGCCTGAATGCCCTCTAAGCACCCTGCGCCGGCCCCCTCACCTCCCGCTGCCCTTCTCATCGAAGCAGCTAGCCACGGCAAGAGCTCTTCTTGCCGTGGGTTCTTTCATGCGAAAACAATAATAGCCCACGGCACGAGGAGGGTGCCGCTGCTACCCACGTTCAACTGTTAACTGTCGACTGTTGACTGTCTACCGCTTCCAAAAGATTCCACTTCCGGCCGCTTCCCAGGTCCGAGACACCAAAAAGCCATCTCTGCCCACGCGGCCTGCCTGTGTTATGCTCTCAGCAACATGGACGGAAGAAACAAGCTCTATTTTGGCGACAATTTGAGAATCCTCCGCGATTACGTCGAGGACGCCAGCGTGGACCTCATCTACCTCGACCCACCTTTCAACTCCAGCGCCACCTACAACGTGCTCTTCAAGGAAAAAAGCGGCGAGGAATCCGCCGCGCAGCAATGGGTGAGGAGGCAGGGACGCTCAGACGCCACGCGCAGACTATTTGACCGCTTGATACCCGGTCACCACAGGAGTAGATTTGCCACCATTGATTGGGGGGGACATGTGGCGAAAAGAAATCAGTCACCCGGGCCTCAATAAGTTCCGTGTGATAAGGGGCGTGACACAGGAGGAGGCCGAGGTAAAAGCTGCTTGGCAAGAAAAAGCATGGGATGAGCAATGGCAGCGGGTAAAGCTGGCACGGGCTCGTCAACAGGAGTGTGAGAAAACTGCACGCGACAAATGGTCGCGCAAGGTATTGGCTGAAGAGCAAACCAAAGAGACGGAAGGAGCAATTGGTACTGTCGAAAACCTGCTACGTGATGCTCCAATAAAAGACCACCGCGTTGACTGGTCAAAGCTAAAAGACCATTCCGATTACCCTGTACCTAACCCAACGAAGCCCCGGCCCGCTGACGTTCCTTCTGAACCTCTCCGCATGGGGTTTCCACCCAACCTGAACTGGTTCACACGCTTGCTCACCCCCATACGAGAAAAGCGCATGGCCGAGGCGGAGCAACGGTTTCAGGCTGCGCACACTGCGTGGCGGATCGCAAGGGCAGAAACAGAAAAGTCAAATGCGGCGCAGTCCGAACAGTACGACCGTCAGGTTGCCCAATGGGAAACAGAGAAGGCAAGCTGGCTCAAAGATCGAGAGGAGAGGAATGCCGCGATAGATGAGAAACAAGCTTCATACATGCGCCGTGACCCCTCTGCCGTCGTGGAATACTGTGAAATGGTATTTAACACCTCTGAGTACCCCGAAGCATTTCCGTCTGGATTCGAATTCGACTATATCGCTGAGACCCGCATGTTGGTAATGGACTATTCACTTCCCGCCATCGAAGCGCTCCCAACCGTTAAGGCATATAGGTATGTAGCTACCAGGGACGAGATTCAGCCTGTGGCCGTCGCGGACTCCTGGCTGAATAAAACCTATGATTCGGTGCTGTATCAAATTGCGCTCAGGACCTTATACGAGCTCTTCCAATCGGACGCAGCCAACGCACTGGATGCCGCGGTGTTTAATGGGTGGGTGAACTCGATCGACAACGCCACAGGCAAAGAGGTCAACGCCTGCGTCCTCACGATTCAGGCGAACAAAGCGGAGTTTCTCGAAATAAACCTGGCTCAAGTTGAGCCGAAGGCCTGTTTCAGAAAGCTAAAGGGCATCTCGGCTGCAAAGCTGACGGCACTATCACCGGTCAGGCCGATCCTTCAGCTCAACAAGGAGGATAAGCGGTTTATCCAGCCATACAACGTCGTAGAAACACTTGACAGTTCCTCGAATCTCGCAGCCATGGATTGGGAGGATTTCGAGCACCTTATTCGTGAGGTTTTCGAGAAGGAGTTTAGCACCGAGGGCGGGGAGGTGAAAATCACGCAAGCCAGCAGAGACGGCGGGGTCGACGCGGTGGTGTTCGACCCTGACCCAATAAGAGGCGGGAAAATCATCATACAGGCGAAACGGTACACTAATACCGTAGGTGTGTCAGCCGTCCGAGACTTATTCGGAACAATTCACAACGAAGGTGCGAACAAAGGCATTCTAGTAACTACCGCCGACTATGGTCCCGACGCGTACGAATTCGCCAAAGGGAAACCGATCACGCTGCTCAGCGGCAACGAACTCCTTTACCTGCTGCAGAAGCACGGTCATAAGGCGCGCATCGACTTGGCAGAGGCGCGATTCCTTGCAGCGGAGCGGGAAAAGGCGGAGGGGAAAGGGCCAAGCGGGTAGCCACACCCAAAGCGCGGACGCGCTGAAAGAAATCAGCCCGCACCAGTTCGAGTGGTTGGCGGTGGACTTGGTGAACGCGCGGCCCGCCAAGGACCACAAGAAGGACGCGGACACCGGCATCGACGGCTACATCAACTTTTTCGACGACAAAAGCGGCAAGGCCAAACAGGTGATCGTGCAGGTGAAGAGCGGCTATGTCGGGATGAACCACGTCCGCGACCTAAAAGGTGTGATCGAGCAGGAGAAGGCGGCCATCGGCGCGCTCATCACCTTGCGCGAGCCGACCAAACCCATGCTCACCGAAGCTGCGGCCACGGGCTTCTACGAGTCCAAAGAGCTTCCGGGACGCTATCTCCGCTTACAAATTCTGACCGTTGCGGAACTGCTGGCGGGAAAGAAGCTCGAATACCCCGCCCACCGCGTCGAAACCTTCGCCAAAGCGGAACGCAAAACCAAGCACGATCAGGAACCACTTTTCTAATAAATGTAGGGTAGAACGATGCCGCCAAACCTCTTGATGCTGAATGAAAAGAGCTTCGAAGAATTGTGTCAGGCCTTGCTCCGTGAAGAGTTCCCGCGTTTCCAGGCATTCTCCGCGTCTGACCTCGGGATGGATGGATATGACTCCGATTCCGACACTATATTTCAGTGCTACTTTCCCGAGCGTGAGCCGCGCAAGGACAAAGTAGCGGCGGACCTTGAAAAAGCAAACCGCCAGGCTTCTGCATGTAAGAGATGGATCCTGCTCCTCCCGAAGAACCCGACTGCCCCCTTTGCCCGGTGGCTAAGAACTGATCAGCAAGCTTGCTACCCCTTTGCGCTTGAGGTTTGGGGAAAGACGGAAATTCTGCGGATTCTGCGGAAGCATCCCATAGTCAAGGCACAGTACTTCCCAAGCGATACGGAAAGGCCCGCCAGGGGAAGGTCCCTCGGGCTGGGGGCGCAGCGCCGGGACAGGAGATCTCGGCGGAAGAGGCCACAGAGCTACGTGAGATGATGAAAAAAATGGCGGAAGAGGAAGCCGAACGCAGGAGGCGGAAACCCAGAGACTGGGACTACAAGGGTCAGTTTCGCGAATTCAATGCGTACTATAACCTCTCTGCCTATGACCGACTCCCTCGAGAGAAGTTTGCCGACGCACGACGTTATCTTGAGAAGAAGATGTTTGCTGGGCGCAAAGGAGAAACTCGGCGCCAAGAGCGGAACCGATGCATCAAAGGCGTGAAGGCGATTCAGAGAAAATTAGGGATTCCCGACGCGCGTTATCGGGAGATTCTGCTGCAACTCACAGGGAAGGACTCGCTGGCAATAATGGACAACGAAGAGCTTCGCAAGGTATTCAGACACTTTCAGCAACTGCAAGGTGAAGCTGCGGCGGAACCTGGGTTGGAGTAATTCGGCAGCAGGTAGCGCCTCTATAAGGTCATCGGCGGTGGTAAGCGAAAATACTCCCGCGAGGCGGCGCGCGTCCTGCACCCCCTCACCCCCGGCCCCTCTCCCCCAGAGGGGCGAGGGGAGAGTTAGTTCGAGTTTATTGCCCTGTTCCCCAAAGGGGCGAGGGGAGAGTTAGTTGGAGTTTCTCTTGCCCTGTCCCCCAAAGGGGCGAGGGAAGAATTGCTGGCAGTACCGATGTCTCTCGTCCTCTAGCCCTGCAGGGGATTTTGAATTAACATCAGGTGGCCCCAGATAATGGCACGAGTACTTACCCTCGCCCCTCTGGGGGAGAGGGTGTCCCGGCCTGCCGGGACGGGTGAGGGGGTCAAAGCCGTGAAACCTGAAGGCAAAGCGCGAACAGTCACAAGCGAGCGCCCGCGCCGGAAGCAACGGTCACTCGCCCGCAGCGTAGCGCAAATCGCCAGGGCACGCGACCTCCGCCGGAACGAAACCGAATCGGAAGAAATCGCTTGGCGCTTGTTGCGAGGTCTACGGTGGAAGGGCTTTAGGTTCCGCCGGCAGCACGCCGTGGGTCAATATATCGTCGATTTCTACTGTCCACAGCAGCGGCTGATTGTAGAGTTGGACGGCAGCGCCCACGCCCAGCCGGGCGGAGCGGCACGGGACAGACGCCGCGACGCTCACTTGAACCGAATGGGATACACCGTGGCGCGATTCCCTAACGGAATTGTCTTGGAGGCGCCGGAGTTGTTTGTGGACAAAGTTTTGAAGCTTGCCTGGTCGCTGCCTAGTTCCTGCACGGTTGCGCTATGACCCCCTCACCCCCAGCCCCTCTCCCCTAGAGGGGCGAGGGGAGAGTTAGTTCGAGTTTATTGCCTTGTTCCGCAGAGGGGCGAGGGGAGAGTTAGTTCGAATTGCCCTGGCCTCGCCTGCTTCAGCGAAAGAATCTCTCCCACCATTGCACGCTATACCCATGAACGCATTTCGATGCGGTAAGCTACGGACGGAGCCTGTGTGGCAGGCGGAAGGGGAGTCAAAAGTTGAAAGTTGAAGGTCGAAAGGACAGCCGATGGAGGACGGTCAAAGATCGAAAGGGCGTAGCAAGAGTCCACGGCACAACCACGGTGCCGTGGCTACCAACTTCACGGGTAGGATGCCCGTGCTACGGCATTCAGCAGGGAGGATTCCCGTGCCATTGCTGAAGCAACAGAATGCGTCGGAGCGGAATGGGTTGGGGCCCCATCTCCTCACGGGCGGGACGCCCGTGCTACGCGCGAGACGCTGCGAGGCTGGCGTTTTGCGTGTCCAGCGCGCTCAGTTGAAGGCGGACATGGCAAACCGCGCCACGTCCGCGCGACCTGCGATTAGTCTCTTCGGCGCTGGCTTCGCGTGGCGTGTCGAGCAAGTCCCAACACCAGCTCTTTATCCGACCGGGACATCTGCCTGAACATGTCCACAAGCTTGCGTTCCTCCCTTGCGAGAGGGTCCTGATCTGAAACCTCGGGAGCTATGGGTTTGCTGCTCCCCGAGTAAAAGAGTTGATAAAATTCCAGATCGAAGGCCTTGGCCATTTTCCGCAGGGTTTCGAGCGACGGGATGGTGTGGCCGCATTCCACGCGCGAGATGTAGCAGCGCAACAGACCAGTCCGCTTCTCGATTTCCCCCTGGGAGAAATGTCTTGCATCCCGCAACTGGCGTAGTCTTTTTCCGATTTCCATTTTCAGTGTCTCCAAATGAAATGAGTCGAGTCCTGCACAGCGGCCAGATGATACCACGCGCGGGTGGCGCAGGCATCGGTTGATGCCATCTACGGGTGTTCGTAGCACGGCCGGCTCGGCCGTGTTTCCGGGCCGCACATCTTCACGGGCAGGATGCCCGTGCTACGCGTCTGCGGATGGCCGTAGCGCCGCCGTCCCGGCGGCTCGAAGAGGAGATGCCGGCAAGATGCCGGCGCTACCGGTGGCGCGGCGAAGCTGGCGTTTTGCAGATACAATGCGCTCCGTCGATCGCAGACTTGGCAAACCACGCCATGTCT
>Ga0315282_10004387_pt1 | contig 24598 bp, 23 predicted proteins | sample YL17G07_20_MG_FD_203693 | JGI IMG/M metagenome (GOLD analysis project Ga0315282, IMG submission 203693) | Sediment microbial communities from Yellowstone Lake, YNP, Wyoming, USA - YL17G07_20 | ecosystem: Environmental > Aquatic > Freshwater > Lake > Sediment | place: USA: Wyoming | collected... | reverse complement strand
AACGACGAAAGATCTGTCGACTGTCCACCCGTACTAAGAACGACAAGAACAACACCCACAAATGAAAGTACAACCGCCGCTGTTCCCTTAGAATCCATTCTCTCCTTTAGAAAAACAGGCGACAACATGGCAACATAGATCGTGCTGGTGGCAACCAGTATCGAATTCACCGACGCTGGTATCCTCTGAAGCGCTGAGAAACTGAGCATCGGATACAAGAAGAACATGATTGTACCGGACACCAGAGCAAATGACAAGCCTCTCCCGCGAAGCTGGGCAAGATTCCGCACTTGTTTCGTGACTATCAGGCCTACTCCAACTGCAAATGCGCCGAGCGCCGAGCTCAACATCGAGATTTGAATTGGAGTCAAATCAGTTAGGATCAGCTTGATAATCGGATGTCCTGAACCCCAAATGAACGTCGCCACGACGAGCATGACATACTCTTTGCGCATTCGACAATTCCTTCGGAACAGATGCGCGCGATGATCGCATGTCATCATTGAAAAGCATTATGTTGATGATAGAGTTCGGTATTGGACTCTAGTGCCTGCTCATCTTTTTACTCATTTGAAGCTGCGCCCAAGCCTGTCTCCACACGCGCTTTGTGCCTGCAAGTACCGCCTCAGAACTCTCGCCAGGCAGCGGCCTGACTTCTAATCCAACCATCGGCAGTTTCTCGCTCTGCTGCGTCTTCTTTCCAAGGTATCCAATATCGAACAATATCTTGAGGAATCGTGTCAAATCGTCTACGTCATGCATTCCCCCGTCAACGCCAAATCTTGGGTGTTTGTCCCCGAATGCGGGGTTACCTTCTACCTTAACACAGTTGCCGACATGGATGTGGACGAGATAGTTTTTGAGAAGAGCAAGAGCGCTCCTGGGATCCTCGTCAAGTAGTGGGCCATGAGCCATGTCGTACAGTATGCCGAAATTCCGGAAATCCTTCCTGACCATCCGCGCTAGAGCAGCTGCTTCTCTGGCCGGTCCGATCAGGCACTTCTTCTCAACATCTCGGTCCATCGTCTCCAGGGTGATTCCCAGACGCTTCTCCTCACCGTAGGCGCAGATCTCTTTCAGTGAATCTACAAGCGCGCGCATCGCATCATTACGCCGCGGCGCTCCGGGGTCAGGTCCGCTTAGAAGGCCTTCTACCCGCTCGGCCCCTAGTTCAGCCGCTTCGTCAATGCATGACTTGACTTCTTTGACTGCTTTGTTTCTCTCTGATTCGTCGAACGAGTTCAAGTCGAGCTTTTGACGCAGTAACGGGGCTATATACGTGATCGAGAGATGCGAAGAATCCGCGAGTTGTCTGATAGCTTTCCGTTCCGCTGGATCTTTGATCTTTGCCAACTCAAGGAGCGAGAAGAAATCGTCCTCGGCGAGAGTTGCTACCGTATCAATGAACCGCTGCTCTCCCGGTTGTACGTCCGGATACATTTGGTGAGGAACGACGCTTAGTCGCAGACTGTTCTCCCAAGAAATGTCCAATTAGCATCCTACCTTTGGCATAACGCTCCGGATCCTAAAAAAAGAGCAGGAGATAAGACTTTCCAGATTTGGATTCATGTCTCGTTTCCCGAAATGATTCCACTACCCGCCTCAGACCGTTTATGGTTAGGCTGAATCAGCGGAAGATACTTGGATCATTGTCTTGGCAGTATGCCTCGAAGCTTGGCACGCCTCATCGTACGCTCCAGAATTGGCTACCAAGCAAGCGACAAAGAAGACAATTAGAAGAAATAGGGAGGTGTTTTCTTTTTTTCTGTAACCGTGCAAACTCCCGCACGTATCTAGTCCTCATTGATGACACAGTCCGTGCGACAGTATCGCTAGCAGTTCACCAGCCATCGCTGAGATCTACCTAGGAAGTTTTTCCAGACGAGCCAATCTGCCCCAGGCAAGCTCCCATTTGAAAACACGTTCAGGCTTTCCCTAGTTCTCGAAGCAAGTCCGGTTTCTCAAGGCGTTCTTTGATTTCCGCCAGGAACTTGGCGCCTTGAACGCCGTCCATAGCGCGATGGTCAACCGTCAGTGTCAGATTCATCATGGGGCGGGGCGTGACGGTATCGTCCGCGAGGGCTACTGGGGTCTTGATCACCCGGCCTACCGCCAAGATAGCGCTTTGCGGTGGATTCACGATAGCGTTGAACTGATCTATGCCGTACATCCCTAGGTTCGAAACTGTGAACGTGCCACCTGACAAGTCGTCGGCACTGAAACGCATCTGGCGAGCTTTTTCCCGAAAGACTTGAAGTTCCCGGGCAATCTGAACAAGAGACTTCTGATCTGTCTCCTTAATGACCGGCACGATCAAGCCCGCGTCAGCGCCGATAGCCACGCCGACATTGACCCGTTTGTGCAGCTTGACCCGTCCTGCCTCGAAGGATGCGTTAGCCCTCGGCTGATTTTTGAGCGCGGTCGCCACGATCTTCACTAGAAGTGCTGTGATCGACAAGCGTCCGCCGGTTTCTTTCGCAATTTGATCGATCATCGCTTCGCGGAGCTGCAAAGCGTTAGTCATGTCTGCGCTGATGGCGAGGGCAAACTGGGGAGCAGTTTGGATACTTTGCACCATCCTCTCGCCTGTTAGGCGCTGCACAGTGCTGAGGTCCATCCATTCAACCGGCTCGGGCGAAGTAGCCGCCGTGGTCGTGCCAGCCAACGTGTCTCCTTTCGCCGCGGCGAAGCTACGCACGTCTTCTTCGCTGGTCTTGCCGTCGGGGCCTGTTCCCGTCACGAGGTCGATGTTGATTCCCAATTCTCTGGCGATGCGCCGAACAGCAGGGGTAGCCCTGGTTTGGCGCGTCACAACCTGAGCCTGTGTAGCGGCAGCCGCACTCTGTGTGCCGCCAGCCTCGACTGCCGCTTCTCTGCTTACTGATGGCAGCGGCGGTAAGGCGGGTACTTGCTCGTCTGGCTTGGCGATGAATGCAAGCGTCTCTCCAACAGGAACTTGAGCACCTTCGACGGCACCGGGTCGGATGCCTTTCAAGATCCCGCTGGCAGGGGATTCCAGTTCGGCCACGGCTTTGTCTGTCTCCACTTCGATGATGGCCTGATGCTGCTCGACCTGCTCACCCTCTCTCGCCAGCCATCTGATAATGCGGGCCGATTCCATGTGGTCTGTCATCTTGTGGACGAAGACTTCCAACGGCATGTTCTATCCGCTCCTCTGGGGTACTTACGCCATCACTCTTTGAATTGCATGAACCACGTCATCAGTCCCCGGCCATACGCCCTTCTCGATGCTGTCGGCAAACGGAATGGGCGAGAAACGCCCGGTGACGCGCACGATAGGTGCTTTCAGGTAATCGAAGGCTTGCTCTACTACAACCATACCCCACTCGCCGGTTGGTCCATACGAGCGACACGGTTCAGCAACCAGCACGACGCGTCCGGTCTTGCGAGCTGAGGCTCCGATCGTCTCCTCGTCCAATGGGCTGATTGTGCGCACGTCCACCACCTCGACACTGATGTCCTCATGAGCCAGAATGTTCGCGGCCTGCATGGCGTGCCAGATCATCGCGCCGGAAGCTACCACTGTCACATCCTTCCCCTGGCGCTTAAGATCGCATCTTCCCAACGGCAACACGTATTCTTGGGCTGGGACTAGGCCACGGAAGGAGTAGAGGAGCTTGTGCTCGAGAAAGACGACAGGATTGTCGTCCCTGATGGCGGCTTTGAGCAGGCCCTTGGCATCGTAGGGCGTAGACGGCAGAACAACTTTGAGGCCAGGAATATTGGCGAACCACATCTCTAGGCTCTGAGAGTGTTGAGCTGCAATGCTCTTGCCGGCTCCTCCTCCTTGGGGCATGCGCAACACCCAAGGTACCTTGCATTGTCCGCCGGTCATGAAACGCAATTTTGCAGCTTGAGTACAAATCTGATCCATCGCCAACCCGGAGAAGTCGGCTAACATGATCTCCATAACCGGGCGCATGCCCGCCAACGCGGCTCCGGTGCCGGCGCCCACGATCGAGTTCTCGGAAATCGGCGTGTCACGTACTCGTTCTGGCCCGAACTGATCGAACAATGTTCGGGTGACGCCGAACGACCCGCCATATTTGCCGATGTCCTCACCAATCAGGAAAACCCGCTCGTCGCGCAGCATCTCTTCGCGTAGCGCTTCTCGGATCGCCTCCTGATACGACATTTCCTTCGCGGGAATGCCTTGCGGTACCTGCACGATCAGATCAGGAGGCATACCCGGTCTAGCCGGTGCCAGTGTGACTGCATCTTTTTCCATCGAGGTCATCCTACCGCCTTCTGCGTGGCTCAGGCGTAGATGTAGTTCATTGCGGTCGCCGGGTCTGGCGATGGACTGGCTTTTGCAAATTGGACAGCGTCGACTATCTCCTGCTTCACTTCGGCGTCAATCGCGTTCACTTCGTCCGAGCTTGCCTTACCGTTGTCAACAATGTACTTGCGAAAGCGTGGGATTGGATCCAACTTGCGGTACTCTTCGACTTCGGCCGGTGCGCGCTCAGGCCACCCAGTATAGTGCCCTTCGAATCGGTACGATTCAGTCACGAGGAGCGTCGGTCCTTCACCGCGCCTGGCACGCGCCACAGCTTCAATGGCTGCCTCGTACACCGCCAAAACGTCGAAGCCATCCACGCGGACTCCGGGAATACCGTAACTCTGCGCTCGGATGGAAAGATCCTTCACCTTGACTACGCTGTCTATTCTTGTGGAAATTGCCCACTGGTTGTTCTCAAGAACAAAGACGACTGGTAGGTCCCAAATGGAAGCCATGTTCAAGCATTCGTGCCAGCTGCCCGTGTTGGCACCGCCATCACCAGTGAACGGAACAGTCACTCTATCCTCGCCTCGCATCTTGAAAGCCAGTGCCGCGCCTACGGCGAGAGGGATTCCAGAACCCACGATGGCAACGGCTCCCAGGCTACCCGTCTCGAATGCAGCGATGTGCATCGATCCCCCGCGCCCCTTACAATAACCTGTCTCCTTGCCAAGAATCTCTGCCATCATCCTCTTTGTGTCGGCCCCTTTGGCGATGTTATGTCCATGGCTCCGGTGCGTGCCGGCTATGAGGTCGTCTCGGCGTAGGGCCATGCAAACACCGACCCCTGACGCTTCCTGGCCAACGTAGGTATGAATAGCTCCTTTCACTTGGCCCCGCCTGAACAAATCCGCTGCCGCCAACTCAAATTCGCGGATGCGAATCATGCGGCGATACATCTCAAACAGGATCTCTCGCTGCACTTGCATATTCTTTCCAACATCCTCACAGGAAACTCGAGCAGACGTTCTTATAGCTTATTCACAAACCTCCTGTAGGGAAGACCGGCAATCACAGTCTCTCCCGCTCCTCTCCCTGAGTTGATTCTTATTCTTTCATGAAGAAGAATCAGACCTATTCCTCGACTATGTATCGCCCGTTTGTTCTAGGACCCAAGGTTACGCTGACTTCTTCACGTCCGTCAGCTCAGTGGCGATCTCCCGGTAGGGGCGCCCCTTCACCCACGCCGGAAAGAAGGAGAAGGCGATCTTCATGTCTCCCTCACCCGTATTGGCGAGAGTGTGAGGATAGCCTGCGGGAACGAAAATGGCTCTTCCCGGTTTGAGTTCGTAACGCTGTAACTGATCCCTGGAAGGACCTAAAAGGACATAGCCCTCGCCAGACGCTACATATTCTGATTCATCATATTCAAGGTGGGCGTGCGGCACCATGGGTTCCGGTTGACCCGGAGGGATGGTAAAGGTGCCCAGGACCGCATTGGCAGATCCGACCGTCTCCGGATCGAAGAGGGTGCGTTGGTATCCATAGAACGAGGAGCCCTCGCGCTGCACCCTCACCGGCTTCATCTCGCCCTCATCGACAACCAATTTTCGCTCCACAATTCATAGCCCCATCGCGACTTGTGTTTCGTCCCTATTAACATGAGCTAGTTGGGTCGTCAGTCTCCAGCAAGGCCTGCGAATGATCGATCTTCGGGGCAGAGTTCACAAATTGCTAGGCGAGTGTCACGAGTGTAGGGTCAAGGCGTATGCCTCGTCGATCCTCTTCAGCAAGCTAACCCTATATAGCCAGTGAGATGCAATTGGATTTTTGTTGAGGAGCACTCATGGTCAAGAGAAAGACGCCACCCCTTGCAAGAGCTCGAAACGTCCGGGCTCGGGTTGGCAGCAACGCGGCAGCGAGCTCGAGGACACGCGGCCCTGTACTCTTCGCCTCAATGCTTCCGTCGCCCGAGGGTCCGGTCGTGGGGCCCAACGGTTGGATTCTGAACGTGTGCAGTTTCACCGGGGACAAGACCTGGCCGCGGAAGGGGGCTGACATCGCGGCTACGCATACCACCAAGCCATTGGCCACGTATACGGTATTCAACACCTCTACGGACAAGGTGACAGGGATTCCGGCTGCCCTAAAGTTTGGCCCAGATGGCAGCATCTATGTGACGGATGAAGGCCGGCGAGCCATCGTGAGGGTCACCCCTGAGGGCGAGAAAACCGACTTTATCTTCGAGTATCAAGGCAAACATATCAATGGCCCGAACGACCTCTGCTTTGACGAAGAAGGAAATCTCTTCTTCACCGATCCCTGGGGTAGCTCTCTTAAGAATCCGGTTGGCGCCGTGTACGGCTACGCTTGGAAGACCGGCGAGCTCCACAAGATTCATGACAATCTCGCTTTTCCGAACGGGATCTTGGTGCGCGAGGGCCGGCTCTACGTGGCTGAGACCCAAACGAAGAAGATCTGGACTTACGACGTGGTTGGTCCGGGACAGGCAAGGAACCCGAGAGAATTCTGCAGACTGCCGGATCTCATTCCGGACGAGAAGGGCTGGACGGCGCCCGACGGCATGTGCTTTGACGCGGAAGGCAATATCTACGTCGCTGGCCTTGGCTTCAGCGGAGGCGTGCTCGTCCACAACCCCGAGGGGAAACTGATTGAAACGATCACCGATGGCGGCGCACGCACGACAAACGTGTGTTTCGGAGGACCGAAACACGACCAGCTGTTCGTTACTGTGGACGATCTTGCAGCCATGGTTGTCTTTGACCTAGGGGTCAAAGGATACCGGCTACCGTTCTGCCCGTCTAGGTCGAAAGATCATCCTTGGTCGAAGATGCTTCCCGAAGCCCGGAAATCCTGAAGGTATTAGCCATCGCCGAACTCGATCTTCTCTTCAAGAACGGCATGATAATTGACGGCACGGGATCACCAGGTTTTCTCGGCGATGTTGGTGTAGCGAATGGGCGTATCCAGAAGATGGGGAAGCTCTGGGATGCGAAGGCAAGAAGGACAATCGATATCCGCGGTCACATGATCGCCCCAGGATTCGTGGACATGCACACTCACTCAGACCTCATGCTGCTGGCCTACCCAAAAGCGGAAGCTAAGACCATGCAGGGAGTCACCACAGAAGTGATCGGTCAAGATGGGCTCTCCTTCGCACCAGCGAATCGCGAGGCGATGGAAAGTGTGCGCGCCATGACCGCCGGTTGGAACGGCGAGCATGACTCCATCGAGTTTGACTGGTCTAGCGTGAAGGAGTTCCTGGCCAAGTTCGATGGTCATACCTCTCCTAACGTCGCCTATTGTGTGCCCCACGGGACCGTTCGGCTCACCGTGATGGGAAGCGAGAACCGCCGCCCGACGAAGGAAGAGATGCAGGAGATGCGGCGCCTTGTCCGGCAGGGCATGAAGGAGGGCGCGGTTGGGCTCTCCACAGGTATGTCCTACCCCCCAGCCATGTTCGCGGACAACGATGAGCTGATCCAACTGTGTGAGGAGACAGCGCAACTCGGAGGCTACTTCAGTCCCCATCACCGAAGCTACGGGAAAGGTGTGCTTGAGTCCTACGCTGAAATGGTTGAAGTCTGCAAGAAGGCACGGTGTCCACTGCACCTGACCCACTGCCTAGTGAACTTCCCCGGCAATGAGGGCAAAGCCGTCGAGCTCGTGAAGATGCTCAACTCCATCGACCGCCGCGAGGTGGATCTCACGGTGGACTCCTACTGTTACCTGCCTGGATCCACGACCCTCGCTTCTATAGTGCTGCCTCCCTGGTCAACGACGGAGGGCGTCGCAGGAATGCTCGCGAACCTTGCAGACGACGAGAAGTGCCGCCGCATGAAGCACGAGTTAGAGGTTGAAGGCATCGCCGGCTACCACTTTGTCTCGATGGACTGGAACACGCTCGAGATCAGCTCAGTGCCGAGCAAAGAAAACCAGCGCTGGATTGGGAAGCGCGTATCCGAGATCGCCAAAGAACTAGGCATTGAACCCTTCCAAGCAGCCAGGAAACTTCTGCTGGAGGAGAAGCTCAACGTCAACGTCCTCCTACATATTGGGCACGAAGATAACGTCCGTACCATCATGACTCAGCCTTACCATACGGTGGGAACCGACGGCATCATGACGGGCCAGAGGCCCCACCCACGTGCATGGGGAACCTTCGCTCGATACTTGGCACGTTATGCCCGGGAAGAGCACATGTTCACCTGGCAGGAAATCATTCGACACATGTCAACCACTGCCTACCGGCGCCTAGGACAGTTCGACCGCGGGCTCATCCGCCCCGGCATGGCTGCGGACCTCGTGGTCTTCGATCCCAACAAGGTGCGCGACACGGCGACCTTTGATAACCCACGGCAGTATCCGGAGGGGATCCCGTACGTGGCCGTCAACGGATTGCTGGTAAAGGATGAGGGATTTCACACGGGCGCCCTACCTGGCCGGGTCTTAAAATTGGAGGTGGCCCAATTAGCTTGAAAGAGATTGTTGCTTTGGTCATGGGGGGACAGAGATCGGAGGTTTTCCTAGTGCATGCCTCTTCCGCCAGCGACTATGAGAAGGTCTCCACCATGAAGTTTGCTTCGTCAGAAGCCAGAAACACAGCAGACCTGGCCACTTCTTCGGGGGTGCCGAATCTCTTCAGGGCAATCTCGTGTAGCAGCACTCTCTCCGTCTCAGGATCGTTGTGAGCGACCATCTCCGTCTTCATGTAACCTGGACAGATCGCGTTGACCGTAATGTATGGTCCGAGCCTCATTGCGAAGGCCTTCGTTAGGGCATTCATTCCCGCTTTGGACGTGACATACTCGACGTAGCTCATTGCATCGACCGGGCCCTCTTTCCTGAAGAAATCAACTGGTCCAAAGATGTTGTTGGCGAGGTCAGTGCTGAAGCCTCTAGGGTCACTGGTCTTGCAGAACACACACCTGTCTGTGCCGGCGGAATTGACACGGCTGTCTCAGCTTTAAGTGCCACGGCGCTGAATGACGGCGACCTTACCTCAATGATCGGCACGTCGATTTGCAATGAGTTCATACGGGATAAGGCGAAGCTATCCAACAGATATGAGTCAAAGAAGTGAAGCGCTCGCGTTACTCCCTAGAATTACTCTTACAGCTGTTTGGCAGAGAGCTTGAGAAATCGTGTTCACTAGCGCAATTCTGCGGAGAGAATCGAAAAGCTATATAAGGATATCACGGGGGAAGCTGCGTCTTGGTAGTCAAAACACAACTGCAAGTATGCGGAGTGTTTTCGTTGAAGATTGCTTTCGAGACGGGAAGTCTTTCTCTCTATGGTTATGGCTATGAGGAATACATGAAATTAGCGTCTGACATGAATTTCGACGCGGTTGAGGTCTGGTGCGATAAGAAGGATCTATGGCCACGTCTACTCAGACCGGCACAACGAAAGAAGATCAAGGAATCCATCAATCAATACGGAATGAAAGTTGTGGCAATACTGCCTGATGCCTTTCTCAAAGTCAGACAGTGGAAGCTGTTCGACTTCAGAGTCAACATTGCTCACCCTAGCGCCAAAATGAGAAGAGACTCGGTGCGATTCTACAACACGGCCCTTGATGTGGGGCGCGACTTGGATGCAGAAGTTGTGTTGGCTCTCCCGGGAGCAATTGAGCAGCCAAACATGATGCTCTCGAAGTCATCGTTCAGGAACTATTGGGACAGAGCGATCGAGTCACTGAGGGAATGCGCGAAACATGCCCAAGACGTCGGTGTACGTCTAGGAGTGGAGAACGCTGTCGTATGCAATTTCGTTGACAGACCAGAAGAGCTACTGAAAATGCTCAAGCAAGTAGGGTCCGAGTATGTGAAAGCATACGTGGACCTAGCTAACGGAAACGTATTCGCGCATCCGGTAGAGTACATTGAGACGCTTCGCGACTGGTTGTGTAGTTGCATTCACGTTTCGGATAATGACGGATCATACGCAAGCCACTTGCCGATCGGGATGGGAACCATTGACTACAAGACCTGCATAGAAGCCCTCAAGGGAGTTGGCTGGGATGGATACTTGGTTCCCGAGATATTCTACGCAAAGGATCCTGAGGGCGGAGTGAGGAAATCCAGAGACGCTCTTTTTGGGCTGCTGTCGTAGACATCCTACTTGCCAAAGTGACTAATCTCTTTGATTCGTGAGAAGACCTGTTCCGGTCCCTCGTCAACTATGTCCCATGGATGCAGGTAGATGCCGGCGTCGATGTCACGAATATATAAGTATCCGCCGACTGACCTAGCTATCCGATCACCAAGAGGCCTACCAGAAAATGAGAATCGGGCTGGATTTCTCTTTCTGGATAGACCCGGACTATTCACTTGAGATGCTCGGTCTTTCTGAGAAAGCAGGATTTGATTCGGTGTGGATTGGGGATCACTTCCTGCCTTGGCACCACTCATTCAAGCACAGCTGCTACGTATGGCCAGTCATGGCCGCAGCCGCAGAGCGCACCAAGAGCATGCCAATAGGAGTTGACGTGACTGTCCCAATCGGAGGCAGGTATCATCCAGCAATCGTGGCTCAGGCGGTGGGCACCCTCGGCACAATGTACCCCGGCAGAATCATGCTCGGCGTCGGCAATGGAGAAGCCATGAATGAGAAGAGGTTCATGCCCTATTGGCCCAAATGGAAAGAGCGCATGGAACGATTGATCGAAGCGCTCGATTTCATACGGCGACTATGGGCTGAAGACGACTTCTTCGATTTCCATGGAAAATACTTCACTATGGAGAAGGCTTTCTTGTACGTCAAACCGAAGAAACCTGTCCCGATTTACTTCTCAGCGATTGGCGAAAAGGCAGCCTTGTACGCTGGGAAGTATGGTGACCACCTAATCACAGTCAACACGTGGGAGAGATGCCGAGACGTAATCTTCCCACGGTTCGAGAGAGGCGCAGCAGAAGCTGGAAAAGATGTCAAGAAAATGAAGAAACTCGTGAGCGTGATCGGCGGAGTCGCCGACATACCTGCTGCGATCAGAAGGATACGCAAGCTGCATGCTGGTTCGATGATCAAGACCAACTTCGAGGAAGAGGATCCTAGGAAGATAGAGCAATCACAAGCACAGGTGACGGATGAGATGATCCGTCAGAACTACTGCCTGAGCAAGGACGGGGATGAACTGATCGAAGCATTCGATTCTTTCCGAAAGGTCGGTGCAGATCAGGTCATATTCACAGATTTCAGTCCGGATCCAAAGGAGACGGTGCGCGTCTTCAGGCAGAAGGTAATCCCATATTTCAAGAGGAAATAGTCAATTCCATATTCTGACGTTAGTGCATGAGATGGCAGACTCCAAGCTACTTGTGATGCAGCAAATGCACTAGCGGCAACTCGGCTAGTTTAGTAACGGAAGCTTCACAGGCTTTTGCCCTGCTTCGGACATGAGGGCCGCGAAGCATGCTTCGTGTGTGTTGACTGCATCTTCTATGTTACAGTGGGATTCCTTGTCGTTGAGGATGCAGTCGATGAAGTGGTTGATTTCTCCCTGAAACGGGTGGTGTGAGACCTCAGGGGTGTCTGGCGTAATCGTGGGGATTTCAACCCAGCCCTTTTGCCCAGGGAACTTGTGTGGTGACCATACTCTGTTATCCTTTATTGTTCCCTTGTCTCCGAAGATCTGGATCGGAAATGTGTATGGCTGGATACAGTCATTGTTTGAGCAGACTTTCGCTATCGCGCCGGTGTCCAGTTTTGCAAGCAAGACTTCGAGGCCATCCCATTCCATCTCCTTCCTTGCCTTGCGGTATCCACCAGCGAGTGACGTTACCTCAGTTATCTTGGCGGCCTTGCTTTTGTCTCTGGAGCCCAACCATCTCACTGCATCAAGTGCGTGTATGCCTGCAAGAATCATTGTGCTGACTCCCGCTCTCTTGGATACGATGGCCTCAAAGCCGGACCACCATGGACCAAGGTAAGACTGGTAGTCAGCCTCCAAATAGTAGACATCCCCCAGAGCGTCGTCAGCAATCATGGCTTTGATTGTCTCAAAGAGCGGATTCCACCTCAAGACGAGGCCCGCGAGCGTCTTCACCTTGTTCTTTCTCACGGCATCCCGCATAGCCTTCAATTCCTCGAGACTAGTTGCGATCGGTTTCTCGCATAGAACATGTTTGCCGGCGTTTGCGGCTCGAACGGTCTCGTCGGCATGTAGGTACTGTGGAGTGCAGATCGAAACCGCGTCGACTTCCTTTAGCAACGCGTCATAGTCCGTCAGGCACTTGACATCGGTGAGCCCGGCCTCCTTAGCTTTCTTCTCGGCACTTGAGAGTTTCCTGCTGGAGATCGCTACGACTTGGCAGTTTGGATTGTTCTTGTACGCTTTGATGTGTTCTCCTGAAACCCATCCTGCGCCTTGAATACCTACTTTGAGTCTAGCCATCTAAAATCGGAAAAAAGGAGCTGCCAGCCGCGCATATAAGACTTGCCACCTGAAGAACTTTAGTCAAGGAATTCCCGCATGCGAATCTCTTAACCGCTACCTACGACGACACCGGCAGAGCGGAGGAAGCAGATCGCATGATAGGCACAGCTCTGATCAGGAAAGTTGTCGACACCGGGCAGATCGGAAGAATCGTTGCCATGACGGGCACGAACCCATCCGAAGTTCCTCGAACAGCTCTACTATCTGCAGCCTCTCGCAGGTTGCAGCGGGCCAAGAATCATCCAGTGACAGTTGAGCGGTCTTGTCGCTCATTAGTGCTAGCTGAAATCTTGCACTGAGACTACCTTGCCGGAAGATGCCGACGCCTCAGCTGCCAAGCAGGCCTGTACAGCTGCCATCGATTCTTCCGGTGTAATGATAGCTGGGGGAGTCTTGTTGACGATGCAATTCACGAAATAACCCAACTCCTCTGCCAGGGCACCGCCGCGGACCCCAGGTCGGATTTCCGGCCAGTAGGTGGGATCGGGAGTGTAGACATCTTGTCGGGTGATGACGGACATGCTGGGATATGTCTCTTGGATGTGAACGCCGCCATCGGTACCGATCGCTTCCATTCGCTCGTCCGGGAAGAAGCCGTTCTTATCGGGCATGCACCAGACGTTCTCACAAACTCCGATCGCTCCGCTGTCGAAGCGATACATTGTCCAGCCGATGTCTGGATACTTGTGGCCGAAGACGTTCAGTGTCTGAGCATATACCGATTTGATCTTGGCACCTGTGTACCACAGCATGATGTCTGTATCGTGCACGCCGTCACCTATGATCGGGCCGATTTTGGGCAGCACAGAGGTGCCAACGGAGACAGGTACGTTGCGACGAGCGTAGATGGAGACAATCTTCCCGATCTTGCCAGCCGCAATTTCGCGTTTGGCCGCTGCATAACGTGGGTTGAATCGGACAATATGGCCTACCATGAAGCAACCGTCCGAGGTACGTGCGGCCCTCACAATAGCGCGACAGTCTGACACGGTTGAGGCCATGGGTTTCTCAAGGAAGACGTGCTTCCCGGCGTTGATGGCAGCCAATGTTGGAGCGGTGTGCTGATCCCACATCGTAGTAATGCTGACGGCATCCAGCTCGGGATCAGCTAGCATCTTGTCATAATCTGTGTACAGGTGCTTCACACCGAACTTGGTGCCTAGCTCGCGGAGCCTCGACTCGGTGCGCGTGCACAGCGCGTATAACTCAACGTTGGGAAGTCCGGCCAAGGCATCCCCATGATATTCACCGAACCAGCCCAGTCCGATGATACCATATTTCACCTTGCTCATCCATTCCATCCCTCGAAAACGACTACACGTGTAAGGTAATGGTTCATGGGCACAAAAGAGCTTTTGCCACAAGATGGCATCTTGAGTCCCAATGCTGGATTCCGTTTCAGGTTTGAGTATCTCACGCAGCGAGGTGGATAAGGCTGATGAACCGACAGAGCTGAGCATAGAAAGCTGAAGATGGTTATGTCGACCAATCGCGTGAGGCGAGCTCCGGAGAAAACGTCGCTGGGATCAGCATGAAATACTCTGTGTGCACTTCCGGAACCTATTCTCTGCTCTCCCCTTTGTGGTCACATTCTGCTATTGAAGCGAGTGGTGTACCACAGCGTGTCCTGCGATTGGCGCAGTGGCCGTGGCGCCCACATTTTCTCGTTTGTAGGACGATGTGGTCGTGAGCGGGGGGGATCAGCAATGCTTTAAGCTGGAAGAATGTAGCTCCATGGAAACGGATCTAGACAAGCAGCGGAAAAGGTATGGCGAGAGTAGCGCTAGAGAATTTGGTCAAGAGATTCGGAAAAACTGTGGCGGTAGACAACCTGAATCTTGAGATCGAGGACGGCGAACTCGTCTGCCTTCTGGGCCCTTCAGGCTCCGGAAAGACAACCACTCTAAGGATGATCGCAGGTCTAGAGCGACCTGATGAGGGCAGAATACGTATCGACGACAGAGTAGTGAACGATTTGCCCCCACGGGATAGAGATATCGCAATGGTCTTCCAGTTCCCGGTGATTTACCCAGGAACAAGTGTTCGAGACAACTTGGAATTTCCCCTTAAGCAAAGAGGATATGAAGACAAAGAAATCAGGAAGAGAGTTGAGGAAATCGCTGATGTGCTTAAGATTCGACCGCTACTGCGTGAAGCGGCGTCCGATGTGAACGTCAGCGAGAGGCAAAGGGTTGCCATCGGGAGGGCCTTGGTAAGAAAGCCGAAGGCTTTACTCCTCGATGAAGCTCTAACCAACTTGGAGAGCGGATTGAAACTAATGATGATAGCTGAATTGAAAAGACTGCACGAAGAGCTCCATCAGACAACGATCTATGTTACACATGACCAATCTGAAGCCTTGATGATGGCCGATAGAATAGGCGTCTTCAATCTCGGCGTTTTGCAACAGTATGACAGGCCAGAGGGCCTCTATAGTTCCCCGAAGAACCTGTTCGTGGCCGGATTCATCGGAAGCCCGCCGATGAACTTTCTTGAATGCGAGCTGGATGCCAAGAGAGGCATTCTGGCAGTGCAGAATTTTGAGATCGAGCTGTCGCGCTCTAAACTTGAGAAGATGCCTTCAAGCCAGGACATCATATTGGGCATTAGACCGGAGCACATATCGGTTCACAAAGTATGCGACAAGAGAGATCATGTGAAAGGCAAGGTGGACGTGGCCCAATTCGTTGGCGACTATCTATCTTTAGATGTCAAATTGGACGGGAAAACTCTCAAAGTGTTAAGCCCGGGTTCCGCAGAGATCGAACCGGGTCAAGACATATGTATGCAGTTTGAAGAATTCCGCTTGTTCGATAGGAAGAGCGAACAAATGATTGGGTGAAATCATGCCTCGGGTCTCACTGAGAGGTGTAAGCAAGAACTACGGAAAGAACGTGGCTCTGGACAGTGTCGATCTGGACATTGATGATGAAGAATTCTTCTGCCTCCTTGGTCCGCCCGGATCGGGTAGGACAACAGTCCTCAAGTTGATTGCAGGTCTAGAGAGCCCGGATTCGGGCGAGATACTCATCGGCGATCGGGTGGTGAACAAGCTCCCGCCCCACGAAAGAGGAGTTTCCTTGATGTTCGAATCGCTAGCTCTCTATCCTCACTTAAATGTCCATGGCAATTTGGCTTTCCCCTTGAGGAAGCTGAAGTTATCTCACAAAGAAATAGACGAGAATGTCAGAGAGGTTGCCAACCTGCTGAGGATTGATCAATTGCTCGGCAGGAAGCCAGCGCAACTGAGCGGGGGCGAGAGACAGAGGGTGGCTTTGGGAAGAGCCTTGGTGAAGAAGCCAAGTGTACTGCTACTTGATGAGCCTCTGGGCCACTTGGATGCAAAATTGAGGTTATACGCCAGGGTCGAAATCAAGAAGCTACAGAAGCAATTGAAACAGACTGTCGTGATGTCGACGCTCGATTCACTCGATGCGATATCAATGGCTGATAGGATAGCTTTGATGAAGGACGGAAAGATAGCTCAATTTGGCAGCCCAAGAGAAATCTATCGTCAGCCGAAAAACGTCTTTGCCGCTTCATCGATCGGTTCGCCTCCGATGAACTTGATCAAGTGCCTTCTGAAGGAGAAAGATGGGCACATGTGTCTTTCTGTATTGGGCTTCGAAGTGGATTGCACGAAACATATGGCCCGGCTGTCCGATAGGATCGGCTCTGAGGTGACTCTGGGCATTAGGCCCTCGGACGTTCGGGCTACCAAGACTCCGCCTGGAATCGAGTCCCAAGTATTTGCGGTTGAGCCGATGGGACATGAGAAGATCGTAACGTTGAAAGTGAACGAAAACGTGATTCTAATGAAGACCCCTCTACATGCGAGTTTTGCCCCAAGGGAGAACGTGTGGATTCAGCCTGATGTTGATAGAATCAGCCTCTTTGACGAGGCTGGTCAATCCATAGTGTAGGTCTACTTTACAGCTCCTGCTACGAGACCGCCTATCAGATATCGCCTAAACAGGATCACTATTGCAATAGCCGGCAGGATCCCTATCATGCCCATGGAACATATCAGCCCTTTCGTAACCCTTGGTACTGAGACAGCTGAACCTATTATGACAGGCATGGTATGTGAAGCGGCCGACTGGGTCAAGAGTAGGGCGAAGAAGAATTCTCCGTACGAAATCATGAATGAAGTTATCCCTATCGCCACCACTGCCGGTCCAATTAGGGGGAAGGTTACTTTCCTCAGTATCTCTAGATACGAGTATCCTTCAACTCTGGCGGCATCCTCGATGTCCGTCGGAATCGTCAGAAGGTAGGTGTTGAGAATCCATATGGTGAAGGGCATTGTGAACATTATATGGACCAATATAACCGCTACCAGGTTATCGAGGAGTCCGACGCTCTTGATTATGACGTAGTAGGGAACAGCTATGACTACTGGAGGTATGAGCCTTCCGGCAATTGATGCATAGAAGAGGGGCATGGCGCCTTTGAACTTGATTCTGGTTAGGCCAAAGGCTCCCAAAGTTCCAGCTAGGATATTGTAGATCATCACTGTAACGCCAACTATCACGCTATTGAGTATCGATCTTGGGAAATCCTTCATGACACCTGGGATGAACAGAGACAGGGCTTGGCCCTGTGTTAGGAAGTATTTCACTGCCGATTCTATGTCGAAGGAGAACCAGTAGTTGTTGATCGAGGGATGAGGTGCGAAGTAGAACGGCGGAACTGTGTAGATCTCGATCTCGCTTTGAAGACTCAGATTTGCCATCCAGTAGATAGGAAGTAGGACCCAGAGGGCGAGGACTATGGCTCCCAAGTACAATCCGATCTTGCGTCGTTCCATCTTCTCACACCCTTAGTCTTAGGGCTCCCAGCCTCAGGGCGCGGAAGTACAGGTAGATCAGCAATACAGTGATCCCCAGAATAAGTATCGTAACTGCGCCGGCCTGGCCGAAGTCTAGGAAGTAGAACATCCTCTCATACGTGAAGAATGTTATGAGCTTGGTGAAGTTGGCGGGGCCGCCCATAGTTATGACATAGATGGGGTCAAAGCACCAAAGAGCCATCAGAGATGCGTATACAAGGACGATGAATAGTACAGGCTTCAACCAGTTGAATGTGACCATTCTGAAATGGGCGAGTGGTTTGGCCCCATCTATCGACGCTGCCTCATGAAGTTCCTTTGGTATGGATTGGATTCCAGCCAAGAGTAGCAACGTGGGTAGCGGGGTTTGAACCCAGAGGTACGCCAAAGCTACGATTAACATCGCGATCCAATCCACGGATAACCAAGAAATGTATTCATGGGCTAGACCTAGCTTCATCGCGATGTCATTGAATACTCCGAAGTTTAGATCAAAAATGAACCTGTAGATAGAACCGCTGACAACTACCGGTATCCCCCACGGGACTAGAGCAAGAACCTGCAGCGCCTTGACTCCCTTGAAGTTGTTTGAGAGGAGCAGAGCCTCCCCCAAAGATAGCAAGGCTATCAGAGGTATCGTAAGTGCCGCGAAGATCAGTGTAGATGTTGTGGAAATCAAAAATGCAGAATCAGATACGAGGGCCGCATAGTTGCCAAACCCTATAAAATGAGGAGGGATGTTTGTCTTCAGATTATAGAATGTAATACTGAGATAGAACGCGTATGCGAGGGGGTAAAATCCAAACAAAAAAAGGGGAGTTAATGCGGGTACCAGGCATAATGCCAGCACCCATATCTTGTTTCTCAGGCTTACCAGCCCGCTGCTTTCTTCGACGTGTTCCAGTCGTTAGCGATGTCATTCAAGAACGCAAGAATGTCGTTATCTGAGGGTTTGGTAGCTTTGGTCATTAGCGCCTCGAACTTGGGCATGACTCTTCCGCCTGCCTCACTGCTCGGCGAGCTGAACCAGTCACCCCACCAAGGTGTTTGCGCAGGGTCCCAATATGTAATGGATGACAGCTTTTGATATTGTTGCATCAAGACATCTGTGTTCATTCCTAGCTTCTCCATGGTAGCTATGCTTGTCGGGTCCTCATTTACGGCCTTGTAAGCCGAGGTTACCCCGTACGTATCGAGGAGTTTCTTGCATACGAAGAACTTCCCGTTATCGTAGTCAGACTTGGCGTTGGTGGTCTTTCCCCCTGCGAATTCCATTGCCTTCCAGACTGCATCTTGAGCGCTCTTGCCCCTGTCCGTGCAATGCTTCGAGATATTGTAAGTAGCCGCGTGGAAGGTCGCGTATCCTGTGCCCGGGTTCATCGCTATCTTGATGTTGCCGGTTTGCTTCATCGTCGACGCGTTAGCGGCTGCTACGTCATAGTCAGCAAAGGCCAAAGCGAAAGAGACTGTGCCAGAACCGAGGGCGGTTGTTATCCCAGATTCATCATATTCTCTGATTCCCGGTGAGATCGTCTTGTCGACGTAGACTCTGTCAAGAAACCACTTCACGGCATCAAAGAAAGGAGTGCCCTTGTCGTTGAAGATCGGATTGTAGTTCTCATCGAACAAGTAGTGAGCGGTAGTAGTAGGGTCTACGTTCCCGATCATGATGTTGTACCACAGGTACGCGAAACCCCAAGACCATGTGGCTCCTGTCGGGAAGTCGGTGATTCCCTTCTTCTTGATCGCTAGCATCTGTTCGGCAAGCTCATCATATGTTTTGGGGGGGGCATCGAAGCCTGCCTGTTTTATGTGGCTCGCATTGTATGCAAGAACAATTGGACCCAGCCAATAGCACAGTCCGTGAAGCTTCTTTGTGAATGGATTTATGTGGAATTGTCTAACCCCAGGATACATGTCGTCAAGGTACTTTGTTGCCTGCGGAGCGATGTCCTCAATATCTGCTAGCCATTTCTTGTACTGCAGAAAGTACGATACGTCTGGCGTTGAATAGTGGATATCTGGCGGATTCCCGGCTTGGTATCTTGTGTACAGGGCTGTAGTATACGCGCCGCCTAGGTCTGTAACCGCTAGGTTCACATCAGGGTTATTCGCATTGAAGATCTTTGCATTAGCATTGACGAGTTCCACACCCCAAGACCAAATGCCCCACTCAATGTTTTCAGGCGCCATGGCTGATGTGGTAGGAGGTAGAGTGGTAGGAGGTAGACCAGTGGTCGCCTCGGTGGTAGTAGTTGTCGGTGGCCCAGATGGCGGTTGAGTCAGATAGTAGTATCCGGCTGCGCCAGCGGCCGCGACAACGACAACGCCAGCGCCTATCTTTAGGAACCTTCTGCGAGAAACGTCAGTTTGCTCTTTTTCGGATTTTCCAGTTGTCATGGCGAAGAAGTACGAGACTGTGGACTTAAGAGCCTTTCGTAAGGAACGAGTCTCTGTAGTAGCCCAAAGCATCTGGCACGCCTATAAGATGAGAGAATACGGTGTGCCCACATGAAGAAACCAAGAGACGTTGTGAGGCTCCAACAGTGGTGCATCAGTCGTGTATCCGAAAACGTGGGGAGGGGGTGCCAGTCCACGAAATCTGCACCAGCGTCCAGATACCCAGAAGAACATTCCACAACTGGTGTAACCGACACCGATTAGACGGATTGGAAGGACTCAACCCTAAACCCAGAACACCCCACACAATGCACAGAACCCCACCCGAAACCGTAGAGAACATTCTGACCCTCAGACACAAGAAGAGCTGGTGTCCCATACTCATCGAAGGATACCTGCGCAGAGACGAGTCGATCGAGATATGACACACAGCCATCCACCGCCTCAAACAGGCTGGACTGAACAAACCACTCCAGAGACCTCGAGAACGAAGAAGCTACAGGCGCTGGCAGCGTAGGCATCCGAACAGCCTCTGGCAATGCGACCTCTACGACGTCGATCATGCCAGCTCTACAGGAAATTCATCGAGTACTACAACTGTCAGCGTCCACACATGGCGCTAGATTATTCAACACCAGCAGAAGTATGCTTCAACACTGTGCCACATGTCCTGGGATAATACACAAAGAACGAGTCTCTCGTTTCCCGAAAAGGCATCAGGGCACAGCCCTCAATGATCAGATCGTATGCCCTATTCTTCTACTATGATGGTACGACACGGTGCGCAACAGGTTCCTTCCACATTCAGGGGGAGAGCAACAAGCTTTGCTCGCTGTTTTGTTACTCTTTCGAGGTTAACTAGAGGCGCCAGGAGTAGCGTTCCAGATCTGAAGAATCTATCCCAGAACCCCTGTGGGTTGTCTGGGTTGTCAAATGCTGGTATGTCTCCGCCCAGTATTGAGGGTCTCTGATCCAAGAACCACATAACCGTGTCGTATGTCAGGTACGGGGAATCTCTCACAAAGTTGGCCTCTCGCCATCTCTGTCCCCATCTAGTACCAAACAGAATTGCGTCTCCTTCATGAATCTCAGGCTTCAGAGCAGTAATCTCGTCTCGTCGAATAGGCTCTTTCGGGCCCTTGGCTTTTGGTAAATTCAAGACTGCCGCGTCTAGCATGAACAGTTTCTCGATAGGAATGTCTGAGAGCTTCTTCTCGTCCTTGAAGTAGTGGGCGTTTGTTTCAATGTATGTGCCCGTATGAGATCCCATTCCAACAAAGATGTCGGAGTAGACCTCATGCTTTAGCCAAGGGATTCTCGGCAAAGGCTCGATCTTGATCTCAGGATAGGGGTGGCCGTAGCGCCACATTCCAGTATAGATCGGTCCCGAGACGTCAACAATCCTAGTCAAGAAGTTGTTCCTCGGGTATGCTTGGTCGGCCCAGGTGACTTCATAAGGGTTGCCGTAAGCTCTGGAGCTTATCCCGCACGCTCGACTTCGTGTTTCGGGCGAGATCGCCTTCTGTTGCAGCAAGCGTTTCCTGTGTGGCCATAAAGGGAAGGTGTGCATGTCAGATGAAACCTCTGGCCGCAAAATCTTGCGAAGCCGACTACCTGGATACTCCTCCGTCGTACGGGAGACACAGACAAGTTCTCTTCTCACAGAAGATGCAGGGACTAGGCTCAGCCGCTGTCAGCACCGTCACGATTCGGCCAACAGGCGAAAGCGATCCCCATTCACACGGGCGATCCGACGAGTTCTGGATAGTCAGGAAAGGCCACGGCAAGATTATCGCCGACGGCAACGGGGCCGAAGGAAACATGCTCAAGATGATGAGGAAGGTCTGTTTCACACGGCTGGCTAGGTTCTCCGCAGAGTTCGAATACTGCTTACCTCAGAAGATTGCACCTATTGCATGATTCCTTTGACCGCTTTCGTGATCATTTCCTTTCCTGGCATGTATGCCTTCTGAAGAGCCGGACTGAAAGGCGCCGGAATGTCAGGACAGGCAATTCTCACCACATTCTCAAGATAGTCCATCGCTCTCTCTGTGACTCTGGCGACGACTTCAGCACCCACTCCGCAGGTGAGGCAACTATCTTCTGCCGTAACCAGACGCGCTGTCTTCTTCACGGATGCCAGAATGGAATCTGTGTCGAGCGGTACGAGTGTTCTAGGATCAATTATTTCTGCGCTTATCCCATCAGAGGACAGGGTGTCAGCGGCCGCTAGGGCTTCGCCTACCATTCTTGAGATGGCAACTATGGTCACATCTGCGCCTGCCCTCTTGATGTCCGCCTTGCCAAATGGGATCAGTGTCTCATCTTCAGGCACGGAGCCTTTGGTGCCATACAATGTGGCGCACTCAATGAAGAGTACAGGATTAGAACCTCGAATTGCCGTCTTGAGGAGACCTTTGGCATCTGCAGGAGTTGAAGGAGCAGCAACCATGATCCCTGGAGTATTCATGTAGAGGGACGGAAAGAACTGCGAATGCTGTGCCCCGGTATTTCTTCCCAGGCTGTACTGCGTTCTGATCACAGCCGGTGCAGTCAGCTTCCCGCCAGTCATGAAATGCATTTTCGGCAAGTGGTTGACAAGTTGATCGCCACATTCATGGAGAAAGTCCATGTACATTATTTCCGCGACAGGCCGGTACCCCATTATTGCGGCTCCCAATGCAGCCCCGATTATTGCGTTCTCCGAAAGAGGTGTGTCCCTGACCCTCTCGGGTCCAAACTCCTCGAGTAGACCTTTGGTGACTTTGAATACGCCTCCTAGTTTTCCGATATCTTCTCCGAGGATAAGCACTTTCTTCTCTCGGCGCATCTCTTCAGCAAGGGCTTCGCGGATCGCCTGAGCGTATGTGAGAGTCTTCATTCGCACACTCACTTCCCCCCAGCCCATACAAACCTCGTCAGAAGGTCGACGGATGGGTACGGCCTGCCCTGTGCAAACTTGACAGCCTTTTCAACCCTGGCTCGTGTTCGGGTGCGTATGTTTCCGAGTTCCTCGGTGGTAGCAAGCTTCTCAGAGCCAAGTTTCCGTTCAAACTGCTTAATTGGATCACGAGCCTTCCATTCGTCGATTTCTTGTTGTGTTCTGTAATCCAGCCCAGTGTCGTATGCTCCGTGTCCAGTGTAGCGGTAGGTCTTGCATTCGAGAAACGTGGGTCCTTCACCCTTCTTGGCTCCGGCTGTCGCTACCGAGGCTGCTGTATAGACATCAAGCACACTCATTCCATCCACAGATTGGCCCGGAATCCCGTAGGCCTGACCTCGCTGAACGAGCGATGCCAGTGTAGATTTCGAGACTGGAACCGAAACTGCATATTGATTGTTCTCGCACACGAATACAACAGGCAGTTTCCAGATCGCGGCCAAGTTTACTCCTTCGTGAAAGGCGCCTGTGCTGGTTGCGCCATCTCCGAAAAAGCATACCACGCAGTTCGGCTTGTGATCCATCTTGAGCGCCAATCCGACACCTGCAGAAAGTGGGATTCCACCACCAACGATCGCCGTCGAGAAGACGACGCCAGCATCAAGATCAGTGCTGTGCATCGAACCTCCAAGACCAAGACACATACCCGCATCTTTGCCCATCAGCTCACTCAATATCGCCTCTTCCGGCACACCTCTCGCGACGCTGTGACCGTGCCCTCTGTGGTTACTGACGATGAGATCTCCTTTGTCTAGGGTAGCAGAAACGCCAGCAGCCACTGCTTCCTGACCTATGTACGCATGCGCAAGTCCCGGAATGAAGCCTGACTTGTAGAGTTCAACAACCTTTTCCTCAAGCATTCTCTGTCTAACCATGCTTTCGTACATGGAAAGGAGAACAGACCTGGGGGGAACACCACCCAACATTGGCCACGTGGCAGCACACGAAGGTCTTATGCTATGTAACTTTTTTGTCTAAACAACTGGAATTCCCCGTTCAGTGGCTGCCCGCACATCGATGTGATCAATACCGGCTGATGGCGTGCCGATGAGTTTCAGGTTGCTGTTGCCATCCAAGACTTCCGCATTGACTTTGTCTTCATTCGTGATGAAGATCTCCTCTCCTCACATTCGGTCCGTCCTGCAGAAAAGGGAAGTCTGCAAACTCCAACCTCACATCCACCACCCTCGGCAGCAGTTCCCAAGAATCAAGAAGCCACGTCGCACGAATGAATGCCCTCACTAGAGCAAACCTTGCATCGAGCACCCTAGAAGTGCATTATTTTTTTTAGGATTCTTAATCATCGTGGAAGATTCCTTACAAGAGGAATCGATCGCTTCGGATTGAATGCTTGCACGTGAATCGAACGGGGTCAGGTAGGAGCAGACATGGAGAAGGAAATCAGAGTGGTCCTCTTTGGAGTGGGACCTCTCGGAGTAGCCACAGCCAAAGGAACGCTTGAGAGGAAAGGAATGAGAATCGTTGGCGCAGTAGACACCGCCAAAGATCTTGTCGGAAAGGATCTCGGCGAGGTCCTCAACCTCGGCAAGACCTTGGGTGTTACGGTGACAGATGATGCTAATCGCTTCTCTCAAGGAAAAAAAAATGATGATCATAGCTACACACACTCACACTCACAGGGCCATGCCTGCGCGTGGACAGCATCAAAGTCACAAGGATGATGGACTCTTCCAAGCGTCGGATTCCATTTCAGAAGAAGATCGG
>Ga0315282_10004386_pt1 | contig 24599 bp, 2 predicted proteins | sample YL17G07_20_MG_FD_203693 | JGI IMG/M metagenome (GOLD analysis project Ga0315282, IMG submission 203693) | Sediment microbial communities from Yellowstone Lake, YNP, Wyoming, USA - YL17G07_20 | ecosystem: Environmental > Aquatic > Freshwater > Lake > Sediment | place: USA: Wyoming | collected... | reverse complement strand
ACCGGAGTCACCCAGACGGCGACCTTCAATCTCACGGCGAATCCCGGCGCAGCGGCCAGCTTGGCCATCGATTCCGGGAACAGTCAGACGGCGGCTGCGGGCTCGGCGCTGGCCAATCCGCTGGTGGTTCTGGTCAAGGATCAGTACAACAACGTGGTGCCTGGAGCGACCGTGCAGTTCGCGGTCACGGCCGGCGGAGGCACGCTGACCCCGGCCAACGGGACGGCGACGACCGTGGCCGACGGCAAGGCGCAAGTGAACTGGACGATGGGCGGCGTGATGGGTGCGGCCACGGCCACGGCCACGGTCGGGGCGCTGGCGCCGGTCACCTTCAACGCCACGGCCACGGTCCCAGCCACCTCGGCGGTAACCGCTGTATCGGGCGGGGGAAAAAGCGGCGCGGTCACCACCACTCTCACGAATCCGCTGGTGGTGCGCGTCAACGCGCCGGGCGCCGGCGGGCTGGCGCTCCAGGGGGCGCAGGTGACATTTACGGTGGTGCCGGCCGGCGCGGCGACGTTCGGAACGGCAACGGCAACCACGGATGCGTCCGGCCAGGCGTCGACGACCGTCACGCTCGGCCAGACCGCGCAAGCGATGACGGTGACGGCGACGGTGACCGGCGTCACTCAGACGGTTACGTTCGCGATCACTGCCAATCCCGGACCTGCGACTCAACTGAAGCTCATCAGCGGCAACAGCCAGAGCGGCCCGGTGGCCGTGGCCCTGGCGCAACCCTTTATCGTGCAGGTGACAGACGACTACTCCAATCCGGTGCCGAATGTCGCTGTTTCTTTCGCCGTGGCCAGCGGCCAGGGGACACTGAATCCCGCCGGCGCCAACACTGGCAACGACGGCAAGGCGCAGACCGTGCTGACCCCAGGCACTACGGCGGGGGCGATCACGGTGACCGCGTCGTCCGGCGCCCTAACGCCGGTGACGTTTAACGCGACGTCCGTGGCCGGACCGCCGGCCTCGATTGCCATTGTGTCGGGTAATAACCAATCGGCGATCGTCAAGACCGCGTTGACAAACGCGCTGGTGGTGCTGGTCTCGGATGCTTATGCCAACCCCATTTCCGGCGCCAACGTGGCCTTCACTGTGACGGCAGGCACGGCAACTCTGAGCGCTGCTTCGGCGGCCACCGGCGCCAACGGACAGGCGCAGATCACCGTCACGCTGGGAACCACGGCCGGCGCCGTGAATATTCGCGCCGCGGTCAGCGGAGTGGGCACACCGGCCGTCTTCAACGCCACCGCGCAGCCCGGACCGGCCGCAGCCCTCAATATCGTCAGCGGCAACTACCAGTCCGCTTTTCCGGGGAATACGCTTGGCGCGCCGCTGGTGGTCAGCGTGACCGACCAATACGGCAACGCAGTATCCGGCGTGGTGGTGACCTTCTCGCAGATTACCGGCGGCGGCAGTCTGAGCGCCGCTACGGCGACCACGGGGGCAAGTGGACAGGCGCAAGTCACGTGGACGTTGGGAGGCTCCCTGGGAGTTAACACCGTGACCGCGTCGTCGGGGGCGCTGACGCCGGTTGTTTGCACCGCCAGCGCAATTCAGAAGCCGGAGCCGCCGCCGTCACCCGGCACGATTCACGCCGTATCCGGCGGTGGCCAGAGCGGGCCCATCAATTCCACCTTGCCCGGGCCCCTCATTGTTCAGGTCAGCAACTCAGACGGGACCCCTGCCCGGTCGGTTGGCGTCAACTTTGCGGTGACCTCGGGCTTAGCGGCTCTGAGCAACCCCGGGGCGATCACCAACGACAGCGGCATGGCACAGACCATGGTCACGTTGGGCTCGACGCCCGGCGCCGTGACGGTCACCGCCAGCGGCGGCGCGGCGGGTACCGCGGTCTTTACCCTGACCGCGACCTCAGCCAACCCTGCCCACATCGCGGTTGCTGCCGGCAATGACCAGACGGCGGTGGTCGGCTCTTCGGTTACCATCAGCGTGCGGGTGACCGACGAGGGGAATAACCTGCTCGCTGGCGTCACCGTGGCCTTTCGCGTGGTCAGCGGCGGCGGCACGGTCACCGGCACGGCGGTGACCAACAGCAGCGGCATCGCCGCCGCCACCTGGGTGTTGAGCCAGACGCCGGGCGTGAACCAGGCGACGGCATCGGTGGCCGGGGTCTCGGAAACCGCCAGCTTCACCGCCACCGCCACCGGCGTGACCCTCTCGGTTTCGCCCGCCGGCATCTCGGAAAACATTCAGTTGCCTTCCAGCACCGTGCTGCGCCGCAGCGTGACGGTAACCGCCGAGCCTCAAACCAGCTTTCCGGTGACCTTTGCGGTTGTCGCCGCGGGAGGAGCGTGGTTGAGCGCTTCAGCGCCGGCTTCCACTTCGGCGAACATCGATGTGCTGCTCAACCCGGCCGGCATCGCTCCCGGAACATACTCGGGAACCGTCACCATTTCTTCTCCCTCGGCCGAACGAGCGGTGACGGTGGCCGTGTCGCTCACGGCCTCCGAGCCGGATAAGCCTCAACTGGCGGTGGCGCCGACCAGCCTGAGCTTTACGGTGGTCGAAGGAGCGGCGGCGCCCTCGCCGCAGTCCGTGTTTGTGGTCAACACCGGTACGGGGTCGATGACCTTCACGGCGGCGGCCAGCGGAGGCGCATGGCTGAGCGCCGCCGCATCTGGGAAGGCCCCCGCGTCGTTCCTATGCGGCGTCAACCCCGCCGGACTTAAGGCCGGCTCCTACCAGGGCGCGGTTACCGTGCAGGCCCCGCCGGCCAGCGCCACTGGGTCGCCGCAGACCGCCACCGTCATGGTGACGTTGACGGTGCTGCCGGGTGAGCCCGCCGCCCTGGCGGTCGCTCCCGGGAGCTTGGTCTTCCAGGCCGACAGCGGATCCACGACCGTGCTTTCCGCCTCCGTAGCGGTCACCAACACCGCGAGCGGGCAGTTGCCGTGGACGGTTGCCGCCGATCCCGCCTCCAGCGCCTGGCTTTCGGCATCCGGCGGCGGTAACACGCCGGGTACCGCGGCCATCCAGGTGCGTCCGTCCGGGTTGAAGGCCGGCCAATACACCGGCGCGGTGACATTCAACAGTCCGGATGTGCCCAGCCGATCGGTCAACGTGTTGCTGACGGTGCATGAGGGGGCGGAACTTCGCGTCTCGCCCGGAATGCTGCGGTTCTCTGGCTCGGTCGGCTCCTTATTCCCATCGCAGACGCTGCAGGTGACCACGGCATCCGGCCAGGCGATTCCATTTTCGATAACCACGGAATTGCCGCAGGGACGAACCTGGCTGGTGGCCGTGGGCTCCGGGACGACGCCGGGCAGCGTGGCGGCCTCGGCCGGGGCGGCCGGCTTGGCCGCGGGCACGTATACCAGCTCACTGATTATTCGTTCGGACAAGGCGCGCGGTTCGGTGGCCGTGCCGGCCGTGCTGGATCTGCTGCCGGCCGGAGCGCAGTCGGCGCTGACGGCCTCGCCTGGCGGCGTGCTGCTGATAGCGGAGACTGGGGCTACCGCCAGCCAGGATGTTGCCGTGAAGATCGTTCCCGCGGCGACGGTCGCCTGGGGCGCCAGGGCTTCGGCCAACGATGGAGGAACATGGCTGAGCGCCGCTGGGGGCGGGCTCGGCGATGGCACGCTCACCATTCGCGCCACCGCCTCAGGCCTGGCGCCGGGCGTGTATACCGGCGTCGTGGCTCTCTCGGCCCCGGAAACTACCAATAAGAACCTATCGGTCGGCGTCACGCTGCTGGTTGTCCCCCGCCAGGTCGCGACTGCCAGTCTGCGTGAAATCGTCCCCGCCGCGGCGACCACCGTCATTCTCGTCCCGGCAGAGCCGGCCCGGCAGTTTGCGGCGGCCGTCGGCATTCCTGTGCGCCTCGAAGCCTGGCTGGTCGATAGCAGCGGCAAGCTGATTAGCGGCGCCGATGTCCGCGTTTCCGTCAGCGGGGAACAGAACCCCGTGGTGTTGAAGGACGCGGGCCAGGGGCTGTATGCCGCGCTGTGGACGCCCATGCAGTCGGGTGTCACGGTGCTCACCTTTGCTTCCGGCACGGCAACCAGTGTGATGTTGCCCGGTAGTGTTTCGGCGGCTGCCAAGCCCTTGCCCATTCTCGCCAATGGCGGCGCGGTCAATGGCGCCAGCTTCGCCCCGGGGCTGCCGCTGGCGCCCGGATCGATCGTCTCGCTGTTCGGCATGAACCTGGCGACGGCGGCGGCCAGTGCCTCCGCCGTGCCCTTGCCCAAGTCGCTCGGCAACGCCTCGGTCAGCGTGAATGGTGTGGCGGCGCCCTTGTTCTACGTAGGTCCCGGCCAGGTGAACCTGCAGATTCCGCAAGAACTGAGCGGGCAGGCGCTGGCCACCATCCGCTTCGCTTCGCCCGACGGCGTATCGGTCTTACAGGATGTGGCGCTTTCGCCGCTGTCGCCGGGAATTTTCCTGGCCGGCGCCACGCAGCAGGGCGCCATCATCCATCAGGACGGCCGCCTGGCCGGCGTCAACGCGCCCGCCGCCGCCGGTGAAACCCTCTCTATTTACGCTACCGGCTTGGGCGACGTCACGAACATCCCCCCCACTGGCGCGCCGGCATCCGCAACCCCGCTTTCGGAGACCAGGACGAAACCCGTGGTCACCATCGGTGGAGTAACGGCCGACGTTTCCTTCAGCGGTTTAGCCCCCGGTTTCGTGGGGCTGTACCAGGTCAACGTCAAGGTGCCCTCGGGCGTTTCCGGCAATGCGGTCCCCGTGATCGTCAAGGTCGGCGCCGCCACCAGCAACACGGCTCAAATCGCCGTGCAATAAGTGCTGACAGGCCTCCGGCCTGTCCCGCTCTCCGGGTGCTGACCGCCGGCCCGCCTTGCAGCGCGGCCGGCGACTGCGCACACAACTGCCCGCGCCGCACGGCCACATTTTTATTGGTGTCCCGGGCCATGTGCATCGGAAGGAGGAATCCGGTGTCAATGAAGAATCGCGGCCCTCAGTTTGAACTGAACCACCAAGGCACCAAGCAACCGAGCCAGGAACCAACATGGGATCGGACGGGCCTGGGAGCGCAGGCGTCTCGCCGGTCGGCTCATGTACCGCTGGCGTCCCGCCGGCCGGGCCCTGCCGGTCCGCCGCGGCGGACGGCGCTATATGGCTGCGGCCTCGCGGCTGTGTGCTTGCTGGCGCTGCTGGCGATGCTTGCCGCGCGGCCGGGGCGACTGTCGTCTAGCTCGAAATCCGCAATCCGAAATCCGCAATCCGCAATTGAAGTGAATTACGCGCGCCTGCCGCTCGCCTTCGAGGCCAACCAGGGCCAGGCGGACAGTGCGGTCAAGTTCGTCTCCCGCGGCAGCGGTTACACCTTGTTTCTCACGGGCACCGAGGCGGTTCTCGCACTGAATCAACCGCAGAGGACGCAAAGGGACGCGCCTATGGAGCGCTGGCGTCCCGCCGGCCCCGGTGGTTTTTCGCAATTGCTGACCCCGCCCGGGGCCGGCAAGATGCCGGCGCTTCATAAGCAGGCCACTCTGAGGATGCGGCTGGTTGGAGCGAATCCGAATGCCGAAGTGCGCGGCTTGGAGGAGCTCCCCGGCAAGAGCAATTACTTTATCGGCAACGACCCGGCGAAGTGGCAGACGAACGTTCCGAATTACGCCAAGGTCGAATATCGCGACGTTTATCCGGGCGTGAACCTGGTCTACTACGGCAACGGGCAACAGTTGGAGCACGATTTTGTGGTAGCCCCCGGCGCCGACCCGAGTGCCATCCGGTTTGCAATCGAAGGCGCGGACAAATTGGAAGTGGACGCCCAGGGCGACCTAGTATTGCATGCGGGCGGCAGCGAGGCTCGTCTTCGCAAGCCGCTCGTGTATCAGGAAGTGGATGGTGAGCGGCGCGAAGTCGCCGGCGGCTGCGCTCTCGGTGCACGAAATCCGCACTCCGAAATCCGCAATCCGAAATCCGAAGAGGTTGACTTCACTGTCGCCGCCTACGACCCCACCCTCCCGCTCGTGATTGACCCGGTACTGGTTTACTCGACCTACCTGAATGCCGGCATTTTTTTCGGCAGCGCCATCGCTGTAGATTCCTCGGGAAACGCCTATGTATGCGGTGACAATACCATAAAAAAGATCAGCGCAGACGGATCGGCGCTTGTCTATTCCACCGCGATCTGGCACGCTTATTGCAATGGCATTGCCGTGGACGCGTCCGGCAGCGCCTACGTCACGGGCGTTACCTGGTTGGGCTTCCCGACGGTTAGCCCGCTGCAGGCCACCTACGGCGGCGGTGACTGGGACGCCTTTGTCGCGAAGTTAAATCCGGCGGGCTCGGCGCTGGTCTATTCGACCTACCTGGGCGGCAGCGGGACCGACTACGGCTTAGGCATTGCCGTGGACTCCTCCGGCAACGCCTACGTCACGGGCGATACCGATTCGACCAACTTCCCGACGGCCAGCCCTCTGCAGGCCACTCTCGGAGGCCCCGAGGACGCGTTTGTCACGAAGCTGAATGCGGCTGGCTCGGCCCTGGTCTATTCGACCTATCTGGGCGGCGGCGGCTACGACTACGGCGACGGCATTGCCGTGGACGGCTCCGGCAACGCCTACGTCACCGGCGGTACCACCTCGCCCAACTTCCCGACGGCCAGCCCTGTGCAGGCCACCAAGGGTGGCTTCGGCTGGAGCGCCTTTGTCACGAAGCTGAATGCGGCGGGCTCGGCCCTGATCTATTCGACCTACCTGGGCGGCAGCGACGACGACGATGGCTACGGCATTGCCGTGGACCCCTCCGGCAACGCCTACGTCACCGGCGGTACCTATTCGGCCAACTTCCCGACAGTCAGCCCGCTGCAGGCCACTCTCGGAGGCCCCAAGGACGCGTTTGTCACGAAGCTGAATGCGACTGGCTCGGCTTTGCTCTATTCGACCTACCTGGGCGGCAGTGGCAACGATCGAGGCAGCGGCATTGCCGTGGACTCCTCCGGCAACGCCTACGTCACCGGCGAGACCGATTCGACCAACTTCCCGATGGCCAGCCCGCTGCAGGCTACCCACGGCGGCGGCAACTGGGACGCCTTTGTGGCAAAGCTGAACGCGGCGGGCTCGGCGCTGGTCTATTCGACCTATCTGGGCGGCACTGGCGGCGACTACGGCAACGGCATTGCCGTGGACGGCTCCGGCAACGCTTACGTCACGGGCTCCACTAGTTCCAGCGACTTCCCGACGGTTAACCCCCTGCAGGCCAACGGCGAGTCGTTTGTTGCCAAGGTCAGGGGGCCGAACGACAATTTCGCGGACGCCGTGGCAATCGCCGCCCTGCCGTTCACCGACACGATGGACACCACCACGGCCACCACCGAAACCAGCGATCCCACGCCCACCTGCAGTGGGAGCCGCAACAACAGCGTCTGGTACAAGTACACGCCGGCGGCCAATGGCACGGTGATCGCCGACACTTTCGGCAGCAGCTACGACACCATCCTGTCGGCGTGGACCGGGTCGCCGGGCTCTTTCACGCAGGTGGCCTGCAACGATGACACGGGTGGGCAGCAGTCGCAGGTGGGATTGAGCCTCACCGCCGGGACCACTTATTACTTCATGGTGAGTACCGGCGGAACCGGGGGAACACTGGTGTTTCACTTGGCGGCGAACCCCACACCTGCGATCACGTCGCTCTCGCCGACGCATGCCCCTTCGGGATCCTCCGCCCTGACGCTAACGATCATCGGCACCGGCTTCAACGCGATGTCCGTGGTCCGATGGAACGGGAGCGACCGGACGACCACGCTACAGTCGGCCACCTCACTCTCGGCCACAATTCCGGCGGGCGACCTGGCGGCGGCCGGCACGGCGCAGGTGACCGTGTTCAACCCTGCGCCGGGCGGGGGGACCTCGAACGCACTGACATTCACCATCGACGCCAGCCCCACGCCGGCCATCACGTCGCTCTCGCCCAACAGCGCGGCAGCGGGGACGAACAGTCCGCTCCAAGTTACGATCACGGGCACCGGCTTCACCCTGGTTTCCGTGGTGCGATGGAACGGTCAGGACCGGGCCACGAGTTACAACAGCAGCACGCAATTATGGTTTGTAATCCCCACCAGCGACTTGACCTCGACTGGCACGGCACAGATCACGGTGTACAACCCGCCGACCGGGGGCGGGCTATCGAACGCGGCGACGTTCACCATCGGCAACCCAGCGCCGACGCTGACGGCACTCTCGGTGACCGCCGGGAACCGGCTGGACACGGGGATCGCGATCACGCTGACGGGAACAAAGTTCATCAGCGGGGTGACCAGCCTGAACCTGCCGGCGGGGATTACGGTGAACGCGGCAGGCCCGTTCACGGTAGTGAACTCAACGACCGCAACGGTGACGGTGGACATCGGGGTCACGGCGGCGACCGGGGCCAACAGCATCACGGTGGCCAATGCCAGCCCGGGCGGCGGCACCTCAACCGCGCAGACGTTCACGGTCAGCAACCCGGCGCCGACGCTGGTGGGCCTGTCGGTGACGGCGGGGAACCGGCTCGACACGGGGGTCGCCATAACGCTGACTGGCGCGAAGTTCATCAGCGGGGTGACGAGCTTGGACCTTCCGGCGGGGATCACGGTGAACGCGGGCGGGCCGTTCACGGTGGCGAACTCGACGACCGCGACCGTGACGGTGGACATCGGGGCGACGGCGGCGACCGGTGCCAACAACATCACGGTGACGAACGCCGCGCCGGGCGGGGGCACTTCCGGAGCGCAGGCATTCACGGTCGGCAACCCAGTGCCGACGCTGACGGCCCTGTCGGTGACGGCGGGGAACCGGCTGGACACCGGGATTGCCATCACGCTGACGGGCACGAAATTCATCAGCGGGGTGACCAGCCTGAACCTGCCGGCGGGGATTACGGTGAACGCGGCAGGGCCGTTCACGGTGGTGAACGCGGCGTCGGCGACGGTGACGCTGGACATCGGGGCGACGGCGGCCACCGGGGCGAACAACATCACGGTAACGAACGCCGCGCCGGGCGGCGGCACGTCCGGTGCGCAGACGTTCACGGTCAGCAACCCCGCACCGGCGCTGACGGCACTCTCGGTGACCGCCGGGAACCGGCTGGACACGGGCATTGCCCTAACGCTGACGGGCACGAAGTTCATCAGCGGGGTAACGGGCATCAATCTGCCGGCTGGGATGACGCTGAACGCGGGCGGGCCGTTCACGGTGGTGAACTCGACGACCGCGACCGTGACGGTGGACATCGGGGCGACGGCGGCCACCGGGGCGAACAACATTACGGTAACGAACGCCGCGCTGGGCGGCGGCACTTCCGCAGCGCAGACGTTCACGGTCAGCAACCCAGGGCCGGCGATCAGCAGCCTGTCGCCTCCGAGCGCCGTGGCGGGCGGCGCGGCATTCACCCTGACGGTCAACGGGTCAAACTTGGTCAGCGGAGCGGTGGTGCGGTGGAACGGAACGGACCGCACGACGACGTTCGTCAGCAGCACGCAGTTGACGGCGTCGATTGCGGCGGCGGACATCGCGGCGGCCGGCACGCCGCAGGTGACGGTGTTCACTCCCGCGCCCGGCGGGGGGACGTCCCCGGCGGCAGCGTTCACCATCAACAACCCCGTGCCTAGCATCAGTTCGCTGTCGCCCTCCACTGTCGTGGTGGGCGGGGCGGCCTTCACGCTGACGGTCAACGGGTCGAACTTCGTGAGCGGGGCGGTAGTGCGCTGGAACGGCTCCGACCGCACGAGCGCGTTTGTGAGCGAGAACCAACTGCGGGCGGAGATTCCGGCTTCTGACATCGCCACCATCGCCCCGGTTTCCGTCACGGTCTTCAATCCGAGCCCGGGGGGCGGGACTTCCAATGCCATGGGCTTTACCATCAACAATCCCGTTCCAACCCTCAGCTCACTGTCCCCCGCCAGCGTTGCGGTGGGCGGGCCCGGCTTCGTGCTGACAGTGACCGGCTCCGGGTTCGCGCCAGGGGTCGTGGTGCGCTGGAATGGCTCTGACCGCACGACCACGTTCCGAACCAGCACGCAGTTGGAGGCTTCGATTCCGGCCGGCGACATCAGCACCGTGGGAAGCGCGCAGGTCACGGCGTTCAACCCCTCACCCGGAGGCGGTCTGTCGAACGCCATCGGCTTCACGATCGGCAACCCCATGCCGGCCATCGTCACCCTGTCGCCATCGACCGCTGTGGTTGGCGGGGCGGGTTTCACACTGAATGTGAACGGCGCGAATTTCATCCCGGGGTCGGTGGTGCGCTGGAATGGTGCGGACCGCACAACCATCTTCGTGACCACCTCCCTTCTGCAAACCTCCATTTCGTCCGGTGACATCGCCGCGGCCGGGGACGCGCAGGTGACGGTGTTCAACCCTTCGCCCGGAGGCGGGACCTCTCTTGCTTTGACGTTCACGGTGAGCAACCCGGCACCGGGGATTACTTCGCTGTCGCCGTCCAGCGCCACGGCGGGGGGCGCCGCCTTCACGCTGACGGTAAACGGATCGAATTTCGTGAACGGGGCGGTGGTGCGGTGGAACGGATCGGACCGCACGACCGCGTTCGTCAGCGCCACGCAGTTGACGACATCGATTGCGGCGGCCGACATCGCGGCGGCAGGGACCGCGCAGGTGACGGTGTTCAACCCGGCGCCCGGCGGCGGAACGTCGAACGCCCTCCCCTTCACCATCAACCCGCCGCCAGCGGCCTCCGTGGTAAAGGTTTCCGGCGACGGGCAGAGCGGGCAAGTGGGCACCACGCTGGGCAGTCCCTTGGTCGTGGAGGTCAGAGACGGGCAGGGTGCCCCGCTTGCCGGAGTCACGGTGAACTTCGCGGTGACCGGCGGGGGCGCCAGCCCCAGCCCTGCTACCGGACTCACCGGCGCCAACGGCCGGGCGCAAACCGTCGTGACGCTGGGAACCACGGCGACGGCCATCACCATCACTGCTTCGGTGACTGGAGTGGCCGCGCCGGCGGTGTTCACGCTGACCGCCGTCCCCGGCCTGCCCGCGTCGCTGTCAATCGTTTTGGGCAACAACCAGGCGGTGGTGGCGGGAACCACCTTGCCGACACCGCTGATTGTGAAACTGACGGATGTGCACGGCAACGCCGTTCCCGGCGCGACGGTCAACTTCGAGGTGACCGGGGGAGGCGGGAGCCTGAGCGCGTCTTCGGCCACCACCGGCGCCAACGGCCAGGCGCAGGTCATTTGGACGCTGGGCGGCGTTCCCGGCCCGAACAGCGCCAAGGCCTCGATGGGAACGCTTGGGCCCGTCGTTTTTCAGGCCACGGGCTTGTCCGGCGGTGTCCCCGTGGGCTCGATCACGGTGGAGAATGCCACCGGGTCGCCGGGCGGGACGGCGCGCGTACGCGTCACGCTGAATCTCAACAGCGGCTTCAGCGTTGACAGTCTGAGTTTCGGAATTGGGGTGGCGCCGAACGGCGCGGCGCCGGCGCTCACCGATGATCTCTCGTTCGTGGCGGCCACGGGGATGCCGCCGTCGCCGCTGACGCCCACCGGGCCGGGGCCGGGCTTGATCAGCGTGAGCTGGCTCAGTCTGCCCGCGGCGCTCAGCGGGACGGTACGGTTGGGGGAGGTCGTGGTGCCCATTCCGGCGTTGGCCACCGAAGGGCAGACCTACAGGGTGCGCGTCACCGGGGTCAGCGTGAGCTTGGGGATGGTCGGCCTGGCGGCGCTCCCGGGGCCGGACATGACGCTGTCGATGGGGGTGCGCAGCTACCTGGTGGGCGATGCGTTTCCGCTGGGTAGCGACCTGAATGGGGACAGCGACAAGGACGATGTGGGCGAGTTCGGCGACAGCACCCTGGAGATTCTGGACCTGGTTTATGCGCTGCGGGCGGTGACCAGTGTGCCCGGCTACCGGCCGCCGGCCTGCTCGGACCGCTTCGACGCCATCGACTCGCATCCGGCCGACACGCCAACCGTGCGCGGCGGAAATGGAACGCTGAACACCGTGGACCTTATTTATACGCTGCGGCGGGTGACGAACGTGGACCCGTCGCGGCCGCGGCGGTATACGCGCAATATTCAGCCATGCACGGCGGGCGCGGGGCCCGAGTTGGTAGCCCAGGCAATGCCTTCCGGTGAGCCGGCCGCGCGCCTCGAGCTTGGTCTGCCGCAGGCCGCCGAAGGCGGAGCCGTGCGCATTCCGGTGTACCTCGAGGCCGCGCGCGATCTGGAGCTGGCCGGGCTGAGCTTCTCGATCGGGATGACGGGACTACAACCTGGAACCTGGAACCTGGAACGTGGAACCGCACCGCCGCCCACGCTGGTTGATCCCGATGTGCCCGGCGTGCTCTCGATCGCTTGGTTGGAGGGCTTGCAGGTGGCGGTGGGCCAGCGGTTGCTGCTCGGCTATGTGGTAGTGCCGGGCCTCGCGCCCGGCACCGATGGCCTGCGGTTCGTCGGCGTCAGCGCCAGTGCGCCGGACGGCAGCGAGGTGCGGGTGAGCCCGCCGGCGCCGCGCGAACAGATGTAATTGTGCCGCCGGCGTCTCCCCGGCAAGGGTCCTGAGTCATGCAGACAGTGGAGGAATCGTATGTCAGGCAATCGAAGCGATCCGCGGTTTGGCTTGAACCACCAAGGCACGAAGCGGCCAAGCCACGATTCAACATGGGATGGGACGGCCCGGCAAGCGCCGTCTGAGATCCCGCAGGCGAGAGACCTGCGCTCCCAGGAGCCGCGTGTCCTAGTGTCTTGGTGGTTCACGGCACTGCTCTGCCTGCTGGCGCTGCTGGCGATGCTTGCCGGCCACCCGCCGCGCCTGTCGGGCCGTACGAAATCCGCAATCCGAAATCCGAAATCCGCAATTGAAGTGAGTTACGCGCGCCTGCCGCTCGCCTTCGAGGCCAACCAGGGCCAGACGGACGGCCAGGTGAAGTTCGTTTCGCGGGGCAGCGGTTACACCTTGTTTCTCACTGGTACGGAGGCGGTTCTCCAATTGCGGAATGCGGATTTCGGATTGCGGAATGCAAACTCCGCAAATCGGCAGGGCGAAGCTCGAAATCCGAAATCCGAAATCCGAAATCCGAAATTGGAGCGTCCGGTGACGCTCCGAACGCGGCTCGTCGGTGCCAACCCCAACGCTGAAGTTCGAGGCGTGGAGGAACTTCCCGGCAAGAGCAACTACTTCATCGGCAACGACCCGTCGAAGTGGCGCACCAACGTTCCCAACTACGCCAAGGTCGAGTACCGCGACGTATACCCCGGCATCAACCTGGTGCATTACGGCAACCAGCGGCAGCTTGAATACGACTTTGTTGTCTCACCGGGCGCCGACCCGCGCCAGATCAAGTTCGAGGTGGACGGCGCGGAGCGCCTGGAGATCGACGCCGCCGGCGACCTGGTGCTGCACGTGGCCGGCGGCGAAGTCCGGCAGCACAAGCCCATTGTCTACCAGCAAATCGCCGGCCAGCGCCGCGACATCCCCGGGCGGTTCGTGTTCAGCGACCAGCGGCAAGTCAGTTTCGAAGTCCGTGGATACGACGCGAGCCAACCGCTGGTCGTCGATCCGGTGCTGGTTTACTCCACCTACCTCGGCGGCAGCGGGATCGACCCGGGTAACGCTATCGCCGTGGACTCGGCCGGCAACGCTTACGTGACCGGCACTACCTCTCCCACTGACTTCCCGACGGCCAGCCCCCTGCAGACCGCCAGCGGCGGCGGGTATGACATTTTTGTGGCGAAGCTGAACGCGGCCGGCTCAGCTCTGATCTATTCGACCTACCTGGGCGGCAGTGGCTACGACGCGGGCTACGGCATCGCCGTGGACTCGGCCGGCAACGCTTACGTGACCGGCTACACCACTTCCACTAACTTTCCGACGGCCAGCCCCCTGCAAGCCAGCTTCGGCGGCGGCTTTAATGACGCCTTTGTCGCGAAGCTGAACGCGGCTGGCTCCGCACTGCTCTATTCGACCTACTTGGGCGGCAGCGCAGACGACTACAGCTACGGCATTGCCGTGGACTCGGCCGGCAACGCCTACGTGACCGGCTACACCCTTTCCACTAACTTCCCGACGGCCAGCCCCCTCCAGGCAGCCAACGCGGGTGCCGCTGATACGTTCGTCACGAAGGTGAATGCGGCTGGCTCGGCCCTGGTCTATTCGACCTACCTGGGCGGCAGTGGCAACGATCAAGGCCTCGGCATTGCTGTGGATTCGGCCGGCAATGCTTACGTGGCGGGCTACACTGGTTCCACCAACTTCCCGACGGCCAGTCCGCTGCAGGCCGCCAACGGCGGCGGCGGCAACTTTGATGCCTTTGTGGCAAAGCTGAACGCGGCGGGCTCAGCCCTGGTCTATTCGACGTACCTGGGCGGCAGCGGCCAGGACATGGGCTGGGGCATCGCTGTGGACTCGGCCGGCAACGCTTACGTGACCGGCCGAACCGCTTCCACCAACTTGCCAACGGCCAGCCCCCTGCAGGCCACCAACGGCGGCGGCGGGTATTACGATGCCTTTGTCGCGAAGCTGAACGCGGCGGGCTCGGCCCTGGTCTATTCGACGTACCTGGGCGGCAGCGACAACGACATCGGCCACGGCATTGCCGTGGACTCCTCCGGCAACGTTTACGTGGCCGGCTACGCCACTTCCACTAACTTTCCGACGGCCAGCCCCCTGCAAGCGGCCAACGCGGGTGGCGCTGACACGTTCGTCGCGAAGCTGAACGCGGCGGGCTCGGCCCTGGTCTATTCTACCTACCTTGGCGGCAGCGGCGAAGAGTATGGCTACGGCATCGCCGTGGACCCCGCCGGCAACGCCTACATTACAGGCGATACGTATTCAGCCAACTTCCCTGTTGCCAACGCGCTTCAGCCGGTTTTCGGCGGCGGTCGGGATGCCTTCATCGCCAAGATTAGCGATTTCAACGACGATTTTGCGAACGCGCGTGCCATCACTGCACTGCCCTACACCGACGCGACAAACACCACCACCGCCACCACCGAGAGCACCGACCCGACATCCACCTGCGGCGCCGGCAAGCGCAACAACACGGTCTGGTACAAGTACACGCCGGCGGCCAGTGGCAGCATCCTCGTCGACACCTTTGGCAGTAACTACGACACGGTGCTGTCGGCGTGGACGGGGTCGCCGGGCAGCTTCACGCAGGTGGGGTGCAACGACGACGGCAGCGGGTCGCAATCGCAGCTCGCGCTGAGCGTCAGCGGCGGCGGCAGCTTCCCCAGCACCTATTACTTCATGGTGGCCTCATTCAGCGCCGGCGGCGGAAACCTAGTGTTCAACGCGGCTGTGGTCCCGACGCCCGTGCTCACGTCGCTCTCGCCCAGCAGCGCACCCGCCGGGTACGGCAGCTCGCTCTACGTGGAGATCACCGGCAGCGGGTTCACTGCGGCTTCGCAGGTGCGCTGGAACGGGAGCACGCGCTCGTCGTCTTACTCCAGCAGCACGCGGATCATTTTCTGGGCTTCGGCGAGCGACCTGACCACGGCCGGAACCGCGCAGATAACGGTGTACAACGCCGGGGCAGGCGAGTCCAACGCGCTGACGTTCACCATCACCACCAACCCGGTGCCGGCCATCACCTCGCTTTCGCCCAGCAGCGCGCCCTCCGGGTACAGCAGTTCGCTCTACGTGGAGATCACCGGCAGCGGGTTCACCGCGGCTTCGCAGGTGCGCTGGAACGGCAGCACGCGCTCGTCGTCTTACTCCAGCAGCACGCGCATGACGTTGTGGGCTGCGGCGAGCGACCTGACCACGGCCGGAACCGCGGAAATAACGGTGTACAACCCGCCGACCGGCGGCGGCGTGTCGAACGCCGCGACGTTCACCATCGCCTCCAATCCGGTGCCCTCGATCACCTCGATCAGCCCCGACAGCGCGCAGGCGGGCTCGAGCAGCTCCGGCTACGTGGAGATCACCGGCACCGGCTTCAATGCGGCTTCGCAGGTGCGCTGGAACGGCAGCACGCGCTCGTCGTCTTACTCCAGCAGCACGCGGATCACCCTCTGGCGTTCCTCGAGCGACCTGACGGCGGCCGGCACGGCGCAGATCACGGTGTACAACCCGCCGACCGGCGGCGGCACGTCCAACGCCGCCACGTTCACCATCACCACCAATCCCATTCCCTCCATCAGCAGCCTGACGCCATCGAGCACGACCGCTGGCGGCGCCGAATTCACGCTTACGGTAAACGGCAGCAATTTCTCCTCCTCCTCGGTGGTGCGTTGGAACGGCACGGCGCGGACCACCACGTATGTGAGCGGCAGCCAGGTGACGACCACCATCCCGGCCGCCGACATCGCGACGGCGGGCACGGCGACCGTAACGGTGTTCGACAGCACGCCGCCGCCGGCCGGCGGCGGGTCCTCGAGCGCCCGGACGTTCACGATCAACAACCCATCGCCCACACTGTCATCGCTCTCGCCGCTGAGCGGGGCGGCGGGCGGCGAGACCTTCACCCTCACGCTGAACGGCACGGGGTTCGTGCAGGGGTCGGTGGCGCGCTGGAACGGCAACGACCGCACCACGGCCTTCGTGAGCGCCACGCAGCTCACCGCGCAGATCACGGCGGCCGACATCGCCACGGTCGGCTCGGCGCAGGTAAAGGTGTTCAACCCGTCGCCGGGCGGCGGGACCTCCTCGGTCATCAACTTCACCATCGTCAACCCCAACGCCACGCCGGCCATCACCGGGGTGGTGCCCGCGAGCGGCACGGTGGGCGGCGCGGGCTTCACGCTCACCGTTGGCGGCTCGAACTTCGTGAACGGCGCGGTGGTGCGGTGGAACGGCGCGGACCGGACGACCACGTTTGTCAGCGCTACGTCGCTGACCGCCTCGATCCCGGGTGGCGACCTGGCTACGGCCGGCAACGCGCTGGTCACCGTGTTCAACCCGGCGCCGGGCGGCGGGCTGTCGAACACGCTCGCCTTCGCCATCAACAACCCAGCGCCAACCATCACTTCGCTTTCGCCTTCGAGCGCACTGGCGGGCGCCGCCGCCTTCACCCTGACGGTGACGGGTACCGGCTTCCTGCCCTCGTCGGTGGTGCAATGGAACGGCGCCGACCGCACCACCACTTACGTCAGCGCCACGCAGTTGCGCATCGACGTGGGCGAAGGCGACGTGTTTTTCGGCGGGAGCGTGCCGGTGACCGTGTTCAACCCGGCGCCCGGCGGTGGAACCTCGTCAGCCGCCGCGTTCGCGGTGAACAACCCGACGCCGGCGCTCAGCAGCCTGAACCCCTCGAGCGCGGGGGCGGGCGGCGCGGGCTTCACGCTGACAGCCACCGGATCCAACTTTGTTGACGGCGCGGTGGTGAAGTGGAACGGCACGGACCGGACGACTGCCTACGTGAGCTCCACTTCGCTGACCGCGCAGATTCCGGCCTCCGACATCACCACGGCCGGCAGCGCCCTGGTCACCGTGGTGAACCCGGGGCCGGGCGGCGGCTCCTCGGCGGCGCTGACCTTCACCATCGGCAACATGAACCCCATGCCTGCCATCACCACCATCTCGCCGACCACGGCCACGCCCGGCGGCGCATCCTTCATGCTCACGGTGAACGGCAGCGGGTTTATTTCCTCGTCGGTGGTGAAGTGGAACGGCAATACCCGGAACCCGAGCTCGATCACCAGCACGCAGGTGAAAGTGTTGATACCGGCCGCGGACATCGCCAACGCGGGTACGGCGGCGGTAACGGTGTTCAATCCGACGCCCGGCGGTGGCACCTCGAACTCGGTCGATTTTACGATCGGCAGCGGCAACAACCCGGTACCGGCGATCGGCGGGCTATCGCCCTCAAGCGCCGTGGCCGGCGCCTCGGCCTTCACGCTGACGGTGAACGGCACGAACTTCGTAAACGGTGCGGTGGTGCGCTGGAACGGCTCGGACCGGACAACGAGCTTTGGCAGCGCCACGCAGTTGACGGCGTCGATTCTGGCCGGTGACGTGGCCGCGGCCGGCACGCCGCAGGTCACGGTGTTCAACCCGGCGCCGGGCGGCGGCCTTTCCCCAGCCAGCGCCTTCACGGTGAACAACCCGGTGCCGGCAATCAGTTCGCTGGCGCCGCCGAGCGCGACAGTTGGCGGGAGCGCCTTCACCCTGACGGTGAACGGCAGCGGGTTTGTGACCGGCTCGGTGGTGCGCTGGAACGGCACGGACAAGGTCACGAATTACACGAGTGCCAGCCAGTTGACGGCCTCCATCGCCGGCGCCGATGTCGCGGCGGCGGGCACGGCGCAGGTCACCGTATTCAACCCCACGCCGGGCGGCGGACTCTCGGGCGTGTCCTCGTTCACCATCGCGCAGGCCTCCACGCCGGCGGCCATCGTCAAGGTGTCGGGCGAGGGGCAAGCCGCCGCGGCCGGCCTGGCTTTGCCCAACCCGCTGGTGGTGCAGGTGAACGACGCCGCCGGGTCGCCCATTTCCGGCGTCACGGTGAACTTCGCCGTGACCAACGGCAGTGCGACGCTGGGGGCCGCGTCGGCGGTGACCGACAGCAGCGGCCGCGCCCAGGTCTCGGTCACGCTGGGGCTGACTGCCGGCTCGGGAACCGTCGCGGCGGCGGTGTCGGGGGTGCCGGCCGCGGTCTTCAACTTCACGGTGCAGCCTGGGCCCGCGGCGTCGCTCTCGATGGTTTCGGGGAACAACCAGTCGGCCATGGCCGGGGCCACACTGGCCAATCCCCTGATCGTGAGGGTGTCCGATCAGTACGGAAATGCCGTTCCCGGCGCCAGTGTGAGCTTTGCGGTCACCGCCGGCGGCGGCACGGTCGGATCGAGTCCAGTTGCCACGGGCGCCAACGGGCAGGCACAAACCGCGTGGACGCTGGGCAGCGCCGCGGGCGGCCAAACCGTGCAGGCCTCCTGCGGCGGGCTGGCGCCGCTGTCGTTCTCGGCCACGGCGCTGGCCGCCGCCTCGCTGGAAATCGTCTCGGGCAACAGCCAGGCGGGGATGGTGGGCAGCACGCTGGCCGCGCCGCTGGTGGTGAAGGTCGCCGACCAGTTCAACAACCCGCTGCCCGGCGCGGCGGTGAGCTTCTCGATTGTGTCCGGCGGAGGCAGCCTGGGCTCGCCCAGCGCCACGGCCAACGGCAGCGGCCACGCGCAAAGCACGCTGACGCTGCCGACGGCGGCGGGAACCGTGCGGGTGCGCGCTTCGGCGGCCGGGGTTTCGGCGCCCGTCGAGTTCACCATCACCGCGACGGCCGCGGCGGCCGCCTCACTGGCCATCATTTCAGGCAACAACCAGGCCGCGGTGGCCGGCAGCGTCCTGCCGTTGCCCTTGCTGATGAAAGTGAGCGACCAGTACGGCAACCCCGTGGCGGGCGTCGTCGTGGCTTTCGAGGTTACCAGCGGCGGCGGGAGCGTCAGCCAGGCGTCCGTGACCACCGGTTCCAACGGCCAGGCGCAGGTCAACTGGACGCTGGGCGCGGTGGAGGGAACCAATATCGCCCGGGCCTCGCTGGCGGCGCTCGATCCGGTCGCTTTTACCGCCACCGGGGTGGCCGCCACCATGGCGGTGGGGACGGTCACGATGGGTTCGGCCACCGGCTCGCCCTCGGGTACCGCGCGCGTCCCCATTAGCCTGACGCTGAACACCAGCATCGGCCTGGACAGCCTGGCGTTCGGCTTGAGAGTGGATCCGAACGGGACGGCGCCGGCCATCTCCGACCGCTTGTCATTTGTCCGGGATGCCGCGCTGCCGGATCCCACCTTCACCGATACCAGTGCGGGACCCAACATCATCAGCGTGAGCTGGCTGGGCCTGGCCACGGCGCTGAGCGGCACGTTGCGGCTGGGAGAAGTGGTGGTGCCGATTCCGGCGCTGGCCACCGACGGGCACACCTACGCCGTGCGGATCACCGGAGCCAGCGGCAGCCTGGGAGCGACGAACATCACGCTGGCGGCCGGCGCCAACAGCATCATTTCGGTGGCTGGGCACAGCTACCTGGCCGGGGACGCGTTTCCCCTGGGCAGCGATCAGAACGCGGACGGCGACAAGGACGATGCCGGCGAGTTCGGGGACGACCAGTTGCAGATTCTGGACCTGATTTATGGGCTACGGGCGGTGACCAGCGTGCCGGGTTACCGGCCGCCGGCCTGCTCGGACCGCTTCGACGCCATTGATTCGCATCCGGCCGATACGCCAACCGTCCGGGGCGGAAATGCAACGCTGAACACCGTGGACCTTATTTATACGCTGCGGCGGGTGACCAACGTGGACACGTCGCGGCCACGGCGCTACAGCCGCAACCTGCCATGTACGGCGGGCGCCGGCCAGGAGGTAGTAGCACAGGCAGCCTTGCCTGTGGTAGTGGCACAGGCCTTCCAGCCTGTGCAGCCGAGCGAACCAGCCGCGCGCCTCGAGCTTGGTCTGCCGCAGCCCGCCGAAGGCGGCGGGGCGTGGGTTCCCGTGTACCTGGAAGCGGCTCGGGCACTGGACCTGGCCGGGTTGAGCTTCGCGATCGGGACGACGGGACTACAACCTGGAACCTGGAACCTGAAACCTGGAACCGCACCGCCGCCCACGCTGATCGATCCCGACGTGCCGGGCGTGCTGGCGGTGGCCTGGTTGGAAGGCTTGCAGGTGGCCGGTGGCCAGCGGCTGCTGCTCGGCTACGTGGAGGTGGCCGGGGCGCAACCGGCCGCGCTCCACGTCCTGGGCGTCAGCGCCAACGCGCCCGATGGCAGCGAGGTGCGGCTGGCCCTGGATCACGCGGTCCTGCGGCGCGAGTAGCACGAGCTATCACCGCCCGGGGAGCGATTTTTCGGCCTGACTTTTTTCTTGGTAGCGGGCCTTATTGGGGCGGAATCGGGCTGGCGCGGCAGCGCCTTCCCGGCTCCAACGATACCGACGATAACGGAAGGACGGGCAACATGAAGCAACTTGGTTGCCGACAATTCGTTTTGGCCCTTGCGGTGGCCGTTCTCACCGCCGCGCCGGCCCTCGCACAGAACCTCATCATCACGTACGCCGGAACGGGAATTGCCGGCTACTCCGGCGATGGCGGGCCGGCGCTATACACGGCGCTGAACCGCCCGCAGCGGATAGTGTTTGATGCGGCGGGGAACCTGTACGTCCCCGACGCGAACAACCACCGGGTGCGGAAGATAAGCGCCAGTGGGACTGTCACCACGGTGGCTGGGAACGGGACTGGGGGCTATTCGGGCGACGGGGGCCAGGCGACGAGCGCGCAATTGAACGTTCCCGCAGCAGTGGCGCTGGACGCAGTGGGCAACCTGTACATTGCCGAGTGGTACAACCACCGCATTCGGAAGGTGACGCCGGGGGGGACGATCAGCACGGTAGCGGGCACGGGGACAGCGGGCTTTTCAGGGGATGGCGGGGCGGCGGCCAGCGCGAAGCTGAACTCTCCCGCTGGGATTGCCTCGGACGCAGCGGGCAACCTGTACATTGGTGACTGTTGGAACCAGCGCGTTCGAAAGGTGACGCCGGACGGGACGATCAGCACGGTAGCGGGCACGGGGACGGCTGGCTTTTCGGGGGATGGTGGGGCGGCCACCAACGCGAAGTTGAACTGGCCCACAGGGATTACCTCGGACACGGCGGGCAACCTATACATTACCGAGGAGGGCAACCACCGCGTTCGGAAAGTGGACCTTGCCGGGACCATCACCACGGTGGCCGGAAGCGGCACCTCCGGCTTTTCGGGGGACGGTGGGGCGGCGATCTCTGCCAAGCTCAACACCCCCGGGGGTGTGATGGTAGACGGCGCTGGCAACGTGTACATTGCCGACACTTCCAACAACCGCATCCGGAAGGTGGATGCGGCCAGCGGGATCATCACCACGGTGGCTGGAGGGGGCACGAGCGGCTTGGGAGATGGCGGGCCGGCCACCGGCGCGCAGCTTAGCTCCCCGTACGGGGTGGCGGTGGATGGGGCGGGGAACCTGTACATTGCCGACAGCAGCAACAACCGCATCCGGCGAGTGCAGGCGGCGACGGCGAGCAATCCGGTTCCGGTGCTGAGTTCGCTGGCGCCGGCGGGCGCGGTGGCGGGCGCAGCGTCGTTCGCGGTGCGGGTCTATGGGGCGAACTTCGTGCCGGGCGCTGTAGTGGGGTGGAACAGCGCCAACCGGGCTACCACCTTTATCAGCAGCAGCCAGTTGACCGCGGTGCTCTTGGACGCGGATCTGGCGGCGGCGGGGACGGCGCAGGTGACGGTGGCCAACCCAACGGCGGGCGGCGGGGGCGGGGTTTCCAACAGCCTGGTGTTCACCGTCTATGCGGCCTTGACCCCTTCGAGCGACCGGATAGTCACGGTGGCGGGGACGGGGATCGCAGGCTACTCGGGCGACGGCGGGCCGGCGCTTTACACGGCGCTGAACAATCCGCAGGGGATGGTGTTTGATGCGGCGGGGAACCTGTACGTAGCCGACACGGACAATCACCGGGTGCGGAAGATCAGCGCCAGTGGGATCGTCACGACGGTGGCCGGAACTGGCAGCTCGGGCTTTTCCGGCGACGGGAGTCTGGCGGCCAGCGCCCAGCTTTACAACCCCTATGGCGTGGCGTTGGACGGGGCGGGCAACCTGTACATTGCCGACTATAGCAACCAGCGCATCCGCAAGGTGACGCCGGGGGGCACGATCAGCACGGTGGCGGGCACGGGGACAGCGGGCTTTTCAGGGGATGGCGGGGCGGCCACCAACGCGAAGCTGAACTATCCCAGAGGAATTGTATCGGACGGTGCGGGCAACCTGTACATTGCCGATCGGGACAACCACCGCATCCGGAAGGTGACGCCGGATGGGACGATCACGACGTTCGCGGGCAACGGGATCGCGGGCTATTTTGGGGACGGCGGTCCGGCCATCAACAGCCCGCTGAACGCTCCTTACGGTGTGGCGCTGGACGGGGCGGGCAACCTGTACATTGCCGACACTTCCAACAACCGCATTCGAAAGGTCGATGGGGCCAGCGGGATCATCACCACAGTGGCCGGAACCGGCAGCTACGGCTTTTCCGGGGACGGCGGCCCGGCGATTTCTGCCGCTCTCTCCAACCCCCAGGCGGTGGCGGTGGACGGTACGGGCAACCTGTACATTGCCGACTACTACAACTATCGCGTTCGGAAGGTGGACGTTGCCGGGATCATCACCACGGTAGCGGGAACCGGCAGCGCGGGTTTCTCGGGGGATGGTGGGCTGGCGGCCAGCGCGCGACTCTACTACCCCGGCGGGGTGGCGCTGGACGCGGCGGGCAACCTGTACATTGCCGACAGTGGAAACAACCGCATCCGGCGGGTGCAGGCGGCGACGGCGAGCAATCCGGTTCCGGTATTGAGTTCGCTGGTGCCGGCGAGCGCGGTGGCGGGCGCGGCGTCGTTCGCGATGCGGGTCTATGGGGCGAACTTCGTGCCCGGGGCGGTAGTGCGGTGGAACGGGACGGATCGGGTGACCACGTTTGCGAGCAGCAGCCAGTTGACGGCGGCCATTCTGGAATCGGACATTGCGGCGCCCGCTACGGCGCAGGTGACGGTGGCCAACCCGGCGTTGGGCGGCGGGGGCGGGGTTTCTAACAGTTTAAGCTTCACCATCTATGCAACATTGCCGGTTTCCAGCGACTTAGTGGTCACGGTGGCGGGGACGGGGGTTGGGGGCTACTCCGGCGACGGGGGGCCGGCGCTTTACACGGCGCTGAACAATCCGCAGGGGATGGTGTTTGACGCGGCGGGAAACCTGTACGTGGCCGACACGGGCAACCAGCGGGTGCGGAAGATCAGCGCCGGTGGGATTGTCACCACGGTAGCGGGAACCAGCAGTTACGGCTATTCCGGGGATGGGGGGCTGGCGGCCAGCGCGCAACTTTACAACCCGTATGGCGTGGCGGTGGACGGGGCGGGCAACCTATACATTGCCGACTATAGCAACCAGCGCATCCGGAAGGTGACGCCGGGGGGGACGATCAGCACGGTAGCGGGCACGGGGACAGCGGGCTTTTCAGGAGATGGCGGGGCGGCCACCAGCGCGAAGCTGAACAATCCCACGGGGGTTGCCTCCGACGCGGCGGGCAACCTGTACATTGCTGACAGCAGCAACCAGCGCATCCGGAAGGTGACGCCGGGCGGGACGATCAGCACGGTGGCGGGCAACGGGATCGCCGGCTATTTTGGGGACGGCGGACCGGCGGTGAACAGCCCGCTGAACAGTCCTGCCGGCGTGGTGCTGGATGGGGCGGGCAATCTGTACATTGCCGACACTGGCAACGGGCGCATCCGGAAGGTAGCCACCGATGGGAGGATCAGCACCATAGCGGGAGGAGGATCCTCGCTGGGGGACGGCGGTCCGGCCGTCAGCGCCTCTCTGAACCAGCCTCAGTCGGTGGCGGTGGATGGCGGGGGCAACCTATACATTGCCGACTACTACAACTATCGCGTTCGGAAGGTGGACGTTGCCGGGATCATCAGCACGGTAGCGGGAACCGGCAGTTACGGCTATTCCGGGGATGGCGGGCTGGCTACCGGCGCGCAGCTCAGCTACCCGACCGGGGTGGCGGTGGATGGGGCGGGGAACCTGTACATTGCCGACAGTGGAAACAACCGCATCCGGCGGGTGCAGGCGGCGACGGCGAGCAATCCGGTTCCGGTATTGAGTTCGCTGGTGCCGGCGAGCGCGGTGGCGGGCGCGGCGTCGTTCG
>Ga0315282_10004385_pt1 | contig 24600 bp, 16 predicted proteins | sample YL17G07_20_MG_FD_203693 | JGI IMG/M metagenome (GOLD analysis project Ga0315282, IMG submission 203693) | Sediment microbial communities from Yellowstone Lake, YNP, Wyoming, USA - YL17G07_20 | ecosystem: Environmental > Aquatic > Freshwater > Lake > Sediment | place: USA: Wyoming | collected... | reverse complement strand
TTACGATGGTCAAAAACAAGTAACAGCGGGTGGATTCGAAACGCTTTCTACACTCTTTATTTTACGCTGATGATCCTTTGCCAGCAGAGGCAAATACCAAAGAGATATAAGATTGAACTTTCCGCTACTTAGTGCAATTGCAAAAAGGGACAGCCCTCACTTAACTACTTAAGGGATAGGTTAGCCTCGAATTGTGCTACCGCCACTGACGACCTATATCCAATCCCCTTACGAGGATTAGGTTCTTTCCGACATAGAGGTAAAAGATGGAAAGATTATTGACAGATGAGGAGTTTCAATCCCCTTACGAGGATTAGGTTCTTTCCGACCCATATCGGGCTGGTAGGCACAAACCACATTGACTTTGAGTTTCAATCCCCTTACGAGGATTAGGTTCTTTCCGACTCAATTGTTCCTTGTGTTATTCATAACGTTCTCTACGAGTTTCAATCCCCTTTCGAGGATTACATCCTTCCGGACGAAAATCAATGAGGTTGCGAGAGCAGTCCTCGGGGCAGTATGTTTCAATCCCCTTTCGAGGATTAGGTTCTTTCCGACGTACATTATACTCGGTCTGTACTCGTACTACTAAAGCACCCGTTTCAATCCCCTTTCGAGGATTACATCCTTCCGGACCTTACTGACCAAATCCTCTCCATAATAGCCGACAAGTGTGTTTCAATCCCCTTTCGAGGATTACATCCTTCCGGACCTTCTCAGAAACTTCAATGATCTCTTATGGCGAGTTAGGTTTCAATCCCCTTTCGAGGATTAGTCCTTTTCTCACCCTTTAAGAGAGTACGCGAGTCTACAAAAGGAAATCGTGTTTCAATCCCCTTTCGAGGATTAGTTCTTTTCTCACGAACCAGGACAAAATCTAATTGTAGCTATGGGTTATGTTATGGTTTCAATCCCCTTTCGAGGATTACATCCTTCCGGACCTATAAAGCACAAGAAATATACTCCTGCACAGTTAATGTTTCAATCCCCTTTCGAGGATTACATCCTTCCGACAAGCTCAAGATGCCAAGACCCTCAAGGCAGTAGGGAAATGGGTTTCAATCCCCTTTCGAGGATTAGTCTCTTTCCGACACGAACGCATGGTTACGGTTCGGAATGGGATTTCCGAGTTTCAATCCCCTTTCGAGGATTGGGTTCTTTCCGACACTTTCACTACTAGAAAAGTATGCTCCAGTTCTGTATTTGTTTCAATCCCCTTTCGAGGATTAGGTTCTTTTCCGACTGTCTATCGCTCAACAGACTATGGGCTCAACTGGACGGACCTGTTTCAATCCCCTTTCGAGGATTACATCCTTCCGGACCGTTGTCCCCTGTTCCATGAGGTAAAGAACGGGCATAATCAATCCTCCGGGTCTGGCCCATATCTCCGCAAACACATCATTTGTGGCTGTGTAAACCGTCTAAAAAGAGACACCGAGTTCATTCAACTTGAGCACCGGGTAGTAGGTTGCTGGCGTTGCTTCCCAGTTATAGAGTGTTACCGGTAAGAAGGTACCGAGTGCCATACCCAGTCCAAACCCAAATGCTACCGGCATTGAGTAGAAAAGATGAAATCTAACGACAGCTTCATTCTTAGAAAGGTTGTGAAAAATGGAGAAGAGCTCCTGTACCGGGACCAACCAATCCTTCTCAGTCAGATTGCCACCGTATGTGTTATCTATTACTGCTATGCTCATATTTATTCCCTGCGCTTTTAGATACTGCCTGACTTTAGCTGGAGCCTCATGGCTGGCACCACCCAATACTACTGCCAGGTCTGAGGTATAAGTTTCTGGGTACGAGATTTTAAAATATTGGTATTGATGCTCCGCAGGTAAATGTGCCTTCACTCGGCGAACACCTTCTGTTAGGTTGAGAACAGGCGTATAACCGACACCGTCATAATGGTAAAACACCAGCGGATGTTTCGTGCCAAAAACAGCGCCAAGCCCGAGAGATAAGGTGATTGGGCCATCAACGGCAATATGGTAAATTTTAGTCTCCGGTACACCATTAGCAAAACTACGAATACTCTGTATTGAATCTGCAATGTAACCCTTCCATTTAAGCATATCAGACGGCAAGCGATTTCTTTCGTGTGGTATCAGACAATTGGAACGTGAAGTGAACCCTTCAATCTTGTCAAAGGCACTGAAGCCGGTAAGTTCAGTCACAGCTTTCTTAAGTAGATTAAAGTTACTTTGTGCCTCTTCCGCAGTCTTGTTCACAACAAAACAAACAGGAAGGTGCTTTGTCTCTAGTTGAATGGTAAGTCTTCTGTTCTTTTGGACAAAGAGGACAAGTGCCAGGGCAAAGAATAGCAACACTATGACTTGAGCGAGTACTTCCCACCAGGGTTTTGAGCCTTCAGTAAAATGCATAATGTTAATAAAAAGAGTGGCCGCGCCTCCAATGAGACTGAGGACGGCAAAGATTATACTGTTGTCTTCCAGAACCCATTTCCAGGACTTTTTACCCTTATGCTTCTGTTCCAAAACACACCTCCCCCTTAGTGTCCTTGGCGCAATCCCCTTTCGAGGATTAGAGCCTTTCCCACAGCATGGAGAAGAAGATATTCACGCTCATTGCTTCATGTTTCAATCCCCTTACGAGGATTAGGTTCTTTCCGACACAGCAACCCCAGGGGCAGACCAGTTTGGATTAAAGGCGTTTCAATCCCCTTTCGAGGATTAGGTTTTTTTCACTGGAACAACTCTGGCTTGCCTTCGTGATGAAAGAGAAATAGTTTCAATCCCCTTTCGAGGATTACATCCTTCCGGACCGAGAAGTCAGGAATAGTTACCTTGACTGCAACGGAGGCGTTTCAATCCCCTTTCGAGGATTAGTCTCTTTCCCACATTCAGTATAGGAAAAGAACTACATCATGGCAAACTCAGTTTCAATCCCCTTCCGAGGATTAGGTTCTTTTTCACGTTGAAAAGGCAATCGCCAAAGCAGAGGGCAAATGAGGGTTTCAATCCCCTTCCGAGGATTAGTCTCTTTCCCACGTGATGAGTGGCAAGCCAAACTCAAAGAATGGGGGAGTTTCAATCCCCTTACGAGGATTAGGTTCTTTCCGACGAACACATCCCGAAGTCTTTGTTGGTCGGGGCAGTCATACGTTTCAATCCCCTTACGAGGATTAGGTTCTTTCCGACGAGGCAATAGCCCCAGCCCGAAAAGCCTACGAGGAGGCGTTGCAATCCCCTTTCGAGGATTAGTTTTTTTCCGACTTGCCCCTTGCTCTGTTAGATAGAGCACCGCCAATCTTTATCCTCCTTGTTTGCCCCATTCCCATGGTTGTTTTAGCTCCAATTCCAGAATATAAGGCGAAATCAGCAAGGGCATTGATTGCCCTCGATTGTTGTTCTGAGAGTTTATCATCCAGAATAAAGCTACTTCGTCCGGTAAAACCGGTCTCTTGATAATTGCCGAAATTGAGCATTCCAGTCTCCAATTTATAGCGAGCCAAAAGAATTTGCGAACTAAAGCATTGCTGCAACTCGGTGCTCAATTTGACAGGGGAGAAAGCATTCCAGCGATTAAGGAGGCTACCAAAAACCAGCTCTGGCTCAGGGAAAAGCACGTTTCTTTTGCCTTCAGAGCGGAAGACGGTTGGGCTGAGAAAATGCAAAGCTATATTGTGTTCTGACGTAGCCGCAGACAGTAACTCTTCATAACTACAGAAATTCTTCTGTGGCTTATCCATATCAACCAGGTGAACCTGCTCTACCTTGAACCGGGCAGAACCTAGCTGGAGCTCCCTGTTGTCCCATTCCAGAGCGGATTTCAGGAACTGTGCGAATACTTCATCGGTGAGAAAAGTAAGACGCAGAAGGAGCTGCCTCGGGGTTTCGGGAATTGAGCTCATCTTTTTTTGATAACCAGGCAGAATGGTGGCAGTGGTAAATGGCTTCGGGCCATCTGTTTCGTGTAACTCTGAAGCAAATTCTGGACAAGAGTTCCTCAGAATGTTGAGAAACAAGGCGTAAGAGTTGTACCCTAATGTGGCTGGCAAAGGGTTATTATCCAGGGAGAGGAGTCTTAGTTCTACGACGTGTGGCATGAGCCATCTCCTTCTGGGTCAGTAGGGAATTGAGTCCTGAGAGCATAAGGCTTCAAATTCAGCGCTTCAAATGCCCCATCTATAAGGGAAACGAAAAATAAATTTGCCTTGTGGTAATCTTCGGACTGGACAGGAGTCAACCCGTGGGCCAAAAGCGATTGGTTGCGAATTGAGAGGAAATTCCTCAATTGGCCTTGATATTGCTTGTAGAGGGTGCCAAGTGGTTCGGTACAAAAATCAGTTAGCTTTGCTAAGAGCTCAAAAGCTGGAGTGAGTGGCAGCTTAATTTTGCCTTTTGAATCAGCCAATTTGCGATATTCTCCTTGTAGCTCCTGAGGCAATAGCTTCAAAGAAAGATCCCCAGTATCAATACTATATTCAAGTCTGAGGCGGGCTTGAGCCAGTAGCTCCAATGCTCGATAAAGCCTGGCTACGGCATCGTCGAATCTATGCTGAGCAGCACACCGCTGAGCATTAAGGAACAGGTCTTCTATCACTTCGTAACCATGTCCTTTTGGTGATGCCGATAACCTTGGCAATTCCTGCTTCGCGAAATCTGGATCCAGTTTCTTACGACTCCAGACTACTACTTCAAGGAACATGACTAACTTAGTATATCTGGCTCTATAATTATGGAGAAGATTCCAGGCTGAAGTATGGTCAAACTTATCCCAGTTGTCTAAGGCTCTGGCCAGGGTAAGCCACCTCTGGAGCATGACTGTTTTCTCGGAGTCGACATCGGGTAGCCCTAATGCCTCCTCCAGCCAGCTTATGGCTGTGGGATAGTCAAAAGTCTTGAAGCAATTAGAGATGGTTTGTAGCCGCCGCTCCAGTTGGATACCTACGGCTTGGCTGGTGCGCAAACTCTGTGTGCCATCGGTAACCTGTTTCAGATCGAAGCGGGAACCAGTCACCAAACCAAGTCTTATTCCCTTCACATCCAAGGCTGCCGCAGCCAGACCAGCGCCCATGGATTTGGTGCCGCCAGTATAATCAGCGATTATCTCGGCATCGGGGAATTCATTTCTGAGGCTATCAAGTAGCTTAAGGCTGCAAGCGTAACATTCATTAAGGTCATCTATGCCATTGATGATTTCACTCTCATAAGGCATGTCTGCTACTTTTGCTTTATTACATATACCATCAAGCTCTCTTTTGCTTTGTTGTGAGCAAAGGAAATAAATTCTATCCGGTTTACTTTGAGTGATGGAGGTAATGATGGGTTGCGGACTTCCGCCCACGGTTGCTACCAGAATCTTCATGTCATTCTTCAGCAAGCTTCATAGGCACCGGCAGAGCAAAGCCATATTGAACAGCCTCTTGATGAGAAGGACTCAATCCGGCAACTAGCCTCCCATAATAATCATGGACCGGAAAGTCGCGGAAGACTGAGCCAGTAGCGAACATCAGAAGAGGTTTCTTGAAAGGATTGGCCGAGCTGGCATACTCCTCGCCCAATTTCCCGTACTTGATAAGCACCTTCCAGTAGCCCTGTACCGGATCACCTTCAGCGGGAACGAAGTTAGATAGGCTCACAAATGCATTGGCGTCCTTTGGGACATCAAAGTCAGAGAAATGTTCAAATTCTAGCATCTCCAACCAGCCATAGCCCACTGTTTTTCGCTTTCCATAGCCTGTCTTAGTTAGGTGCTTAAAGAGTTCCTGTGCCGTATCTTTGAATTCATCAGCTATCTTGGCATAGATGGTGATAGCGTCGCAGTGATATTCTTCGAAGCTGTATAAAGTACCTTCCCCAGCGCTGGTAGTATTTGTAATGCGGTTGATTTGATTCTTGAGAGTGACTCTTCGCCTGACTTCTACTTTTGAAGAAGGATAGATGATTCTTCCCCTGAGCACCCTGTCGAACTCTTCGTGATTAAGGTAAGTTACCTTCTTAGCATCTTTCTGTCTCTTCAATTGCTCTTTTTGCTGAGCCAATTCTGCTTTTGAATCTAGTGGTACCTGGGGCAAGATGGGGCGAGGCAGCAAATCATCAGGAAATCCGTTGGAGACGAGTAATGGTGGCTGTTGCGTGTTATAGGAGGCGATGAAATCAACAAGCTTTTGCTCACCGTAGAGATGCTTCATCTCCCAGCACAGGTGCCCCCAGATGGTATCCGCCTGCCAATCTGAGGAAAGCCAGGACTTTGCCTTAAATTTAATCCGGTACCACTTCATACTGCACTCCCACCCAACCGTAGCCTCTAGTTCCTGAGCCTCCCAAATAGTCCTTTTGCAATAATTCCAAGGCTTCTTTGACATAGCCAAACATTTTGGCTTCGTCGTCCTGTTCAAAGACACGCACAGAGATATTCAAGTTAAACTCTGTTCCTTTGGGAACCCTTTCCATTGTGCGTAGCCCACCTGCCCTTGCTGTGCCTGTGCGGCGATCAATAATGTTCTCAGTCTTCAGTTCAGAGTATCCGAGACCTTGTTTCCCCAGCTTGGCCAGATTTGCCCTTGATTCCTCAGATAGTAAGCAGTCACGAACGATGAGTCGTGATGGACCTAGATCGTGTGCCGGCTTCATGTGTGGTCCGAAAATGGTACACACAGGACATTCATCTAGTGGCTTGCCACAACCACAGGGATTCCCGTTGGGTCCCACTCGATTGTATTTATATTCCAGCAGTGACCGCATCTTTCCCTTGATTGAGGAACCAGGGATATAGGGAAGCTCGTCAACAGGGTCCCGAATTATGGGATTGTCTAGCCCCCCTATTTCTAACTCTTCCTTTGAACCCCCGATACGCAGGCCGGTTTTGCAGATAAGCTTGCCTTGAATTGTGATGTATTTTTTGAGCTTAAGCGTTTGAGCCATGTTTCACCTCCTTTTTTCCTCGTAATATTTAAGGTAAGCAACTACGCTTTGGAAATGCGTCAGAAATCCTCTGACCAAAGCATCGGAATCGGGTGAACGGAGTACCAGATCGACATTTCTATCTATGAATTGTTTGAATATGTCAGGAGCTGTTTTTCTGCCTACACTGGCTGCAGCAATAGGCTTAAGGGTCGCCACATCCTCCTTCAGCCGTTCGAAGGTCTTCGTTTTCAGTTCCTTTTCCAAGGCACGAGCTTGATTAAAGAAGCGACGTAATTGGGTAGTGGTAAGACGGCCATCTCTGAAGGTTTGGGCTATTTCATCAGGCCACTGCTGAATTATTTCGGGCCACAGATTGCCTTGGGAATCGAAGTAGCCATTTTGCAAGTAACCTCTTGGTAGCTGGGGTGGCTGTCTTGCCCCGCGCTGAAATCCAGTATCACCTCTATACCTCATGCTAAACCTCCTCTTTACTGTAAATAAGTAATGTGGTAACTAAGCCCAGATTATCCAGGGCAAGTTGCTGCTCCTTATCGCCGGGGCGCGGGTTAAGCAACCCTTCAATCCACTGGTAGAAGTCTGGAGACTTCTTAGCATCAAGATTCCGGGCTATGCTATAGGCCAGAAGAGGATAGAAACGTAAGCCCATTGTATTCCCCTTTTTGTAAGCCTGCCACATGTCGGAAAGTGCCAGCAACCGGTACAGAAAGGCGGAGGAAACTTGCCCCAGCGAGTTGCGTTTGCGTAGTTGTAACCAGAGTTGGCACACTGGTTCCCATTCTTGCCATGTGAGAGTTCTTCCCAGAACAGTAATGCTGTCTTTCTGAGTCTTGTCCCTCTTATTACTTTTGGAGTGTTCCAGAGCATCATTGGCATCACTGGCAGCCCTGGCTACAGGATAATTGGGCTTGGTGATAACAATGCCGGCGGACATGGTTATCCTTGCATTATTGGTGAAACAGGAAAAATCTTTTCTTAGCTGACCGGCAAAAAACAGTAGTTTATCCCAAGGACCGACTACGAAGAGGTCATCACCACCTGAGTACGCCATATATAGGTTCTTCTCTTCCCTCGCTAAGTGTTCTACCCAGCCGGTGAAGAACAAGTCAAGCATACGACTGAGGGTGGTCACCCTGGAAATCGTGTCCACAGAGTATTCTTTTCTTTTTAATCCCAGGATGAACAGTTGCCCCAAATTGTCTACATCGGCCTTGAGGAAGCCCAGCAATTTCCTGCCCTGCGCTCGATTCGCCAGGCATTCAAAAGATGCTATAGTGGGGGTTTCCTCCGAACATAGGAGACAACTATCTGGTAAAGCAACGAAATTGGCCAGATATTTCCCACTGGCCGTCTGATTGGCTAACGAGGTGAGGTCTGGGTCATTAAGTTTGAAAGTCAAGTAAGGATGAGCTTGTTTGACATTCGGGGGTGAATCCATTACGGATGCAGAGTAGCCAAGGATAGGAATGTCCCCGCTATTCTGTGAATCGCAAAAAGCAACGTAATTAGCTTGAGGCATTCTTGCTCCAATACTACGGTCAAGCCAGCAATGCTCACATAGCTCATCTTTCCATTGAGGGAACTTCTTACAGGAACGACAGGGCGCCTGGTCTTCATAATTAACGGGAAGCACGAAAAAAGACTCCTGCCATGAATTATCCTTTAATATCGTCTGACCATATGGTTTTTGTTTTCGTTCATTTAGGGCCTTGGCAGATTCATTTAGCACCGTCCCAAAACCTCCACCTTTCTCTTTGGCAGCCCGAAAGCCGGAATCGTCAAACTCCACTGAAGCTAGGTTTAGCGATAGTTCTCCATTCAGTTTGTTTAGAAACCATTCATCGGCAAATCTCTGCATCTCCTCTACAGCTTCTTTGGTTCGGGACAGGTTGGGAAGGAGCAGATAGAATCGTCCACCTGAGTTCATAATCACATGAAGGGCTAGTGGTAATTTCAGGGAATGAAGTAAACGGTGAGCGGCAATCTCCGAGCATAGCTGCACATAAAGAGAGCGTGCCCTCAAGCGTCTCGCTACCCCTCCACCGACTCCGATACTGGCAATATCAAAGATGTAACTCTGAATACCTGAGATGTCTCCAGCAACAAGACAAAACCGCCGGATATCATCACGGTGAAGCTCTATTTCAGTCAACGTATCAGTCTCTTTGTGGTAAACATACAGGCAACTGGCTATTGTTGCTGTTGTCTTTAGGTGGTCGAATAGGGAAACATCTGGAATAAGCTCTTGAGTATTACTCGGAATAGACCAACAATACCGGTGAAGAATGTTAAGCAAGTGGGCTAACACAGAGTCGAAGTCAGCCAGATTCAACTGGCTTCTGTCAGAACGAAACATATCTTTGAAAGAGTCACCAAAAGAACCAGGACCCGAAATGAGCTTATCAAGCTCTCCAGACGAGTAATGTTCAAATCTATCAGGAAATATGCTTTGTAATGAACCTACATCCTGTAGTTGTTGCGGATGATATCTTCCCAGAATAACCTCGTCCGCTTCTTCAACAACCTCCTGCCCTAGCCTTTCCAAGACTGAGGCTAAGGGCGTCGTCTTGTAATCCTGCCATTGTTCATTGCTTTTGCCTCTCTCTGAGGAAGACAGATTATCTGCTTTGCTCACCAAGCTAGCGAGCATCCTAGTATGTTCATCTTTGATGCCCTGTACTAGAAGCTCTGGCGGGAAGTGCCGTTCATCCTCATGATGCCTCAACACCAGCTCTTCCAGCAGTGTCATATCGGCTATTTGAGCGAACACCCCCGTGTTTATCTTTATGAAATCGGCAGAAAACTTTGGATGTTGCTCTTTGTCGAGATGCAGAAATTTGCCACGCTGGATAAGCTTTCCGATATCATGGAGCAGGGCAGCCAGCACAATGGTTTGGTATTCTTTTGGCATTTGGATAAATTATAGCACCATATTATGCCAAGGAGATACTTGTTCTATGCCTTTGTATGGCAAAACAACATACCACGCATCGGCTGATGCACCTGAACTGGGCTCCAAAAGTTTTGGGCAAGCCCGCGCTTGTCCCCTGTTTCAAGATTTCATCGCTTTGCTCACCCTGCTATTCATGAAAGGTTTAAATTCCCTTTTTCAAAAGCTATGACTTATTCTTTCAAAGGCTAAGAGCGAGCAAGTATCAGGATTTCACCTCAGCGCTTGAAGCGGATTTAGAGCGGAAATAAAGCCATAATGAGTGTGCTGCCAGAAATTTCCTTGATTTATCCAACTAGAAAACCGCACAATTCGTCAGGTTGTACAGAAAATGACATCGAGTGTAATAGTCGACTATAATAGATGTATATCAAGAACAGCCAAAATAGAAACGAAAAGTGTGGGATATATTTATCAGTCATGCAAGTGAAGATAAAGACGCTGTCGCAAGGCCTCTTGCAGAACGTCTCCGCTCCCTTGGCCTCACGGTGTGGTATGACGAGTTCACCCTTTCCCTGGGTGACAGCCTTAGGCAGTCTATTGATTATGGGCTCGCCAATTCAAAATTCGGGGACGAAATTGCACAATAGTCAGTATTGTTGAGCAGATGGAATGTTAACCGCCTCGGGCTCTACGCGTACAACACGCTACAGTTTGGTTTCATATGCGCCTGGAGGAGGCTCGATGCCTAAATACTCTCTGTATATCCTGTCCTTGTATTCCTGACCAATTTCATTTACTGCTTCAATAAAAGCTTTGTAGGTACCAAGACCGCCTATCTTCTCCCAGAATTCCTCACCAATTAGAACAACAGCGTCCTCCTTCATGTTGAACCATCTGGCCGGGAAACTCCAACTGTAGTTTTCTCTACGTCCATAAGGATTATAAGGCAGTGCGTAGTAAGCTTCCTCAACCTGTGGTGGATCCATAGCGTATAATTTCAGAAGCTTTTCCTTGCTTACTTTGGTCTGGTCACTATTGGGTAAGGGAGCTTTTAGTTCGAAGGCATAGCGCCTTTGGCTCGCCGTATCCTGAGCATACACGTCACAGATCACTGAAACTGGTATATTCTGGCCATTCCCTTTGAGAATGTGCTTGAGTTCACCTTCCCAGTCTGGCTGAACCTTTCTCTTACCTTTCTCGGCGTGTTCGAGAGTGTTAAGCACCTCTGTTATGCGTCTTAGTCTTTCAGACTTCACCAACCCATCAATCCTATGGTTTACCATTCCGTACCCGAGTCCTGCATTGGCTGCCACAACCGCGAGGCTCTGCCATGCATTGCCAAAAGGAGTGACAAATCTTCGTTCAAAATGCGAGCCCTTGAATATTTCATCAGGAACCAGAGCGGCGTAAAGCGGTTTCATCGCTCTATGTTCTTCTTTGATAAAAGGATCGGTCACCAAAACACGATCCATAACTCTATCCATCAAAGCTTTAATAACGTCTTGAATAGCACTTTTCATATCTTGTTTCTTGTTCATTTAATATTCTGTCCTTAACGTATTCTCTCCTAATTAAGGTTTGCGCCAGATAAATATTGACTCATAGAACTCACTAGAGCGTCTGCCTGTCCGCCGATTAACGTGGCGGTCTAGCGCTACCACCACTTCCACTCCGCATAAGGCTGCTATTTCAGGATATAGATTTGCCGAATCATGAATGACAACTACCAGCCATCCCCCTCGTGTCATCGCCTCTACAGCTCTACGAAATACCCTCGCGATATCCAACTGATACTGCTTTTTTGCCCGGTAGCCAGAGCCATTCACGGCTGGCCCGATTTCGGCACCGCGTCTGTCCTTTAATCCTAACAAATGATAGGCATAGGCATGCTGGTCGTGGTAATCGATTAAGCCGACATATGGAGGGCTTGTGATAACTCCGTCAATTGGCGGGAAGTTGGCACGGCGGCTATCCGCGTGGCGAACTTCCACACTTGCGTCGGTGCGTAACACTGCATATTCCTCTATTCTACGCAAGGTGTCCAGGCTGTAGCGGTTGATGAATTTGAAGGCTTCCGTTGTAGGGTAACATGTCCGTGAGTGTTTATAACACCAATACGGTTCCGTCTGGGGGCGTTTTGGAAAATCTAGGTCGTAGTGTGTAGTCAGACGTGCAGATCGGGCCGAGCGTGACAAAATAATCTTCAGCAGGTCACTATAGACATAACCTTCGTTTTGGATCAAATATCGGTATGTTAGCAGTTCATCGAGAGCTCTAGGAGCATACCATTCTCGCAAGTACTTGTTGTCTGTTTCTGGTATATTGAGCTCAGCCGCTCGTTCCTTCCATAGCCCCAATTGTGTTCTCGCCTGTGTAAGCCGACGCAGTTTGTCAAGAGCATCAAGTACTTCTGAGCGAGCTCTACGAACGTCGTATTTCCGAGTCTTAGCTCGGCTGAGTAGCACATTAAATGCTGATATATCATAGCCGACTGAGTCAATCGCCAATTCGTTAGCTTGAACAAGCGTAGTCCCAGACCCGCAGAACGGGTCTAAGACCGTTTGCTTTGGTTTGAAATACTTCCGAAGGAATATCTCGACCAACTGCGGTATGAACTTGCCCAGATATGGGTGTAGTCGGTGCACGTGCTTAGTGCGCTCTCTTTCTGGCAAGTCCTTCTCTCGCCAGTTCAGGTTGAGGCTCTCTAGCGTTGTGTCTTGGTTGACTTCACTGGGGAGTGTTGGTGATCCCATATCAGAGTATACAGGTACCCGTTTCTCTTCACTGGTGAATAGGGCCTGGCTCTCAAATTGGTTGGTGGTCGGTTTCGACATTTGCTATAGTATAGACCAGACAAGGAGACAATTGAAGGAGGGGGACTCCGGCGAAGCGAATTGGAACACATGATTGTAATAGAGAATGGGACGGCGTACAGTTGAACCATCCGTCAGTTCGTTTAATACTGGCTGCTGTGTGCCCTCTCCCCAATCCTCTGGTTAGGCCATCCTAGCCTCCAGTCTCTACTAGGCAAGCATCAACTGAAGAGCCATCCTTTCTGTTCAGGATATTCTTGTTGGTGGTGAGGGTTTAGTTTTCTCTCGTACTTACTTGATGATAGACCATCTTCAGCATAGAATGAGGCCAAGGGGACTTTGTGGCCAGCTAAGGGTCTACTAGGTCTATTTGCGAGCATGGATAGGAAAAATCCGACAAGTCCGCTCAGGACTGGCTTTGACTATCAAGATATCTGGGGGCTGCATTTATGCGCGCAATGGCTTTTTAATCCCAAGAGGTTCAAATGGATTAAGTTTGAGACAATTCCCGCCGAAGTTACGGATCGAGACTTCTACCTAGATGACATTGTATTGTGTGGGCAAAATGATGGATATCACCTTTACCAGATAAAACACACGCAAGATCCTAGCAGAAATTACTGGAGCTGGGACACTTTATTAGAACAAGAGAAAGGGACAGCCGGCAATCTAAAAGATTCTTTGCTTCAAAAATGGTATCACTCCTATTCTAAACGGGAATTAAGAGGAAGAGTCGAGCATGCAGCTTTTGTGACAAACGGCATTGCCTCCGACGAAATCCAGAAATGCCTGGCTGACGGAATAATTGATATTGAGAAAGTAAAAACTGAGTTTCCCGGCATCTATTCAAGAATAAGGGAACTGCTCATTGATGAAGGCGAGCTGCTCGATTTTTTCTCAAGCTTTAGGTTTTTGTTCGGGCAAAAGGACATCGAGGAGCTTGAAGACGAAGCACGCCAGATTCTTTATGAAAGGCTAAAGGTCACAAAGAGCGGTGTCGATAATTTACTTAACTGGATTCACAAAGAATGCCGGAAACAGTATACCACCGAACTGACCCTGCAACGGATAAGAAATTGGTGTGAATTTGATATTCCTCGGCCGCTAACTGAGAGCTTTTACGTGCCCGAAGATTTTGAATTGTTTGACAAATCGCTTCACGAAGGGATTGTTGCAGATTTGCAGTGTAAGGATGGCGGAATCAAAGTTATTTATGGTAAGCCAGGAAGTGGAAAAAGCACATATATCTCCAGGCTCAACCAGATACTCACATCAAAGGGAATAGTTTCTATACGGCACCACTACCACATTTCACCGATTGACCCGAATCCTTTGGAAAGACTCCGGAGTTCAAGGGTTGAAGAAGCTATCAAAGCCCAGTTCAAGGAACATTCTGAAGAATTGGGAGACTTGGCGTACCAGAACTCCATTAATGTCTCGCTACAGAAATTTATAAGCAAACTAGCCGTCCACTTCTACGAGCAGGGAAAAGCATTTGTCCTTATTATAGATGGATTAGACCACGTCCTAAGATACGCGGGAGAACGCGAATTACAAAAGCTAATTAGAGAAATTTGTTTCCCTCAGCCTGGATTATGGATTGTTTTTGGCACTCAAGAAGCTGCCAAAGAATACTTGCCCCAAATTGTTTTTGATAAATGCCCGGAAGAAAACTGGATTGAAATAAAGGGATTAGATCCGGACGCAGTAGGCAACATTATTAAAAAGAACCTCATAGGCCTCAACCTCCCTCAGGATGATGGTAGAGCACGCGAGTTGAACGATAAGATTTTTAAACTTACACAGGGAAATCCTCTACATCTACGATATACTCTCAAGCTGTTAAAAACTGTCTTGGGGAATAAACTGGTAACAGCGTTTGAATGCGACAATCTTCTTCCCTACGGGGATGCCATTAGCCAATACTACGATTCCCTGTGGAGACACCTTCCCGATCGTGGGAAAACCATGACGCTTATTATTTCCTGCGTGGGATTTCGTTTCTCAGAGGAACAACTTCTTAATCTGTTAAGCTCTATAGAACACGACCCATCGAAAATAAGCGAAGGCTATAAATCCATTGCCCACCTGTTATCCCAAGACAGAAGAGGCATATCTGTTTACCACAATAGTTTTGAATCGTTCATACTGGCTCAACCTGAATTCAAACAGCAAAACAAAAGCATAAAAACAAAGGTTAGGGACTGGCTTGAGAACTCAAGCTATGATGAGCTTAAGTGGGCAGAATTGAGGAAGCTTTCTTATGACCTCGGGAATCCGGAGCCGATCCTTGAGCTAAGCAAAGATTGGCTTATGGATGCAATATGTTTTCCAACGGAACATCAACAAGTAACTTCTCAGCTAGAGCTAGGTGCGAAGGCAGCCTTTGAGAATAAACATTTTGGTAAAGCGTTTGAACTCGCCAGCCTGAATACATACTATCGAAATGCCGCGGAATATCTGGAGGAATATGAGAGCATATGGGAAGAGGCATTTAAGGCAAGCAACCGAAGTCTGGATGATATTGATCTGAACAGACTTTCTTCCAGACAGATTCAAATTGTTGCGCAAAAGGCTGACAGACTGGGAATCCCTGAGCTTATCAACGACGCGGTAGATGCACTTAGAGCAGAACACAACGGCTTGCAAATTACTCCCAGGGGAGAGATTGGCGGCCAGATACCTCAACTACCTTCTAACTTGATAAACGTGGTTACTCTTGACCGCCAACATCAGGTCAAGCGAGTTCACAGCTACATAAAACAGTTTGAAGAGTCTGGTTGGGCCGAGGGTCTATTCGCTATTTATGTTGATGCCCTACTGAGTGGTAACCAATTTCTCAAGATTCAGGAGCTACTCGAACTGGAATTTACCCCAGACGAAAAACGAGTGGTCTTAGACAGATGTGCAAAGTACGACCTTGAATGTACAGAGCATCGTTTTCTGGACGTCATCGCTCAACAAGAACATGGATCTTTAAGCTATTTCTGCCTGCTGTATTTGCTCATCAGAGGCAAGGAGATTAGCTTTATGCCTCCGCTACCAGGGTACGAATTGTTCCCTGACAATGTGCCAGAATATGAAACAGGCAAGCGGGATGAGAGAGCCAAGATATTCTCGGGAAACTTCGTCCTGGGAATGATTTATGGATTAACAGACAAGGAAACCGAGGTACAAGACTGGATAGACGGCATCGAACCAAGATGGGCTTTAGAAATAATGTCTCAAATCTTTAGCACGTCACTGGTTTTGGCCAAGCAAGTCAAGGAACACAAAGCCATCTCTTTCAAGGATATATTTACCAGCCTTGCCCATGTCAGCCCACTTAGATGGCCGGAACACAGAGACCTGTATGAACTGCAAATATGCTTAAGTAGGTCGTTGTCGTCCATTCTGAGAATCATTTATTCATTGAAATGTACCATTGAACGAAAAGTTGAGCTAAACACCGACGAGATGGAGCCAATGATTGCAGGGCCGTACTTTGGACGAGAGGATTTCCTGCAATTCCTGTTGGGCTTGGAAACTCCACTCCTAACTGGGGAAACATACGAAAGGTTTATTTCCGAGGAGAAAGCTAAGTGGGAAAAACTGGTTTCCAACTTCCCGGAGAGGGCAGGTCATTACGCGAACCTGGCAAAGTTAGCATCGATTCATAAAGACGATGCAAGCCGAGAGATGTTTCTCAAATTGGCAGCTAATAATTTACTGGGTTACGGCTATCACAAGGACGTGTATCTTGACGGGGTGCTTCAATCGATTGAAATCTGTCATCGGATGGGCTCGCTAAGGACCGTAGACTGGATTAAAAGAATGGCGCCAATTGTTGAAAATGTTACGGAATACACCGATGGCGACGAGACACACTATTTCCCCAGTGAGTTGGCCGATGTGTTATCCAAGGCAGGTCCCAACTTGCTCTACAAATATTACTATCAGAAAGCTCATGATGAAGAATTGTTTTTGGCTCAAGATATCTTCAAATATGTTTTACGGTCTTTGCGATTTGACAAGCAGGAAGATATCGCGCTAGCCACTACAGCTTTGGATAAGGACTCATTTGGCGAATTGCAGTCTCTATCCGATAGCCATGAAGGTGCCGCGCAAGCCTTGCAGAATCTAGAAGATTATTTTGGGCATATTGAATATCCGGCAGAAGAAAGATACGCCGATGCTTCGCATTCGGCTGAAGAAGCTGTAGATTATTCAGCAATCGGGCCTCGCGAACTGGAAAAACATTTGGAGGCCTTTACGACCAGATGGGATGAGCGTGATTTTCTTGTTCTGTGGTCAAAGCACTGGCTCGGCAAAGAAGAGCCTGATAAAAAAGAAGCCTACCTGGCATTGGTTAAGCTAGTAGAGAAAGACGGTCTTTCTAATGCTGAAGGTGAGTTGCTGGACATTCTTTATCCCACGGCTTATCAATATGATAATACCAGGGCTTTCGAATATCTTTGCTGGGCTCAGGCAAATGACTATGGTTGGGAGCTTTACTGGACAGACAAGCGTAAAGCCGAAAGAAGGTGGGATTTTGTTAGTAGACATTATGCAAATAGGCATATGGAGTTTCTTGAAAAAAGCATTGTCTATTCAGGGACAAAGTACGGACGAGGTGGGAAATACTTTATCCCGGTCCCGCGAGGAATTGAGTTTCTGGCGTTATTTGGGAAATTCAATGAGATGGAAGAGATAACAGAATCGGGCGTCAGGTTCGCTGAATCTCTTATGGCTGATGTTGAACTGCCACTTTCTACCTGGATTAATCTACCGAATGTTGATGAACTTGATATCCTGCTACAAAGGCTAATATGGCCAACCCCTCTGGTCCGAGAAAGGGCAGCCACAACATTGGCCGGGCTGCTGAGATTCGCACCGAACAAAGAACAAATCTTTGAAAGGCTCTTGAACTGGATAAGCAAGCAAGAACTCGATAGCATTGTAGCAACAGGGTTACTCCCTTTGCTTAAAGCCGCCGAAATGAAGGATAACACGGTTGATTATGTTGATACGCATAGATTGGCGAACGCCTTACCATTTACTTCGGTGGTTATTGAAAGACTTCTAGAAGAACTAGCTCGATTGTTGGGCAGGCCCATCGATTTCAAAGTTAACAGGAAGACAATCAAAGCCGCTCCGGCAGTCTACACTGCCGGTGACTTCTTCGGTAAGCACATTTCCAGTTTTCTAGCTCCGATTTATCTTAGTCGTGCTGAAAAAATCGAGAGGAATACTTTGCGAGGATTTAAAAGGCAATGGGCATATACAGCAAAGGAGATGATGAATTCCGTCGGTCTGAAAGAGAATCGCGAAGTATTAGATTTCATGGGAGGCTATCACTCACCTTATCTAATGGGAATGTCAACAATTTTAAGTGAGCTTTACAGGTCAGCATTCTTTCGAGTGCTACAGCATTTTCGAGATCAAGGTTTGATTCCTGATGATATTTATCTGAAATATGCTTATGCAACGTTGCCCGTGGAACTTTCTTACTGGAAGGTTAAGCCAGCTAGAGTACCGAGATGGTGGCCCAAACTGCGGCATAGCGAAGAAAAAACCGACAAGGTCCCCAGCCTGCATCAAATCGGTTTTGAAAGAGGGATTGACCAGATAGTCAACTCTGAGGATGCCTTCAAAGTCCTGGGACTTGATGGTACTGTCGAACCAGGTGAAGGTTGGGCTACCGGCACCCTGGACACATCAGTGTCACTGGTAGCTTTTGGGTACAAACTTATAGGACCTAACATTCCTGAAGCAGCAGACGTGGCAAAAGAAATCCTGTATTCACCATCTGTGGTACTCAAGCCTACAACCGCTTCGCCTTTTAATTTCCTTGAGTCGTATGATGACCATCTTACTATCGACGATTCGCCAGCAAAAATCGCTGACTTAATAATTTATCCGCTTATAGCGAGGAATAGTGACTTGGTAATAGCTTTGTGGCAGTGGTTTAGAGATTACTCAATCCCATTTGGCCTCTATGATGGACTCCAGGATGGGTTAGTTATAGAAATTGAAAAGGAAACGTGGAATTATGTTAAAGATAGGTGCACGATAGCTAAAAGCGGCAGTTGGCTCGAAGGATTAAAAGAGAGATACGATAAAGATATGGGAATACCAAGCGGCAACTATATAGAGATAAACTCGTCTTTTCTGGAATCCTATTTGAATATGAACGGGTTGCGGCTTGGTTACGTATTAAAAACCACTTACAGATATAAAGAATATGCTTACAAAGAAGTAAAAACCTTTGATGACTTCAGGCTTATAGGGGTCGTCCCTCTTATCTTATAAGCAAACAGGGATGGCGAAGGTGCCTAAAGAGCCGACCTTGCATATCTTGTGGAGTTGATGTGCGGCTGACTCAGTTGCAAGAATAACATTATATTACGGTTTCTCGATTCAATTTATTCTTACACTTTCCATCGGATTGTGCAGTGGCCAATTTATTTTTCGACAGGGCATGAACCGACCGATAAACAAAACTGACTATTGTTACTTCGTCAAACCTGTCCACTCGTTCTTCTCGTATGCCCAGGTGCTGGTCGCCAGACAATTACTAGGGCTAGGTAACCATTACAGCTTTTCTCAGGTGAATATATGGTGGTGGTTACCATCTTATGAGCCCAAGTTCTGCGTTGTTATGCTACCCTGATGTCTAAAAGAACCTGCGATGTTTACTTATGGCAGACTTCTTAGGTAGGACAGAAGTTGTCTTACAGACTCCACGCTTTCTTTTGCCTCCTCGTAGCTTACATCCCGTTTCTTATTGTGGACGATGTTGTTACGAAGTCGTCGGGCATGATTTAGTTTGCCGACCAGGTCAGCTTGTGGTTTGTTGATCTCTGGTGCAAGAGCTGTGAGTTCTATGTTGAGCATAAGGGAAAGGCTAATATCCTTCTCAACTTCCTCAATACGCGACTTGCTGACGCCTTGGTTTCTCCACTGGTCCCGAACGAAATCCGATAATGCTGCTTCAAGACCTATGACCGCATTTACGACAGCCATGGGTAAGTCGCCATCATACAAAGCTTCTTCCGCGTCGAAAAGCCTAGACTTGATAAAATCAATACCTTCAGATAGATAGCATTGCATCAAAGTTCGAAGTCTTTCTGTATTCGAAAACAAAGTCCTAGATTTAACTGCCGGGAGCCATCTGGCAACTTCGTTGGGGCCATCAGCCACCCGGTAGCACAGACCCATGCGGAACTCCCAATCAGGCATTCTCCTTGTCGCATCAATGGCTTGAGTCAGGTCCCCGCCAATGTCAGAAGCTACTTCATATTTGGCATGCCGGTATGCTTCGTAAAATCGAGTCAGCGCATGAAGTACATCCGGGATTAGCCGCTCGACTGCTATGTCTGCATCTTGCTGGGCTCGTTGCCTATCCTCTGAGTTATGCGAACTTAGACTATTCCAATCAATGTCTAATTTGATAGGAGACATTTCGATGCGAAGGGCTGGTACATGCTCAGAAATATTGGGATAGTTGTGAGTCGCCCCTAACAGCCACTTCGCATTTACCATACAAATGTCACTGGGCGGTGTCCCGTGTTTTGTGATGGGGATATGGACGAACGAAAATAGCGCATCGATACCGGAACGAAGGGGTACCGAGAATTGGTCACCGATTCCGATGTCCAGAATGGCACCAAACTCCTCAAGGGTCAGTGTGCCAGATAGACCAAATACCTTATTCAATTCAAGGTACAACTGTTTATCCTCCCAGCCACCAAGTCTCATTCGTTCAAGACTTGCGAATCATTACACTATCAGGCATGGCTTTGGCTATGCTTTTTTGGTCTCCATTATCGTTCATGCCGGTGGCTCATCACCTAACGTTCTTATTGTAGCACAAGGGATAGTTGTCCAGTTCGCAAACCTCGGTATAGTGACTGCACTTTTTAGCGGGAAGTTCACTCCTGCATTACCAAATCTCTCTTGCTAATGACGAATCGTGAGCATAAAATACAGGGCGCAGGAATACGTTGGATCGTTACTGCTATTACTTAGCCTGGTGAGATATGACGCAACTCCAGGCCAGCATTAGATAGGTGCTATCTTCTGTAGGTTGAAGGATTTCTTAAGAGAATACAGCAGATCGAATTACATGGAGGGCAAAATGGATAGACAAGATATGCTCAACACGCCTATTGTTAAACAGTTTTCAAAAGGTTACGCCCAGATAGAATTGGCACGTTTTTCGACAGCCAGGGAGGCAGTCTTCTGGGCATTTCAAGGAGCAGACAATATGGTGGCAGCACTGCTTGACTGTAAGAGCGTTGGCTTCAACAAAAAGAGCCACAAGGATAAGTGGCAGAAGTTTATTTCTGCCCACCCTGTCTTTCAACAACGTGTCTCTGCAGACAGAATAGAGCAATGCCGAAAGCTATGGGAAGAAGCACGCTATAGAGACAATCCTATCAGTGCTGATGATGCCGGACAAGTTCTGGAGCTTGCTCACCAAGTCTTTAAGTATGGTCTGGAAGTTCTTGCCTCGTTCTCGGACGTGTCAATTGAGGATCTGAAAGAAGCAGTTTACGATTCAGCTAAGACTGAGTTGGCTATGGTCGAATCTAAGGCAATTGACGACTATCTCAAAGCTCGCGAAGCCAACACTGAACAGGATGCAAGCCGTTTGGGATTGCATCAATGTGCTCTTATGCTTGGTGACCCAGCTACTTACACGCACTACTCGCTACATTCAGATCAACCAGGAGTACAAGAGCTTATCCAAGCAAATACTGAGGTGGCTAAGGACATCGCAGAAGGTTACACAGCCTTCATTAGAGCTGTAACGAAGATAGCCCTCAACAGAGTGAGCGAAGAAACTTGGCGACTCGCCGTCAGTAAAGATAAAGTCTCAGGCGAACTGGCCTCGGAGTTCTTAAAGCGTCTAGCTGATGCATTTGACTTCAATCTATTATTGCGGTTCTCCTTCATAGGATACAACTTCATAGAAAGTGTAGAACAAGTACGAGAGGTAATAAACTCACTTGAGGAAGGAAGGATAGAACTGGCAAACCCAAGGCTAGTCCAAGAATCATCCCCCAAGATTGTGCAATATAACGTTAGAATAAAGAAGGAGTAGTCTCGAAAGATTAAGGAGATTCATAACAACCGGATTAGCACTGCCCCAATATGATAGTGTGGCTTCCCAGCCTTGAAATGAGCTGTACCTGACAGAAGACTTCGTTTTAACAGCTCAGTTAACGTTGAGTTAACAATAGGGCGCACTGGGTAAGACCCAGTTATCACTGCACAAAAACTCATTTTGTTCAGTGAGGCGGGGTTGCATGAAACAATGGAAGGCGCACAATAGGGCTAACTGATGTCTTATTCAATCGTACTTGCTATACTAGTAACAAAAACAAATAAGTAGTCTCGAGCACACTGCATTCCGCGATCATTCTGGGAGACTGAGATATGCCACGTAGCAAAGAGTGGGTAGTAGCAAAGGCGCACGCTTGGAAGTGGGTTCAAGTTGCTGAGCGCATATACGTCGCAGCAAGATTCCTTTTCTGGAAAGGTTTGCCCTATGAATTTGCACTACTCGGAGCACATGCGATCGAGCTTTACCTAAAAGCCTACCTTATTCATAGAACTGGTAAATACCCCATCTCTCATGATTTGGCGAAGATATACAGAAAGTGTATGGGACTTGATGACTTTTTCAAAGATGAGGCTTTGACTGGTAACTTCTTACTACAACCTTTGCCTGATAAGCCGCAGAATTGGTCTCACCTGACTTGGACTGAGTATACGAAGGCCCTGCGCTATCCTGAATCGCTACCCCCGGAACAAAGCCGGCATGGTGCTATCATAATCACAGGTTATGCCGACTGCAATCGTGGCGGTGCCTGTTGGACATTGGATTGCATTGCTCGCTTTACAAGACAAGCCATCCCTCGACCCAAACAGGAGTGGGATACGATCGATAGCTTTCTAAATGGTACGGGCGCCTTATGGGCTGCTAGTTCACTCCAGGGCAACTTAGAAGAGATAAAAGAATCGTTCCTCCGTGGTAACCAGTTCTTTAGTTCCTAATCACTATTGGACTAGTCAATGTTGGATATTCACCAAAGACGCCCAACATTCTGCTAATGCCCGGTTGTACAATATAGCGGTTTGTGCAATCCTGCCGCTACAAAATCCTTGGCGCAAAGTTGCTGCCTGCCGCGACTGGCATGATATACTTAAGTTGAGGGAAGGAGAAAAGCGTGGAAAGGCTAATGTTTGGCCAGGTTAAGGACCTCATCGACAATACTTGTCGTGCCATGGACATTCGCGCCATTGCGTGTAAGGCTAACTCTAAGTGGCAGTGCACAATAGTTGTCATTCGGCTAACCTATCGCTCTACTGAAAAGGTAAAAGAGGATCAGAAAGCATTGAGGGAAAGATTGGGAGAGGTCGGCAGCAAAAACGTTATGGTTCTCTTTGATAGCTTGCCCATCTCTGAACTGGAAACACTCCTTGCCAAAGTTAGGGAAAATCATCTGACCGTAGCAAGTCAAGATTTAGAGCTAAAGTCGAAAGGGAACGACCTACTATCAGAGAGGGTTTTGGAGTACTCCAACCTGAGTCGAAACGACCCGGATATGCTGTATCCATACTACGAAGTTATGCTGCTTTCGGAAAGTGAGCCACGTAAGCTGCTTGAGGCGGCTGGAGTAACAGGACCTTCCTTGGGCATTAACAATCTCGATGACCTTCAATCTTGGCTAGGTGCTAGCGTATTCGGAAGCAGCATCACCATGGTAATCGCTATCCCAATCTATGCCCAGATATACCATCCACTTCACCTAAAGTCAGGGGTTGTTCAAGCTCAGTTTAGCGCTCACCGGTGGCTCCTCGATAGGTCTAAGAAAATTGGTATGTTGCGACCCAGCTACAATCAGAGTCCAGTTGAAAGGAGGGAACTGGAGCTTGAAGAGGTCGCACATTCTGAGGACATCATCACTGGTGTAGTGAAAGGGCCATTCTCCATAGAGCCAAGCCAGAAGGACGCTCTGGTCGAGTTCCAATTCTTGGACACTGAGTTTGGTGTTCTATGTAAACGTGAAGGCCTGATATGTCGTATGCTCAGGCCTGACCAGGCTCCGCTATACACGGCGTTTTCGTACTTTGACGGCGGGAAGAACCTAGACAACTACCTATTAAACCCAAGAGGTAGGCAGGCCGACAGCCAATTCAGTTCAGCCGTATCGTGGCTGCTAGAACTATGCGGCTTCAGAGTGCTTAATCTTAGCCTCCTCCCGGATGCAGAGCACCTTAGGATCGAGGAAAAAGAAGAAGGTTCCTGCGACGTTTTAGCAGCCCTAGAATCAGGCCAAATGTCGTCAGTGTTGCTCATCGATTGTACAACCGCGGTGCCAAGGCAGGATAAACTGGCTCGAATAAGGTTGACAGGAGAGGAAATAACAAAACACGCTGCCGGCTTATTCGAGAAGCTCCAAGTGACTGTGATGTCTGTTGTAGCCGTCTCCAAAAATGTCCCGGAGCTCCGCAACCCGGAATATCTACAGGCTAGCACCTACATATTAGACCAGTCTCAGCTGAAAGTGCTGCTGGAACTTATTCGAGTCGGAAACCAGGATCAGGCTATCGGAACCCTTTGTGACTGGCTGTCGCTACCCTATCCGAGCTCTTCAGTTCGATGACAGCCGTAGTGGAGCATCAGGCTAGCCAACCACGGAGAACCGGCTCACCTTGTTGAACAATGGGGCGTTTTGTTGCCTTACGGACCCCCCACAGCGTAACGCGGGATTACTGGCGAGTTGCAGGCCACACTATTTGTGGGTAGAATTATCTTCGACGAGAGCTAAGGTGTTAAATGGTCAGGCTGAAAACCAGTTCAAAAGTTCTGCCTATTGTCACCCCAGCTCCACAATTAAGATGAGTTGATGGGAAGCAACAAGAGGCTACCTCAAGATTTTCAATCTTACCAGCAAGGGATAGAAAGGGAGCTGAAAGAGATTATCGGGAGTAATCCTCTGACTTTCTATGACAT
>Ga0315282_10004384_pt1 | contig 24600 bp, 22 predicted proteins | sample YL17G07_20_MG_FD_203693 | JGI IMG/M metagenome (GOLD analysis project Ga0315282, IMG submission 203693) | Sediment microbial communities from Yellowstone Lake, YNP, Wyoming, USA - YL17G07_20 | ecosystem: Environmental > Aquatic > Freshwater > Lake > Sediment | place: USA: Wyoming | collected... | reverse complement strand
TGGTTAGTCACCTGTCCCGAATGCCACGGTGAGGGCACGATAGGTAAAGGGGTTTCCAGAAAACGATGCCCAAAATGTGATGGAGCAGGAAAACTGAGACGATAGCAAAGGCCGTTTAGGCGCGCGCGCTATACTTGCTTTCCTGAGTTTTCCAATTGCGTCTATCTGGGTTATTGGAGTTGTAGTCATAGTTGTAGTTTTAGCCTACAAGCATCGTACGAAGAGGCACTGAGCCATGAGTAAAGTGAAAATTTGAAAAAAAGCAACTCGCGCACTACATATTTAGCGCTGGTCTTGGCTGTTGTTGCCCAGTGAAGGAACACTGCGCTGGGCGCGCCTAGTATTCCGGAGGCATACCGCCGTAACCGCCGCCTGGTCCACCAGGAGGCATAGGCGGAGCTTTCATCTTTCCAGAAGCGATGACATCATCGATCCTCAGTAACATTGTGGCAGCTTCAGTGGCAGACTTGATTATCTGTTTCTTAACGGCGAGAGGTTCGTAGACGCCTAGTTTCCACATGTCTTTTATTTTTCCTGCGAAGACATCGACGCCTGCCCATTTTTCGCCCTTTTCATGACGGGCTTTAAGCTCTGACAGAATATCTATGGGATCAAGACCGGCATTTTCACCTAACGTCAATGGCACACTTTCTAGGGCCTCGGCGAAGCTCTGAACTGCGATTTGCTCTCTGCCCGGCAGAGTTTCAGCATAGCCTCTTAGTGCTCTAGCTATCTCCATCTCTGGAGATCCGCCTCCGGCAAGGATCTTGGGCTCTTGCACCACATCTCGCACTACGCATAGTGCATCGTGAACTGAGCGTTCAGCTTCATCAACGAAGCGTTCATTTCCGCCTCGTATTAGAATAGCTACTGAGCGTGGGTTCTTACATCCTTCGATGAAGATCATCTTGTCGTTGCCGATCTTTCGTTCCTCAACGAGTTCTGCATAACCTAGGTCGCTTTTTGTGAGTCCTTCTATATTAGTGACAATCTTTCCGCTGGTTGCCTTTCCTAGTTTCTTCATATCCGACTCCTTAGCCCGTTGCACGGCTAAGATTCCCTTCCTAGCCAAGAAGTGCTGTATCATGTCGTCTATGCCTTTCTGGCAGATAACGACATTAGCTCCTGTGGTAACTATCTTTTCAACCATTGCTTTGAGCATACCCTCCTCTTCCCGCAAGAAAGATTCCATCTGTTCCGGACGTTCAATGTTGATTTTAGCATCGAACTCGGTCTTTTTAACTTCAAGTGCGCTTTCTAACAATGCTATCTTTGCCTTTTCGATCCGTTTAGGCATGCCCGAATGCACAACTTCTTTGTCCAGAACTAAACCTTCAATGAGTTTGGTTTCAGCCGCAGATTCACCGAGCTTCTTCTCCACCATAATATCGTCTAAGTCTACCACGTACTCGTCTCCAACTTTTTGGGCCACATTTAAAACGGCTTCAACAGCTATCTCGGCAAGCTGCTCCTTGTTCTCAGACACTAGCTTACTGGCCATAGATGTAGCCGCAACCTTCTTCAAAAACTCCTTTCCTGCAGGCTTAACTGGAATCGCAATGTTTTCAAGGGTTTCAAGAGCTTTATCAGCTGCTTTACTGTATCCTTCAACTATTACCGTTGGATGAACACCCTTGTTTATCAAGTCTTCAGTCTTCCCCAAGAGTTCGCCGGCCAAAATGACCACGGTGGTGGTTCCATCTCCCACTTCCGCGTCCTGGGTCTTAGCTACTTCCACCATCATCTTAGCAGCTGGATGCTCAATATCCATCCTGTCAAGGATTGTCCTTCCATCACTGGTAATGATTACATCGCCAGAACTATCCACCAACATCTTATCCATACCTTTAGGCCCTAACGAACTCTTGACCGCTTCCGCAATTGTTCTTGCAGCCATAATGTTATTGCGCTGGGCATCCCTGCCCCTAGATCTTCCCGATCCTTCCCTCAAAATTAGAACAGGTACACCACCTGTTTGCGCAGACAAACCTTTATTCCTCCACATATCATTATCATTAATTGATTCAGTTAAGTTATACTTTTCGTTTATCATTTAACAACAAATAGTGCCTTGCTCACTGGCCCAGGTTCTCAAAAGGCTAGAGATTTCGAAACCAGCATTCCAAGTCTGAGCATAGAAGTATAGAGCAACACCAGATTGATAGCGCGCGCTCTTGAAAAGTATTGCTATGAACAGGAAAAGGTAGGTAAAGAGGTGACTGATTTCAATTAGCAAGGAACAAGGACCCTAAAATCACCCACTCTGCGCGCGCTAAACTTGTATAGAAGAGCTGTCTCTAAATGTGCGCGAAAGACTAGATTATACTAAGCACTTGGTACTATTTCTCCTCTGAACACATGGTAGCACCTGTCTGAGCAGAAGCCTTGAAAATCATTGTTTGGCATGAACAGTTTTCCACAACCTTTACACTTTCGCTTAGCCCTTTCCTGCATTCACTTCTTCCCCTAATCAGAAAGCTATCTTGACTGGTTATATGCTTAACCATAAGGTGAAGTTTAGCGCGCGCTGATTTAGTCTTCTTTGTATTCATCTTCAGCGAGTTCAACTGAAACTGTGTCTTTGTGTGTGGGGCGTTTTCTCTTTTCTGGCGTCATCTCTCTTCCTTGCATAAACGCGTTTTCGGCAGCAGTGATTCATCTTCTTTCAGCATTTCTTCTCTCTGTTTGTCATCGCAGATGTCTTCGGTCTTTGTCTCTTTTTCACCCGTGCGTGTGTGTATCTTCTTTCTTCTTGTTGTGATCATGCAGTCCCTCAACATAGTCAAAGGATCGTTGCACAATATAACGAGCGCGTACTCATTTGTAACCCAAGGGGACACACTGTTATGTTTTTCTTATTCCCCATTCCCGAGTAAGTTTCTGCGCTTCCTCCAGTTTCGTCATCACGGCATCAATTTTTCCCTGCATTATATCCCATTTAATATCTTTTAAACAGTCGATTATCCTCTGCTTTATTTTTTCTTCAGATTGTGTCACGCTTTTCGACAAGTTGTTTCCTCAAAAGAGATTAGTTCATTGACTTACTGATAAACATTTGAATTGGAAAGCGCGGCTTTTACTCTCTCCCTTCTCCCCTCCCACGAGAAGCAAGCTTCGCCAAGCTTATACCTCCAAAAAGAATACGCTGAGCTTGTTAGGAAAATCCAAATAGTCTTTTGTTATATTATAATTGAGGTTTGTTCTATGAAACGCTATGAATGTATTCAATTGAATCATCATAAGGACATCGGAAAGACAATTGAGGATTGGGAAGCAAAAGGCTGGAGCTTCCGCGACTATGAAGCTGTGGGAACCTCAACTATGGTTAATCACTATTTGTTGTTTGAGAAAGAATCTTCAGAAGCGAAAGAAACTCGATTTACCGAATCAACTACGCGAATCTAATGGCACCCAGTAACAACAAAAACTTCAATCCCTCTTTTTTGGATGCTGAAAATCCTGGAAGCTATCTTGACATTGTTCAGAAAACCCAAATAACTGCCGTTTCTTTATGGCTTTATGACTATACAAACGATATAGTAATGATGAATGAATTTTGTAATTGTTGGCACCACGCTTATCTTTCCTTTCACTATGCTTGGCGACCTATTCGGATTTGTGCCGCCCCCAATTTCGGTTCTTCTTCTGATGGCGATAATTGTAATGCTCTACATTATCCTAGCAGAAGTGGTAAAAGGAATCTTTTACAAGCGCGTAAAATTCTGAAACTAACCTCGTGAGAAAGTCGCGCGAAAATGATGGCAAGCTATCAAATTGAAATACACGAGCTCTGGGAATTTCCTGAAAAAAGCGATAGAACATGTATTATCTTTGCTCTTTCAACAACAACAGTCTCTTTGCAATTTCTTTAGAGATTTTTTCAAAACCTTCAGCTAATTCGCCACGGCTAACATCATCTAATGGATACCATTTCCCATCCTTATCGATGAATACAAGTTGCAACTTCCTATCAACCATTGTTCCACCTCCTCAAGAGTTGATTATTTGTCATCTTAATTTCTCGCATAAGCTATTCTCGTTCGTCTACATAAGTATAGGCGACATGAGATATGAGTCAGCGCGCACTAAAGCCTATAAAAGAATTAGCCTAGACGCGGAACACTTAAGCCTTAAAGCGAACATTATCATCACAAATGGAAAAGAGGAGGACGCTCTGTGAGTTATGCGAGAAGGCGTGGTGGTAGTTATGAGGGAAGACGCGGCCGTGGCAAGGGCTTTAAGCGTTGCCCAGTTGAAATGGAAAAGGAATACGAAGTGGATATAACGGAAACGAGCCGCCAAGGAGAAGGCATCGCCAGAATCCAGGGTTTTGTAATATTCGTTTCCAACGCAAAGCCTGGAGACCATGTGAGAATAAAGATCACGAGAATAGGCGATGTGACCGCAAAAGCAGAAATAGTCAAATAGGACTTTAATCCCCAAAATCCAAACAGTAGCACCCTTCCCACACGTAGCTATTTTTCGTTGGTTGTGGGGGAATTCTACAAATTCTTTGATAATGGGAAAAATGTAAAACCATTAGAACGCGCTAACGTGTTAAACCATGTTAATATCCTACACCCCGTGTCCCTGGCTTGCGCCTCACTCTTCTCTGCATCGTCTTGAGAGGACAGTTTAGCTCACTCAACTCCCATCAGAAGGGGGACATCCCAGCTCTGGTTCCCTCTTATGAAACCTCTTCTTGAAGAGTGTTGGAGGAGGGCTGGTTTCTCCCTAACGCCTTTTACAGCCATCATACACCTTTTGAAGACGTAGATTAAGCTAAATTTTAGGCGAATTGTGGAAAAAGAGGTTGAAATGGGCTTCTTAAAAAACGTAGGGGCGGGGGTTAAGAAACAAAGCGGGTCAAACAAGTTTTTCTTCCAAGGTTGTTGCATCTATCTTCATTGCTCAGCGTTACGCCCTCTCCACATTGACGAATGGCATGCTCATGATAGACCATCTTAATGAGGAAAGCAAATTAATAGAAGCAGGTTTCGAGTATATACCCTGCAGCGAAAAAGACGATGCGACTATATACCGCCAAAGAAAGTATTAGTTCAGAGCTCCGGTAGTATAGTCCGGTCAAACCTTAAACAAGGGACCATGTATAACGGCCTCTCGAGCCGTGGACCCGGGTTCGAATCCCGGCCGGAGCACCATTTTACCAGTAAATCTTACATCCTTTTTTGGCTATCGTAATTCTGATGGTTATGCTGATTAGGCTCAGGCTTGTTCTACAAGGTTTATGATTTCAGTTAGCATAGGAGCGTAAGTATCTTCTAATGAGTAAATCACCTTCATGCCGTCTTTGCTTTCTTGAACAACTCCATCCTTTTTCAGGCGATTCATCTGCCAAGTCAGACCCTGAGATGTGATTGAAAGTTGGCAGGCCAATTCGCCATGGGATATTTTCTTTCCTTCAAGCATAGTTTTGAGAATACTTCTCGTAGTGTCATGTCTCAGCAACGAAATTATTTCCATCTCTTTTTTCGAGAATTTCTTGGATTCAAAAAATCTCTTGTATCTGCCGTCACGAATGAAAGAGATAAGCCCAGCCTTTTTCAGAACGCCTAAATGAAACTCCGCAAGTCCTATGGATAATCCTAACTGATTGCATATTCCCCTGAATTGGACGCCAGGATTGGCTTTGATGAAATCGTAAATCTCAACCCGAGTAGAATTGTTAAACACGGAAGCGGGTCTTTCCGCAACCTTAACATCAAGGATAAAAGGCGTGAGAAACGTTGACAAATGACCTGTGAACGTTGGAAACGTTAACAGGTTGTACGTAGTACTGTCGAAGATTGCCAACTCTGATGAACCCCTAGAAGCCGTGACTGAAAAGACAGCGTTTTTCTCCCTCTGAATCAGTGCTGCGAATGAAACGGCAATGACAAGAATCAAAAAGAACGCGACTAAAGCTCTGGTCAGCCTCAACTGAACGTCATCCTCGCTAAATATTATCTCGCTCTGTTTTTAACAGTATTTGTAAACGAATGTACCATAGCCTATTTTTTTCGGGCAATGTTAATTCAAGTGGCAGGTTTGTAATTTTTGTGTTTATTTAAAAGTTAAGAAATTTTTTGACATTGTGAGGCTTATAGAAATAATTTTAAGAATGATCCAATTCGTATGCTTTGGTGGCTCTGCGCTTGTGGTATGATGCGCTGGGGATGAATGGTAATGGCAACGGAGAACCTGAAAATTTCAGAGAATGCCGCGGCAGAAAGGAAATCTATCCCAGCGCAGCCCGCGATAAGTGCGGAAGAGCTTCTGGGTCTTCCTATTGATGAGCTTCTTCCCCGTTTGGAAACTTCCTTGAATGGTCTTGCCTCTCAAGAGGCTGAGCGCCGCCTTGAAGTCTACGGTCGCAATGAACTTGCCAGAAAAAAGAAACGAGCCGCTATAGTCGAGTTTCTTCTGCACTTCAGAAGTCCCTTGATAATAATATTGCTGCTCGCAGGTGCGATTTCTGGTATTCTCAGAGAATTACCTAACATGATCATTATCTTTTCCATAGTGTTCCTAAGTGTGATTCTCGATTTCTATCAAGAATCCAAGGCTAGTCGGGCTGCTGAAATGCTGAAGGAAAAAGTAACCACCACAGCAACTGTGCTCCGAGACAACATCAAGAGCGAAGTGAAGCTTTCCGAGATTGTTCCCGGCGATATCATATACCTTTCAGCTGGAGACATCACGCCTGCGGATGCAAGGGTGGTCACCGCAAAAGACCTGTTCATAAACCAGTCTGCCCTGACTGGAGAGTCTTTTCCGGTGGAAAAAACGACTGCACCAGTGAAAGTAAAGGAAGCGTCGATTACTGAATGGAACAACTATCTTTTCATGGGCACCTCTATCGTGAGTGGAACATCAACGGCTGTTGTTGTAAGAACCGGGGGTTCGACGGAGTATGGAAAGATTGCTAAAAGGCTCGTTGAAAAAGCGCCTGAGACCGAGTTTGAGAGAGGCATCAGAGGTTTCGGTTTTCTGATTATGCAGGTTACCTTCCTTTTGGTTTTGTTTGTCTTTTTCATAAACGCGTTCTATAAACGTGGCGTGTTAGAGTCGCTTCTTTTTGCTGTGGCGCTTGCTGTTGGTTTGACCCCTGAACTTTTGCCAATGATTATCACTTTGAATCTTTCCAAAGGCGCCATTTCCATGTCAAAAAAAGGCGTTATCGTGAAACGGTTATCGTCTATAGAAAACTTCGGCAGCATGAATGTTTTGTGCACGGACAAAACGGGCACGCTTACCGAAAATCAGATTCAACTTGTATTGCATGTGGACATGGAAAGAAACAATGATGAAAAAGTGCTGCTGTATTCTTTCTTAAACAGTTACTACCAAACTGGACTGAAAAGCCCGCTCGACGAGGCTATACTGAAACATCAGGAAATCGACATAAAAGGTTTTCAGAAAATTGATGAAGTCCCATTTGACTTTGTGCGAAGACGTGTATCCATTGTCACCGAGCATGAAAGACAACGTTTTCTCATCGCTAAAGGGGCCCCCGAAGAAATCATCAAAGTTTGTTCCTACTGCGAAGTGGGTGGCATAGTAGCTGATTTAACTGAAGAGTTCCGAAAGAAAATTGAACAGAAATATTATGACTTAAGTTCTGAAGGCTTCAGAGTTTTAGGAGTTTCATATAAGACGCTCAAAGAAGAAAAAACCGTTTATTCAGTGAATGACGAATGTGACTTGGTGTTTTTGGGGTTTGTGGCGTTTCTCGATCCGCCTAAAGAAACAGCTAAGGAGTCACTGCAACTATTAAGCAACGCGGGAATAGAGCTGAAAATCCTCACCGGTGATAATGAGCTGGTTACCAGAAAAACCTGTGAAGAGCTGGGTTTTGAAGTGAAAGGTGTTGTCTCTGGAAGCGAGATATTTGAGATGCATGATGACGCCCTTGCTAGAGTTGTTGAGGAAGCGAATGTCTTTGCGAGGGTGACTCCTGCCCAGAAAGACAGAATAATAAATTTGCTGAAAAGCAATGGGCACGTCGTCGGCTTTATGGGTGACGGAATCAATGATGCTCCTTCCTTGAAGACGTCAGATGTAGGCGTATCTGTTGATAACGCGGTGGATGTTGCGAAGGAATCTGCTGACATTATACTTTTGAGAAAAGATTTGACGGTTCTGGGGGAAGGCGTGTTAGAGGGGCGAAGAACCTTCGGTAACACTATGAAATACGTGATGATGGGTGTTAGTTCGAATTTCGGTAACATGTTCAGCGTTGCTGGGGCATCGCTGTTCTTACCGTTCCTTCCTATGCTGCCGATACAGATACTCTTGAACAACCTCCTGTACGATTTCTCTCAGTCCACGATAACAACCGACAACGTTGACGACGAGTATGTTGAAAAACCAAAGAGATGGGACATATCCTTCATAAGAAGGTTCATGTTGGCTTTAGGGCCGGTAAGCTCTCTTTTCGATTTCTTGACATTCTTCATAATGCTGTTGTTTTTCAAAGTTACTCCTGAACATCCTGAACTGTTTCAGACCGCTTGGTTTCTCGAGTCTTTATGCACACAAACTCTGGTTATATTCGTCATAAGAACAAGAAGAATGCCCTTTTACAAGAGCAAGCCAAGTAGACTTTTACTCTTAAGCAGTCTCGCTATCGTCGGCTTCGCGTTGATAATACCGTTCACGCTGATAGGCGGTTTATTCGATTTTGTGATGCCTCCGGCCGCGTTTTTTGTAGTTTTAGCGATTTTGATTGGTGCTTATCTGGTACTTGCTGAAGTCGTCAAAAACTGGTTCTATAAACGATATGCCTATCGTTTGGAACAAGTTTTGATTCCGAAAAGACGAGCGGCATTTTATCTGAGCAGGACCGCGAGACTTGTTCAGGACATGGTGGCAGTGATGTGTCTCCGTTTTGAAAACGAGATTTCGATTGATTCCTTACTTGAAGATTTATCGAGAAGTGTAAGCTACCCCGTCAATTCGGACCAAGTTTTACAGAACCTTCAGCATCTGAGACGTGCTGGCCTCATTAGTGTAGACTGGCATCGGAGAACAATCAAACGCGAAAGACCAATGAAAGAATACGTGACAAAGCGCGTGATGGTCAGCGATATGTGGCCAAATGTAGTAGAAGACTGGCTGAAAATAAGCAAAGCGATTCAAGATACGTACGGCAAAGTAAACATGGAATATCAAGAGCTATTAACCCCAAAGCAACGCTGACTAACTCTTCACCTCGCAGTCTTTGAACCAACTCAATAATTTTTAACTCCTAGACAGAGTCAACATTGTGGATCATTTCAAACATTTTCCAAAATTATTTTTTGGCTCTAAGAAGGCTTGTTCGATACATCTGGAAACACGGCAAAAAAGTTGAGAACGGAAAATGGGCAGAATTTAGGGTTCAATCTATATAAGGGAGGGAGTCTATACCTCAGAGTCGTCTTTTCTCTTCCTCTTGTTTCAACACTTGACCAGCCATGCTTGTTAAGAAGATTATGCTGAACACTAAGACTGCTATGCCAATTTTGTACGTAAGTTCTATGTCAGAATAGAGAACTGCGAAAACGAATACCAGCATGAGAGCTAACACTAAAACTTCTTGCACTCTGTTTAAGCCTAGTTTAAAGCTCATTTTTCTTCCAGCCGTTTGCTCGTTTTTCACAGCGTCATTTATTAATTTTCTCTTCCTGCACGCTTTCTCTGCATAACCGTTAAAACCTGTTGATGCGAATAAGCTTTTATAAGAACGCTGATGAGTTGTGTAAATGAGAAAGTTGCACGCTTCAAAACGCGAGGGCGCAGATTGAATGCCCTACATTAAAAAAATCGAACTCAAAGGCTTCAAGTCTTTCGGGCCGCAAATAGTTAAAGTAGTTCTAGACAAAGGTTTCACAGTCATAACTGGCCCGAATGGAAGCGGAAAAACCAACATTCTGGACGCAGTTTTATTTGCTCTAGGCGAATTGAGCACGCGAAGGCTTCGCGCTGAGAGCGCGGCTAAACTGATTTTTCACGGTTCTGAGACGGCTGGGTTAGAAAAGGCGAAAATGGCTAAGGTGATAATCCAGTTTGACAATTCAGACGGCATAATGCCCGTTGACACGGTCACGGTTACGGTTTCGCGGGAAGTTTACAGAAACGGTCAAAGCGTTTACAGGCTGAACGGCAGAAGAATCTCACGGATGCGCATTATCGAGATCCTTTCCATGGCCGCGATAGGCAGTGCAAGCCAAAACATAATACTGCAAGGCACCATAACGCGGTTAACCGACGTTACCCCGATGGAACGCAGAAAAATCATCGAAGACTTGGTTGGAATAGCCCAGTACGACTCTGAAAAGGCTGAGGCAGAAGACAAACTGCGGACAGCGGACATTTCAATCCGCACGGCCATGGGCAGAATAGACGAGGTGCAAAAGCGGCTGGACGACCTTGAGAGGGAACGCAACGAACTCTTGCGATACAGTTACATCCAGAACGAGATCAAGAAATTCGAAGCGATCAAGATCTCTAACGACATCATCCAGCTAAACAAAAAAGTGGAAGAAACCTCAGCTCAAGCTGATAAGGTTAGAAGCAAAGTTGAAAAGTTTAGAGAACTCCGCGAAGGCCGCAGGTCCAAAAGGCGAGAGATTGAAGGCGAATGGCGAAAGCTAAGCTCAGAAATTGTTGAAGAAGGCGGCTCACAAGTACTGAAAGTGCAGATAAGAATCGGCGAGTTGAAATCAAAGCTGACAGAGCTGACAACGAAAATAAGCTCTGGACAGGCAAGCCTCGAAGGACTAAAGCGCGTGAGAGAGAACGATCTGGAACAGCACCAGTCCATTCGAAACGAAATTCGGGAAAACCGATTGAAAATAAGAACGTTTAGAGTCGAGCATGAAAAGATTCAGTCCCAGATCGGCGCGAAGGAGGCTGAGCATGACGTTCTTGCGCAAGAGACCGCTCAGCTTTGGGGCGGCCTAGGAGAAAACAGCAAAAAAATACGCGAGATCGAACTGCAAACCGACAGTCATTACAAGAGGCTTGCCTTTTTAAGATTGGAATACTCAAAGGGCCAGGCAGCCATCCAACTCAGTTCCAAGCGGCTTAGGGACCTGAACGAGCGCAAGGCAAGATTCGTCGCCACGCTTTCTGAAATTGAGAACTCATTGGCTGAACTTGACAAAGTCCAGAAGGAACAGAAGGCGCAGCTTAAGAATCTTGAGCGTACCATAGAGCGAAGAACTGCCCAAAAGGAAGTTGTGGAAAGAGAAATTTCTGATGCGGGAAAAATAGCAAATTCCGCGAAGGAAGCGGTCATAGAATTCGTTACCCAGAGAGAACTCGCTGAGACAGTGGCGACTGAAGAAAAAGCGTTAAGGAGCATAGAGGAGCTGGGCGAGTTAGGCGCAATCTCGGGTGTTTATGGACGATTGCGCAACCTGATTGAAGTTGACAAGACTTACAAGAAAGCGATAGAAGCGGCGGCTGTCGGTTGGCTTGACGCCCTAGTCGTAAAAGACGTTGATTCCGCCTTCATGTGTACGGAAACTGTGCGGAGAATGAAGCTGGGAAGAATAAAAATCATTCCGCTCCAAGGAGCTTCAAATCCCAGACCCCTAAAAATGCCTGCGAGGGAGGGCGTTAGCGGCGCTGCTTCCGCCTTCATTAAATACGAGAGAAATCACGAATCAGCAGTTAACTACGTTTTTGGGGACACACTAATAGTCTCTGATGATAAGACTGCCTTTGCTCTCTCAAGTGAAGGCTACCGCGCTGTCACGGTTAATGGCGATCTTTACGAAGTTGGAGGTGCCTTCGAGAGCGGTTATTATCGTGCTCCCATAGACTTTTCCACGATTATCCCCAGTGAAACAGCTATTAAAAGCCTCGACGAAGCCGTCAAAGCCCTTCAGCAGCATCTTTTTCAGAGGGACAACGACATAACAACGTTTGAAGAGGAAATTGAGCGAACTAAGATTGAGATTGCACGCTTGTCAGACTCCATAATTACTCTTGACAGGGAAATGGCCAGAGTGAAACGAAGCGTCAAGCGAACCAGAAGCAACGTTAGGCGCGTGGAAAAATACGGTGCCAAGCTTGAAAAGGATATAGAGGTTGAGAAAGCCCAGATGGGGCTGTACCAGTCTGAAAGGCGCTCCATTCAGAAAGAGCTTCAAAAACTTCAAACCGAAGTAGCCGTTCTAAGGAAGAAAACCGATGTTGGGCACATTCAGGAGTTGGAGGTCAAGCGGGAGAAGCTCGCTGAGGAGATAATTACTCTCAGGCAAAAACTAGGCACTGTTCAAACTGAAATTTCTACACGCCAATCCCAATTCGACAATGTCTTGCGGGTTGGTTATCAAAACGCCAAGATTCAACTCTCGAAGGTTGAACAGCAACAGAGGAAAGTTGAGAAAGAAGTGGCTGAGGCGCTTCAGGAACGTGAATCTCTTAAGCAGGAGCTGTCAGAGTTGGATAAGAGCCGCATTGAACTTTCTAAGGCGGTTTTTTCTGCGAGGGAAGAATCCAAAAAATTCACTACGCAAATAGACGCTATTGACACGGAGCTTCGACTGCTGGACGCGGAGTACGAGCAGGCTGACATGCTTCTAAATCAGCTTCAACTCAGCGTTCAAACTTGTCAGTTGCGGCTTCAGCAACATCAAAGCCAGCTCAGGCAATTCGGCTACGAAAAGCCTTTGGAAATAACGGAGAAACAACTTGAAGAAGCGGAAACCATCATCCGAATGATGCAGTTTGAACTTGAAAGAATAGGCGCGGTGAACCAGCTCGCCCTGTCGCATTATGCTGAGCAAACTTCAAGATACAGAGAATTATCCTTGCGTTTGAATGAACTTGAAAGAGAAAAGCAAGCTATCGTGCAGTTCATGGATGAAATCGAAAACAAGAAGCGCAAAGTTTTCATGGACGCCTTTGGAAAAATAAACCTTAACCTGCAAAAATACTTCTCAAAGCTGACCGAAGGCGGCGGTGCCACTTTAAAGCTTGAAAATCCAGATGACCCCTTTTCCGGCGGTATAGATATGCTCGTGCAGTTTCCTAATAAGCCGTCAATAGTTGTCAGCGGTGCGAGTGGTGGTGAACGTTCCGTTTCGGCTGTCGCCTTCATATTCGCCTTGAACGAGTTTACGCCCACATCGTTCTACATTCTTGACGAGATAGATGCGCACTTGGATGCTTTTCATGTTTCAAAACTTGCCGATGTCCTTCTAGAGGAGTCTGAGAAAATCCAGTTAATAGTGATCACTTTAAAGCCGGAAATTGTGAACAAAGCTCAGAGAGTCTACGGGGTGTATGAACGCAATGGAGTTTCAAACGTTATCTCCGCAAAGTTCTTGGAGGCGACCAGCTAAATGGCAACAGCAATGAGAAGGCCTTTTTACTTGAGGCCTCCGTGGAACATTCTCTTCGAACTCAGCAAACTTGAAAAGCTCACGCCTTGGAACGTGAACATCGCTTATTTGCTCACGTCGTTTCTTTCGGAAATGGAAAGAATGGAAAAGGTGGATTTCCGTGCTTCGGGTGTGGCGTTGGATTCTTCTGCGCTCATCTACCTAATGAAGTCGAAGCTTCTGCTCATTCTTCAGGAGCCTCCAGCGCCTCCGAAGACTCCGCAGGATTTTGTTCCGCCGCCATTGTTTTTGCCTCTGAGGCACGAGTTGACTTCAACAACTATAAGGCATCTGCTGGAAGTTTTGGACGATGTGCTGAAAGGTGAAAAGCTATCTCGCCTCGACGAAGTCGTTGCGCAGCCTGTTCTTCCAGCAGTATCCGATATTCTGCCTCAATTGGACATTTTCTTGATGGAAATCGAGCTGCAGATGGAGAAACTGTATGCGCTTCTCTGCGAGAAAGTTAAAGGCGTGGGAATAATCGAATTTTCAACTCTTATAAAAGGAATCGCTCGGATAGAAGCGGTTCGCACGTTTATTCTTCTCCTGTTTTTGGCGCAGAACGGAAGAGTAAGTTTGTGGCAGAATGAAGAAACGGAAGAAATATACATAACTGTGGGGAACCTGAACATTGCAAGGAATGAAAAACCAAGCGCTTGACCAGCAGATGCAGGATGCGGAGAAAACGCGGCATTGCTTGGCGTTGGTGGAAGCTGCCTTGTACGTTGCTGGTCGTCCTTTAGACCTTAATGCGTTATGTTCGGTTTTGGGTACTCGGTCGAAAAGGAAAGCTAAGAAGTTCGTTAGCATTCTCATGCAGGAGTATTCAGCCAGAAACACTGCGCTTGAGGTATTGGCGCTGAAGGATGAACGATACGTTTTACAGTTGAAAGCGGATTTCACGCCGCTGGTTAAGAAGTTTGTTCACAGGCCTTTGCTCTCTTCTGGTCCGTTGAAGACGCTTTCTTACATCGCTTATAGGCAGCCGATTTCGCAGAAAAGAGTGGTTGGTGTGCGGGGTCAGCACGCTTACGGTCACATTAAGCTTCTCAAGGATATGGGCTTAGTTGTGGCTGAAAGAAGCGGGCGCTCCATGACTCTTAGGACGACTGATTATTTCGCGGACTATTTTGGGTTAACCCAAGACACCGCGACTATGAAGAAAGAGTTAAAGCGCATTTTCGGGGAAGCACTAAAGGAAGAGGGTCAATCCTGAAACGGATACGTTTATATGGAAAATAACAGTTGATAGTCAACACTCGAACTTAGCAACAACAAAGGGAAATGTGAAATGTCAGTTTGGCATGGCAGCTTACGCAAAAGGAAACGTACAGGTGGCAGAAAACGAGCCTACCGAGTGAAAAGAAACTTTGAGAAAGGCGCGTTCCCAGCAGAAACCACCCTTGGAGAACCAAAAAGGAAAATCGCAAGAGGACACGGCGGCACAGTCAAAGTCAAAGCCCTAAGCGCCAAACACGCGTCCGTAACTGACCCAAAAAGCGGGAAAACTCAAAAAACCGAAATTCTACGCGTCGTCAGAAACCCAGCGAACGTGGACTACAACAGAAGAGGTGTAATAACCAAAGGTGCAGAAATAGAAACTTCTCTGGGACTGGCGCGTGTCACCTCTCGCCCAGGCAACGATGGCGTAATAAACGCTGTTCTCCTCGGTGGCAAAGAAGAAAAAAGCTAAGTTCACTGCTGCTTTGAAGGCTCACTTCGAATCTTCAACAACTGTTTCGCAATCTTCTTTATTACTTGCTCTTTTGACCCCTTCTTTTCAACCATTATCATTCCAGTCTTAACCCAAGGAGTTTTAGGGTAACCAGTTTCCATGGCAATCTCGTGTTTTAAACCGAGCTTTTCTGCTGCTTCCTTAATTTCCTGAATCTTCGGAGACTGCACCGCTAGACTCTTTGGGACTCGTCGCCCTTCCTTTCTGGTTTTGGCTGAGTCGAAGTATGCTGGCCAAATTATGGCTTCGTCTTGTTTGCGCATGTCCATTTTTCACCTATTGCTATTTGTGGGCGTAATGGGCTGTTAATTTCGCAGCGGTTTCGTTTACGCGCACGAAGCCGAAGCGTTCAAACTGTATCACAGTGTTTGGCTTTAACTTTTCGCAGGCGCTTTCCGCGATTCCCTCATTCACTGTCGCGTCAGGCATAATCACTTGACAGGGAACGTCTTCGCCCACGAGTATCCAATGGATTAGTCGAGCTTTCACTTTCCTCGCTTCCTCATAGGGTTCGCTGGCGAACGACGCTTCCGCAGAGTAGGCTTTTGTGCCTTCTATCTTAACGTTGAAAAGTCCCATGAGTCTAATCACTTTCCCAACATCTGCGGTGTCTGCGTCTTTTTTTGCAATCCAGAAATCAACTGCCTTATCTTCGTCTTTGGGCGTTACAATGTATTCTCTGAATCCTCTTTCAGGCTTCTCAGGATGCAAAGAAAGCTTAGCCTTGAAAACTTTGGGAACATGCTTAACTTTTAGCTCAATCGGTTCTGGCACGAAAAAGTACCTGTCGCTCTGGGGGTCCAGAATCTTGCGGTTGTAAGCGTATAGGTTATCCCAGCTCAAGGTGACATCTGCTGTTTTGGGTCCAACATCAATTATCATTTTCTTGATTGCATCTGGCGTTATTCCACGCTTCTTTAAAGCAGCGAAGGTTGCAAGGCGAGGGTCATCCCAGCCCTTGTAGAGGCCTTCTCTTATCCCCTGAACAATTTTCGACTTGCTCAAGTAAGCGCCCGTGATCTTCAACCTGCCGTAGTGTATGGCTTCTGGATACTTCCAGCCTAAATGCTTGTACATGTACTCTTGTCTAACCATGTTCGTTAAATGCTCTTTGCCTCTGATGATGTGCGTTATGCCCATGAGGTGGTCATCTAAGCCAGCGGCCATGTTGTACAAGGGCCAGACACGGTATTTACTTCCAACTCTCGGATGCGGATACTTCTCTGTGTCGATAACCCTTAGGGCGGGCCAGTCTCGTACAGCAGGGTTCGGGTGGTTTAAGTCGGTTTTGACGCGGACTACGGCTTCGCCTTCAGCGTAGCCACCTTCTAACATGCGTTTCCATCGTTTTAAGTGTTCCTCTACTGGTAGGTTGCGGCAACTGCACGGCTTGCTGGCTAATGTCTTCTTTCTGAATTGCTCGGGTTGGCACGTGCAGACGCAAGCGTAGCCATCTTTTAGAAGCTGTTCAGTGTACTCGTAGTAAATGGGAATCCTGTCGCTCTGGATATATTCTTCGTCGATTTTGCACCCTAACCAATTCAGGTCTTCTCTGATGCGGTCGTAGAATTCTAGGACGGGCTTTTTCATTTTAGGGTCTGTGTCCTCGAAGCGCAGAATGAATTTTCCTTTGTAAATGCGTGCGTACTCGTGGCTTAGTATTATGGCTCTTGCTGAGCCTAAATGCAAGACGCAGTCTGGGTTCGGCGAAAAGCGCGTGACAACCTGCGCGTAATTGTCTGCGTTTGGCAAAGCTGGGAGGCGCTTTTCTTCTTCCACTTTTTCTTTCTTAAGGGCTTCTGGCCACTTTTTCTCAACTATCCGTTTCTGCTCCTCGATGGAAAGGCTGTTAACTTCCTCAACTACTTCGCTGATTAAACCTGATAGTTCTTTCACTTTCGTTTTTAGTTCCTGTTTTTCGCCCACGATTTTTCCTATAATCGGGCCTGCTTGAGCCTTGCCGTCGTGTTGAATCGCATTCAGTAAGGCAGCTTTTCGAACAAGTTCCCTGAGTTCTTTATTTTCCAGTGTCAATGGGTTTACACTCTATGGACGGTTTAGATGTTTCTTTTAATCAAGAATTCCGCGAAGGCTTTTAATTTTTCCTTAGCTTCCGATGCTGGCAGGAGCTTCTCTGCTTCCTTCCAGCTCTCTTCAACGATATGCGCGGCTGTACGCTTTACGTGTTCTATGGCGTTGTATTTTTGCATTATCGAAATAGCTTCGTCTCGAAGCGCTTGATTTGAAGTGTGCATGTTAAGAATCTGGACAAGTCTTCTTTTGTCCGCGTTGTTTGCGATTTTCAGCGTGTGAATGACCATTAATGTTCTTTTTCCTTCGGTGATGTCATGTCCGCGACCGCCTTTTTTTTCCGCAAACTCCTTTCCTGTCAAATCAAGGACGTCATCTTGCATCTGAAATGCAACGCCTATGCTCTCGGCGAAATGCCCGAGTTTTTCAACTAATTCCTTGTTCGCACCAGCGAGGACAGATGCGAGTTTAGCCGCCATCCGCGCCAAAGTGCCCGTTTTGTACGCGCACATCTGCAAGTAATCCTCTTCGCCTAGTTCATCCGCGTTCGCTATGCCCCTGTGCCATGCGATGTCCATTGCTTGTCCCATGCTGAGGTTGATCATCTCTTGCACGTAAACCTCATAGAGGTCGCGGAGTTTTTCCGGCGAAATCTGTGCCTTTTTTTCTATCAGTGGTAAAAGCGGCAGGTAATACATGGTGTTTCCTGCGTTAACGGCTATGTCTACGCCGTAAATCTTGTATGTGCAGGGTTTTCCTCTTCTGAATTCTGAAGCGTCCTCTATGTCATCAATTATCAAGGTGCCGTTGTGGATGACCTCTGGGATTATGGCGAAGTCTAAGTAGTCTTCGGAGTTTTTGCCCAGTGCTTCGCAGATGAGCAAGAAGAGGGCTGGGCGCCATCTTTTTCCGCCTCTGTCCAGAATTTCCCAGATTGGCTCGGCAATCGCCTTATTCAAAGTGTCAACGTTATAGCTGTGCCTTGGCGGATTAACCTTGAAAAGGATAGACTTCTCCGAGAATTTTCTTGGAATGTACTTCTCAATGGCCTTATCTATCAGGGACGCTTTTTCTTCAAGAAACTTTTCAATATCCAAGGCTTAGCGCGCTCCTCTTCTGGCGTAGCTCTCGACGTTGAAGCCCCTCGTTTTCAGCCACGCGGCTGTTTTGCCCGTTACTACAATAGGCGTTTTTGCCAAGTGTTCCACTTTTTCTGCTCCCACAAGAAACATAACATTCCGCAGTTCTTCTATCAAAAACGAAAGTATGTTTTCCGTCTCCTTTGCACCTTTAACTGCGGCTTGGAGCACTGGCTGAGAAAGGCTTGCCAAACTAGCGCCAAGGGCTAAAGCCTTGGCTATGTCCGCACCGTTTCGTACTCCACCAGAAGCGATTACCGGTATTTTGACTGTTTGCGTTGCTTCTGCAAGGCTCACAACCGTTGGGATGCCCCAGTCCCAAAACGCATCGCCCAATAAGCGTTGAACATTATTTTCTTGTCCCTTTGCACGGTAATATTCAACCGCTGCGAAACTTGTTCCTCCAGCTCCGCCGATTTCTATTCCTTTCACGCCTGCCGCTTCGAGTTTTTGTGCCTCTTCCGCGGCAATGCCCGAACCTGTTTCTTTAACGATTACTGGCTTGTCCAACTCTCTTGTGACTTCGCCTATTTTCGCGAGAACTCCCTTGAAGCTTGTTTGGCCTTCGGGTTGAACGGCTTCCTGCAACGAGTTTAAATGTATCGCCACGGCGTCCGCGTCGATTATTTCTATGGCTTTTTTCACTTCTTTTAGGCCGTATCCGTGGGCGAGTTGCACTCCGCCTATATTAGCGATAAGGAAGGCTGTGGGTGCTTTTTTTCTGGCTATGGCGAAGGTTTTTTCAAGTTTTGCGTCTTCTATGGCGGCTCTTTGGCTTCCAACCCCCATTCCCAGATGCAGTTTCTCCACGGCTTCGGCTATCGTCGCGTTTATTCGTGCTGCTTCTGCTGTTCCGCCAGTCATTGCGCCCACGATCAGCGGAGCAGCGAATCTGTGGCCAAAAACGGTTATGGACAAATCAATTTTCTGTTTATCAATTTCTGGCAAAGCCCTATGAACGAAGTGGACATCTTCGAATCCTGTTGTGGCTTTTCTGGCTTGGGCTTTCTGGTTTAGGCAGATTTTAATGTGGTCTGCTTTACGCTTCTCAGTTTCTTCAGCCAATTCTATCCCTCTCTATAATGGTGCCTTCTACTTTTTCTCCGATAAGTGCTTTGTAAATGTAATTTGGTTTTGCGGCGTTTACGATTGTTACGGGAATTCCCTGTTCTATGGCTGGAATGAGCTCGGTTATTTTGCCGAACATGCCGCCTGTAACGTCAGCCACCGTGGACTTGCCCAGCTTGCCCTGGGCATCCTTCAATTCTCGCAACGTCAAATGTGTATACAATTTTGCGTTTTTAGCCTCTTTAGGGTCTGCATCGTACAGTCCATCGACGTCAACTCCTATTACTATTTTGTAGGCGTTGAACTTTCTGGCTAAGTGTGAAACAATCTGGTCGCCGGAGAGTATCGTGAAACCTAACTTCTCGTCTAAGGTTGCGTCTCCGTAAAGAACTGGCGTGTAACTCATTTTCAGCAGCATCTTCAGAATAGTGTCTTTAAACAATTTTATTCTGCCGTTTTCGGTTATCATGCAAGATGATGGGGTGACGCTTACTGCTGGAACGTTGTGCCACACGAGCGCGTCCATGACTAAACCATTGAGCACAGTCATAACGTGATGGGTTTCTGCAAATCCTATTTTCTGCGTATCATCTTTCAAGCCGTCTTTTATGCCGTATTTTTGGGCTGTGGGATGCCCGAAGCTTCCGCCACCATGCACTAATATCAGGTTCTTTACGTTTGCCTTTACTATTTCTTCTGTTAAACGATTTATAACTTCGGTTCGTGCGGCGAGTTCTCCATTTTTGTCGGTAATCACTGAGCCGCCGATTTTCAAGACTGTTGGTTTTGCTTCACTCAACTTTAACACTTTTTATCTGTTTTTAGAGTCTTCTACTTCCCCACTGATTGGAACTTGAATCGTGACAACATCATTATCTATGCGAATCAGATCTCCTGTTTTTATCTTCGAAATATCAATCTTGTCAACACAAGGTATTTCTGATATTATCGCCCCAACAGCGACGACAGTCTCACACTCTTTATTAATAATTCCAGCAGGAGCCATGCCATTCTTTTTCATTCTATAAAGAGTGTAGGATCCAACGGTTGAGCCTTTTCCAGTTGGGAAAACAAGTATTTTGCCCTTCACGTTTTTTCCTTGCAATTCGTGTCCTTTTTCGATTATCTCACCGGTATTCGGATCTACTCCACCGTAAAATGAGATTGGTTGTGAAGTTGCTAGGGCTTCTCCTTCTCCGCTTCCTTTTGAAATGATTCTTCCTTTTAACTCCATTTTCCGCTCACCGCAGCTTCTATGCATTCTTCTAAGCTTCCCATCTTTGTCATCATGTTGTTTTGCCTTGAGTAATAACATCCTTTGGCGGAAGTTGTTGCAACGGCTCTAAATCTTCCTTTCAGTGGGGCTACTGCCATACACGTATCGCAGGCAAATTTTCCTCCCGCCCCTTCAATAATTTCAGTGTAGCCCCGCGTGTCCGCAAGTTGTTTTACCATTCTTGAACATGCAACCCAGAATTCTGTGTTCGGAGAGATTTTTCTATTTTTTAATAGCTCCGCTATTTCCGCTATTTCTTTGATTGAGCAGTGGGGACAGCCTATACATACAAAGTCAATGTCAGTGATCTCATCGTTAATTTTTCCGTATGCTTCTTTTATGTCCTTGTCTTCAATTGTAATCTTCTCTTTTGGGGGCTGATGGTTTTCAAATCCAGGAGTTATGCCTTGCATGTAGAAAAGCGGTTTTGAACCATACGTCACCACTGAAGCACAAAAAGACTTTAATTCATCCAATTCCGCGTCTTTTATGCCAGTTATGTACGGTATCTTGTTTTCTGCTTTTTTGCCGATGCTGTAGCCAAGAGCGCCCCAATCTGAAAGCTTCTTCAAACTAGCTGTTACTTGCACATGAATATCTGGCACTCTGTTCTCGTCCAAGTGAAGCCCGTAGCATGGCGTTTTGCCAACGAAAGCCGCTGCGAGAGCTGAGGGTCCGCCTTCCCTGTTTGTCTTTGCTCCGATAACCGAATTTGCGAAGGTAACTGCTGAGGATTCGGACCAAGCAACGTGTTCTCCGTATATCGGCAAGTTACCTATCAAGTACGGCGTGCACGTGCAAGAGATGATTATGCCCATTTTTCTGAAGGCGTCTATTACCAAATTTTGTTTTTCCGCGAAGTCTTCGTCAATTCCGAGGTTTTTCCAGTTCTCCAAATCCATTCCCGCTGGGTTCAACGTTGTGAGCACTTTGACTTTTCCGTCCTTTGCCAATTCGTTTAGAAATTCTAGTCCAGCATCTCCGAGGTTGTGGTAGGAGACTCCTGCCACTTGAACAGAACCCACTTTTATGAGTTGTTCAGCGCCGTAAATGTCGCCTAGGGCAACGAGTATCTCCATGGATTTTCTTACCGCGTAACCTTCTTCGCCGTTCAGCATTTTTTCTTCTTTTTCTGTGAGGTACATGAGAATCACAGGAACTTGTTTAGGTCCACTTTTCTGTATTGCTCTTTCGTGAAGCTTTTGTCTGTTTTCCCGAAGGGAATTGTGGCATCTAGCCCCATCTTGCAGGTAGTTGCCTTTTTGCCTTCGGTCAAGTCTCCAGACGGATCCAGAGATGAGCCAGGCTGATTTGGCAAGATTATCGCATTTTTGTCTGCTTGAAATCTCGTTGCAATTGTCCATTCAACATCGTGAGGGTTGTATATGTCTATGTCGTCGTCCACTATGACGCAGTGTTTCAGTGACTTGTGACCTTCAAAAGCCGCACCGATCGCTCTCTTTCCATCATCCGGGTTCTTTTTCTTTATCTGCACAACTGCATGCAGCCAACTGCACCCGCCTGGAGTGATATATACATCTTTGCATTCGCAGATTTTGCTTACTTCATTGAAGATTGTTGGTTCTCTAGGCATCCCCATTAAGAATTGATGTTCGTTTCTTCCAGGGAGTAGTGTTTGGTAAATTAGTTTTTCTCTATGGGTTATGCATTTGATTTCTATGATTGGTTGTTGTCTTATCTTATCTATGGTTCCTGTTGTGTCTAGGAATGGTCCTTCTGATGTTTTTTCTTTTGTTATTCTTCCTTCCAGCACGATCTCGCAGTCTCTAGGAACTTCAAGATCGATAGTCTTGCACTTTACTAACTCTGTTTTTTCTAGTGTATTAGCCATTCCCAGTTCGTCAACGCCCTTTGGCAAGGATGTGGCCGCAGCAAGGAGAACAGCGGTTGAGTTGCCGATACATAATGCGATGTCAAGTTCTCCGCCCGTCTTCTTAAGAGCAGTGTCTGTTCCTCTTTCTTCAACGATTCTGGCCACAAACTTATTCTTACCCAGCAGCATCAGCCGGTGGAAACACATGTTTCTGCCCAATTCAGGGTCCTTTACTATAGCTACGGCGGACGTAATGTATTTTCCGCCATCTTTTTCTGTATACCTCATTATCGGAAGTTTTGTTAAATCAACATCTTGTTCAATTATTTCTTGGCATTCGCCCTTCTCCGCAACATCTGGAGGCACAGGATTTTCTATGGCAGTGGACAACCTGTGCAACAATTGCTTCTTCTCTATGTTCAATGCTCTGGCAATCAGTTCTTTGGAAGACACAAGGCCGGCTACCACTGGGATGCTGGATTCTTTCACTTTTTCAAAAAACACGGGTTTTTCGCCGAGAGCCTCTATAATCCCAGCCATCTCGTACTCGGTTGACACTTCCTTTCTTATTCTTGTCAATTCGCCGCTTTTGTCAAGCTGTTCCAGGAAACTTCTGAAACCCAACTTTTTTCATCCTCACTTTTAATAGGTTTATGTTTTCTTTATATCTTTTCAACCCCAATCTTTGTTCGCAGCACTTCATATCCTTCCTTTTCAATGGCTGTGGCAACCGCTTCCTGCAATTCTCTTGTTGGGGTTAATGCTGTCATGCAACCTCCTCCACCACCACCAGTTAGTTTTGCTCCAAACGCTCCTTGCTTTCTAGCCAGATTCACTAGGTAATCTAGTTCTTTACAGGAAACTTCAATTTCCTGTAGTAAGCGATGATTTTCGTTCATTAACGCGCCAACTTTTTTCAGGTCAAACTCTTCTAGTGCTTTTCTTCCTTTGAAGGCTAACTCTTCTGCTTGCTTGAACAGTCTATTGTATTTTTCTGGATTTCTTTTCTTTCTTTCCGCAACTCCTTCGACCATCGCTTTAGTGTTTGCCACGATTCCCGTGCTGCCTATAATGATTTCAACTGGTTTTCGTATGCTTAGTTTCTCGATGGTGTTTGGGCCTCCGCTCATGTTCCTCTTGAACCAGAGTAGGCCGCCATAGGTTGCTGCTGTGTTATCAATGCCTGAGGGTGTTCCCGCGTACGCTTTCTCTGCTTCGTAGGCAATCTCGTTGATTCTTTCATCTGACAATTTCTTCCCAAGTTCTTTGGCCGTGGCTCTAGCGATTGCCACGCTGCTTGCTGCAGAAGCGCCAAGTCCGCTGAACCCGGGAAGGTTTCCGCCCAACCAAATGCTGAATGAGACTGTTTTCGGTTCAATCTCCATTGCCCTGAGTATTCTGTCTATCGACTCTAACTGTTGAGTCTTCTTTTCCTCAGCGTACCCTTTCGCGCCTTTTCTCTCATCCACTATGGCGATTCCTTTTCCAGTTTTTTTAACTTCTGCGTCAGTTGTGGAATCAACCGCAGAAACGATGCCGGGCACGCCGTGAACGACAAAGTGTTCGCCGAATAGAATGACTTTTCCAAAGCCAGACCCTTTTCCCATTGCAGAGCACCTTGAAAGAATAGCTATTATGCAAATTAGATAAAAACATTCTTTTATCCCAGTGATAGATTACGCATAAGGTTCCCCTCGTCTATGGCTAGAGGGGGTCGTGTTTTTTAGCATTAGCCTGTTCGGTGGCTTGCGCGCTGGCTTCGCCTAAGCTACAAGTTCCTAAGAAAACAAAGAATTTGAATACGCAAAGGAATTTGTTGAAACTTGCAGTTTTCATTTACAGATGTGTGAAGTCAACTTTTCAACGTTACATTTTTTGTCATTAGTGTGAGCATGGCAGTTTGTCTGGTGATGGTTTGAGGCTGTCTCTATGTACAGAGAAGCAGCTTAAACTAGATTTCTTAGTTGCGACTAACCGCACGGCAATAGTTGCGACTATCGAGCCCGTCTGAAATCGTATTCTTTTGTTCAAACAAAAAATTCAGCAATTGTTCAACAATTGAGCCGTCTGCGATGCTTTGTGGCTGTAGTATAGTCAAAGTCAGTCGCGCCAAAGTTATAACTATTGAGCCGTCTGCG
>Ga0315282_10004383_pt1 | contig 24601 bp, 24 predicted proteins | sample YL17G07_20_MG_FD_203693 | JGI IMG/M metagenome (GOLD analysis project Ga0315282, IMG submission 203693) | Sediment microbial communities from Yellowstone Lake, YNP, Wyoming, USA - YL17G07_20 | ecosystem: Environmental > Aquatic > Freshwater > Lake > Sediment | place: USA: Wyoming | collected... | reverse complement strand
TCCTCAGCCGCGGTCGCGCCGCGGATCGCCGGGGTTCAGCCGGGCGAACTCGCGCAGCAGCTCCTGCGACCGCGCATCCAGGTTTCGGGGGGCCGCGATCTTGACCGTCACGAATTGATCCCCCTGCCCGCCGCCCTTGAGGTGAGGCACCCCCTTCCCTCGCAAGCGAAAGACCTGGCCGCTGCTGGTCTCCGGCGGGATGCGCATCGTGGTCGTCCCGTCAATCGTCGGCACCTCGACCCGGGCGCCCAGAGCGGCCTCGGTGATCGTGATCGGAACCTCCATATAGAGGTTGTCTCCCTTGCGTTCCAGCACCGGGTGCGGCCGGACCCGGGTGATGATGTACAAGTCGCCCGGCGGGCCCCCGTTGCGGCCCGGTTCTCCCTTGCCCTGGAGGCGCACCCGCGAGCCGGTGTCCACCCCCGGCGGAATGCGCACGGCAATTCGCTCGGTCCCGAAGGCCAGCCCGCGGCCTCCACACGCCGGGCAGGCCTCGCGGCTGATCTTGCCCTTCCCCCCACAGCGTGGACACGCCTGGTTCGTCCGCAAGAGGCCGCGGCTGCGCAGTCGCCCGCTGCCTCCGCAGTTCGGACACGTGTCCAGTGGGCTGCCCGGTCGCGCCCCCGTGCCACCGCACCGGTCACACCGGGAGTGCTTCTGGAGGTTGATCTCCGTGGACAGGCCACGAACAGCGTCCTCGAAGTTGATGTCCAGGCTGTACTGGAGGTCCTCTCCCCTGCCGGGACCCGAGGCCCGGGTATGTTCCTGCTGGCCGAAGAAGCCCGAGAGGAGATCGCCCAGGTCGCCGAACCCGCCGGAGCCGAAATCGAACCCGCCGAACCCGCTGCCCGGCTGGGGCCCCTGCGCCCCGGCGGCGAATGCCTCGTGGCCGAACTGATCGTACCGGCGGCGCTTCTCCGGATCGCTGAGGACCCCGTACGCCTCGCTGATCTCCTTGAACTTGGCCTCGGCTGCCTTGTTCCCCGGGTTGACATCCGGGTGGTGCTTGCGCGCCAGCTTCCGATAGGCGCGCCTGATGTCCTGCTCAGAGGCGCCTCGTGCCACGCCCAAGACACTGTAGAAGTCCCGCGTCGCCATCCCTTACACCCGTGGGCAGCAAGTCGGCTGGTTCATCAGGCCGTCTCCACGGAGATGATCCGAGGGGTCACCTCCGGCCGCTTGGGCAGCCGGATCTCCAGGACACCGTTTCGGTACGTCGCCCGCACCCCCTCTGCACCCACGATTGAGGGGAGATTCAGGCTCCGCGAGAACGGCCCGTAGCGCCGCTCCATGCGGATCAACTGGTCCTGCCGGAACGCCAGATCGGGGTGCCGCTCACCCCGGATTGTCAGGACGCCTTCCACGATCTCAATCCGGATATGGTTCTGCGGTATCCCCGGCAGTTCCACCAGGACGCGGAGGTCGGTCTCGGTCTCGCACACATCCATGGGCGGCGCCCAAGCCCTCTCCGCCGGCTGGACTCGCCCGGAACCCTGGCCCAGAAAGCTCTCGAACAGCCGGTTCATCTCTTGTTGGATGGCCGTCAGGTCCCCGGACGGATCCCATCCCGGGCCCAGCCACGACTGCGTCCCCACGCGCCGCCCCTTTCCTCCTCGGTCCTGGCCGGCCCGCCAGCGATCAGCCGTGAACCGCCAAGCGGGGTCACCGAACCTCGATGGCAATCTTCTTCGGCTTGGCCTCCTCGGCTTTCGGCAGCGTCAGCTCCAGGACGCCATCCCGGAAGACGGCGCGGATCTTGTCCTGTTGAATGGTCGCGGGCAGCGTGAAGCTTCGCTGGAAGGCTCCGTAGGCCCGTTCGATCCGAAGGTAGTTCTCCTGCTGCACGTCCTTGGCGAAGCGCCGCTCGCCCTTGAGCGTGAGCGCGTTGTCCCGGATATGGATCTGGATGTCCTCCCGGGACAAACCGGGCAACTCGGCCTTCAGGACAATCGTCTCCGGCGTTTCGTAGATGTCCACGGTCGGCGTCCAGGTGGAAGCGGCGATCCCCTCCTCCGACCGCGAGCGGGAGAGCGTCTGCTCGAAGAGCCGGTTCATCCGATCCTGGATGGACAAGAGGTCGCGAAACGGGTCCCACTTCACCACAGCCATGCGCGTTCCCCTCTCTGACGGCGCCAGATGCCGCGATCCGCGTCCGGCTGGATGCGCGGCCGCGGGCTCATTTCTTGTTCTTGCCGAGGTCTTCGAACTCCGCGTCGACGACCTCGCCCTCGGGGGCGGCCCCACCTTTGGCCTCGGACCCCTTGCCCTCCCCCGAGGCGGTCGGCCCCTGCTTCTCCCGGGCCTGCTTGTACATCACCTCGGCCAGGCGGTGCGAGGCCTTGGTCAGCGTCTCCATGGCCAGGCGGATCTTGTCCATCTCCTCGCTCTTCAGCGCTTCCTTGGCCTCCGTCAGGGCGTCCTCGATCGGCTTGATGTCCGCAACCGGGATCTTCTCCCGGTTCTCGCTCAACATCTTCTCGGTGTTGTACACGAGGTTGTCGGCCTGGTTTCGGGTCTCGATGTCGGCCCGGCGCTTCTTGTCCTCCTCGGCGTGTCGCTCGGAATCTTTGACCATCTTCTGGATATCGTCCTTCGACAGGCCGGAGGAGGCGGTGATGGTGATGGCCTGCTCTTTCCCGGTGGCCATGTCCTTGGCCGACACGTTGACGATTCCGTTGGCGTCAATGTCGAACGTGACCTCGATCTGTGGCACGCCCCGCGGGGCCGACATGATGCCGACCAGATGAAACTTGCCCAGGGTCCGGTTGTCCCTGGCCATCTCCCGCTCGCCTTGCAGGACGTGGATCTCCACGCTCGTCTGGTTGTCCGCCGCGGTCGTGAAGATCTCGCTCTTCCGCGTGGGGATGGTGGTGTTCCGCTCGATCAGCCGGGTCATGACTCCGCCCAGCGTCTCGATCCCCAGGCTGAGGGGCGTGACGTCCAAGAGGACCACGTCCTTGACGTCCCCCACCAGGACCCCGGCCTGGATGGCGGCCCCGATGGCCACCACCTCGTCCGGGTTCACGCCCTTGTGAGGCTCCTTCCCGAAAAACTCCTTCACCAGCTGCTGGACCCGGGGCATCCGGGTCTGGCCGCCCACCAGGACCACCTCGTCGATCTGGTGCGGCTCCAGCCCCGCGTCCTTCAGCGCCTGGCGGCAGGGGCCGACGGTCCGCTGGACCAGATCCTCCACGAGCTGTTCCAGCTTCGCCCGGGTGAGCTTGATGTTCAGGTGCTTGGGCCCCGAGGCGTCGGCCGTGATGAAGGGCAGGTTGATCTCCGTCTCCAACGTCGTGGAGAGTTCGCACTTGGCCTTCTCGGCGGTCTCTTTCAGGCGCTGGAGGGCCATCCGGTCCTTGCTGAGATCAATGCCCTGGTCCTTCTTGAACTCGTCCACGAGCCAGCGCATGACGCGCTCGTCGAAGTCGTCGCCACCCAGGTGGGTATCGCCGTTGGTGGACTTCACCTCGAAGACGCCCTCGCCCAGTTCCAGGATGGAGATATCGAAGGTGCCGCCGCCCAGGTCGAAGACGGCGATCTTCTCGTCCTTCTTCTTCTCCAGCCCATAGGCCAGCGACGCCGCCGTCGGCTCGTTCACGATCCGCAGGACGTCGAGGCCGGCGATCTTGCCCGCGTCCTTGGTGGCCTGGCGCTGGCTGTCGTTGAAATAGGCCGGCACCGTGATCACGGCCTGGGTCACCTTCTCGCCCAGATACGCTTCCGCCGACTCCTTGAGCTTCTGGAGGATCATGGCCGAGATCTCGGGTGGCGAGTACTGCTTCCCACGGGCCTCCACCCGCACGTCCCCGTTGTCGGCCTTGACCACCTTGTAGGGAACCAGCTTGATCTCCTGGCTGACCTCCTCGTACCGCCGGCCCATGAAGCGCTTGATCGAGAAGATGGTATTCTCCGGGTTGGTGATGGCCTGGCGCCTGGCCACCTGACCAACCGGGCGCTCACCGTCCTTTGTGAATGCGACCACGGAGGGGGTGAGCCGACCGCCCTCGGCATTGGTAATGACCACGGGGTCGCCGCCTTCCATGACGGACACCACAGAGAAGGTTGTTCCAAGGTCAATTCCGATGACTTTCCCCACGGTTTTCCTCCTGGCTGAGTGACGTTCCTGCCGCAACTAACAGCCATTCTTGGCTGTTGATCCTTCAAACTCATACGGCGGATAATATAAAACCTGAGCCAGAACCTGTCAAGCCGGTTTCAGCAGAAGACGCGCATTGGATGGAGCTATCTGGCCAGTCAGCCTTTTCTCATTTTCATCTTCGCATCCAGCGATAAAATGTCTCCCGGCGATGAGCCATGGCCATGGCCGTGCATTATCTTGACACTTCCGGCTACCTGTCCTTTAATGTGCCCAACCCTTTCTTGAGGAAGGCCTCGCATGTCCAACAGCCGATGGTTCAAAGTCCTGACCCTGGCATTGTATGCACTTGCCTTCTTCAGCCTGGGGATCTATGTCCACGGAGCCCTGACCAGACCGTCCACGACAGGATCGAGCCTCGCCGGAGGCGTCCCTGTCCCCTCGCCCCCGCCGACCTCCAAAGGCGGAGGTGCTGCGCCCGAGAATCCTTTCGTCCGCGTGGCGGAGATGGTGACTCCCGCCGTGGTGAACATCAGCACGGTCACGACCGGCAAGGGCAGGACTCCAACCGAGCAGTTCCGCCCCTTCGGCAACGATCCATTCTTCCGGGACTTCTTCGATCGCTTCTTCGAAGGCATGCCGCGCCGGCGTCGGCAGACCAGCCTCGGCTCCGGGCTGATCATCGACAAGAGCGGCCTCATCCTGACGAACAACCACGTGATCAAGGACGCCGATGAGATCACCGTGAAGTTTGCCAATAACAAAGAGGCCAAGGGCAAGATCGTGGGCACCGACCCGAAGACCGACCTGGCCGTGATCCGCGTCTCAACCACGGAAGATTTGCCGGTGGTCGCCCTCGGAAACTCGGACGCGCTCCACGTGGGAGAGTGGGCCATCGCCATCGGGAACCCCTTTGGCCTGGACCATACGCTGACGGTCGGAGTGATCAGCGCCACCGGTCGCTCCGAGGTCGGCATCGCCGCCTATGAAAACTTCATTCAAACGGACGCCTCGATTAATCCGGGGAACAGCGGCGGACCCCTCCTGAACATCCGGGGTGAGGTTATTGGGATCAATACGGCCATCGTGGCCTCGGGCCAGGGCATCGGATTTGCCATTCCTGTCAACATGGCCCGCAAGGTAATGGAGGACCTCGTCAGGAAGGGAAAGGTGACGCGAGGGTGGCTCGGCGTCGGCATCCAGTCGCTCACTCCCGAACTGGCCAAGAGCTTCGGCGTGGGCGCCGACGAGGGCATCCTCGTGAATCAAGTGATGCCGAAGAGTCCCGCGGAAGCCGCGGGACTGAAGACCGGGGACTTGATCCTGAGCGTGGACGGGAAACCGGTGAAGGATCCTCGGGAACTGCAACGAATCATCGGGGACGCAGAGATCGGCAAGAGCATCGAGTTCACGATCCTGCGCGACAAGGCCAGGCAGACAGTGAAAGTGCACGTGGGCGAGATGCCCGCGTCCTGATGCACACGATTCCAACACCAACCTGGGAGGCGAGGCATGCCGGTACGTTCACGAGGCGCCGGGACCATCGTGGTTCTGGTGACCTGCCCCCGTCAGACGGTGGGAGAAAAGCTCGCCCGCTCCCTGGTGCAGGAGCGACTGGCCGCCTGCGTGAACGTGATCCCGAGGATCAGCTCGATTTACCGCTGGGAAGGAAGAATCCGCCGGGACGCCGAGGTCCTGTTGGTGATCAAGACCCGCCGGTTGCGCCTGGCCGCCTTGATTCGACGGGTCAAGGCGCTCCACCCGTATTCCGTTCCTGAGGTCATCGCCCTTTCCCTCGTGGGAGGATCAGCCTCTTACCTCTCCTGGGTGCGTGACTCGACGGCATAATCGGAGAATCGAGCCGGGCATCCCGCGCCGCCGGCTCTATCCCTCTGCTGGCCCTCGGCTGGAGAGCCGGCGTTTCCGCCACCCCAGGCTCGAGGCGCGCCCTTTCTCTCCGGCGGCCCCTTTCTGGCAAGCCCCACGCGATCGAAACGAGATTGAAGAAGGGCGCTCTACCAGGTCAAATCGCTCGAATAACTTGACAAAGACGGAGGCAAACGGTAAAAGAAACGCGATCTTCGCGCCCGCTTGTTCAGGGGCCGCCAAGGACGCCCGATAGAATTCATCAACCCCCGTCGATCTGCCGGCTGCAGGTCGTGGCGGAGGAAATTGATGGGGCTTCGGCAACATCCTGGACCCCTGACCATCTCCGGCTTCGGCCTCCTCATCTCACTCGTCGCAGGCTGCACGCTGGCTCCCATGCCGGGGAGTTCTTTTTCCGGGCGCCAGGGTGAGGTTCTGGTTAATTTTCCCACCGGGCTGGAGCTTCCCGCAGGGGGATCGCCGTCTTTCGCGGCCCCCGTTTCATCCATCCGGCCGACCCCTGTCCAGACCCCAACCCCCTCGCCCCTCGTTCTGGCCATGCAACGCGCCGATTCGTACTACGAGCGGGGACTCCAGGCCATGCGCCGCGGGAACGCGGATCAGGCCGAGTGGGAGTTCGACGCCGCCCTCGAAACCCTCCTGGATGTAAACCTCAATAATGGCCAGCAGGGGTCGGGGCTCCTGGAGCCGACGCGACTGCCGGCATACCCTCCCTCACCATGGATTGGCACCCTGGTGAACCCGACGCGGACGCCCACCCCGGAACCGGTCGCGTCCGGGAACGTCGAGGAGCCCCCCTTGGAGGCACCGGCCCTCCTCACCCCAGAAGACGTGCAGGCCGTGACCGGGCCCCAACCGGAGGAGGTCAGGCCCCTGCCGGAGCCGGATACTGCCAAGCATGATATCTCCGTCGTCTTCAACGACCAGGTCAAGACCTTCGTTCACTACTTCCAGACCCGGAAGTGGGGAGTGATCACGCGCGCCTTCGAGCGGGCCAGCCGCCACCTCCCCATGATGCGGAAGATCTTCCGCGAGAAGGGCTTGCCGGAGGACCTGCTGAATCTGGCCTTCATCGAGAGCGCGGTCAACCCCCGGGCGACCTCGCGCGCGAAGGCTGCAGGGATCTGGCAGTTCGTGCCGTCCACGGGACGATTGTACGGCATGCGAAGCTCGTGGTGGCTGGACGAACGGCGGGACCCCGAGAAATCCACCCGCGGCGCGGCCGAGTACTTGAGGAAGCTGTACAACATCTTCGAGTCCTGGCCGCTGGCCCTGGCCGCCTACAACGCCGGGGAGGGAAAGATCCAGGCCGCCATCCAGCGCCAAAGGACCCGGGATTTTTGGTCCCTGCGCCTTCCCAAGGAGACGCGACTGTTCGTCCCGGCCTTCATGGCCATGACCATCATCTCCCGGGAGCCGGAGCGCTACGGCTTTTCACCGCCCCCGGAAGAGCCGCTCGAGGTGGAGACGGTCTCCCTGCGGCACCAGACCGACCTCACCCTCATCGCCAGAGCCGCCGGAACGACGGTCGATGAGATCCGGGACCTGAATCCCGAAATGATCCGTTGGGCCACCCCACCCAACCTGTCCAGTTACACGGTTCGCATCCCGGCCGGTCGCCGCCACGCATTCCTGGAAGCGCTCGAGCAAATTCCGCCCTCCCAACGGATCACCTGGATCCGCCACCAGGTCCGGAAGGGCGAGACGCCGGCGGGCATCGCCAAGCGGTACGGGATGGATGTCCAGGTCGTCGTGGAAGCGAGCGGGCTCCGCAAGCGGCAGGCCTTCCTCAAGCAGGGGGCGACGATCCTCCTTCCCGCCTCTGCGGTGGGGAGCAGCGTCGCGCACGCGACCGAGGCGCAGCGGACCAGCCGCTCGACTGCTCCCCCCACGCCGGTAAATCGCTACACCGTGAGGAAGGGTGACACCTTGGCCGGGATCGCCCGGGCCCATGCCGTTTCCCCGGAGGACCTCCGGCGCTGGAACAACCTGTCGCGGGACGCGGGGCTCCGGCCGGGACAAACCCTGACCATCCGCCGGGTACAGCAGGCCCGTGCGACCGGCATCCCTGGAGCCAGGCACGCCGCGGGTTCTCCGGCGGCGCCGGCTGCTTCGGGGGGGAAACGCTACATCGTCAAACGGGGCGATACCCTGTGGGCTATCGCCCGGGCCCATGCCGTTTCCCCGGAGGACCTCCGGCGCTGGAACAACCTGTCGCGGGACGCGGGGCTCCGGCCGGGACAAGAACTGGAGATCAGGAGTCCCGCATCATAGGTTGTGACCGTCCCAATCCGCCGACCCCTCTACCACGGCCCTGACCTCTCCATCGCATCTCGATCATCTTGCACCCAATCGAAGTAACGGGCACGCATGCCGCACCTGGAACCATGAGCGCACAGGAGGACACCCGATGACCAAGATCGAGCGAGTGCGGGCGGCCCTGGCAGGCAACCCGGTGGACCGGCCGCCCTCCAGCATCTGGTATCACTTCGGAAACCAGCACGCCTCGCCGGAGCGGACAGCCCAGGTGCACCTGGAGTTCTTCGAGGCCTACGACTTCGATCTCCTGAAGGTGATGAACGATTACGACTACCCCATGCCGGAGGGCATGGAGGTCATGGCCACGCCGGAGGACCTGAAGCGTCTCGCGCCATTCGACGTGACCCGGACGCCGCTGGGCCGGCAACTCAAGGCGATCGAGCTGATCGCCAAGTCGCTCAAGCATAAGGCCCTCTTCGTGGACACGGTCTTCAACGCCTGGAACACCGTGCGCCGCAATCTGGTCAAGGAGGCGATGGAGCCCCTGATGACCGCGCATCCGGAGGCGCTGGAGGCCGCCCTCCGCGTCGTAAACGACAACCTCATCCGGTACGCCCTGGCCAGCCTGGACCGGGGGGCCGCCGGGATCTTCCTGGCGGTGCCGGCTTCCGCCGAGAGCGTCACCCTCGAGCAGTACCACCGGTTCATGCGGCCGTTCGATCTGAAACTGCTAGACGCCATCCGCGGCAAGGGGGAGTGCCATATCCTCCATGCCCACGGCGAGAGGCCCTACATTGATCAGCTCCTGGATTATCCGGTCCACGCCCTATCCTGGGCTGACCTGAACGGTGGTCCATCCATTGCCGAGGTCCGTCCGCGGACCACTCTCACCCTGATGGCCGGCCTGGACCACATCAAGTTTCCATACGTCTCGGCCCGAGCGATTCGCGACCAGGTCAGGGCCGCCCGCGCCCAGGCGGGCAACACCAAGTTCATCTTGGCACCGGGATGTTCGGTCCCGACCTACAGCTTCCCGCCCCTCATCAGGGCTGTGCGCGACGCCGTTTCTGCGTGAGTCGGACGGATACGCTGCGGATGGAATCCCCGGCGGGCCATCTGCGACGGCAGGCCGCCCTACTCCTCCATGCTGAGCATGCCCTCCTCACGCCGCAGCCTGTCCAGTGCTGTCAAGCCAAGAATGCCCTGGACGGACGTGGTCAGAGCGACGGACGGGCTGGGTGGTTGGAGGAGGGATACCCTCTGCGGACTAGGTGGTGAACCGCTTGATGATGAATCGCCGGACAGCGTTGCGCTGCTCCTGATCCATCCAGACGAAACGGAGACCGTGGCGGAAAATCTGACCCACCCCGGCCGCCATCTCGGGTGGGCCGGTCCAGACGACCTCCGAGACGGCACGCAGCCTGGAGTCGCCGGTCCGGAGGCTGATCTCGAGCAGGTTTCCCTTTCCGCACGGCTGGGGCAGTTCCAGCATGACGCCCCCCTCGCTGAGATTCCGGATGAGTCCTGCAATCCTCCCCGTGCCGGCCTGGCTGCCACGGCTGCGCAATCGGCAGATCGCTCCGATCTCGACGTTGAAGCGGGGGTAGCGTCGCTTGGGGTGATCATCGGCCGGGGCGGTCGCCTTCCCAGGTTTCGTCTTGGGACGGCCGACCCGCAGAAAGAGAGCCACGTTTTGGGCGAGGCGCTCCAGGCCGACAGGCTTGGGGATATACCCGATGCAGTGCCGGAACACCTCTTCCGCTCGCGTGCCCGAGATCTCCTCCGCGGTAAGCGCCGCCACCACGATGCCGGCCGTCTTGCGCTGCTCGCGCAGTTTCTTGGCGACCGATAAGCCGTCCACGTCCGGCAACCCGAGGTCCAGGAGGATGAGATCCGGAGGCTGCTGGACGGCCAGCGCATAGGCTTCAGTGCCGGTGCCGGCTTCAATGACCTCGTAGCCCAGGCGGCTCAGGGTATCGGCCAGGGCCACCCGCAGAGAGTCATCGTCCTCTACGATCAGCACCGTCTCCCCGGACATGCCGGCCTCCGCGCGGAACAAACTGGACACTAGCGATCAGCCGAGGGCGAGTCAAGGCTTTTCGCAATACCCCGGACCCGGCGGGAGAGAACGCAGGATTGCAGCGGCGGTTTAGTCGAGTATAATTCCTCGACCCGCGGCGGCGACGCGGATTACCAACCGGAGCGAAAGGAGGAGGATCCCATGGGAACCATGAAAGAGTTTGCGGGCGTATTCTATCGCGAGGGAGCGCTGGACCCGAAGACCGCGCAGTTGGTCGCCCTGGCCGCCATGGCCGCAGCCGGCTGTACCAGCTGAGCGCCGGCTCGCTTCGCGGCCGCGAAACAAGCCGGCGCTACGGAAGACGAACTCATGGAGACCCTGTACTACGCCATGCGGGGCGCCGCCCGCGCCACCTGGAGCACCATCAAGTACATTGACGGGATCGAGGATCTGAACAAGAAGTGGAAGGAGAAGTACGAGCGCGCGGCCGGGAAGTGACTCTCATCGGTCAGGAAATCGCCACGGCCCCTCCATCACTCGGAGGGGCCGTGGCTTTTCGGGGGCGTCAACGCTTTGCGATGGCTCCTTCGGCAACCTTTACCTCTGTCGCCTTGATCTTGGCGTGCGCGTCCTCGATGGCCTGGGTGAAGAGCTTTTGCGTCACTATCTCGTCGAGCGCGTGGGTGCCGATCATCAGGGAAAGGCTGTTGGGGCTGCGCCCCGTCTCTGCGACGAGCTTGGCTGCGCCGAGGACGACCTGGCAGGCCGCGGGCGGAGCGACGTTCGGAGGCAGATCGTGCGCGATGGCAGCATCGGCGAGGGCGGTGATCACCGGGAATACGTAAGTCGGCCCTACCGCCGTCAGGGCCGTAGCGATGGCCATTGGCTCCTCGGGGATCTCTTCCGCCTCGCCGAATACCTTCAGCAGTTCTCGGACCTCGTCCGCCTCCATTCGGCCGACATGACTTCCGAAGCAGAACGGGTTCATGCCCTCCCCGATCCAGGATGGCGTATTCGGAATCAGGCGCACCACGGGTGCTGGCTTGCCGATAGCCTGTTCCATGAGTTCGGTAGAGACAGCGGCGGCCAGGGGAGGCACAGCCAGGAACACCAGATCGCTTCCCGCCACGACCTCGCTGTTGCTCTGGACGGCCCGGACACCGAAGGTGCCGGCCAGACGCTCCGGGATTGGTCCCTTGATGTCATAGGCCAGGATGTCCTCTGCCCTGGCCATTCCACTGCCGAGAAGACGGCGGATAAAGACCTCGGCGATGGCCCCCGCACCCAAGAAACCGAATCGCTTACCCGCGAGTGCGCTCATGGAGCATCTCCCTGCCCCCTCAGGTTCTGCATTTTGTCTGGATTCCCGCGCTGCATCTTACTACCCTGCCAGCATCCCTCTCACGATAGTGTCCACCGCGGCCTCCTCGTCCAGGCCGCGGGCCATGAGGGTCTCCAGCTCCTTCCGGTTCACCGTCCCGATGGCCGCCTCGTGGGTGACCTGGGCTCGCGGATCGCTCACCCGCACGATAGGAATGGCGTTGGCCACGGCCCGGTCCCGCACGATCTCGACGCAGTCAATGTGCCCCCGGGCCTCGGGCGCGTTCCCCTCGGTGGTCCCGACGACCTCGCCCTGGGCATCACCGGAAAGGGCCAGGCGAGCCTTGGCGAGCCCCCGCGCAGCCGCGCCGTTCAGCCTGATTGTCTCCGCCACCTTGATCCGATCCCGGCCGGAGCCCAGAATCCTGCTGGTCAACTCCGCCACGCCGCCTTCGGCGACGTCCACGGCGTAATCCAGCGCCGCCTGCATCCGGTCCTCCCGGCGCTCTCGCATCCCGGCCGCCAGGTACTGCTCCACAGTCAGCCCCTCGATCCGAGCCGGCTCCTGCCACGCCAGGGTGAGACCCAGCCGGGCTCGCTCCGTGATCGTGAGCCCATTGAGATCACGTCCGTCGAACTGGATCGCCCCCGCCTCGGGGGCGTAGCCGGCGCAACCCATGAGGGCGTAGGCCAGGCTACTCTTGCCGGAGCCGTTCAGTCCGAGCAGGCCATGGATCTCACCCGGCCGGACCCTCAGCGTGACCCCGCGCAGGACGTCCTGTCCACCCCGCCGGAGCCGCAGGTCTTCCACGTTGAGAAGGACTTTCTCGATCATGGCACCCTCACACCCTCTGGGAAAGAGGAGGCCTGGGACTCATCCTGCCCGGGACCGATCCTCCGCCCCGCGGCCCCAACGTCTCCTTCCGTCCGAAGGCCCGCCGGTCGCCGCGTGAAATGGGTTGCATCGAAACTGTTCAGGCGCCGGATCCGGCCTGGGGCAGAATCGCTTTCAACTCGCCGACGGTGGGGACCCTGCCCGACATCACGATCTTTCCGTCCACGATCACGGCAGGAGTGGCCATGACCCCCAACTTCGCAATCTCCTTCACGTCATAGATGTGCGAGATGTCGGCAGCCAAGTCGAGTTGTGCGCATGCATTGATGACATTCTTCTCCGTCGTCTGACACCGCGGGCACCCCGGTCCGGCAATCTGGATTTTCATGATTTCTCCCTCCGGTCATGATGTTGGGTGTAGCGATGATGTTCCTCAAAGCTCTTGAGGCTGCTTACCTCGGCCGCGCTCGGAACTGGAACACGTGATCGTCGTCAGGAGTATGCCCTTGCAGAAGGGACAACTCATCAATGAGTCCAGATTGTCTGGGAAAGGAGTGTCCCGCCGCAACGATGTCGTGCAGCGGCAACAGATTAAACAGGTACCCGACGATCAGGATGCCGGCGGTGACCACCCCGATGAACACGGCGATCAGGCCGGGCTTGAGCACCTGCCGCAGGATGATTGGCTCCAGGGTAGCTAGGCGCGATCGGATGGAAGAGGCATCTCGATCTGATACGCGAGCCCAGGGCTCTCAGCCCACGCACGGCATGGCACAGGTGACCGAGAGGTAATCGCTCGCGCGCGTTTGTTTTCTGCTTGTCGTAGGTCAGCCACGTTTCTTTTCTGCCTTGACACGGCTAGTTAGCAACGAGTAGATTCCATCCGCGGTTCTCCGATCCGTCCCGTCCCGATGGGAGGCGGCGGACTCGACGGTTTCGGGAGTAATCCTGGAGCCTGCCCGATCCTCCGCGGCACGGCGGGGGTGAATTGGCAAAGGAGGCCTGTCCCTGATAAGGGGACCGGTCTCCTTTTTGTTTTTCGGAGCGCGCCGCCCGCGCGGCGGCAAACAGACCGATAGTCGCCTGGTTTGTCGGGCATTGAGATTCGGGAGGGAATCGCTGACCGAAAGGGGAACCGCGAATTGTGTTATCGTCGAGAGGGGGACAACATGAGACGATTCTTTCTGATCTCGCTTCTGTTTGTGTTTCCTGCCGCGGTTTATGCCGCAGGAACGAACCTGATTGAATTGCACAAGAGCTCGGCGAACCGCTCCAATAAGGAATGCCTCTCGTGTCACGGCGGCATCATAAAACAAACCACGCTGAATGTGAAGATCAAGACATTTCACAGGCTCCACCGGGAGTCAAAACGGGATACCCCGAAGAATTGCTCGGATTGCCATCAATCCGTCGATCTGCGGGACGGATCCGCAGCCGCATTGAGGAAACAGGTCGATCCGCTGCTCTGCGCCGGGTGCCATAGCGGCGGGCTGCCAGGCGCCAAGGTATTATTTGCGAAATGAATCGGGAGGGACACGATGACCAACGAACGACCGATTGCCAAACAAGAAGAGATGCTGTTCGAAAGAGCCACTGGGACGGCCTTCACCCGGAGGGAATTTCTCAAGTGGTCATCCGCGCTCGCAAGCACAGCCCTTGCGAGCGGGCTTCTCTGGGACGGCAGGCTCGGTCTCTTCCGCGAGGCCAGCGCCCAGGAGAAGATAGCTGGAAAGGGGAGGTGGATCTACACGACATGCCAGATGTGCGGCGGGACGACGGGCATCAAGGTCCACGTCCTGGATGGCAAGGTCGTCAAGATCGAGCCGAGCGAGTTCAACCCGATCGGCGTGGCCAATATTTCCACGGACTATGCCGCGAAGACGGCCCTTGGTGGACGGATGTGCCCGAAGGGGAATTCGGGGGTGAGAGCGCTGTACGATCCCGATCGTCTCAAGACGCCGATGAAGCGGATCGGCCCAAGGGATTCCGACCGCTGGCAGGCGATCCCCTGGGACGCGGCGCTGGACGAGGTGGCCAAGAAACTTCTGGAGATTCGGGAAAGATACGGTCCCGAGACGCTCTTCTGGTGCACGGAGGATTCGTCCTTCACGGACATGCAGTCGGACTTCAACCTGCTCTATGGCTCTCCGAACTTCTCGATGCATTCCAACACCTGCGACGTCGCCCGCAAAGCGTCGTTCAAGCTCGTGATGGGCGATGACCGGCCGCTGGCGGACTTCGCCAACACCAAGTACGCCTTGGTGTTCGGCTGGAACCTGCTTGCCGCGACGAAGTGGGCGCTCCTGCCCGGCATCTGGAACGAGGGGCGGGCCAAAGGGGCGAAGATGGTGTACGTGGATCCGTTCTACAACCAGACGGCCGCGAAGGCGGACGAGTGGATCCCCATCCGGCCGGGAACGGACGGCGCGTTTGCCCTGGCGCTGGGGCACGAGATCGTGAAGAACGGCTGGCAGGACGAGGAGTTCATCAAGAATTACACGCTGGGGTTCGATAAGTACGCGGAGCTGGTCAAGGACAAGACCCCGGAATGGGCCGAGCAGATCACCTCCGTCCCGGCGCCAACCATCCGGCGGATCGCGAACGAGCTGGCCACGACCAAGCCGGTCGTGGTGGATACCTGGAGCGGCCCCGGGCATCACACGAACGCAACGGACGGGGGCAGAGCGATCGCCATGCTGCCCGCCCTGCTGGGCCAGTACGACAAACCCGGGACGATGATCAGCCGCCAGGCCATGGGCGGGAAGCGCCGGGCCTTCAACGTGGACAAGCCCAAAGCCCCGCGCGTCGACGGTCTCGGGACGAAATACCCCTTCGCCCACGTCTCGGGAATCTACACGGAGATCAGGGACGCGATGATCTCCGGGCAACCCTATCAACTGCGGGCGGGCGTGTTCATGTTCCAGAACTTCGTCATGTCCGTCCCCAACACGATGAAAAACGTCGAGGCGCTCAAGAAGCTCGACTACATCGTCGTGTTCGATACGATGATGAGCGAGACGGCCCGCCTGGCGGACATCGTCATCCCGGGGAGCCATTACCTGGAGCGCTGGGAAGTGAACGTCAACTGGGTCACGTTCCCCGCCACGGCCGTCCGCCGGCCGGCCGTCACGTCCGTGATCAACGGCATGACCGAGCAGGAGTTCATCTTGGCCCTCGCCCAGAAGATGGGCCTAAAGGACAAAGACGGGAAGGCCCTGCCTGCCACCTATCCCGAGTACATCAGCGATCAGTTGAAGAACGGCCCCATCGGGAAGAGCCTGCACGAGATGCTGACGCTCCCCGGCGGCGTGTTCATCGGCGGGGAGACCCAATATGAAAAGTACAAGAAGAGCGGCTTTGGCACCCCGTCAAAGAAGGTCGAGTTCTACTCGGAGCAGATGCAGAAGAAGGGGCTCAACCCCCTGCCCGATTTCGTGGAACCGATCTACAAACCCACGACCGACTTCCCGCTTTACCTCGTGAACTACAAGCAGGCGGAGCATACGCACTCGCGGACGTTCAATAACGACTGGCTGATGGAGATGAAGGCCGACAACCCTCTCCTCATCAACGCGGCAACGGCGGCCGGCCTCGGGCTCAAGGATGGCGATCCCATCTGGCTGGAATCCCCGTATGGGAAGGCAAAGGCGACGATCCAGGCCACGGAGCGGATCCACCCGGAGGTCGTTGCACTCCAGCACGGCTATGGCCACTGGGGGTTCGGGAAGGTCGCCCGGGGAGCATTGAACAAGATCAATGCATGGTGCCCCGCCGGAACGACGGACGGCGTGTTCTTGGCCGGCGTCTCCGAGAAGGCGTCCGGGATGGCCGTGCATAAGGAAATCGGTGTCCGCATCCTCAAGGCATAGGGAGGGGCGTATCCATGGCGCAGAATCCGAATCAGATCGGGTGGTACTATAACGAGAACAACTGCATTGCCTGCCGGGCGTGCGAAGCGGGGTGCAAGCAAGAGTTCGATCTCCCGGTCGGCGTCCGGCGCCGGCGCGTCATCATCCAGGAGTCCGGAAAGTATCCGAACCCCAAGGCGCGATACATCTCGACGGCGTGTTACCATTGCGAGGAACCCGCCTGCATGAAGGCGTGCCCGGTCGGGGCGATTACGAAGGAACAGGAATTTGGGGTCGTCCTGATCAACCAGGAGAAGTGTATCGGCTGCAAGCGGTGCCGGGCCGCCTGCCCCTATGGCGCGCCCACGTTCGACGAAAAGATAAAGAAGATGGACAAGTGCACCCTGTGCATTCACCGGCTGAAAGCGGGCCTGCCGCCCGCCTGCGTCCGGACCTGCATGGGGTATGCGCTCTGGCACGGGAAGATGGCCGACATTGCGGCGCAGAGCGCCCCGGAGGCGATCTATCGGCGGCCGCTGGTCGCGGCATTGCCGGATTTTGCCGATCCGCAACTCACCAAGCCCTCCGCCCGCTTTTCCGAGAGCAAGTAACAGGGCGGAGCCTGGGGGTCAGAGGGCTCTCTGCGCGCCAATAACCATATGATGACAGCGCTCAAATCGTCTGAACTCTTCGGTCTGCTCGGCAGCATGTACCTGTGCAAGCCGACGCGAGAGGCTTTGGCGGGCTGGCGGGCAGTCTTGGCGAAAGGGGCGCCCGCGGTCCCCGAAGAACTGGAAGAAGCCCTGGAGCGGATCAACGTGGAGTCCCCACAAGAGCTGGAGGATCTCCTCTGGGACTACACCCGGCTGTTTCTCGGGCCGTACCGCCTCCCCTGTCCGCCCTGGGAATCGGTGTACGCGTCCCCCAAGAAGCTCCTGATGCAGGAGGCTTACGACACGGTCAAGGCGATGTACGCTCAGGCCGGTGTTGAGGTCGGGGATCCGAATGTCCTGGCCGACCACGTCGGGGCGGAGTTGAACTTCCAGGCGATTCTGCTGGAGCGGGCGGACCGCGCTGCGGCGGACGAACAGACGTACCGGCAGCGGGCCGAGCAGTTCCGTAACGAGCACCTGAGAAACTGGATCCCCCGGTTCACCGCAGATGTGGAGGACGCCGCGGACTCGGATCTGTACCGGGCGCTCGCACGTGCAACTCGGCACATTGTTCTGGATTTGGGGAAGGAGCATGACAGCGTGTCCCTCGCCCCGCCTGATGGGCCGGCCCCACTGGCATAACGCCCCACCCTATTCGCAACACCCCCCTGGATGGTCAGGATGTTGGAATGGGAGGCCACTCCCGTTGACACGCGGCAAGCCTTTAGATAGGCTCCCGCCTGCCATGGGTTCCGAGCGCACATCTCCCTCACCCACAACCTTCTCGATCGGAGCGCGTATGAGCCCCCAAGCCGATCTGCTTCCAGCTCAGCCGTCCAACGCCCGCACCCCGCGGCGCGTGCTCATTGTCGGCGGCGTGGCGGGGGGCGCCTCGTGCGCGGCGCGCCTCAGACGCCTGGACGAGGCCGTCGAGATAGTCATGTTCGAGCGCGGGCCCTACGTATCGTTCGCCAACTGCGGGCTGCCCTACTACGTCGGCAACGTCATCGCGGACGAACGCAGCTTGTTGGTGGCGTCCCCCGAACGGTTCCGCGCGCGCTTCAATGTCGAGGTGCAGACCGAGACGGAGGTCACGGGCATCGACCGCAGCGCCCGCACGCTCAGCGTGCGCGATGGACGCACCGGCGCCAGCCGCGCCGAGCGCTACGACGCACTGGTGCTGGCCCCGGGCGCGGCGCCGATCCGACCGCCGCTGCCCGGCGTGGATCTGCCCGGCGTCTTCGCGGTGCGCACCATCCCCGACTCTCGCCGCATCCGGGCCTGGATCGCCGAGCGCCAGGCCACAACCGCGGTTGTCGTCGGGGGCGGCTTCATCGGATTGGAGATGGTCGAGAACTTGGTCCATCGGAAGCTGGCCGTGACCGTGCTGGAGAAACTGCCGCAGCTCATGCCCCCGCTCGATCCGGAGATGGCCGCGCCTGTCATGGAGCACCTAGCGGCGCAGGGCGTGCAGCTCCGTCTGGGCGACGGGCTGGCGCGCATAGAGGGGCGCGAGGGCGGCAGTTTGGTCGTTATCGCGGAGAGCGGGACACACTTGCCCGCCGATCTCGTCATCCTGGCCATCGGCGTGCGGCCCGAGACCACGCTGGCCCAGACGGCCGGCCTTTCAATCGGTCCGCGCGGGGGCATCGTCGTGGATGCCCAGATGCGGACGTCCGATCTGCAGATCTGGGCCGTAGGCGACGCCGTCGAAGTGCGGGACGTCCTCACGGGGCAGGACACGGTGCTGCCGCTGGCGGGCCCGGCGAACCGCCAGGGCCGAGTGGCCGCCGAATCGATCGCCGGGCGGGCGACCCAGTTCCGGGGGGTGCAGGCCACCGCGGTGGTGGGCGTGTTGGGCCTGACCGTCGCCTCAACCGGCGCCAGCGAGAAAGGCCTGCGCCGGGCGGGCGTCACCAGCTTCGAGAAGGTGTACCTGCACCCGGGGCATCACGCCGGTTACTACCCCGGCGCTCACCGGATCCATCTCAAGCTCCTGTTCTCGGTGCCGGACGGCCGCATCCTCGGCGCGCAAGCGGTGGGGCGCGGGGGTGTGGAGAAGCGCATCGATGTCATCGCCACCGCGATTCAACTCGGCGGCACGGTGCACGATCTCGCCGAGGCCGAGCTGTGCTACGCGCCGCAGTATGGCGCCGCGAAAGATCCCGTCAACCTCGCCGGGATGCTCGCCGAGAATGTGCTGACCGGCGACATGCCCGTGGCCGACTGGCTGGAGCTCGACCGCACCGATGCGCTGGTGCTCGACGTGCGCGAAGCGGACGAGTTCGCCCGCTGGCACATGCCACACGCGACCAATCTGCCGCTCTCCCAACTGCGCGACAGGTACGTCGAGCTGCCCAAGGATCGCGACCTCTGGACCTGCTGCATCGTGGGACAGCGCGCGTACTACGCCACGCGCTTCCTGGCGCAGCACGGGTATCGGGCGCGGAACTTGTCGGGCGGCTACCTGACGTATAAGGCGCTCAAGGCGGCCGGCCTGGTGCCATGACCCATGGAGGAGTCAGCGCGACTGTGACGCCAGTGGCATCGCCAACCGGCACGGCCATTCGCAGCCACCAGGGCAGGAGTGGATACAGGATGCACCGCCAGTGCATGGCATCCAGGCGATCGCCGGCGGCCTGCCGGACCAGCGCGCCGAGCGACACGAGAGAGTGATCGCGTGCCCGGCCGAGCAGCCGCTGGCGGGATTGGGGGCCGATGCGGCGGGAGATCCCGCCCAGGCTCCAGCGATTGAGGACGAGCAGGATGAGTCCGCGCCTGGCCACGCGAACCGCCTCGGCGAGCGCTCTGGCCGGATCCTCCAGGAACTCCAGGGCAGTCACGAACACCACCGCGTCCACGGCCTGATCGCGAAGCGGGAGGCAATGCGCGTCACCCTGGACGCCGAGGATTCGCGGCTCGCCCCCGTGCAGCGCTGCCAGCATCCCAGGGGAGCGGTCCAGGCCCACGCGACGGAGCGAGCGTGGGTTGGGGCAGCCTGAACCAGTTCAAGGCGCGGAAGGCCTGCGATTTTGTCGCCGACTTCTCTGTGTATGTGGAGCGCGCCTGGCGCGGGAGGGGTGTGGGCAGCGCCCTCCTCCGCGCTCTGGTTGCCCGGGCGAAACAGCTCGGGTATCACAAGCTGGTCCTCGCCGCCTTTCCCTGGAACGCGGGAGGGATGGCCCTCTACCAGAAGTATGGCTTCCGTACGGTCGGGATCTATAGGGAGCAGGGCCTGCTGGACGGGAAGTGGGTGGACACCATCATCATGGAGAAGATGCTCTGACCCGGATTATTCTCGAATAATCCGGGTCAATGACCAATTACCAATGACCGATCAGGCACACGCCTTGTGGGATGCCCGATGACGGCGGGCGCCGTGCACCCTCTACCATTGGGAATTGGTCATTGGTCATTCGCGTCGGATTCATCGCGATCGCCATCATGAATGTCCCGGCCGAAGACGACGGAGACGGGTATGCGGGTCCTGGTGCAACGGGTTGCGCGCGCGGCGGTTCATATTGACGGGGAGACGGTGGCATGCATAGGGCCCGGCCTGTTGTTGTTCGTCGCCTTCAAGGCCGGGGACGATGACGCCGACCTGATATGGATGGCCGAGAAGGTCGCCTACCTTCGGATATTCGAGGACGACGCGGGAAAGATGAACCGCTCGCTGCTGGATGTCGGGGGGCAAGCTTTGGCCGTTTCCCAGTTCACCCTGTACGGCGATGCCCGCAAAGGCCGGCGGCCCAGCTTCGATGCGTCCGCACCTGCGAGTCAAGCCCGTCCGTTGTTCGAGAAATTCGTTGACATTCTCGCCTCCCATGGAATAATAACAGCCGTTGGCCGATTCCAAGCCGTCATGCGGGTGGAATTGGTCAACGATGGGCCGGTGACAATCATGCTTGATTCACCCGGGAGGGAAGCCCCCCGCGGATAGTGGAGTATGGCCATGGGTGCGACCATCGTCGAGGCCGAGGGGGCCTCGGACGCTTCCACCATGGCTCGCCCGACGCAGCCGGAGGAGAACGGGCGGGCCTTTTTTTGCGTCCGGCGCTGGTACCAGCGGTTCCAGAATGCAGTCCTCCAGCCGGGCATTGATCGTCTGCTGGAGGTCGCCCCATTCCTCACCACCCTCTTGCTCCTGTCGGTGTACCCTCTCCTCCGTTATCTCCTGCGGGATCCCTTCCCGGCCGAGGTGTTCCGCTTCGCCTTCATCTCGTTCTGGATCGGCTTCCTGATCGTGAACATGGTCCGGGCCCACAAGACCCGGCAGGCCATCCTCCAGAATCTCGACGTGGACTGGCTGGGCCGACTCCGTTCCCAGGGGGTCCCCCTCAGCCATTACGTCATTTTCATGCCCCTCAAGCACGAGAGCAACCGGCATGTCCTGTTCCAGTCATTCCTGTCGGTGGAACGGCTGAACTACCCGAAGTCCCTGGTGACGCTCGTCCCCATCGTGGAGGCGGAAGATCGCATCACGTTGGAAAAGCTGGACGACGTGGTCGCGATCTTCGAGCGCCGCATCCGCGTCGAGCCCTTCATCTACCCCACGGAAGGCCTGCCGGTGAAGTGCAAGGCGACGTCCGTAACCACGGCCGGGCGCCATCTGGCGGGACGCATCGCCGACGGGACATTCCCGGTGCCCACGGGCGGCGTCAAGATCCTCATCATCGACGCCGACACCATCCTGCACCCGCAGGACTTGCCCTTCCGTGAGTGGACGCATCGTGAGGAAGACGCCCAGGCGCCGGCGCGCGGCGTCCGGGGTGTGGTCCTGCAGTCCCTGACGACCTACACCGCGAATTACTGGAAGGTCCCCATGCTTCCCCGGTTGCACAACACCGGCTTCGTGCTCTACCAGATGGGGAAGATGCAGACCAAGGGCGACTATCTGGTCCTGGGTCCGGGGACCAGCATGGACTTCGAGGCGTTCCGGGCCGTGGATTATTTCGAGCCCAACCGCCACAACGAGGACATGCAGTTCCGGTACAAGGTCGTGATGGAGGGCTACCGTGTCGCGCCGATGAAGATGCCGACCTGGGGCCAGGCGCCGCTCACCACCCGGGAGTCCTGGGGTCAGATCGCCCGCTGGGCGCGCGGGGCCGTCGACTTCAAGTTCGTCGTCCGCTACCAGCGGAAATCCTGCGCGCCGGGCATGCCTCTCTTGAGAGCTAAGGCGTTCCAGGCGCTCCGAGCGCTTCTCGCCAATGCCATGCCGCCTCTCACGGTGCTCTTGCCGGCCCAGCTCATCCTGATCTCCTGGATCAGCCCGTGCGTGCGCGATCTTTGGCCGGTGCCGGTGTTCCTGTCGCCGGACGTCCTGGCCCTGAAGTTGGCTGGGAAGAGCCTGTGCGTGAGCCCCATGGCGGCCTTCAACCTCATTTTCCAGACCATTGTCCTCACCTCGTCCATGCTCCTCGGCATGGTGGTGGTTCCCCACACGCTGAAGCCGATCATCCATCAGCAGGCACCCCGGCGCTGGCGCCGAACGCGCACGTTCATGGAGTGGTTCCGCCTGGTTTTCACGCCCATCAACCTGCACAACTACTTCCTCATGGCCACGGCCCAGTTGTACACGCAGGGCAAGCTGGCCCTGGGTCTTCCCATCACACATACGCCGGTCACCAGGAAATGACCCGGCAAGCCTTCAGCCGTCAGCCGTCAGCCCTCAGCCGAAAGCTGAACGCTGACTGCTGACAGCTGACTGCTGGACGATGCGGATCGGGCTCTTCACGAATAACTACCGCCCGCTGGTCAACGGCTTGGCGACCTCGGTGGAGACGTTTGCCCTGGCGTTCCGGCGGGCGGGCCACGAGGTGACCGTGGTGGCGCCGCGATACCCCCGCGTCTCTGGCCGCGAGGAGGGCGTGCTCCGTGTGCCGGGGGTCCGTGCTCTGACCCACCACGCCTATGTCCTGCCCATGGCCTGGTGGCCGGGCGTGGCGAGCGCGGTGGCGGATCTCCAGTTGGATGTCTTTCACGCCCAGCACCCGCTGCTCCTCGGAGCGGCGGCGGCCCGGTGGGCCCGGCGGTCGAAGCGGCCGCTCGTCTTCACCTACCACACCCATTACGACCGTTACGCCCACTATGTCCCTGGCCCCACCCGCCTCGTGGCTCGACTGGCAATCCGGCAGGCCGCAGCCTTCGCCGATCGCGCCGACCTGGTGGTGGCACCCGGACCCGCCGTCGTTCGCGCCCTGCGCGCCCAGGGGGTGCAGACCCGGATCGCGATCGTCCCCACGGGCGTCCCCCTTCCCACGAGTTCTGCGGCCCCACGTCGGATGACCTGCCGCCAAGGCCTTGGCCTCGACGAGGGAAACCCACTCTGCCTCGCTGTCGGTCGTCTGGCGAAAGAGAAGAATCAAGGGTTCCTGCTCTCGGCATTCGCCCACATCCTCCCGAATCTCCCGAATGCCCGGCTGGTCCTGGTGGGCGAGGGCGATGACCGTCAGCGCCTCGAACGGCTGGCCCACTCCTTGGGCATCAGAGATCGCGTTCGGTTCGTGGGCGCTGTTCCTCACGAGGCGGTGGGCGATTACTACCAGGCGGCCGATCTGTTCTTGTTCCCCTCGACCTCCGAGACACAGGGGATTGTCGTGCTTGAGGCCCTGGCCGCCGGCCTGCCGGTGGTGGCGGTGACCTCCGACGCGGCCGCGGATTTGCTCAGCGATGGCCAGGGCGGCGTCCTTACGCCCGAGGACCCGGTGGCGTTTGCAGAAAGCGCTCTGGTCCTTTGGGAACAGCCGGAGCGAAGGCAGGGCATGGCTGAGGCGGGAAGGCGGATTGCGGCGCGGTACGCCCCGGATGCCTGCGCCGCCACGATGCTTGACCTGTATGAGGAGCTGGTCCGATCTTGGCAGGCCGCTCGGGTCGGCGCCCGCGCCGCCAGCCCTACGGAAGCCCGGACGTGATGGAAGCTCACATTGACCGCTTCCTCGAACACCTGGTGGTGGAACGCGGCCTGGCTCAGAACAGTCTGGAGGCCTACCGCCGCGACCTCGCGCGCTACGCGAGCTATCTGAAAGGCCGGCGGAAGAGCGTCACCGCCTTGGATCGGACCGAGGTGCCGCGATATCTTCTGGCCCTCCGCGAATCGGGGCTGAGCCCCCGCTCCGTGGCGCGCCACCTGTCGGCCATCCGCCAGTTCCACCGCTTTCTGGTCCGCGAGGGCCACGCGACCGAGGACCCGACGGCCCACCTGGAATCCCCCCACCCCTGGCGGCGGCTCCCCACGGTTCTGAGCAGCGAGGAGGTGGAGCGGCTCCTGGCCCCTCGCGAGCTGAAGACCCCGCGGGAGCTTCGCGACCGGGCCATGTTGGAAGTGTTGTATGCGTCCGGGTTGCGCGTGTCGGAACTGGTGGGCCTGCGACTGGCCGACCTCGATTTCGCCGTCGGGATCGTCCGCGTCCTAGGCAAGGGGGACAAGGAACGGCTGGTGCCGCTGGGGGACGCCGCGCTGGCGAGCCTGCGCGCCTATCTCACCCACGGGCGACCGCGCCTAGAGAAGCGCCGCGCGAGCCCCCACCTGTTCCTCGGACGGCACGGCCACGGGCTGACGCGCCAGATGTTCTGGCAGCTCCTGAAGCGGTACGTCCGCGCCGCCGGGATCACGAAGCGGGTGACGCCCCACACGCTGCGGCACTCCTTCGCCACCCACCTACTGGAGCGAGGGGCGGATCT
>Ga0315282_10004382_pt1 | contig 24602 bp, 31 predicted proteins | sample YL17G07_20_MG_FD_203693 | JGI IMG/M metagenome (GOLD analysis project Ga0315282, IMG submission 203693) | Sediment microbial communities from Yellowstone Lake, YNP, Wyoming, USA - YL17G07_20 | ecosystem: Environmental > Aquatic > Freshwater > Lake > Sediment | place: USA: Wyoming | collected... | reverse complement strand
CACACATATAAACTTTCCCAGCGCATCACCCCATCACCATGAACAAAAGAAGGTTGCATAAGAACAACTCAACCCAAAGATAGCAAAACTTTCACTAATAAATTGCACACACCACCCCAACGGCACAAGAACCGAAAACGGCAGAAACCAATGTTGACCAGCAACTTCACTCCAAGGAAAAAGTTGAAAAAATATCCGAAGCCTAACATATGTCTTCACAGCCACAACAACAATCTTCATAATAGCTGCAGCCTACCTATCAACACACGCACACAGAAAAGGTTCTAGAAGCTAAGAAATTTTAGGGCGCGTGTATTTTCATCACCTCTCCCTATTCTCTACATGTTCCTTCATTACAGCCTCCCTATAACTATCCCAAACATTTTCAATATCCTTTCAGCCAACACCAAATAGGGTCCCAAACATAATCAGCTGCTTGTTCAAAAATTTGTTTTTATTAACTTATTTGGCTTGACTGATCGCTGTTAAATGCCAAGTCTTTTCATCCGCCTTTTCTTCCGCACTTAAGAAAGGGCACGTTCTTAAAAATGTGAATCCATTTTCAGCAAGATAGTTCTGAATTTCTCTAGGGAAGAAGAACCTAACAACATAGGTTTCTTCAAACTCGTCCACCATTACATTTTTCTCGATCACTATATAAAAATGATACGTAATAAAGCAAATGTAATATTATGAATTTGCATAGTGTACCAATAAAGCCCTTCAACATCAATGCCAGTAACGCTTGGAGAGATAGTAAACAGGTGAACGGAAACTTTTTGAACCCTGTATTCTAAAATATCCTTTAATTCCGTTCTGCAAACTTCTGCGGGTTCGAGAAGGCTGGTTGCCGCAAGGAATTCATGAACAAATGCGAAGTCCAAAACTGTCTCCAAATCATAAAAGGCGAATAAAAACCATTTTAGACCAATTTAGGAACAAGCATGCGCGTTAAAACCCCCAAGTTGGGCTACCTAGGATTGTGGAGGGAAGTTCTTCAGCCTGACCATGGCGGGTTGTAGAAAGTTTTTTATTCCATCAAGGTCCCAAATACTGACTATAGCGTATTGATTCCGAAGCGAATGGTGATGGAGGAACTAATGGTAAAAACGAAGGGAAAAGGCAGTATGAAAGACGTTTCTTGCGTCATGTTTGAAAAAAAGGATTTGGTCCAGTTAAAGCTGAGAGCCATGAGGCGTGGGGTCTGGTTTAGAGCATTAAGCAGAATCGACCGTGTATTACTTGAGTTAACAGTACGTGTTGTTCCCAGAGTGCGTAGTTTCAAATTGGCTAAGATGCTCTCCACGATAGTTGAGAGGTTGGAGGATGCTCTTGAAGGCAGAGTTCTCCACGTCTTCAGAAGGTTTGGTTTTCAGCTTGCCCACAGAATCAGTTCGTTAGCCCAGAAGTGGGGGAACAGGTCTGCTCAGGTTTGGGCGTACGACATGTCCTTTGCAAGGTTCTTGGCGATGATGCGTCTCAACAATGCTGCGGTCTGCAGCTTGTAGAAGTGGAAGGGTGTTGTTACAATGCTAGATTTGGCCTACGTTGGGTTGATTTGTATCTTCTTCTCTGTTTATGTTTGGTCTCTGTACAATCTGCCCATCTTGGCTGCTGGTGTTAGGCATCTGCGCAGGAGTAAAAGAGGATCTGCGGACAGGGCTTCTGAAGAGAAGACGTTGCCTGTTGTGTCGATTGTTGTGCCGGTGAAGAATGAGGAGAGGGTTATTGGCAGGTTGTTGGATGCTTTGGTGAGGTTGAGTTATCCGGCGGATAAGAAGGAAATTATCATTGTTGAGGACGGGTCGACTGATGGGACTCTTGATGTCTGTATGAAGTTTGCTCGGGAGCGGTGTGTGGACTTGAAGATTTTGCACAGGTCCTTTTCTGATGGTAAGCCTTCGGCTTTGAATTATGGAGTTATGCATGCGAGAGGTGAGATTGTTGGGATTTTTGATGCGGATAATGTTCCTGCTGGTGATGTTTTGCTTAATGTTTGCAGGTATTTTGAGGATCCGAAGGTTGCGGCTGTTCAGGGTCGAACGTTGTCGATTAATTCTGAAGAAAGCATGTTGACCAAGTTCATTTCATACGAAGAAACGGTTTGGTGTGAAGCTTACCTGCGAGGCAAGGACGTTTTGAACCTGTTCGTCCATTTGAAAGGCAGCTGCCAGTTCATCAGGCGTGACGTTTTGCAGAGGCTGGAGGGTTTTGATGGGCGGGCGTTGAGCGAGGACATGGAGATGTCTGCTCGGCTTACTGAGCGGGGTTACAAGATCAGGTATGCTTCTGATGTGCGGTCTTGGCAGGAGAGCCCTGCGGGTTGGAGGCAGCTGTTCAGGCAGCGGACGCGGTGGTTTAGGGGGACGATGGAGGTTGCTTTCAAATATGGGCGTTTGATGGCTAGGCCGAATAGGATAAGTATTGATGCTGAGGCGACGTTGTTTGGGCCGTTTATTTTGATTGCTTCGCTGCTTACGTATTTTGCGGCGTTTTGGACGGTTTTGGCTCCGTTTCCTCTTAGTTTAGTGCTGCAGTTTGTGGCGCAGTTTACGGCGTTGATTACGACTTTGACGTTGTTTGTGTGCGGTTTGGCTTTGATTTATTCTTCTAAGCCGAGGAAGGCGGTTGATGTTTTGTGGTTGCCGTTTATCTATGTTTACTGGAGTTTGCAGTCGTTCATTGCCTTGTATGCGATGATGCTCATTGTGTTGCGGAGACCGAAGCGGTGGATTAAGACTGAGAAGAAAGGCGTGGTTGCGAATTCTGGTTTGGCTTTAGGTTCGTAGCGTAGCTATGAGAGAGCTTACTAGGATCTTGGTGACTGGCGGGGCGGGTTTCATCGGAAGCCATGTCATGAACAGGTTGGTGGGTTCTGGTTGCGAGGTCATAGTTGTTGATAACTTGCCCCTGACAAAGCAAACCCTACCTTCTCTGACATGCTCCTCAATGTTCGCCAACACGCCAGCAGACCTGAGTAGCTAGAGCGGAGTTGTGACTCAGTTCATCAACCGCGCAAGACAAGGGTCGGCTTTGGTTATTTTTGGAGGCGGTCGCCAGACGAGGGATTTTGTACATGCCTATGATGTTGCAGATGCAGTTTTGAGATCGTTGAAGGGTGAGAGCGATGGCGAAATCTTTAACATTGGCTCTGGCAGGCCAACCTCGCTGAACAGTCTGGCCAAGGCTGTTCTTAATTTGGCTGGTGCAAATCTGGATATAGTTTATGAGAAGCCTAGAGTTGGAGATGTGAAGGCGAGTTTTGCAGACATTTCAAAGGCCGAGAAGCAACTGAACCATAAGCCGATTGTGCCCTTGGAGAAGGGGCTCCGGAGCATGGTTGAAGAGGCTTGCTGAAATCTAGAGCTACAAGTCTTTTTTCCAGCTTGAACGTGTCTGGCTGGAAAGCGCTTGGTCTTGCCTTCTTTGCTGGGTTTGTGATCAGGCTTGTTCCTGAAGTCCTGTCTTATCCTCATCCGATTGGTTTTGACACGGTATATTATGCTTGGAGGATCAGGAGCGGGGTTGTTTGGTACAATTGGTCAGAATTTTTCTCTTCGTGGTTGCTTTATGGGATTTTGGTCCCGGTTTACAGTTTTGTTCGGGGAGACCCATTCGTGGTGTTGAAGGCAGCGGCGCCTTTGCTTTTCGGACTTAACGCGTGCGGTGTCTACTATTTTGCCAAGAGAGCTTTGAACTGGACGAGCAGGAAAGCTCTGCTTTGCTCTTTGGTTTTCTCTTTCCAAGTAGCGGCTTTGGCGATCTCGTGGGAGTTTTACAGAAATCTGCTCGGTTTGGGTGTTCTGCTTTTTGCGTTGCCTTTATTGAAGGATGTTGGCAAGAGTGTAAGGGCGTTTTTGTTTTTTGTCTTGCTCTCGGTTCTTGTGGTTTTCAGTCATGAGTTGGTGGCGGTCATTTTGTTTGCTGCAGCTTTTGTAGTGGCATCGAGCAGTTTTCTTAAGAGAGCCAAGACGGTCGCCTTGAAGGTCATAGGTGCAGTAACTCCGGCATTAGGCTTGTTTCTCGGTAGAATCTTCCTGGTTATGTTTCCTGTTTCTTATTCCGTTCCGGGCCCAAACGTCATTTGGGCTTATCAAACAGTGGGGCATTACACTGGAGCCTTGTTTTTTTTCACGAATTATTTGGGAGTTTCTGATACTGTTCAGTCTTATTCTTCGTACTCGACTCTCTTTTCGAATGTTGCTTCCTTGTTTGTCTTGTTGTTTCTTGTTGTTTCACCGCTGGTATTAATTGGGTTCTTTAGGGATGGAATCTTAGACGGTTGGGTTGGCTTGTTGCTTGTTGGTGGTTTTGGAGCGTTGGTTGTGCCTTGGTTTGCACTGGACCTGTGGAGCAGGTGGATGTTGATGCTTGTTTATCCCTTCACTTTCTACGCGGTCAATGGAATTGGGAGAGTTGTGCATGCGGGTGGTTTGAGTGTTAGTCCACGTTGGAGAAGGCTGAATTGGCTGAAGGTTTCTAAGCGTGCGGTTAAGGGTCTTCTTGTTGTCTCCTTCTGTTTGGGTTTGGTGTTTATGGCGTGTCCCTTGTTGTTTGGACGTTTTGGGTTGGTCGGTCTGCCGACTACTGTTAACTATGTGCCTTCTACGATGCAAAGCAACAGCTTGCCACTCGTTGATGTTGATTCCGCAGTTAACGCGTTGAAGTGGGTTAACGCACGAATGGATAGTAGTTCGGCTTTTCTCGCCCAAGATGCCTTTTACTGGTGGAGTCAACTATGTTTGAATAATACGCACACGATTGTTTACTTTAAGAATGATTTTGGCGGCGCGATTAGAGCTGCTCATGAGCATGGATTTAGCACGGTGTACTTTGTTTGGTGGAATATTAATATCGGTTGGTATGGAATTACTGTTCCGAGTTATTTCGTTCAGTTGACGAGCTTTGATCGGATTTCAGTTTATAGCTGTCTGAGTTGAGAATTTGGTAGAAGTTGAGAAGAACCGGAGTATCGAAATTGAGGTTGAAGCCGTGAAGGTGAAACCCTTCGTCGTTGTTGGCATACCAGCATTCAATGAAGAGCGAACTATTGCGAAGGTTGTTCTGGAATCGCAGAGGTTCGCCGACAAAGTTGTTGTCTGTGATGATGGCTCGAGTGATATGACCGCAGAGATTGCGGAGCGATTAGGTGCAGATGTTGCTAGGCATGAGCGGAATTTGGGCTATGGGGCAGCTATTCAGTCTTTGTTTAGGCGTGCTAGGGAGTTGGATGCGGATGGACAGCATGATCCGAGGGAAGTTCCTAACGTTGTGAAGCCTGTCTTGGAGGGTAATGGGGTCATTGGCAGCAGATTTGTTGATGAACGGTCAACTTACACTATGCCTTGGTATAGGAGGGCTGGTGTAAAGTTTATCACAAGGCTTGCAAGGAAGACAAATACCAGATAATTGGACAGTGGTAGCTGCAGCTTGGGGAAGCGATCTGAATAGAGATTTTAACGGGTGTGTAGCAGAAGGTTGAAGATAGTATGGCATCCTATGCCCGGTGTGATTGCAGTGGTGACATCAACAAATAGTGTGCCCGTAAGGTTGACTGAAGAGCGTTGGTTTCATATAATGGAGTATCATAGGGAACTTGCGCTTTTTCAACCCGAAGTTCTCTTGGCAATAGCTAACCCTGACAAACTTTATTTTTCGCCACCGAGTCTAGAACCGAATTTTGCTGCTGTGAAAGTTTTTGCTCGAGTTGTTGAATTCGGCTTAGCGAGAAATATTGTCGTTCACTATAAGGAGGTTTCGCCGCCCAATGGATTTATATTAACGGCTCTCGTAATGTCTGATAAGAGACTTAGTAGGAGATTTAGGTTATGGCGGAGATTAAAGTAAGAATGGCCATAGATCCGTTCAGAGTTTTGGGGAAGGCTTTGGCTGGTGCTAGGAAACCAATAATTTCTGGAAGGGTAGTGTCTATAGATTATGATGAAGTGGCTGACATACTCTATGTCAAGTTTAAACACGTGAGAATAGTAGACAATGAGTCGTTGGATAATGAAGGACTTATAGTTGCTTCTTTAGATGAGCAGGGAGAGGTCGCAGGGTTAATGATTATGGAAGCATCAAGGTTTGCTGGTGCATCTTAATAAGACTGCGCAAAAATAGCACCATAAAATTTTCCGCCTATCATGACGAGGCAAGTTTTGTTTGCTTATTGGAGTGTTTTTTGGGGTTTGGATGCTGCAGATTTATGCTACTGAGCGGCAAATAACAACTAACATCGCATTGGCTTCGATTGCTTTTATACTCATTGGTTTATTCGCCGTCTTCACAGCCATAACCCTCTACGCAATAACGAGACTGATGCAGAAAACAAATAAAAAATAAGCGAGGTTCAGGGAGAGCATGCTGGAGATTAAGGTTTGCGACATAAAGGGAAAATGTCCCGTTCATAAAGTAGGAGACAAAATAGTAGTTGATGGTCCGAGGATAGTTTTAGAGGAAACAGATGCGGTTTGCGTTCATGCTCTTTCATCCCTATTGCATTATGTTATTGCGTTAGATGAGGGGGTTGACCCGAAGAAGCTGGGGTTATCAAAAGAAAGGGAGAATGCATATATTCAGTGCGTTGATCCTGGGGAACCCTATACAAGTGGTGGAACCGTCATTTTCAGATGTCGTAGAATTAAGAAACTATGATGTGTTGAAGGTGAGTTTGTGAAGATTTTGGTGACGGGCGGGCTGGGGTTTATTGGGTCAAATCTTGTGACTGAGCTGAGAACGCGTGGGCATGAAGTTTGGGTCTGCGATCTTATGCATTGTGGGATGGCGCGCGCTGGGTGAAGCCGTTAATTTGGCGTCTGAAACTGAGACGAGGGTGATTGATTTGGCTAATTGGATTAACGAGCTTGCTGGAAACGAGGCTGGAATAGTTTTTAGGTCGAGAAGGGATTGGGACAAGGTAGTGAAGAGAAGAGCGTCTGTAGAGAAGGCTGGTAAAATTTTGGGTTACGAACCTGGAACTGACATAAAAATTGGTCTGAGAAAGACTTTTGAATGGTTCAAGGAGAACTGGGGAGCACATCAGAATGTGTGAGAGTAGTTTTACATAACGCTGGTTTTGTCTTGGTGGTTAGAAACTTGCCTAAACTGTACATTGAAACTTCCGTGATTAATGGTCCGTTATCAAAAGACTCGAGGATAACTCTTATTTCATCCGTTTTCTGGGATAGGGTTAAGGCTGGAGAGTTGGAGGCTCACATCTCTTCTTATGTTCTTTTCGAGTTGGGAAAGACGCGTGATGGAGCTAAACGTAATAGACTTTTAGATATTGCGTCGATTTGTATTTTGGACTCACCTAGTGGGATGGAGGTTGAGAAGTTGGCAGACGAGTATGTGAGAAGAGAAATGATTCCGAGGCAGTATGTTTTTGACGCTTATCACATCGCATCTGCATCTTTAGGTGGATTTGAAGCTTTGGTTACGTGGAATTTTGAACACATACTTAGAGAAAAGACGGAGCGGTTGTTGGAAACGATTAATAGGGAGAAAAACATTCGTATTCCTTGGTTGAGAAGCCCCGAGGTGTACGTTTGGTAACTGAGACTAAGTTGAAGAGGTTGAGAATCGACGTAGTTAACGAGTTGCATGAGATTAGAAGAAAGTACGCTGGGGCTTCTTCGGAGGAAATAGAGCAAGTGGCTGCCGAAGTTCTTGAAGAAATTAGAAAAAGAGAGAAGTAACTTAGCTTACTGGAAACGAGGCTGGAATATTTTTTAGAGTCGCGGGGTTGCATTGACGAAAGCGTATGCGATTTTCTCTGGCGAATTGGATCAATGAGCTTGACTAGAGAAAGTAAGAAAGTTTTGGTGGCTGGCGGCGCTTTTCCTGTAGGCAGTCGTTTGTTGACACGTTTGAGGGGCAGTGTGCAGCGAAATTTGGTGCGGCTAATTATGAAGTGTTCTAAATATAACATAAAGTTTTTTAGGTGCGCACCTGAACATATGGGTCTATTGGGTCTAAACGATTATGTCTGAAACTGTATTGCAAGATAGCGCTTCCAGCCTCCTTAATAGAACACAGTTGATAAAGCTGAGATTGAAGGCCATGCGCGCTGGCGTGTGGTTCAGAGCCTTGCCGAGGATAGATAGAGTGCTTGTTGATTTAACGATAAAGGTTACAAGCAACGTGCGCAGCGTCACTTTAGCTAAAAGCATTCTTGCCGTCATAAGGAAACTGGAAGGTCTTCTAGAAAGCAGGCTCTTGCGGGCGTTGAGAGAGGTGGGTCTCCAGCTCGCCCAAAAGCTCAGCTTGGTAGCTCAGAAATGGAGTAACTCTTCTGCTAAAAGTTGGGCATCGGATTCGTCTTTTGTGCGATTCTTGGCTGTAATGCACATAAATGAGCCTGGAACATCTAAACGGTAATCCACTGTTATGCGTTAGTGAGCGAGCGATGGTTGAAGACGGAGAAGAAGGGCGTGTTGCAAATTCCACGCTGTTTTCGGAAAAGGGACGAGTTAATGCGTGACGGTGTGAAGGTTTTGGTGACCGGCGGAGGCGGGTTCATAGGAAGTCATGTTGCCCGCTACCTCTATTCTCAAGGAGATTTCGTTAGAATAGTTGACAGTAAATTTGATGACTATATCAAAGAGAGATATTACAGTGAAAGGCTTCAGCTGGATTTGAGGGTTTGGGAAAATTGTCTTGCTGCAACAAAAGGCGTGGATAAGGTCTATAATTTCGCTGCTAACATGGGAGGCATAGGGTTCATCACATCGGTGGGCGCCGAAGTGATGCACGACAATGTGTTGATAAGCACTTACATGCTTGAGGCTTCGAGGCAGAATAAGGTGAAAAGGTTTTTGTTTAGTTCATCTGCCTGCGTTTACCCGACTTATCGGCAAAGAAACACGAATGTGAAGGGTTTAAAGGAAGAAGATGCCTATCCGGCTGATCCGGATAATTTCTATGGTTGGGAAAAGCTGTACACGGAGAAGATGTGTGAGGCTTATCAAAGAGACCATGGAATGGACATTAGGATTCTGAGGTATCATAATATTTACGGGCCTGAGGGCACGTATAAAGGCGGCAGAGAGAAGTCTCCCGCGGCGTTGTGTAGGAAAGTGGCTGAGGCAAATAATCCTGGAACTATTACTATCTGGGGCGACGGAAAGCAGACGAGGTCTTACTGCTACATTGATGATTGCGTTAGAGGGACGGTTATGCTTATGGAGTCAGATTATGATAAGCCTTTGAATATTGGTTCGGAGAGGCTTGTGACGATTGACGAGTTGGCTGACATCATCATAAAGATTTCTGGAAAGAAAATAACTAAGCAATATGACCTTTCGGCACCTCAAGGCGTTCGTGGTAGAAACGCAGATATAACCTTAGCTAGACGAGTCTTGGGTTGGGAGCCGAAAGTAAGCCTTGAGGAAGGGTTGGCTAGAACCTATAAGTGGATTGAGGAGCAATGTGCTAAGGATAGATTAGCGGCGGCTGAAGAGCGAATCGAAACTGATGTTGTTATGCGGAAATAATTATGCGTAATCGTTTGAATGTTTTGGTTCTTGTGCAGTATTTTCCGCCTGATATGGGTGGGGGTAGTACTAGGGCTTCTAATGTGGTTAAGGGTTTGCTTAGTAAAGGTTGTGAGGTGAAGGTTGTTGCTGCTTTTCCGCATTATCCTCATGGGAATGTTCCAGCGAAATATAGGGGTAAACCTATAGTTTCTGAAATGTTTAATGGTGCAAGGGTTTTGCGTGTTTGGATTCCTTCTTTACCGCATAGCAGTGTTGTTAATAGGGTTGTTTTGCATTTGTGTTTTGTTTTTTCTTCTTTGTTTGCTTTGCCTTTTGTTGGCGGGGTGGATGTTGTTTGGGTTTTGGATGCTGCAGATCTACTCTGTGGAACATCGCATAATAACGAATATGGCATTAGCTTCGATAGCGGTCATATTATTTGGATTTTTTGCTTTGTCAACGGCTATAACATTATATGTAATTTCGAGGCTAGCAAAAAGAACAAATAGTAAAGATAAAGGAGAATGATAATTGTTGTTTTTTACATGTGTGAAAGATGTCAAGTTAGAGCGCACTTAAAACATCTGATAAGTAGAGATAAGTGTTGAGCCTTGATGGGCAACGGTGATAGAGTTCTCGTAACTGGTGGCGCAGGTTTTATTGGGAGTCATTTAGTAGATGCTCTGATGGATAGAGGCTGTGAGGTTGTGGTTTTTGACAATTTGAGTAGTGGAAGCTTGGATAATGTTGCGAAATGGCTCAATAATTGTAATTTCAAGTTTGTTAGGGGCGATTTAGTTAATATCAGTGATGTTAGGGAGGCTTTAGGTGATTGCAAAGTTGTCTTTCATTTTGCTGCTAATCCTGAGGTTAGAGTTAGCTCCGTTTATCCAGAGTTTCATTTCACGCAGAATGTTCTAGCCACATATAATTTGCTGGAGGCTTTAAGAAGAAGCGAAGATGTCGAGGTTTTGATTTTCACTTCCACATCAACTGTTTATGGTGAGGCTGAGACTCCTACGGCGGAGGATTATCCTTTGCTTAAGCCCATTTCGGTCTACGGCGCTTCTAAGCTGGCATGCGAAGGTTTCATTTGTGCCTATGCTAAGAGTTATGGATTTAAAGCTATAGTATATCGTTTAGCCAATATCGTTGGATCTAGAAGTAGACACGGGGTAATAGTTGATTTTGTTAGGAAGCTGAGGGCAAACCCTCACGAGCTTGAAATTCTGGGAGATGGGACTCAGAAGAAGTCATATCTTCACGTAGAAGACTGTGTTGATGCTATACTTTTGGGTTTGAGTAAGATTGATGGAAGCTTTGAAGTATTTAATGTTGGATCAGAAGATCAAGTTGACGTTTTAACGATAGCCAAGATTGTTGCCGAAGAGATGGGATTAGATGGGATTAGATTTATGATTACTGGTGGGGTTGATGGAGGAAGAGGATGGGTTGGCGATGTCAAGAACATGCTTTTAGATATTTGTAAGCTGAAGCGTCTTGGATGGAAACCAAAGCGTCATAGCGCTGACTCGGTTAGGCTGACTGTAAGAGAACTTCTTAGCCATATATGTTGATAGCAAATGGAAGCTAATCAGTGGACGCGGAATGGTTTTAAGTGAAAATTTCCGGGTAAACAGGTTCTAGTGTGGATCTATGAGTTCGAAGATATGTATCGTTATTGCGTCCATAAATGAGCTCTGGAATATGAGCGATATTAGTGATGAAATTTCTAATCAAGATGCCAAAATTATAGTTGTTGATGAAGGTGTTGAATCGATTAGAAGTAGAAACAAAGATTTACTGAAAAATCTCAATGTGGAATTTTACGGTCCAAAGGAAAGGTTAGAATGGTTTATGGAGAGGTTTAATGAAGCGGCTGATAGTTACGCGTCGGTGATTCCTGAACGATGTCATGCTGAAACTAGTTTTGGCTTCCTTGTGGCTTGGGAGGAGAAGATCCCTACTGTTATTGAGATCGACGATGATGTTAAGTTTCTAGGGGGTCAATTATTGATTGAACATCATTTAGATAATCTTAATAACTATAACGGGGTTAGCGTGTATTCAGACAGCAAGTGGTTTAATACTCTTGAAAACATCAAGCTTAACGATGATACAATTTTTCCAAGGGGTCATCCTTACGATTTAGCCGCTAGAGCTCAAAAATATTTCTGGGTAAATGAATCTTCTAACTGTGTTTTAAATATGGGTCTATGGAGTGGTTACCCTGATCTTGATGCTTTAACCATTCTTTATAATGGTGGTTTAAACGGGCGTTGTGACATTTTATCCAAAGGCATTGTAAAAGAGAAGATAATTGTTGGAAAAGGAATGTATTTTGCCATCTGTAGTATGAACACCTCTTTTCATAGGAAAATAATTCCGGCTTTCTACCAGCTCTACATGAAGTACCTAGGCATAGATCGTTTTGACGACATATGGTCCGGGATTTTCTTAAAGAAGATCGCAGACCATTTAGGGGATAAAGTATGCTTAGGTAAACCTTTGGTTTACCATGATAAGAGATCTAGGAACACGTTCGAGGATCTCAAAAGCGAGCTTGAAGGAATGGCTATTAATGAAGTGTTGTGGAAGGTAGTAGATGGAGTTGAACTTTATGGAAAGGACTACAGTGAATGCTACTTAGAAATTGCTAACGGAATTGAAAGTAACCTCGATAAGTTTAATGAGAAACTGCACAGGGATTTTATGAAGTTACAAATTGAAAAGATGAGGTTATGGCTAAGCACATTGGAAAGAATCGGCAGCTAGCAGTGACATGCGCTTGAATGACTACGTAACAGTTAGTGTATTTGTGTTTATATGAGCATAATACTTTACACACCGACTTACTATGAGTCACCAGGGACTCAGGCTAGAGTTGATCTTGTACGGAAGAGCTTAGAAATAGCTGGATATAAGACAGTACTGATTAGCAGTCACGAATCTCAATTGCAGAGAATCTATCATGCTTTTGGGGAGAGTCTTCTTACACTAGAAACTGTATGGAAGGTTATGGGCGAGTTGACATCTAGGCTTATCTGTAAACAAAAACCCAAAACTACTATTCTATTTCTGGATGTTAGTGCTTCGGTAGTACCTTATCTAAAAAAGCGTGGCATAAAGACTATTCTATCTATAGAGGATTTAACGCCGGAGTATAAGAAGTACTCTTTGAAGGCTTCCGAAAAGTTTTATCAAATACTTGTAAGGTATGCTGACCAGGCAGACTCGGTAATATCTTCAGGTTACACTTTGTCGAAACGACTGGAACATATAGGATTAAAGACGATTCCCGTGCCGGTGGGTCTAGAACCCCATGTGTCGATTGAGGAGGCCTTAGTTAGACCAAATCCACCAATCATTTTGCATGCTGGGCAATTGAACATGCAAAGACAGATGGAGGTAATACTTGATTTAGCTGATAGATATAAATTGATGGTTCATGATTTCGGCATTTTGGCTGATAAGTTAAGTCATCCCAACATAGAGAAATATAGAGAGCCAACGCCAGAGAAGGCCACACTACGTGGGAAGCGCGCCCACATGGGATTGATCGTTGAGTACAAGAAGACGTATTCGTTAAATAGGCTTTACTTTCATTCATCTCTGCTACAGCCTATGGTAACAGAAGGACAAGGACCGTGGTTCGAAGAAGCCAGTCTCTTGGGAATCAATCTTTATCCACTGAATGCCGTGGAAAAAATAGCTAAAAATTATGATAGACTTGTAAAAGAATGTGTTGAAGTTCAGAAAAGACTTGCAATCCCACGTATACACAAACCGTTATTGCGTCTCCTACAATGATGGAGTACGTGCGCTAGTATGAAAGCTCCTAAAATGGCGCTGAAAATTTATTGGTCTATCTTATGAAAATTTGTACAATAGGCTTATATTTTCCACCTGATATGGGGGGCGGAAGCCTTCTGCTGTGGAATACTTCCACAAGTCTGAATAAGCTAGGGCATGGAGTTAAGGTTGTTACAGCTGTTCCTCATTATCCTGATGGGAAAATATCCAAAAAATATATGGGAAAGTTCTTTGTTAAGGAGAACGTCAACGGTCTTGAAGTTTTTAGAGTTTGGGTTCCACCATTGCGCTCTTATGGTTTTGTTAATAGACTTGCTATTTATATTTCATTTACAATAAGTTATTTTTTGACATTTTTCTTTGTAGGAGATGTTGACGCGATATATGATCTTGGACTTTATCCCGAATTTCCACTTTTCTCTTTTCCAGCGTTTGTTCATAGTCGTCTTAGAAGAGTACCTTGGATATTTTCTTCGGCGGATTTGTGGCCTGACGCAGTTATCGACTTGGGTTTTGTCCGTTCCAAATTCTTCGCAAAGGTATTAGATTTTTTGGCTAGGTTGGTGGACAGACTTGCCGATGGCATTACAACAATTAATGATACTATCAAAATGGGCATTTTGCGTCGTGGCGTCCCTGAGAACAAGGTTCACGTGGTGGACATAAGTGTTGACACCGAGTTCTTTAGACCATTAAATGAAAGCGAATTATCTGTTCCAACCGAGGGATTCAAGGATAAGTTTGTAGTGGAGTATTCTGGAATTTTTGGCCCTGCCTACGACTTTGACGTGGTTCTGAAAGCGGCAAAAATGGTCGAGTCCCACGAGGAAGTGCTCTTTTTGATTAGGGGTGATGGGGAACTGAAGCGAGAGATAGTTAGTAAGATGGGTAAGCTTATGTTGAAAAATGTTAAGCTTCTAGGCAGGGTGGAAAATAAATCTCAAGTTGTAGAGTTTCTCAACATTGCTGATGTCCTTATGATTCCCCTGCGGAATGTAAAAGTTTCATATACTGCGACACCTTCGAAGGTTATCGAATATCTGTCATGCGGAAAACCAGTTGTGTGTTGCGCCAGAGGAGAACTTGCAAAATTGATTAGGGAGTCAGGCGCTGGAATCGTTGTGGAACCTGGCGACGCTGAGGCTTTGGCTGAGGCCATATTAATGTTGCTTAGAAGTGATGGGACTCGGAAAACTATGGGTGAAAATGCTAGAAAGTCGGCCTTGGACAGGTTTTCACATGATAGAATGGGTCGAAAACTTTGCAATATCGTTTCATCAACGATTGAACGCAAAAAATCAATACACAATTGCAATCATTAGTTAGCCTGCGAAGTTGTTGCAACACTACAAAAAAGAGTAAGAGGGACATTGAGTATTATAGCAGGACTTTATGTAGGTCACTGGTATGGTTAAAGAGCTACCTGTAGCAAGCATCATAATACTTAATTATAATGGTAAACGTTTTCTTGATGGATGCTTTTCATCTCTTTCTCGGATAGACTATCCGAAGTCATGTTATGAAGTTATTATGGTAGATAATGGATCAGTAGATGGTAGCGTGGAGTATGTTAGGAAAAACTTTCCATGGGTGAAAATTGTTGTATTGAAAAGGAATTATGGTTTTGGCGGGGGTAATAATAGAGGCGTTAGATTCGCGAGAGGAGAGTATATCGTTTTTTTGAATAATGATACTCGAGTAACTAAAGATTGGTTATCAAGGCTTGTTCAAGCCTCGGCTAAACATTCAGCGCCCATTTGTGCAAGTAAGACACTTTTTATGGATGGTGATGAAATCGTTGAATATGGTGGCGGGAAATTCACGATCAACGGTAGAGGATATAGCATTGCTCTTGGAAAAAAAGACTGGGAAGAAAATGGATGCTTTTATACAGGCTATCCATGTGCGGCGTCAATGTTAATTAAAAAAGACACGTTCCTTAAGCTTGGCGGGTTTGATGAAGATTACTTTGCGTGTTTGGATGATACAGATTTGGGATGGCGTGCTTGGCTGTATGGGTATAGTGTTTTGTATTGTCCAGCATCAATTGTGTATCACGTAGCGGGAGGCACAGCGGGTAGAGGGCGTATATCGCCTCTAAAAGCATTCCATGGTACAAAGGATTCCTTTTTGAATATTCTGAAAAATCTTGAACTTAAAAATCTAGTACAAGGCCTAGTGCTTGCTATTATCTATGATTTTGTTGAATTTCTTCTTTTAATTAAACGTAGGGATACTGAATCTGCAAAGAATAAGGTAAAAGCATACTTCTGGATGATTAAAAATCTGCCTTCAATAATAAAGAAACGGCGCGTTATTCAAAGAAAGCGCCGAGTTTCTGATAAGTGGTTGTTTGATAATGGCTTAATGGCTTCTTTAAATGAAGCAATTCACGAATATTTACGATTAAGTAAGCTAAATTCCGACGTGTCCTGGGGCATCTAAGGAAATAAACTTGAAGGCAACGGGTATGAAAATGGATAAACCGAGGGTTTCTGTTATAGTGCTGAATTGGAACGGAAAGCGTTTCATAGAGAAATATTTAGGTTCTTTGTTAAATCAAGACTACACTAACTTTGAGGTTTTACTGGTTGATAATGGGTACGCTGTGCGCTCAGGCAAAGTGGAATCGGGAAGTTCTGATTCACGTACATCATATGCTTAATTTCTTATAGATGAGTAGGGACATAATGATATCAAATAGTGATAATAAAATAAGCGTTCTGGCATATGTTCCATCATGGTTTGAACACGATTGCGAAAAAGGCGGTGGCGGATGGCTCCGTTTTAAAAAAATACATGAATTAGCACCTGAGGCGAACATTAATTATCATTTGGTAAGGTTTAAACTCGAACTTCAACGGCCTCTAATTATAGGCGTCTCACTTATGTTCGGCTCACTGGTCAAGGTGCTATTTCAAAGCTTAAAAATAATAAAGCACACGAAAATTCACCTCGTTCTTAGCCCGATTGAAATCCCGCAAACAATTATTCTTGCATATCTTTCTTCAAAGATTACGCGGAGGAGATTTGTAGCCTTTTTGAACAGTGTCCCATGTTATGGTTCGATAGATGTCCAGACTTTCAGGAAAAATGACAAGCTTTCCTATAAAAGCTTATTTAGAGTAATGAAGGGTGCTAGAAAACTGAGACTTAGGGCAATATTGGAAGCTCTCGCGTGGTACGCTGCCTTCAAAATGCTCGACTCTCCGTCAACTCATATAATTTGTCTAAGTCCAGTTGTAGCAGATGAGCTTTCCAAGTTAGGTCTGAAGGGGTGTATCGTTTCAGTTTATCCAGGAAATGGGATAAATTACAACGACATATCGTCAGTGACACCTGAAGTAAATGAGAAAAAATATGACGTCATTTATGCGGCTGGAAATTTCCATCCGCAAAAAGGAATTTTCGATGCGGTCAAAATATGGGGAAATGTTATTAAGAAGAACCCTGAGGCCAAGTTGGCAATAGCGGGGAGGATTCATTATATGCGTCCATTAATGATTGATGAATTAAATAGCTTAATTCGGCATTTAGGATTACATCGTAATGTGTCGATAATATGTGATCCCTTCAAGGGAATGACTCAAAGAAACTTATGGAAAGAAATGAAACGTTCTAAGATTTTCCTTTATCCCAGCAGAAAAGACGTGTGGTCGCTAGTTATCGGTGAAGCATTAGCTTGTGGACTTCCAGTCATAGCATATGATTTGCCTGGCATTAAATATGCGTATGGTGATTGTCCCGCTGTATGTTTGCAGAACGTTGGTGATGTGGAAGGGGCGGCAAAGACGATGATAAGGCTTCTCAGTGACGATTCGTTACTCAGAAACTTGTCACATAAAGCACGCCAATACGCTGAAAATCATAGTTGGACTCATGTTGTTGAGCTTGAGCGGAAGGCATACTTGGCTATCCTGGAAAGTTAAAAACCTGCGGTTGTTGATTTTTTATGGAAAGTATGCTGAAACTCATAAATGAGCTCCATAGCGTGTTTATGCCTAAAAAGAATGGCTGGTTCCCTTAATAGCCTTGGCGTTTGTTGCTTCTCCGAGTTTGTGGTTGTTTGAGTCGCCTTTAAAGCCTATACTTTACCTCTTTGAGGTTGCTCTAATTCTAATAATGTATAACTCCATAAAGTTGAAAACAGAGTAATGGCGTTTTGTAAAACTGTGGGGATCAAAAAATTGAAAGTTTTGTTTGTTCTTGGTTTTCCTAATCCTTTTCCCGGCGCTGGCTGGACTAGGATAGGATTCTTTGCCGAAGATTGGGCTAAGAAGGGGCATGTGGTTGAGGTTCTAGGAGCCTTCGACGCCTAAGTGTTAGTGTATAAGATTAAATACAAGCGAGAAGAGTGGCATTCATAAACGAAAAATGTGAAGAGCCTTGAAAGGAGACGATCACCAGCTAATATTAAGTTCCGACAAAGTGTTATTTATCCTATCCTTGGAAATTGTGTTAGCTCTACTTCTTATATACAGTCCTCCACTAATTTATACTAGAATGTTGCTCACATTTTTATCGATATTTATCATCCCTGCCATCTCAACAACTTTATTGTTTATTAAGGGCCCCATAGACCTTACTAAATTATTGTTTCTGTCGTTAGTGGTATCGCCAGTGCTTGTAGGAGCGTTCACCTTACTTCTTTCTGTGACGTTTCCGCCTCTCAATCGCATCTTGCTCATTACGATAATCGTACTCCTCACGTCATCTTCTTTACTATTTCACATTCTCAGAAGGAAAAAGATAGTGATCGTTTGTCATAAAACTGACTTGATATCGCTTTCCGTGATCTTTGTCGCTTCTCTATTTATTTTACATGTGATTTTAGGTTTCCCCCATTATCAGACTCCAGATGAAAACTATTATATTACAGGGGCACGTTTACTGCTTGATCGTGGTGAAGCGTTCCCGATATCTACTACTTTTTGGAAGGAAATCTTAACGATGCTTTTTGACTCGAGAATTCAGTGGGTCAGCATTATCGCGTCGTTTATTGCCTCCGGAGACATTTCACCGGCATACTCGAATTGTGTTAGCCTATTCTTCCTCTTAGGCATAGGTGTATCAAGTTTGCTTTTGGTTCCCGGGAAATACAGAAATAGCACGTTAACAGTAGCTATTCCAGTGCTAATTCTCTTAAACCCTGTTCTTTTAATGTTATCAAGCTTCGCTTTAAATGATTTAGCAGTCGCATTTTACAATGTTGCCTCTTTAATCTTTTTCATCAATTCGTTTAAAGATGTATCAGGAACGATTGACCTTAACTTCAAAAATCTCTTTTTAGCTATAGCGTTGCAATTCATTGTAGTTTTGATAAAGTTTACTGTCATCTTCTTCATCCCATATTTCGTGGTTTTGACGATTAACATTTTAAAGTTTAAATTGTACAGGTCCAGGGTGGGTAAAGCAGTAACGATTTTTGTGATCTTGCCAGTGTTAATATACGAGTTCATTTTAGATATACCTCGCAATTTAGCTCTCTATGTTTTCAATACTCGTGCTTTAGAGTTCTTGAGCAAATACCTTTTCGTGAGTCCTGTTGAAAGTTTAATGTTGATGTTCGTTCCCACACCTTATAGTTCCGGAACTGTATTCAATTACACGGTCCTTGACTACTTATGGCGCTTTTATACAGTGTTCTCGCCGGAAAATCTTTCGATACTTGTAGCGTCCATCGCTATTTTCCTGCCGTTTCTGCTGAAGCGAACTTTGGACGATGTTAAGTTCAAAAATATGGTGAGTGTAACGTTACTTGCAATGCTGATACAATTCCTTCAAGCCATATCAAGCGGTGGCCGGGGGGATATCCCGCGCTATTACGCTAGCATAATTGCTCCTTTGACGGTAGCATGCCTTGTACTTTACTTTGACTGGATTGATGGCAAACGATACATGATGTCGTTACCTTTAGTTGGTATGCTGTTCTTAGCATGGTCAAACAATGTCCTTACTGAGCGATATGGCGGAGTTGCAGTCTCGTGGGGTGCAGGTCTTAACAGGACATTTAATGTGCTAATGCCTCAAATAGTATTATATGCCATACTAACCCTTGTCTTACTCTCCCTATCAAAGAACAAAATTGTGTTAGTAGCAAGATCCCTTAGAAATAAAACGAGACTCTTCAAGGTGACTGTAGATAAACTAATACTAATTGTGTTACTTTTCTCCCTTATCCTCAGCAACTTATACTTCAACGCATTCGCGTATATGAACTCGCCATATTTTAACGACTATGGTCTCCAAACCTTAACTAACGGGGTAGACCGAGGGATCATTTTTTCAAATAGCTACGCAATAGGGACATATGCCTCGGACAATCTTTTCCGTAGCGGCTTCGTGTCCTCGATGCCCCCATCCGACGAGTTCGATGATCTAATCAAAACGATGCCCAATGGGACAAAGCTCATAATTTCTGAAAATGCACTTATTGCAGGGTTATCAGAATCATTTGTAGGCAGTTATCCTAGAGACATGGCGGGAAAAGAACTCATGGCGCCAGAAAAGGCTACTTTATGGCCAAAAGAAGTCTCTAATGCCGTGTCTCGTATTCTCCATGCCAACTTCTTGAACGGAAATCGCAGCGTTGTAATTGATGGTATTGAAGTAGAGTGCAAGTTTAATTATATATCTTGGGTCAATTATTCAAATCGCAAAGTTCCATATTTCAATGGTTCTGGAAGCTTCATTGAAATACCATACAATCCATCACTCAACCTTACCCCTCCATACACTATTGAAACTTGGGTAATTTATGAGAGGGTTCCTGAAAAGGATGCAATCATAGTGGACTTGTCAACGGAACTTGGCGGCTATCTTTTATTTATAAGGAACAGTAAAGTGTGGTTTGCCAACGGCTTTGGAAATAATGCTTACACCTCAAAGTTAACAGTTAACGAAAATGTTTGGACTCACATAGTGGTCTCTTATAATGGAACACACAGCGTTTTCTATGTTAATGGTGAGAAAGAGGTTGTTAGAGGCCCAGAGTTTAAACCATTAAATGAGGAACTTCCACTTTGGGTTAGTCGCTATCACTGGGCTTTTGGGAGAGAAGTTTACTACAAAGGCGTTATTGGGATAGTTAATATGTACGCCTCTCTAGTCAGCGACGAAGAGGTGACCTCCAACTACTATGAGGCTTTTGAGCCGCCATATTTCAAACTGAGTAAAAAAGTGTCTTCACCAAACGGTGATATATTCATATACGAGCTTTTCTCGCCAACCCCACCGAACGCTAACTCGAACAAAAATATAATAGTTAGCGACCTTTCTTGGAGTATTGTGAATCAAGAATCCCCAATTCCAGACTTAGTTTTAAGCCTAAATGTATCCTCTCAAAAGCCTTGCAATATTACAGTAGTTGTTAGTAACGATGCTTTTTCAAGGATTCAAAGTTTCAAAGTCTCTGCAGGCACTAACATCATAAACCTCAAATTCGAAAGCTTCATTTACACAGGTCACATCCTCTCTCCTTATGGAGCAATTATTGCGAGACGTTCCAATATTCTAGTGATAGATGATCAATCTAACTTCGTATTAAATGGTGTGACAAGTATTTTCCAATTTAGCCACACGCAACTTCTAGGGTACGGTTTACTAAGCGTCGCTATCGCTTTACTCTTACTTTTTTTGGCAACCTATGGTAAGCGTGTTGAGTCATGGTAAGAAAACTCTTTCTTTTCACTTCGGGTGGGATGATGGATCCAGCATCAAGGATTAGAGGCTACTATGTAGCTAAATACCTATCTGAAAATGGCTTCGATGCCGAGGTTTTTCTCTATGAAGGTGCTAAAGGCAATGTTGTTAAAAAAGGGTTGCATCTAATTGGAGACTTCCTTAACAAGATTCAAGCTGTAATGTGGTCTGATAAGGATTCTCTTGTCTACATACAGAGGGGAACGTGTTCACTGTCACAACTTTCTTTCCTCTTTTTTCTCTTCTCCAAATTTATATTCAGGAAAAAAGTAATCTACGACATAGACGATGGACTTTTTCTTAAAGAAAGATTTGTTATAAATAACTTCATTAGATTTAGTGATCATGTCATAGTAGGAGGACATGAACTGTTCAATTACGTTAAAAAATATAACGAACGCGTGTTTTTAGTCCCCACATCTGCCGATCTTAACAGATATTATCCGCACAACAACGTTCGGAAAGGCAACAGAGTTAGACTTGGTTTTGTAGGTTCTCCTTCAACAACTCCTTACATGGAGTTATTGGTTAAGCCTATAGAGGAATTATCAAGACGCTATGACTTAGAGCTTCGGGTCATCTCCGCATCCAGCTACGCAGAATACAGACCTTTTAACTCATTCAAAAAATTTGAAAAAAATGGTGTAAAGGTCAAACTTATACCGTGGAACGTAGACGAAGAATTTTATCAACTACAGAATATAGACATAGGGTTAGCTCCACTACTTAATGAAGAATGGGAAAGGTACAAGTGTGGATTCAAAGTTATTAACTATATGGCCGCTGGAATACCCCCAGTAGCAAGTAATGTTGCCGAACACAAATACATAATACAAGACGGAGTAAACGGTTTCCTATGTGAAAACGACCGACAGTGGGTAGAGAAGCTCGGAAAACTTATCGAAGACAAAAGGTTAAGAAAAAAGATTGGTGTAAACGCGAGAAGAACGGTTGAGGAAAAATATTCTCTGGAAAAGAACGCGAAAACTTTAGCAAAAATCTTAGCCAAATTGCTTTAAAGGCTGAGCTTATTATGTCCTTATCGAGTAATGTCCTTCGGGTTGCTAGGGAAGAAGGAACATCATCCTTGGCAAAGAAGAGCATAATCTACACTTTTGAGCGGATAATGAACATTCAACTGATTGGTTATATAAGGGTAATATTATGCAAACGTAAACTTAAGAAATGTTTCAGCAAGATCCGCGGGATAGATGATGCCTTAGAATTTGTATTCGCATTTAAATTTCTGGGCATCTCCATAAAACCGGCACAAGTTAAAGAGGAAATAACTCAGTTGCTAAAGTTATTAGCCAAACTGCAACCTAAAATCGTGTGCGAGATCGGAACAGCCGGTGGCGGAACGCTATTCCTATTCTCAAGAGTTTCAAGCCCAAGTTCAACAATAATAAGTATTGACTTACCTGGTGGCCCATTCGGCGGAGGATATCCTGAGTGGAAAATACCCTTTTACAAATCTTTTATCAAAAGAGGTCAGAGGCTTTATTTAATCAGAGCTGATTCCCACGACACTAAAACGCTTGAGAAGGTAAAGCGCGCGTTAGGTGATAAAAAAATCGACTTCCTATTCATTGATGGAGATCATACATATGAAGGCGTTAAGAAAGACTTCGAGATGTACTCTCCTTTAGTTAGAAAAAGAGGAATAATGGCTTTTCACGACATTTGTCCTCATCCTCCTCAAACTGGATGTGAAGTGGATATGTTCTGGCGTGAAATTAAAGATAAGTATGAACACATCGAAATAGTTAGAGATTGGAAGCAAGGTTGGGCTGGAATAGGTGTTTTACATGTGTAATGTGGCAGTAGTGGAGTTCTTTATTGAAACCGTAGAAACCAAATCCTAGGATGGAAACCCAAACTTAACAGCGAACAAGCCATAAGAAAAGCCGCAGAACACTTGATAACTGAATTGTTGTACGCGCGCATAACACTACCTCAACCTTCCGGATAAGACCCGCAGTCTAACCTTAACCAACTCAACCAAATTTTTGAGCAAACTCCTCAACACAGGATACTTGCACTTCCCCACGAAATACTCACGTTTTTTACACACCCGCCCAGAAACACACGGGCTTCCAAACCCACACGGCGAAGCATAACCCGCACCATACTTCCTCCAACACCAAACCCTACCACCCTCTTCCCCACTCAAACATCTGCCCTCCCTAAACCTTGTAATCACACTCGCTATTTACTGGGGCGCAATAGTCGTGTCAAACCTCGAGAAATATTCGAAAAAATAGTCTCAGTCTCTTAAGTGTTTAAAATGAAAGCTAAGGCAAAAGAGAAAGTGTTGGTTACCGAAGGAATATGGCTCCATCAACAGTTTCCTCATCGAGTCCTAATGATTCAAGGCTCATAGTATTTAGTGGCTTCAAAACTTCAACCACAAAAGAACTAATAATGCGCACGCTTTAAAGTACCAAAATGTTGACACAGGTAGATGTGTATGAAGGCTCTTGTTCTTAGCGGTGGTAAAGGCACTAGGCTCCGACCCTTAACCTTCACCTTAGCCAAGCAACTCATTCCCGTCGCCAACAAGCCCATCCTATGTTACGTCCTCGACCAAATTGCAGAAAGAAAAATCACGGGAACCACACACACCGCCGGAGCAACAAAAGTAAAGTAAGTAAGAGATACGAATTCGCACTAAAACTCGCCGAAGCCTTCAACCTAAACAAAAACCTGATTAAATCCCTCACAATGAACGAAATAAAATGGAAAGCCAAAAGACTATCACTAAACGTAAACAAAGCCACAACCCTACTAAACCCCTAAACCTTGAACACTCCTTTGAAGTAATGAAAAAAGAGAAAACTCGCACAGGACACAAGAAATAAGTAATACGTGACAATGAAACTACCCTTTTCAGGGAAAAGAATGCACGCGTTTGTAACGGGCGGCGCAGGCTTCATCGGCAGCTACCTCGTCGACGCCCTCATAACCAACAGAATCAACGTCTCTGTCTTCGACAACCTCACTAGCGGAACCCTACAAAACATTAAACAATGGCTTAACAACCCAAACTTCACCTTCGTGAAAGGCGACCTTTTAAACCCAGCCGACAACAAAAAACTAGAACAAAGACACTACGATCTTGTCTTTCACTTGGCTGCAAACCCAGAAGTCAGAGTTGGCTCAACAAACCCAGATATACACTTCCAACAAAACATAGTCGCCACCCACAACCTCCTAGAATCCATCAGAAAAACCAAAAACAAACCCGCCCAAAAGGCGTCGTAATCTGGTTGCTAGTCAAAACATTGGATTAACGTGCACGAATCACATTGGTTTAAACTGCTCTTTTTAAATGATTTATTTTACAATCTTCGAAAATTGATTCTTAGACACTTGCTAAAAATAATAATGCTTAAAACGCCAAGCGAACATTTTAGCTGTCTGTTATGGTGATATAGTTGAAGACCCTGGTTCTAAGCGGCGGTAAGGGCACTAGACTTCGACCCTTAACCTTTACCTTAGCCAAGCAACTTATTCCTGTTGCCAACAAACCTATATTAGGCTATGTTCTCGACCAAATTGCAGAAACAGGCATAGCTGACGTCGGCCTAATAATAGCCCCGGACACAGGCC
>Ga0315282_10004381_pt1 | contig 24605 bp, 29 predicted proteins | sample YL17G07_20_MG_FD_203693 | JGI IMG/M metagenome (GOLD analysis project Ga0315282, IMG submission 203693) | Sediment microbial communities from Yellowstone Lake, YNP, Wyoming, USA - YL17G07_20 | ecosystem: Environmental > Aquatic > Freshwater > Lake > Sediment | place: USA: Wyoming | collected... | reverse complement strand
ACTATTATGTCATCCTTCTTATAGCCCAGTTCCCGTAATGCTTGGTTTAAAGCAGTATACGTTCCACGGTGTGGACATCCGGGACAAAAGGGAAGGCTTCGCTTGGGAGCTATACTCTTAGCCTTTTCGCGTCTCTTCTCCTGCTCAGGGTCAAAGGATACCAGACTCAGGTTGCACAGCTTACCTATGGCTCCCGCCACGAGGTCAGGGTCATACTCGCCAACCTTGGGGAGTGTGCCGTCTTCTTTCCCAATTACTTTTACTCGGTGCTTGATTCCGGAGGCAAGGGCTTTCACTTGTCCTTCAATCCATGGTTCCAGCTCTTCAAGTAATAACACCGAGTCGACTGATTCAAGGAGCTTAGTTATCATGTGTTTTGGAAGGGGGTTTGATGATCCCACTTTGAGTTTGGATAAGCTAGGTAGGTTTTGTTTTGATAACACATCGTTAAGGTAGCCATCGGAAATCCCCGAGACAATAACCCCGAGGCGGCTGCCGGGTACAATTGTGAGTTTGTTAACGCCGTTTGACTCGAGCTCAGCTTGAATGGAATCAATCTTCCCATTCAGTGCTCTATGCTGATCTTGAACCCACTGAGGGCTGGCTCTTGTAAATCGCTTCACATCTTTGTGTAATCGTGCTTTTACCTCGGTTTTCTTTGGATCACCGAAGGCGACTGGCGCTTTCCCGTGTGCTACACGGGAAGTTGAGCGTAGGATAACAGGTATACTGTATCTCTCGGATACATCGAATGCGAGTCGAACTAGATCTTTAGATTCCTGTGGGTTAGCAGCCTCTATGATTGGGAGCATACTGATAGCAGAGAATGCTCGAGTGTCCTGTTCCTCCATGCCAGCATGTGCACCAGGGTCATCCGATAGGTAAATTACAAGTCCTCCAACGAGGTCACCATAGGCAGCCGAGATGATCGAATCTGAAGCGACGTTTAAGCCAGCGCTCTTCATAGTCACTGCTGCTCGTCCACCCCCATAGCTGACGCCAAGTGCTATATCGAATGCTACCTTCTCGTTAACCGCCCATTCTATGCGCATCCCCTCAGGTTTCCAGTCGATGAGGGTTTCTATTACCTCTGTTGAGGGTGTGCCAGGGTAACCTATTGCAACGAGGACCCCCGCTTCGACGATGCCTCGCGCAACAGCCTCGTTTCCCATAAGAAGATGAAGGTGATCCCCTTGAGCCAACCCTAAAATCCCACAGCATCAAATATCTGATTTCGGGATATAACACTAACTTCCACTAGTTGACTAACTATAGCACGCGCTCAGGATGTCTAGAAAAAAGTATGTTTGCGTATCGGTTACCTTTTATTTATAACAATGAAACTCTCTTTGAATGTCTAAAGATCTCAAATATTGTTCGAGTTGTGGACAACAGATCGATGCTAAAGCTAATTTTTGCCCAAAATGCGGCGCACATTTAACCTCCTATCAAGCATCAACAATTTACGAAAGGAAGGTTGAGGGATTTTCAGCCGTCTTATCTTTCTTTGTCCCTGGTTTAGGTCAGATATATAACGGTCAGATCGGCAGGGGAATAGTGATATTATGCATATTTGCTCTTTGTCTAGTATCCATGTTTATCTTAATAGGGTTTCTTTTAGCTCCAGTGTTATGGATCTGGAACATTTACGATGCCTATGGTTCAGCTAAAAAGATTAATCAGATAGCATTTTAGAACATTGACTTCTTTCTAATCACGCCCTGTACCGCTAATCTAGCAACCAATGGGAACACTAAATAATCAGATAGACTGAAAGACGATTGGAGGAAAAGCAATTGGAGAGGAAGAAGGCGCTTAGGATAGCAACTATTGCACTGATTATAGCTACTTTAGCCATGTTTTCTATAAGTATTTACAATATCATCGCCTTCGTAAGTGGAGCAGTCTATCCTGGCCCTAGTCTGGGACTGAAACAGATTCCAAGTGGAGACTATTTGCTGAGTCTAAGCTTGAATTCCACTAACAGGGGGTTTCTTGATGTAGACTTGTCCACGAAGATGATAGTCTTCGACACTAATGGCGTATTGGTTGGTACGAACTCAACATCCATTCATATTCCTGCAGGGCAAAGCGGGTCCGCCTACGTCAGCCTAATAGTCCCGTCAGCATTAGCTTCTGGAGGTAACCCCCAGAACATGAAGGGCTCAATGCAGATGGAGCTGGAATTGCGGGTTCTCTGGAAACTTGTCGGGGTTAAAGAAGTGGTCAGATCTGGGAGTGGAACACAATGAGGCTTAGAATAAAGACTGTATTAATATCTATCATCATATTGCTGCTTCTTACCATTCTCCCAATCGTGCTTCAAGGCCGGCTGACCGAGGATATCTATACATATCTATCTAAGAGCGCTGGAATCGACTTGAGGATAGTTTTGAATGATTTTGAGATCCTAGGCGTGGTGATTGCCTCAACGATCCTGATCGGAAGCCTGTTCGAGAAAACTACAGCTATAGGGTTTGCGTTGTCTGCAGTCACCAAAATCATCTGGATCATCGTAGCTGCTTTCGTGCTGAGCCTCGGAGACCTGCAGCACATAGGGATAGCTGCAATCGGTTCAAGTGGCGGAACACCTTCAATTACCGTAATGATAGACCTCAGGTTATTCATTTTGCTGATAGGTATAATCTTAGTAATGATGATTCTCTATTCGTACCTTGAATACAGGGAAGCCATCGTTAAAAAACCTATAAGCAATGTAGATGCGCATGAAGAAAAGAGTGTTACCTGACGAATTTTATGTTGAGGCTGTTGACCTTTTCAGGGTTCAACGAGATTGAAGCCCAATTTACTTCACCGAGTAGGCTGTTCATCTTCAGGAACCTTTTCGCTGCTCGGAGGGACCTAACCTTTATCGATATCGACTTTACCGAGTAGCTCTTGCCAGACGTTAACCTCAGCCGTGGACCCGTACCAACCTTCCAGGTGTCCTCTTCAGTCGGTTTTATGGGGTCAAGGAGCTTCTGCCAGGCAGTCATGCTCTCCTTAACATTGTTGACTCCCAACTCGACCTCTTTGACATACTTCACCCCCAGTGGACCACCATCTACCTCATCAAGTCTAGGTCTGAGAATTCTGTAATGCTCGTGGAGGTCCACTGCCTCTGGAGTAGATGTGTACTCGGAGAATGCGAAGGGTGAATATTTGCAGAGCCCTAGGTCGATTTCCTTGAAGGGTGTGTCCGTTAAACGCGAGCTTCTACACCACTCCCTCTCCAGTCCGGAAGAGTCCCTTGATGTGGAGATTCTGTCAGCATCATGTGTAAACCCTCTTTTCTCGAGCTCCTTCAGGCTTCGGCTGTACTCGGTCGGTTTGGCTTGTATTTGGTTGAATCTGGCTGGCTTATTCGTCATGGGGTAGGATCTGATATTTGGTGTTGTCCACTTGAGCCATGTGTTGCCTGTGTATACACCTCCCCCGTAGTAGGTTTTCTTATCGGTTGGAGGCCATGCCTCAGGGAAACCGAGGGTGTTTGAGAAGAGGTAATAGAGCTTGTTTACATCTCCTATGCTTTCCACTTGGCAGTATATCTGGTCTACCTTTACAATAGGCTTGAACAGTTAACCCACGGTTTATGATAGCTACAGTTATCATTAAAAATTTATTGTCATGATATTGGAATCAACTTTACTTCAGTTTAAAAATTGCATGCACTGCACTTCATCTCTGAGAAAGTTTAATCTTGGTTTTGAGTGGTTTGCGCGCGCAGATGTAGTAGATATCAAATCCATATTCCTTTTAAATTTAAGTGGAAATTCAAATCTAGCGCCATTCGGGAAGTGATATGACATCACTTGGTACTTTATAATAGAGACGAAAAGTACATTGATGCCCTAGGAAGCTTCTTCGACTGCGTTGAGAAGAAAGAAGATGTTAAATGCAACCCATTTTTTAAATGAAGAAGAAAAAAAGAAAAACAATGAACCTTCAGTTGTCCTCATGAGGACCGACTTCTTTGAGCGGATGATGAGTTACCACACCAAGAACTTCGGAGCAACAGGTCTATCAATGATATACTCCATGGGATTCGCTAATGGTAAGTATGAGGTCTTTCAGTTAAGAGATGAGTTATTAGAACTCGAAGCACCAATAACAAAAAGTGTGCTGCTCGAGAAAACGCTTCAGAGGATTACACATATGGGTTGGGGAAGTATCCATATCAGCGAGTTTAATCAAATCACCAGTGAAGTCAAGGTTGAGATAAGTTTCAATCCTTTCAGAGCAAAATGCCAATCTGTCAACAATGGCGGTTGCCACTTTCTCCAAGGATATGTGGCAGGAGTAATATCAGAGGTTCTAGGTGAAGAAGTCACTTATAATGAAACAAGGTGTATGAAAAGTGGTGATTGCGAATGCTTACTACTATTAAGGAAAGCTGTGGGGGAACCAAAACATCCAGCCTCCTAGGAATCAAAATCTTTCCATCATTTAATAATTCAACAAAATTATCGAATAGTTGAAGAATAATTCTATATGAATACACATTATAGTCTCTAAATACACATTACGCCTCCATATTGTATATAAATAATGAATTCATGATATTAAATGCTTAAAGCAGTGAGGAATAGAAGTGGGAAACGTATATGAAAATCAATCTGCCAACATATTCACATACGATAGGTATAGTAAAACCCCACAGAAAAAGGAGAAGCGTACTAAACTGGAAATATATTATGACCTCCTATGCATATTATATGAAGAAATGAACTTCAACGGCATAAACAAACCCAGCCTCATAAGAATCGCATCACTCGCAAACCTACCATACATAAGATTCAAAGAAACGCTCGCGCATCTCAGCAAACAAGGATTAATCATACATAACTATGACAACATATTCGTGACTGAGAAAGGCGTCGAGTTCCTCAGAGAGTATCAGAGATTCAACAACTTCCTCAAGCAAATTGGAATACAAAAGTAAGCTAGGTGCTTGCAGACACCAGAATCCAGTTCCCATATCCGTGTATTGATATAGGTTTAATTACTCTGCTTAATCTCTACCTTATGCTTCTTGACTCCTAGTTTAGGCGTCTACTTAGGTATGCTTACCTCAAACACTCCATCCTTTATTTTGCATTCAGCTTTCTTTGGGTTTACCTTTTCAGGAAATACTAACTTTTTATACACACCTGAATAACTCCGCTCCTGAACAACCTAGTCTTTCTCATCCTCATTCTGCCCTACCTTAGCTTCACCAGATATCTCGATCTCATCCTCAGTTACCGATACATCGATCTTGTCTCTCGGAATTCCGGGAACCTCGGTACGAACGATAAACCTATCGCCCTTATCCAGGGGATCCGAATAAGCAGCTCGCGTTAAAGGCTCGTAACCATAAACATCAATAGAGTAATTCCAAGGAACCCACATACGTTCCATGAATCTTATACGAAAATCTTAAGCATATTATCAAATGTTGTTATAACATGGGTTGAAGGGACATGAGTCACAAGGCTTTTTGACTTCCCAGTCTTCAAGTTCTTTCTCAGCATCAACCTGATCCTTTTCACTGGTTTTATTCTCAACCTTACTCATTTCTTTTCTGCCTCTTTTCTCCAAAATTCTTTTGGAACCCAAATATTTACATATTAACTCCAAAATTCTCTTCAAAAAAGGCCATCTCTATCTTCTAATTTACGAGCTTGAGATAATTAGCTTGAATATCTTGGGAACCTTACTTCTATTCTAACTCGTAATTGATTTCAGGGTTTCCCTTTAACGTGTTCCCCACGTAGCAGCGCTTTACTGAAGCAAGGAGGCCGGTTCTGGCTTCGACAGATAGGTCTGCTTTCACTTTGACCTTCACATCGAATCTTGATACTCGGCTGGGTTCCTTCAATTCCTGTGAATCAACTTCAATTGTTAACCCTTCGTCGTTTATGTTGTGCCGCTTTAAGTAACTTGCAGCGTAGAAGCCTGCGCATAATCCGAGAGATGCAATCATAATGTTACTAGGGCTTGGACCTTCAGGGGGGTTTTTTCATCGATCCGACCGCTGATAATCTCGAAGCCTTCGATGTCTGCTTTCAGCTTTGTGCCAGCTATGCGAGTTATTTTGATTACCATGATACTGATAAAAGATAATCACTCTGATAAATCTCCTCCCTCAACTTACCTCAAATATGCAGTTTGTTCAAGTTAGGGCATAAACTAATACGGGTTAATCTACATTGTAAGAACTCAGATAGTTTTGTAGTGATAGGGTTCATCTAAATGACGTTTGAACCAAGCTACCTTAAATTAAATGATAGCGGTCAATTAGGTGAAAGAATAGACAAGCTTAACAGGGTTCTAGAATCATGTGAGCTCTGCCCTAGGAAATGCGGTGTAAACAGGCTAAATGGACAGAAGGGCTACTGTAATTCCGGTAAGGAACTAGTTATTTCTAGCTATGGACCGCATTTTGGGGAGGAGCCTGAGCTTGTTGGAGAATATGGCTCTGGCGCCATCTTTCTTACAAATTGTAACCTACTCTGCGTTTATTGTCAAAACTACGAGATAAGTCATTTTAGCGATGGGTATGAGGCTTCAATCGATGAGGTAGCTGACCTTATGTTGAGACTCCAAAATAAGGGATGCCATAATGTTAACTTCGTCACCCCGACCCATTACGCTCCACAGCTTGTGAAATCTATCAAAGCTGCAGCTGAAAGAGGTTTGAAGATACCAATAGTGTGGAACTGCAGCGGCTACGAGAATGTTGAGATTATTAAGATGCTTGATGGCATCGTGGACATTTACATGCCAGACATAAAGTACAGTAAAAGCGAACATGCAAAAAAGTACTCTAATGCTCCTGATTATTTCGAAAGGTGCACGGAATCAGTGCTTGAGATGCATCGCCAAGTTGGAGATTTAAAGGTTAACGAGAGGGGTGTTGCGCTCCGAGGCCTTGTTATCAGGCATCTTGTGCTTCCAAACAACCTTGCTGGAAGCGAGAATGTTCTAAGATTCATCTCGGATGAGGTCTCAAGAGACAGCTACGTCAACATAATGGCTCAATACAGACCCTGTGGAAAGGCTAGCGAATTCGCTGAGTTGAGCAGGACGCCAACCATTGCTGAGTACTCGAAAGTGGTTGACCTTGCTAAAAAGCTCGGGCTACATCGTGGCTTCCGCTAAGACTTTGATGCATTGTTTAACTATTTAATGCAGCTAGAGACTTGAACCACTCCTTGGAAGAGTATGATACCGCTGAGGCTGTTTTAACATCATAGGCTCCATAGACTGGTACAGCCTCCTTGATGTACCCCACCTTAGATGGATCTATTCTAGCTAATCCGCATGCGATGGTATCCAAGTCCGCTAGGTTGGAACCGCAAGCTACGAAGCCATCTCCATCCTCAACCCTGTACGAGCCATACGCTACTTTGATCTCCCCATGGGGTCGTTGACAGTGTAGCATGATAACGCCTCACATACCCCACTGTAGGGCAATAGTAGGAGTAAATTTTCACGATATTTATGATGCTTCTATTGAGGCGCTCGTCCCTTAAGCTATGGTATGATCTCCTCCAGGGGTCCGGGATGAGCTCGAATAGGTTCTTAATTGTAAGGCTTGGGTATGTTCCTCCAGCCCCTTTCAGATGTCCTAAGCTAATCAGAGATGCTCCAGTGTTATCAGCCAGCTTAGTTGGCATGACCCTGTAAAGTTTAGCGTGCTGAACTGGAGGGTAATGCTCCTCAACGCGTTTCTTCACGTCGTCAATATCATCAACTCTCCCAGCGAGGACCTCCTCTACGACGCTTAAGTAGTCTGAGCCGTGTCATTCCATAACATCCGTTAATCCTAGGCTATCTCTGAACCACTTATCCTGCATTCTCATCGTCTCAAGGTTGCCATCTTCAAGAACTCAATCTCTCTCAGGGTTCTTGAGGTGCCACCTCCAATCCACCTTCTCACCTTTGATATGGTAGACTGTGGACCCATCCTGCCTGTCCCCGGAGTAACCCTCGACAACTATGGCTTTACCTGGGATCGCTGATAGAAGGATGTCCAGAGCAGTAGCATCTGTGCATCCTCCATCATCGGGCTGTACCAGTTGGGCTTCACGAGGTAGACAGCAGATTCGGGAAGTATATTGATCAAAAGGTGCTTTAAGCCTCACCAAGACCTGATGCGTCCAACCTTCATCGAGTCGAATCGAGCCATGGAAAATCAGTAATTCTTGGATTTTGATGCTATTAACTTTTAGTAGCTAGAGCACCTTATCCTTAGGCTGATCAACGCCACTCTGTTTGTTGTCATTCTCTAAAGGCGGACCAGTTAGGCTGGTATCTATCTTCGATGGCTCATTCACCGTGAACCAGAACAAGACTGCGCTGAATAGGCCTATGATCATGCTTGCATAGAATGGCGTCTGGGGACTGATATTCGTCCAGAGCCAGCCTCCTATAGGTCCGCTTGGAAGCCCGAAGAGGGCTGTTAGGGTGCCTTGTGTACCTATTGCTGTCGCACGTTTTTCAGGCGGCAGAATATCCGCGATTAGGGCGTTCCAGCTGGGACCACCCACATCCATTCCACTCCCTCCCACAGCCATTCCTCCTGCGTAGAAGGCTCTTACAGCGAAGTATGACTCGTAGCCTGTGGAGAGGGCGATGAATCCCTGACTGAACGCTGAAACTGTTCTCCCCAGCATTATGTTGTTCTTACGTCCATAGCGATCACTGAGCATTCCTCCTGGCAATGCGAGGACGGCGGAGATCGCACCTGTCACAGTTGTTATCAGGCCGAGCTGCACAGGTGTTATCGCAATGATCTTCAGGGCGTAGAGAGTCGTATAGTCCCATACTAGCCGCCCAGAGAAGCTGCCTATTATACCTACTATCGTCATATTGTTGAAGGTTTTAGGGTAACCGCTGATCATGTCTCTGTTTGGAAGCAATGGAGGTCTCTTCCCGGTCTTCGTCTCTTGGACAGTCTCCTCGAGCACGAAGTATCTGGCTACAGTGATTACGAGGCTGATCAGAGCCTGGAGCACGAGGAATATCCTCACGCCATCACTGTATCCGTACGTCTCCATCATGTAGCCACCAACTATAGGGCCGACCAGGCTTGGCAGTGTCGTGACCATGTTATATGCTCCGTATCCTGATCCTCGGCGTTTCTCGGGGAGGCTATCTGCTACAATTGCAGTAAATGCTGGCATGTACACGCTTGAGCATCCATCGATTATTGCCCCGACAATTATCCACTGCCAGCTTGTGGCGAAGAAGTATATTATCGGGGAGATTATTCGGAAGATTGTTCCAAACACGATCACTCTCTTTCTACCATACCTGTCAGCTAGAACTCCTCCTGGAAGCTGAAACAGCAGGTTCTGAGACGTAGATATCGCGGAAAATACTCCGAGGATGGCTATCGGTATATTCAGGTTATTAACCATATACATTGACCAGAAGGGCGTCCACCCCATGCTTACAATGCTCCAGACCGAGGTTGTGACAGCCATGCCGACAACGTTCCGATTCGTAAAAACGGCCTTAATTGTTCCTTTTAGATCTCGATCCGACACGACTCTGGCGACCTCGATGATATCCATGCTATGAAAGGTTAAACCGTTTTAAATCTTTCGAGTAACTTATTAATTGAATAATGCGCGTAAGTAACTGTTGAATTCGCTATAAGATTAAATGAGAATTTTCATTAAGTATACATTGGACCTGAAATACAAATCACGTTGGAGAGTGCGTGCTTAAAGGAAATAGAATTCTAAAACATCTACCCGAGTCTAGATATACAACAAAGGTACCCTACTATTTTCATGAGTTATCAGCAGAGATCAGGAACTCAGAGGGGTTTTGATAGACCCAAGAAGGTCAAGTCAAAGAAGGCAACAACCCACCACTCCACGGGTATGCATCGTGAGGAGAACGGAATCAAAGCTAGTAATGACATTGTGGAACGGACACTCACTGCCCTCGAGACTCTTGGATCCCAGATCTTTGCAACCGCTCCATTCCACCAGCATTTAGAAATATGGCTAAAGAGCCTACAAACCGTCGTTGATGACTTCGAGTCGAGCCACGTAATCGAAGCTGATGACAAGTTCCGTGACGAGTGTCAAAGTCTTATCAAGGCCATAGAAGGAGAACTCAAAGCTGAGCAAGCCAAGGAGGCCTCGAGATGGACCACGATAAATAGTATCCATGGCTCCGAGGATCTACTCATTCACGCGGAGAAGGAGCACGGTGAAAAGCTGAGGGAGCAGGCCTCTAGAAGAGACCGTAAATTAAAGGAATTGACAGCAAACATCGAGAAGATTAGGACTGAGTTAGATGATATACAGGAATCAAAGACAGGATTCCTCGAGGGTATCACGAAGAGAAAAGCGAAGAGTGAACAGGAAACGAGTTCTAGGTTTACCACCGCAGACAAGAAGCTAGACACAGCTAAGGTTTCATTCACACAAGAGCTGACCCAAATTCAAGAGGAGTATGAACAGGAGAGGAAATTAATAATGGAAAAGGTCGCCACCGAAAGAAGAGAGATTGATCTCCTCGTATCAGAGGCAGAGATCGATGGCTCCATCGAGGCTCGCCGTACAATATGTGAGGAATTCTCTAAAGCGGTTAAGAGTCTCGTTGAGCGTCTTGAAGCATCTACCTCAGAAAAGACTGAAAGCGATTAATATGTAAGATCAGTCTAAAAAAAGTCCATGCATTAGGAATGAATTGATAGGACACATCTTCTCCTTTTAGAAGCATGAGCGAAGGTCACGAGGAGTCCGACAAGTTAGCCTCTGGAATTGATAAGGGGCTTGTAGCGCGAAGCACGAGGTTCGCGATAAGCCTCCTTAATGAGCTTCAGAGGGAGGATGAGAACATTAACATGTTCATCTCTCCACTGAGTATTTCGATAGCCCTGGTGATGCTCTATAATGGTGCTGAGAGCTTAACTAAAGACGCTATGGCTGAGGCACTGCAGTTAAAAGGGATGCAAGTCAGTGACGTCAATGGCACCTACAGAAAAATGTCTGAGTCGCTGAAAAACATTGAAAGCAGCGTCAGTTTAACCATAGGTAACTCTATCTGGGCCAGGAAATCATTCGAGCCATCAATCAAGGACGATTATAAGCAGATACTACATGACAACTTCAGCAGCGAGCTTTTAACGAGAGAATTCAGCGACCCCCAAACGGTTGAAGAGATCAACCAATGGGTGAAAAGAGAGACAGGGGGAAAGATCGAGAAATATTTCGATAGATTGGACCGAGATGCCTCAATGCTGCTGATAAACGCTGTTTACTTTAAGGGAGAGTGGGTCAAAAAGTTTAACGAATCGAGAACGCTCCAGAGGAGCTTCACCCTAAGTAGCGGTCGAAGAATTAAGGTTGACATGATGGCTAACACCGGCAACTACCTATATTACTCCGGTGAAGGTGCACAGGCTGCGAGGCTACCTTATGGAAGAGGCAAGATAGCAATGTATGTCATATTGCCTGATGAGGGCACAGACTTAGATTCCTATGTTGATGAACTTGAGCAGGAGAAGCTTGACGGCATCATATCGAGGATGATTGATACCGAGATTGAACTTCAGATACCTCGACTGAAGCTAGAGTATGGGAAGAAGCAGCTGAATAAAGCCCTTACGAGGATGGGGATGGGCATCGCCTTCAACGGCGCCTTCGCTGACTTCAGAGGAATCGCCTCCGTTGACCCAGAACGGTTATTCGTATCCTCCGTGGATCACAAGGCTGTCGTCGAAGTAAATGAGAAGGGTACAGAAGCTGCCGCAGTCACTAGCATAGGGATAAGGGCAACAAGCATGATTATGACAGCACGTAGGTTCGTGGTGAATAGACCTTACCTATTCCTGATTAGAGATGACCGCTCTGGATTGATACTGTTTATGGGAAAGATTTTGGATCCAACGAAGGCTAAACCCCAATAATTTCCTCACTTATAAAAATTTTTTATCTGCTGAGTCTATTCTTTCACCTTATAATCGGCATGCACGATTTTCCTGCCATTAGGCTGGGTTTTCTCCTTCAATGTGCGCTCTATTTGACGTGCCAGTGCCCAAATAGATACCAAAATGGCTGCAATTGAGATGGCTTTTTTTAGACTCACTATTTTCATCCCCCTTGCTGAATATGTATGAAGACCTAAAAGGATAGTGGTAACTATGAGTGTATGCGACTTCGATTATTGATTTCTCTTGGATCCCCTATTATTTGTTGATTAGTAAGTGCAAGTCCTCTTTAGGCGCTGGGAACCAGCCCTCTAATTTGGCTTTAGCATCGCTGAGTAGCTCATCACTGTAGGTTCCGAATAATTTATTCCCAGATGAGATGTAGCGCATTTCCGCTAAATCAAATTCTGCTACCTGACATAGGATAGCGTCCAGCTGAGCCATACTTTTACTAATGCCGACATCTCGTGTAAAAGGAGCAGAAGCGTCGTTGTAAGTTGCCTCGAATACTCCTATGAGATTAAAAAGCGCCCCGTAAACCTTGTTCATGCCGAGTATGCTGTCATCCAGTCTCCTGTTCTTGTAGCCATGCCACTACGCCCTCACGGGGTCGGGTGTTAAGCCAAACATATTCTTCATTGTGAAGCTCGGATACCCTTTACGTTTACTCAGGCACATGAAGGTGGAGTGTCTATTCCTAAATAACTTCTCGGGAATAATACTGTAGACTTTTATGATGTTTGCGGATGTATACTTCGACTTGACGACCTTCTACACGATCTTAGGATCAACCACTCTTCCGGCTCATATCTCATCGGTGGCGTTGATGTATTCGATTCCGTTCTCCTTGAAGAGGTCGAGGTATCCATATTTCTCAAAGTAGAGATGGTCCTCCTTCATCAGGTGGCTTCAGTGAAGCCCATTTATGAAACAGCCCCAGTCGGGGTGTCTTAGCAGCCATGTCCAACCTTTACCATTAAGGATGCTGTTCCAGTTCAGCTCCATGCCATCTACTGTGAATTTTAAACCATCAGGCTCCAGCATTCTTGGCCTATAGAGTAGGTTTCCCTCGGTGACGATGATCTTTCCCTTGACTACATCAACAATGCAGCAGAGTACATCGAGTCTCTTCGGGTAAATTTTCTCAACCGACACCATGTCAATTTTAACGGTGAGCGGATCAGAGTCTGATATCTCTTTCCTTAGAAGACTCTTTAGATCTGAGGGTTCATGTATCCTTGAGAATTACGAATCTCCAATATGTAGCGTTGATGGCATGAAAATCAACTGTTTATCCCATTTATGGTTATTAAATTTTAATTAGATTAATAATTGTTAATGTATGCCTGAAAAATAGTATCGGATTTTTTCTACACATTATAGGTGCGTGATCGCGCCGATAAATTACTGAAAAATTATTTAGTGTTTTACCGCTTTCCCCAGTTCCGCTCCCAATACCTTGCATTCCTTCAGAACCTGCGCATTAGGAGTACCCTGGCATTCAACAGTTTCACCTACTTGAGTTCCGAGCCGATTGAATATGTTGAAAGCCTGCTTGGCTCTACCCCCTCCGCCATGGGTGAAGAAGACCGCGTATGGTCTCTGCTGGTAGCCCGGTTCGTTTCTCTTTATATACCAGTCGTCCATGAAGACCTTTATCGTCCCAGCCATGTAGCTAAAATAATCCGGTGTCCCTAAGGCGATGCAGTCATACTGAGGGTAATCAGTTATTTTGAATCTTCCATCATTTGCATTATGGAGAGTGACCTCACAATTAGCGGAGCGGAGCCCATCAGCTACCGCTTCAGCCATCTTCTTCGTGTTTCCATACTGCTGTGAGTGATATAATACGAGTGCTTTTACCATTTAACTCCCAAGTATAATACCTAAACTGGGATATATTTCATGCTCCGCATGAGTTAAGGAACGTTTAAGATCACAATTATGACCAGTATAACAACGACAACGGTAAGTATCTTACTCATCCTCTCTATTCTACTTATACTACTCTCCAAAGTGTCTTCCATCTTCCACTCCCACCCTAACCGAGAAATCCGAACCAGTATAGAGTCTCGATAAGAATGATCACTGATAAAACAATGACTGCATAGGTCAATAATTCGACTCTTCTCGAGGCTCGTTCTAATCGTTCCGATGGTTCATTCATCAATTTTCAAATAATATGTTACATATTCCTTGTTATACGTATATTGGATAATAATCCCTCACACGCGGGAAATCAATCTTTTATGAAAGGGTGCCTTAGCAGCCAACTGCTCTTGACTCGAACTCTGTGAGTATTGTTGTTACTCCACCATGCAGCATCCTCTTCGCGTCTCTAAGAACCCCCACAGGTCTCGCCCAGTCCCTGAGCTCCTCATCGATCCAATCTACATCCTGCCCTTTTTCTATAAGCTCATCCCTGACCTCAGGCGGGAAACGGCTGTTGATATATAATCTATCTGTACTTCTTGTGCATCTCGGGGCTTCAATCGCTTCCTGTATGCCCATATCGAAGTCAACAATATGGAGAATAACTTGGAGGACAGCTATAGGGATGTTTCTGCTGCCGGGAGCTCCCAAAGCTAGATATGGCGCTCCGCCTTTAAGCAGAATCGTGGGGCAAACATTCTGCAGCCTCCTTTTCCTCCCATTAATTGAGTTGGCGTGACCAGGCTCAGGATCAAGGCCGTACATCGCATTGTTCATGGTTATTCCGGTCCCAGGTATGACCACACCTGAGCCAAATGTGTCAACAAGTGTCTGGTTGACGCAGACCATGTTGCCTTTCTTGTCACCTATTGCCAACGCAGTCGTATGCTCGAGTTCGAATGGCCAAGGCTTCCCTTCGGTTATTAGATTTGCCTTATCGAGTCTAATGCTCTTCCTCCTCTCCGTAGCGTATTCTTTCGACGCTAATGCCTTCTGAGGGACCTTCACATAGTCAGGATCCCCCATGTACTCAAAACGATCAGAAAACGCCAGACCTATAGCTTCTGAGATTAAGTGAAGTGTATTAGCTGATCCGAATCCATATTTCTTAATGTCATAGCCTTCGAGGATGTTAAGCATCTCGATAAGGGTCGTTCCTGCATGGGTAGGGTCGTATAGAACCTCGTAACCTCTATAGCTGCCAAGTTCAGGATTGGCAACTACTGACTCATATGATTCTAAATCGTCGAGAGTTATCAGCCCACCATTCTCAGACATCTCCTTCGTTATAGCGTCAGCTATCCACCCATTATAGAAGGCTTCTCTCCCCCTCTCAGCGATCGAGCGAAGACTCTTCGCAAGGTCCTTCTGAACAAGCACCTCAGGTTTTGGTAAACTGTAGTTGTATGGCTGATAGGGAAACTGTCCATCCTGTAGGAAGATTCTCCTCCACTCTTTGAAATGCCAGAATGCTTTCATCCTTTGGAAAATAGGGCCTGAATTCCACCAGCCCACTGGGAAACCTTCTTCAGCTACCTCGATAGCCGGCGCAATTACCTCTGAAAGTTTCATAGTCCCGTATCTTTCCAATGCCTCGGTTAGACCTGCTACAGTTCCGGGCGTAGTTGATGCCTTATGACCTATAATGTTGGCATCATCCTTGACTCTTCTCCATCCCATCCATCCGAGCTCAATCTCGTCTGTCAGCTCATACATGTCGGCTCTACAATTCTTGGATGGTCTTCCCACGTAATCTATGATCACGTTATCTCCCGATGTGAGGTGGATTGCCATTACGCCTTCGCCTCCCAACCCATTCATGGCTGGTTCAACAACACAGTCCATAAAAGCTGCAGCTACTGCAGCGTCCACAGCATTTCCGCCCCTACGAATCATTTTGCAGCCAGCTTCCCCAATTAGAGTGTGTTTAGAGGCTACAACACAATTTTTAGCTATGCAATCATATCTTCCAGCACCAGGCCATCTTCTCAATTGATAAATGAACGGAGGATCAGCCATAATTATTGATTAATCACTTGATTTAAGCCATTTCCATTAAGAATCAAGTAAAACTCGGAGAGATGCATATGCTGGTAAAGTACTTAAGAAAAAACACAAACTAAATTACGCAAGTAGGCTTGGGAAAACCATGTTCAAAAAGACACAAAAGATTAGGCGAGGTAGACTTTTAGCCTTTGGCTTATTATTCATGCCAATAATGCTCGTCCGATTTCAATTTTCCTTCTATAGAAGATCGTGCATCACCAATGAACTGATAACACTCTCCCATACACATGTAAATATAAATATCCTGAGAATCCATCCATCATAACCTTGACTCCACTCAACGTAAAGGGGGTTGTATTCGACCTAGATGCCACATTAGTCGACCTCGGCGAGCATGTGAAGTGGAGGGAAGCTCAAGGAGAGGTCATTCAAGCCTACATGGCTCGCGGGTGCGGTGAAAACGATATTGCACAGTGCTCGTCGAAGGGGCTGTTTAACTTGATGAATGAGATGGATACAAGGTTAATGGCTTCCAAGTCGAAGGACGAGGTAATGACCATACATGAAGGAATATGGAGAATCCTCGATAGCTATGAAAGGAGAGGTGTGGAGCTTTGCGGTTTTATGCCTGGCACACTAGTTGCACTGAACTGGATCAAGAAGCAGGGGATCAAGATGGGTGTCTGCACCTCAAACTCCAGTGAGGTTGCTATAGGAGTCCTCGAAAAGTTAGAAGTGTCAAGTTTCTTTGACTCGGTAATTGGCAGAACCCTCAGCCTCAGGATGAAGCCGTATCCCGATCAGGTCCTGGCATGCTTTAAGGTGATGGGTGTAAGACCCCTCGATGGTGTTGTTGTAGGTGACAGCCATAACGATGTTCTAGCAGGTAAAGCGGCCGGCGCTAGGACGATAGCTATACCAGTCTACTTCACACGTAGAGAGGCTATGGCGGCTGCTAAACCAGATGCTACAATCAAGTCGATGGAGGAGCTCCCAGAAGCATTACATAAATTATATGACATTATGAAGTAGCCCTAACAAGTTATCATTTATTAAATTTCAGCGGAAATCTTAATGTAACTCTGTGACATTGTGCCGCTTATTAACTTTAATTGTTTCCCGACATGCCTTTCAGAAATTTTGGCATGTATATTAATTTTCAAATCCTCCGCCCTTCTAACTGGTTTACCGTATTGTTTTAAGAAGTCGGATATGATGGTTAAATGGATTGATATGAAACTCGTTACTTATCTTTTTGGTCAAATGACTAGTATAGGTGTAGTTATGGGTAACGATATTTTAGATCTAAACGCCGCTTTTGAAGTGCATCTGGGAGACTCATTTAAAGATCAGAAATTAACGCCACTCGATATGCTGGGATTATTTGATTTAGGCTCTAAGGGTTTATGCGAAGTGAAGAAGGCCATTAATGCTGAAGAAGGATCAAAATACCGAGTCCCCCTTAAGAGTGTAAAGTTAATGTCTCCCATTCCCCGCCCTAGGAAGAACATAGTCTGCCTAGGCTTAAATTATGCAGAGCATGTAAAGGAGAGTAAAGCAGGTACCACACCTAACCTACCCTCAGTTCCCATCTTCTTCACCAAACCACCAACAGCAGTAATAGGTCCATATGACGATATAGTTTACCCAAAAGTTACCGAGAAACTCGATTACGAAGCAGAGTTGGCCTTCGTAATAGGCAAGAAGGGAAAAAACATTTCCGAGGAGAATGTTTACGATTATATAGCTGGCTATATGGCATTTGACGATGTCTCTGCGCGTGACCTTCAGTCACGGCACCAACAATGGTACAGGGGGAAAAGCATGGACACATTTGCCCCAATGGGACCTTGGATTGTTACAGGAGATGAAGTAAGCGATCCACAAAACCTAGATCTCTGGTGCAAGGTAAATGGTGTTGAAAGACAGCATTCGAACACGAGTGATATGATCTTCAACATTAAGAAGATCGTGACGACTCTCTCAGCCGGAATCACCCTCGAGACTGGTGATATCTTCGCAACTGGGACTCCATCAGGAGTAGGCTCAGCTCACCCACTTGGCCTCCTAAAGCCAGGAGATGTTGTAGAGATCGGCGTCGAGAAGATCGGTTCAATTAAGAACAAGGTTGTGGCTGAGAAATAAATTGATTTAACATCTTATCCTCCTCTTTTTGGGTTTATTTCAAATAAATCGTGCTCGCGTGCGCATGTTTGTAGAGAGAGTGGTCAGGGTAAGAGTAGTAAGTGAGGAGATTTAGCGCATGTGATCGAACGCATGACTAAAAAGCCTTAAATCTGTATATATATGTGCAAAACCATGCCTGAAACCTTTGATTTTTCCATTGGAATAATATTGGGAATAATCATAACTTTTGCTGGCAACTATTTTACCGAGAAATTGAAAGAACGAGAACAGAGAAAAACTCTGGCAAAGGCATTAATTACAGAACTAAAGGTCATCAAGGAACACCTCTTGAGTTATAAGACTTATAAAATAAAGGAAGTACCTCTTTTCTCTGCAAATATCCCGTTGATTGTCCTGTTCAAGGCAAAAACTATTGATGCCATTCTAAGGATTTACATGGAAATCAATTTTGGCTTAAGCTCAGTGTTAAGCTCGCCTGATGTAGAGAAATTGGTCCAGCAAATTGACGATACTGTTAAAATCATTGAAAATGAAGTCTAATGCTCGTTTTTTTAGCAAAATTTATTGAACTGAGAAGAGTAGCTGGCGTATTGCTTGCCGAAAATAAGTGTCAGCTCTCCGCGCTTATATAATGCAAAAACATATAGAACAACAGCGTAAACAGAGAGAGTTGATTCTCGAGTTGCTTAGATTTTATGTAAGATGGCGAATGAACCCCAAGGAGACATTCAAAACTGCGGAAGAACGAGAGAAGTATATAATGGTCATACTCGAGGGAATTAAAGCAGAGATGGAAGCTGGTTTGATTAAGGATTTTGGATTTTGCGTTGACGGAAGTGGTGGGTATTGTATTTATGAGGTAAAGAGGGAAGCAGATGTTTTTACCTCTCTTCGCCAATGGGGGCCTCATGTAGTTTATGAGGCAAGACAAGTTTTTACAATCGAACAACTTCTGGAATCACGTAAGGGAAATGTAGCACAAGCAGGTAACTAGATTTCGTAATAAAACCCCATCCCTTTCTTCCATCATCCTGAAGCGCGCGCGGCTCAAACTGATTCCTGCAAAAAGATTTAACCGAAAACCCTCGAATATAGTTTGGTAAAAGAGGATTTCAATGGAAGTTTTTCCTGGCGCAAGTCTATTAATAGATGGAGAGATTCCCCGCGGTATATATCTCCTCACCGGTAACTCGGGTGCTGGAAAAACGGTTTTCTGCGAAACCTTCATAGCCAGAGGGTTGTCAAATCAAGAACCTGGAATCTACCTGTCTACCGACGATGATTGCAGCGAGATCCAAGCGTCAATACAAAAACTCATGGAAGACAAAGACAGGATAAAAGGCGACCTAAGGCTAATAGATGCATATTCCTGGCGAGTTCGAGGCGTGACGAGTGGCGGACAATTCGTCGTAATCGACCCGGCAAACCTTTCAGGTGTCATAATCTCATGTGAGAAGGTCTGCCAGGGCATATCGAAGCCTAGGTTTGTTTTTGATTCAATTACAAATCTGGCAATTCAATCAGATTCAGATACAACTTTGAAGTTTCTACAACTAGTTACAGCCAAGATGAGGGCTATGAACGCGCTAGCTTTTTTTACCCTCACCCCAACTTCCCATGACAGCAAGTTTGTCAGCACAGTCAAGACCATGTTCGACGGCGTCTTCGAAATGAGAATGGACGAAACAGGTTTGGAGATTACCAGGATGTTCAGAATATTCTCCATTAAAGGCGCTAAACATCAGACTCGCTGGATCGTTTTCACAATCACTGAACAAGGAATATCAATGATTGATGACAGTACTCCGAGATGCGCATGGTGTGGTGGCACCATCCCATACGAACCGCATAAGGAGACTATAAATGGACACGAATACACGTTTCATGCGTCTGGATGTTTAAATAATTTCAAGAAAAAATTGGCGCTTGAGTTAACATAACGATTTGAAGAGCTTGTGCAATACATTTTACCATTCGCGTATGTAAGAGAAATTTCCTGTACACGCGTCCTCCACTGATCCTCAGAGATTCTTTTCAGAAATCCCCTACATTATATGCAATGTTGTCTTCATCATAGATAAAGGTAGAATACAGGTAAGCTTCAAAGCACAATGCTCTGCAAGAAGTTATTATTACACTTCTTGTCCGCGTAAACCTCCTTGTTCCATTATTTACCAACAGTGCCCGCTCGGCTAGTTTAATAAATTGGAGGGAGATTCTAGGTTTCGATGTCTCAAGAGGTAAGCGGGAAAAAGCCAGGATTCACCGGGATGCGCCTCTTCTCCATCGTATGGTCAGGACAGTTCTTCAGTCTCCTTAGAACCTACATGAGCCAGTTCGCGCTCAGCATATGGGCTTGGCAGAGAACAGGAGCTGCGACGTCGCTAGCCCTCGTCGCTTTCTTCAACTTCGTCCCATCCATAATCATGTTCCCTATAGCTGGGGTTCTTGTCGATAGATGGAATAGGAAGCTCGTTATGATGCTCAGCGACATATCATCCGGGATAGCGACGATCATCGTATTCATTTTACTCGCAGCGGGGAGACTCGAGGTTTGGCACCTTTACGTAACTGGTGCGTTCACAGGGATTTTCCAGTCTTTCCAGTGGCCAGCTATAGCGCCACAATCTCGCTGATGGTAGATAAGAAAGACTACTCGAGAGCAAGTGGGATGCTCAGTCTCGCTGACTCTGTGTCTAACATCTTCGCCCCCGCTGCAGCTGGCATCCTAATAGGTATCATAGGAGTCAGCGGGATACTTTCAATCGATATAGTTACCTTCCTCATCGCAGTTGGTATCTTACTATCAGTCAAGATCCCTCAACCCCCGAAGCAGATAGGCGAGAAAAAGAGCGTTCTTAGCGAAACATCCTTTGGCTTCAAATTTATCATGGAGAGGAGACCCCTGCTCGCGCTGCAGCTCGTATTCTTCGCCTCAAATCTGATTACGGGCTTCACTTTTACCATCTTCACCCCGATGATCATGTCACGGACGGGTAACGACACAGTTATCATGGGCGTGATTCAGTCAGCCTTCGGCCTTGGAGGAGTTATAGGAGGGCTTATCATGAGCATTTGGGGAGGACCAAAAAGAAGGGTTAATGGTGTTCTCCTCGGAATGGCTGGGACCAGTCTCTTCGGAATGACACTTATTGGGATAGGGAGAATCTCTATAGTCTGGATGCTTGCAGCCTTTCTTGCTATGTTCTTTATGCCGTGTACTAATGGTTGTAACCAAGCGATCTGGCAGTCAAAGGTCCCACCAGAGTTGTAGGGGAGGGTTTTCTCAGCTCAGGGGTTGATTGCTACTATATCATCTCCTATCTCGATGATTATAGTTGGTCCTTTAGCCGATAACGTGATGAGCCCGGCGATGATGCCTGGAGGTTCATTAATGCCCGTCTTCGGGTGGCTCGTTGGTGTAGGCGCTGGCGCGGGGATGGCTTTGATATTCATCTTTATGGGCGTAATCGGGACGGGGGTTGCGCTTTTGGGATATGTATTCAGCGACGTAAAGGACGTAAAGAAGAAAGTACCCGACTACGATACTGTGAATGAGAACCCAAGTGGAGTGAGCTCTCCTTCATAAGATCATTAGTCTCACTGATACCCGAAGAATCAAAATTTCCCACTTGCACGCGTGATTTAAACAATGTAAGCATAGTGAATACTCTAAGTGCACTAGGCGGAGATCGCAAATTAGAAATATCATTAATTTTGATAGAGTTAGGGACGATGATCAAGTTTGGGTAAGAAACTGAGCTCGCTGGAGCCTAAGACTGTTTGGTCCATTTTTGAGGAGATCACAGAGATACCACGCTGTTCGGGTAAGGAGCAGAAGCTCCAGAATTGGATAGAGCAGTGGGCAGAGAAGAACCAATTAGAATTCAAGAAGGATCAAGTCGGCAACATCCTCATGACAAGGGATGCAGCGCGAGGATGCGAGAACTACGCAGGCTTGGTCCTGCAGAGTCACCAGGATATGGTCTGCGAGAGAGCTGAGGAGAGCCACCACAACTTCGACAGGGATCCCATCCCTGTGAGGGTTGAGAAAGATGTTGTTAGGGCAGATGGGACATCCCTAGGGGCTGACAATGGAGTGGGTATGGCGATCTCAATGGCGTTACTTAGTGATCCCATGTTAAAGAAACATGGCAAGATCGAGGCTCTGATGACGGTGGAGGAGGAAACTGGTCTCAGGGGAGCGGCGAATGTAAAGAAGGGCTTTTTCACGGCCAAGAAAATGATCAATCTCGATAGTGAGGAGGGAGGAGTTATAATCATCGGCGCAGCAGGAGGCGGAGGAACCAATTACACGATCCAAGTTTCTTCTGAGCCGATAGATGGATGGTCGGGGATGATGATCAAAATCGATGGCCTTCTTGGCGGTCATTCCGGTGTCGATATCAATCTTCCACGGGCGAACTCCAACAAGCTCCTCGGTGACTTCCTATATACCCTGAGCAAAGAGACACAGATCAGGATAGCGAATATCGAAGGCGGTACAAGGGGGAATGCTATTCCGAGGTCGGCATCCTGCGTCTTCGCGGTTCCAGAGAAGAAAGCTTCGAAGGTGAAGATGATCCTCGATGAGTGGAGTAAAAAGGCCAGACTTGAGTTCCCTGTCGAAGAGAGTATGATCTTCAACCTGACTAAGGCAGGTGTAAATAAGGCAATCTCTGAGGAGAAAACGGTGTCGATAATTGGTGTACTGAGAGAGATCCAGCAGGGGCCGTTCTCATGGAGTAAAAGTATCGAGGGTCTAGTTGAGACATCGAACAACCTCGGCATCGTTAAGACGGAGGGTGATGCAGTAAAAATCTCCATCAGCTCAAGGAGCTCAGATGCTGATGATTTGGCTAGGGACAGGAGAATCCTTAAGGAGATTGGCATTAAGCACAGCGCTGAGGTGGACCAGCCACCCAGTGGAACTGGCTGGAAAGCTGATGTTTCATCCCCGTGGCTCCACTTTGTTACCTCAATCTATGAACAGGTATTAGGTAGAAAACCCATCGTGACAGCCATCCATGCAGGTCTCGAGTGTGCTCAGTTCATCAACCTGAATCATGAACTAAAGGTGGTCTCAATTGGCCCTACAATAAAAAGCCCACACAGCCCATCTGAGATTGTTGAAATTGACTCAGTTAAGACGGTCTGGGGAGTCGTTAAGGCTATTGCTGAGAAGATGGATGAAGCAGACTGATTCAATTATCTGTCTTGTGGCTTATTATTGAAAGATAATATTGCAGGGAATGTTCAGTTTCCGGAATCCAGATGCTAGTTCTCGTCCGATCCTTTGGAAGTATTCGTCACTGCGCTTATCCTCTAAGCCATATTTACGGTACACCCAATCAGCGTAGTGGTAATTCAGGCGATCAACCAAGACGTATTCTATCTTCCCAGCGAGGATCTGTGGCAGATCCTCTGCCCCAGGCAGGATCGGCGCAATCATGGCGTGAGTTCTGACGCTTGCCCTGTGAAACTCGTCGAGAGCCCTGATTCTATCGCTTATGGGAGGCGCGTTGGGCTCAAATAGCATCCTAGTCTCATCGTTGGCTGTGGTTACTGTGTAGCAAACATCGAACTCCTTTGGCTCCCTTATGATGTCCATATCCCGCATGGCGAGGGGTGAACGCGTTTGAATTTCTACTGGCCAATTATGCTGCTTAAGAATCTCGAGGCATCTCCGCGTCAGCTTATATTTCTCTTCCAGTGGCTGGTATGGGTCGCATACACCGCTTACCCAAACCTTTCCGCGTCTCTTCTTGATGATCTCCACACTCAGCAGGTCAGGGGCGTTTATTTTTACATCCACGAATTCACCCCAAGGCTCCCTGTGTGCGCTGAATCTCTTCATGAAGCGAGCATAGCAATAGGAGCAGCCATGTTGGCAACCCGTGTAGGGATTGATTACATAGGAGTAGACTTGGGATTTATTGAGAATAGATTTCGCTTTAACTTCATTGACAGATAGTTCCTTCACCAGGCTTCACCCAACCAACAATGAAGCATGGTCTTTAATATATCACCACATCCACGAGCCCAGTGTGCGCATTTGTAATTTTTATTTATTATTTAATTCTATTAGCCTCACAAGTGATTATGTAGAAATTAAACATGTTATCAAGCCAGCGTACGAGAGATTCCTAAATAAGAATTAGATAGCAAAACGTTAATCGTAATTTGGATTTATTTTTGTTGTACTTGTAGATAATCATTTAATAATATGCAAGTTTAGTTAAGCTATTTGAGGAGAAGTTTTTTGTCAAAACCCATAGACATAATTCATTGCTTTCATAACGCATTTCGTCGGGACATCTCCCAAATTGATACCACAGTCTTCAACATTGCACGTGACTGTGGAAACTTAGCCCCCATATTTACGCGACTTCAAACCATGGGTGAAGTCTTGGACTACCACGCTCGAGGTGAGGAGGCAGCGGTTTTCCCAGCTGTCGACAAGATTACACCTTTCGTTACAGGAGCCTACTTGACTGACCACCGTGAACTTGACACCATGATTAGTGGGTTAGAAGCAATCAGTAAAGCACCTGACACTTTAACAGCGGCCAGAGCAACA
>Ga0315282_10004380_pt1 | contig 24618 bp, 24 predicted proteins | sample YL17G07_20_MG_FD_203693 | JGI IMG/M metagenome (GOLD analysis project Ga0315282, IMG submission 203693) | Sediment microbial communities from Yellowstone Lake, YNP, Wyoming, USA - YL17G07_20 | ecosystem: Environmental > Aquatic > Freshwater > Lake > Sediment | place: USA: Wyoming | collected... | reverse complement strand
GTTGGGCGGAGACGCTAAACGCCTGCGAGAGTGGAGAGGTTCATGCCGCAGGGCAGGTGCTCCCCTATGAAGCAGGAACCGAACGCCGTTTGGGAGGAGTCCTAGATGGGTAAGTTTCGGACAACGGTAACGAAAAGGTTACTTCGTGGACCCCTCGGCCAGCCTAATGGCGGTCTGGGCGGCCTCCCTCGGATCCTCCACAAAACGAATCTTGATCAGGCGCCTGTGGTCCAGGTAGCCGTCCAGGAAGAGCTTCGGCAGCCTGTCTGCCATCATACCCGTCCCTTTCAGGACCACGATGGGCTTTCTCAGGTTGTAGGCTATGGCTGTTTCTGTTAACGTGCCAACGCCACCCGCCACGACTATGACGGCGTCGCTGCTCCTTACCACCGTGGAGCTCCTGGCGGTGAAGGTCTGGCCCGTCTTGATCTTCACGGTGTTGTACGGGTTGTACCACTCGTGATCCGGGCCAATGTCCTCCAGCTCGCGCGCCAGTATGCCCACAGTCACGCCCCCTGCCTTGGCCACTGCCTCTGCTACGACGGTCATCAATCCTCCGTTGCCGCCCGTGATGACCACGGCACCGCTCTCTGCGAGCGCCATGCCGAGAGCCCTTGCCTTCTCCTCCACCTCGGGGGGGACGGGATCGTAGGTTGTAAGTATGCCGATTTGAACCATGAGGTTTTCTTCTGTTTTTGGGAATATATTAGTTTGCAGGAGCCTATTTTTTAATGAGTCTGTCCGCGACAAGTGCCACAATAACGAATACTACGATCCAGAAGACGAGGTCGATTACGAGGTTAGAGTAATTTATGAGCGCAGGCGAGCCAGGGTAGACTATAACGGAGCGCCACAGGAGCGGGGCGCCGTAGTTGACTGCGCCGACGAGTTGGCCGAGACCGGGTGTCTCTATAAACCATGTGGCTAGCGTTACCAGTATCCCTATGAAAACTCCAACCAAGATGAAACTCTTTCTCATGGTTGCAAGTGGATAACTCAGACCTTAAAAGTGTTGCTGGGCGGGACTGTGATTGCGAGCTACCAGTCAGCAGCGATAGCAGAGTTTCCAATGACAAAGATATTAGGAAGTTTGCTCTACCCTTTTTCGGATACTTATGGACGATCTGTTGTCGACCTTCTCCAAGCCCATTCAGAGGATAATCGGGGAGAAGGGGTTCGGGGAGTTTACTGAGCCACAGAAGAGGGCGATACCGCTCATAGCGGAGGGCAAGAACGTACTGGTCATCGCGCCCACGGGCACGGGGAAGACCGAGGCGGCATTCCTGCCCATACTCGACCGGCTGATAAGGGAGGGCGGTAGGGGAGGGATACGGCTCCTTTACATATCGCCGCTGAGGGCGCTCAACAGGGACCTGCTGGACAGGCTCCAGTGGTGGTGCAACAGGCTGGACCTGAAGATCTCCGTGAGGCATGGAGACACAGAGACCAAGGAGAGAGGGAAGCAGGCGATGGCACCCCCCGACGTAATGATCACAACGCCGGAGACCCTGCAGGCGATACTCCCCGGGAGGACCCTCAGGAAGCACCTCTCAAAGGTCAAGTGGGTGGTCGTTGATGAGGTCCACGAGCTGACCAACGACAAGAGGGGAAGCCAGCTCACCATAGCACTGGAGAGGCTGAGGAGGATAACCGCCGTGGAGCCCCAGATAATAGGACTCTCCGCCACCATAGGCTCCCCGGAGGAGGTCGCCAAGTTCCTCGTCGGCAAGGACAGGGAGTGCGAGATCGTGAGGGTCTCCGTGGCGAAGAGCACGAAGCTCGATGTCATGCTCCCTGAAGCTGAGGAGAGGGACTCGGAGCTCGCCGAGAGGATAGCCACTTTCCCCGAGGTGGCGGCGAGGCTCAGGAAGATCAAGGAACTAATAGACCAGCAGAGGTCCACCCTGATCTTCACGAACACGAGGTCGGAGGCTGAGGTCCTCGCCAGCAGGTTCAGGGTCTGGGACATCGACATGCCAGTGAGCATACACCACGGCAGCCTAGCCAAGTCCTCGAGGGTGGAAACCGAGTCGAGCCTCAAGAAGGGCGAGCTCAAGGGCGTGGTCTGCACCTCCTCTCTAGAGCTGGGCATAGACATCGGAAGCATCGACCTCATGATCCAGTACAACTCGCCGAGGCAGGTGACCCGCCTACTCCAGAGGGTGGGCAGGGCCGGACACTGGGTCGGAGGGACCTCAAAGGGTGTCGTGATCACCATGAACTCGGACGATGCACTGGAGTCTACGGTCATCGCGAGGAGGAGCCTAAGGGAGGAGCTTGAGGACGTGGAGATCGTGGAGAGACCGCTGGACGTCCTGGCACACCAGGTAGCGGGCCTACTTATTGAGGACAGGAGCCTGAAGGTGGACGAGATCCTCGACGTGGTGAGGGGGGCTTACCCCTTCTCGGATCTGAAGGAGGGGGATCTGCTGGAGGTTCTGGACTACATGAGCGGGAGGAGGCCGAGGTTCGCGATGTACATTCCTGAGGAGCGGCTCGTGCTCAAGCCTAGACCCGCGGATGCCCTATACAAGTACTACTTCGAGAACCTATCCATGATACCCGAGGAGAAGCACTACGTGGTCATAGACGAGGAGAAGGACGAGGCGGTGGGCATGCTGGACGAGGCCTTCGTGGCGGAGTACGGGGAGCCAGGTGTGAAGTTCATCGTCAGGGGAAGGCCGTGGAAGATCATCCAAGTCTACAATGAGGTCGTCTACGTGAGGGGCGAGGAGGATCCGACGGGCGCTATACCGGACTGGATTGGCGACGAGATACCCATCCCCTACGAGATCGCGCAGGAGGTGGGGGCAATGAGGGGGCGCGTGGCGGAGATGCTGAGGGGCGGATCGTCTCTAGATCAAACCGTGGAGGGGCTGGCGAGGGAGTACCCGGTAGCGAAGGGATTCCTGGTCAGGGCCCTCAAGGAGTTGAAGGAGCAGTCGGAGGGGAGGTGGGACGTCCCGACGGACAGGCTGATAACGGTAGAGGGGTGGGAGGGGTACGTCATAGTCAGCTGCGCCTTCGGGCTCATGATAAACAAGACGCTCTCAAGGCTGCTCGGCTACCTCCTGACGCAGAGGACCGGAAGCGGCGTGGGCACCTCGCAGGACGCCTACAGGATCTACCTGAAGACGGCGATAGACCCGCAGGTCGTGGCCGAGGTATTGAGGGAGATGAAGCCGGAGGAGATAGAGAGGCTCACGGAGGTTGCTGTGGAGAGGACGGGACTCTTCAAGAGGAGGCTCCTCCACGTGGCCAAGAGGTTTGGCGTGGTGGAGAAGGACGCGGACATAAGCGATGTGGGGATGACCCAACTGGTGGACGGGCTCAGGGGTACGGTCATCTGGAGGGAGGCGAAGAGGGAGGTCCTCTTCAAGGATCTCGACGTGGAGGGGACGATTAGGGTGATTAAAGGGATGAGGGGAGGGGGGTTCGAGGTAAAGGTCATGGAGGGGGACCTTCCGCTCTCCCCGATATCGAGGGTAGGGGTCAGCATGCTCAGCTGGAAGACTGATTTAGTGCCGGCGGACAGGCTCAGGAGGCTCCTCATCGAGTCGGGGAAGGCGAGGCTCCTCAACGAGGCGAGGGTCGCGGTCTGCACCAACTGCTTCAGGTACGTGGAGAACCTGAAGATAAAGAGGTTCCTAGACGGGGTGAGGTGCCCAGAGTGCGGCTCCAGCAAGATAGGACTGCTCAGCGATGACCCGCTGGAGGTCGCGCAGATGGCTGCTGAGAAGGCGGAGACAGATAAAGTCTCGGAGAGGTTCCGTGGGATCTACAAGTCGGCCATAGAGAGCGGGGAGCTCGTAAGCCTCTATGGTCTGCCCGCGGCGCTGGCGCTCGTGGCGAGGGGGTTGCCGAAGCCCGTGATGATGACTCTGGCGATCTCTGAGGTAAAGGACATGGACTACTTCGTCGACCTGATTCTGAGGGAGGAGAGGGCGGCGCTGAAGAGCAGGTTCAGGCGCTCATACCCCCAGAGGGGAACAGGCGCCCAGAGCTGAAATTCCGGAAAAAGATAAAAATGCAATATTTGTTAAATTGAATTGGTGGATATTTTGATTGTTTCAATAAAATGGCTGGCTCACGCAAGCTTTCAGATCACGGCTGAAGGGAAGATCATCTATATCGACCTAGAGGAGTACGGTGAGGCATCTGAGAAGGCAGACCTGATACTGGTCACACACTCCCACACGGACCACTGCGATCCGGAAAAAATAGGAAAGCTCAGGAAGGACGGCACAGTAATAATTGCCCCGGCAGACTGTGCCTCAAAGATAGGTGTGAATGTCAAGACGCTCAAGCCAGGAGAGGAGGCAACCGTCGGCAACGTGAGGGTCAGAACCGTTCACGCGTACAATACGAAGCGCTTTAGGTCCCCAGGAAACCCCTTCCATCCCAAGGGGTACGGCGTGGGCTACCTGATAACGGTCGGGGGCAAGACGATCTACCACGCCGGAGATACGGATTTCATTCCTGAAATGAGAGAAGTTGGTCCGGTCGACGTGGCTCTGCTTCCAAGCGGGGATACCTACACGATGAACAACGTCGAGGCAGCAGAGGCCGCGGTGGCGATTAACCCGAAGATCGCAGTTCCGATGCACCGTTTGAGCACAAACCCAGAAGACTTCAAGAAGAGGGTGGAGGGCCGCTCAAGTATCAAGGTAGTTGTGTTGCAGGAAGGGGAAGAGATTAAACTCTGATTAAGCTCTTCAGAGCCTTCCCCCTGACAGAAAATACTCCGAGCGCAAGCTCCCGACTTTAGTCGCGGAGTTGGCGAGGCTTAAATATGGGCTCTAAGAACATATTAAACGTGCTAAGGGCCTCAACAGTTCTCCTCAAACCCACCGATACACAACCGCTCAGTGAATACGCCGAGCAGTCAGCCATCTTATGGAACATCGCAAACTATGAGCGGAGGAAAGCCTTCTTTGAGCACATGAAAATGCCCTCCTATGCTAACCAATGCAGAGAACTCAAGCATACCGAACCCTTCAAGAAACTTGGAACCTGTAAGGCACAGGCTCTGCTTTCAAAGCTGAACGAGGCGTGGCAGAGCTTCTATGCGCTCCTCAGGCTCAAGGAAAAGGGAAAACTGCCACCCCACATCCGCAAGTTAAGCCCTCCGAGATACTGGAAGAGGGATGGGAGGCTTGAGGCAAAAGCGTTCTACGTGAGAAGCGATGGGTGGAAAATAGATGAGGAGGGCATTTCGCTCCCAAGAGGGCTGAAGATACCGTATCAATGTGGCGAACTCTGGGTGGGTAAGCAGGGAAGGCTTGAGGTCTTTAGGGATGAGCTCAACAAGAGGTGGTATGCTCACATCCCGGTCGAGGTTGATTGGCAGCCTCCGAGTCGGAGTCAAACCGACGCCGAAAAGGAAAAGAAGGCGTCCCTGGATTTGGGCATATGCAACCTTGCAGCCCTCTATATAGAGGGCGAGAGACCAATAATCTACTCTGGCAGAGGAGTCCTCAGCGATTGGGTATACCGAACCAAGAAAATAGCGGAGAGGCAGAGCCTTCTCCCGAGGCGGAGACACGTCTCTTGCTGGATCAGAACCGCCTTTAGAAGGAGGGAGAGGAGACTAAAACATGCAATAAACACCATGCTGAGAGATATCTTCTCCCTTCTGGAGGGTAAGAGGATAGGCGAACTTTATATTGGAGACCTCAACGGAATCAGAGAAGGAGCGAACCATGGAAGGAAAGGAGACCAGAAACTGCACAACTTCTGGGCTTACAACCTTATCGAGAAGCGCATCTTTGAACTTGGAGAAGAGTACGGCATAACCGTGAAAAAGGTCTCTGAGAGGGACACGTCGAGGACATGCTGCCTGTGCGGAAAGCAGCACAACGGCAGGGTGGAAAGGGGACTGATGGTCTGCCGTGAAAGACACAAAAGCATCAACGCAGACGTGAACGGCGCTGTGAACATACTGAACGTAGCCGTGAACAGGTTTCCCTCAGTCCTTAGCACAGATAAAGGGGAAACCAGCGGTAGCAGGCTCTTGGCAGAGCCTTTGCTCTTAAGGTGGAACTACCATGAATGGTCATGAAGCCTTTAGAGGCAGGAATCTCCCGGCTTTAGCCGTGGAGAGTGTCAATACTCCCGTACCTCAGTGGACGATCCTGCAACGATCCCGAGCAACGTCTTCCTGTCTATCTCGGCCCTCGTCCTCCACCCTATGAACAGGTTGCCGTCCTCGTCCTCGTCGAGGTAGCCCCTCCTTATGAATCTGTTCAGGTCTTGGTCCACCTTCCAGTCTGGGAACTTCTCCCGCAGGAGGTCCTCAACCTCCCTCCTCGTCGCCCTCCCCTGCTTCGAGGTTATGAAGGCGAGGGAGGCGGCAAGGACGGCCAGGGTGTCGATCCTCCATCCGGACAAAGATGCCTCGCCGGTCTGTATCGGTGACTTCGATAGGACATAGAGCCTTGCCTGCTCCAGATCGTCCTCGGTGGGTGTGGGGTGGTCGAGACCATCCTCGTAGACCACCTTGACCTCAAGGCCTAGGTCGTCCAGGTGCCTCTCCAGCAGCTTCACGATCTTCATGTAGTCCTTTCCAAGAATCTTCTTCAGCTCCCATCCCTTCGCGCCCGGCAGACGGTGGTGCTGGTAAAGCAGGAGCTGGGACGCCTTCTTAAGCTTCTTCGAGATCGTCGGGTCCTCACTCACTGGTAACACCTCTCAGCTCTTTCCACTTCTGATATGAGATTGAGATCGGGACGGACCTACCGCCCCGCTTCAGACCGGGACCGGGAAGGGCCTCCACGAAGGTGGTCTCCTCCACGGGGTTGATTATCAGGTTTGCGAGCCCGTTGGAGATGAGGAAGGTGAGGGCGTACGCCCTCATGACCGTCTCCTCATAGGTGTCCTGGGTTATGAACTTCCAGTAGTCAACCGGACCTCCCTTGGTCGCCTCTGTCAGCTCGTCGTGGAGCCTCTTGATCTCCTCGTTGAAGACCTTGTCAGAGAGGAACTTCAGGCGTATAAGGTCCGAGATCGTGAGGGTCTTCTCCTCCATCTGTATTGCCGCCTCCAGCTCCTTCATCCTCTGCGAGAGCGGGAGTAGGACGTTCCAGTAGTCCAGCGCCTCGGATAGGCGCCGGGGCGTGAGCTGCTCGGAGGCTATGAGCGGGTGCCACGACGAGAGAAGGGCGGAGGCGAGGGACTCCTTGCCGAGCATCTTTACCTTAACCTCCACTAGGAAGGGGTCTATGAAGAGACCGGAGGCGCGCCGCTTCACCCAGTCGCTCTGCAGCTTCACCATGAGCGAGAGCTCCTTTATCGCCTCGGCGTCCATGAGCAGCTCGTCGAGGAGCTTCCACTGCGGGAGCAGCTTCTTCAGGATCATGAGCTTCTGCGGGATGTCCACGAGGAACGGGTCGTCGCTCTTTGTCCGTATGCTCTGGCAGAGGTTTATTATCCTGGCGAGCTCCTCGTAGTACTCCTCTTTACGCCTTTGCTGTGGCAGCCTTCACCACCTCCGACCCTCCGTGGACGTTCTGCACGAATATTATGTTCGCGAACTCCCCTATGGCGCTGAGCTGGCTTGGGGTGATAACGATGAACTGGACGTCCGCGTTCTCGTTCATGAATGAGAAGAGCATCCTCATCATCGACTCCCTGTTGTGCGGGTCCATGTGCACGTCGAACTCGTCGACTGCCCTCACCGGGGACTTGAGGTGGTCCTGAAGGGCCAAGAGGAATGCCATGGTGGAGACCGCGCGCTCGCCGCCGCTCTGGGCGTAAGCGTCCAGAACCACCGGAGAGACGCCCCTGAAGCCCACCGTGACCTCTATGCCTGCGTGGTCAGGGTCTTCCATGTTTGAGAGGCGGACGTTGCCCATACCGCCGACCCTGCCCAGCACGTTGAGGTATGTGGGATTGATCTCCTCGGTCAGGCACTCCATCACATTCTTCCAGATCTTCTTCCGCTCGTCCAGCTCCGCTATGGTCTTCTTCCTGTTCTCCCCCACGACGTCAGCCTTCTGCTTCAGCTCGCTGTACGTCTTTAGGTAGGTCTGGTACATGGAGGGCGCGTCGTCCGGAACCTCACCGAGCGAAAGGAGGTGAGCGTTGGCGAACTTTATATCGTCGGAGATCTCCAGCATTGTCCGAGAGGTCTCTATGCGCTCGCCAGCCTTGTTCATGAACTTGTTGGACTCCTCAAGCGCTGCCTTGGCTTCCGCTAGCGATGATTTAAGGTCCTTCAGCTCCCTCTCGAGCTCGCCCGTCCTGTAGCGCATCACTGCCTCCTTGACCCTGACGTCAACATAATTCTTGACGGTCTCGTCCAGCTTCTCGTCCACGACGCCTAGCTCCTTCAGCCTCTCCTCGCCTTCCATACTAATAAGTAATGAACGGAACTTCTCCTTCTGCGCTAGGTAGGACTCCCAGAGGTCCTTCGCCTCCACCTCCTTCTTCAGGATGTCCTTCCGCAGGTCCTCTAGCTGGGAGATCTTGAGGCGCATCCTCTCCTCTATCTGTGCGAGGGCCCGCTCGTTCTTCAGGATCTGGGCCCATATGAGCTCCCTCTCAAGGTAAGCCTTCTTCTCAAGGAGGGACCTCTTCTCGTTGTACTTGTCGTTCAGCTCCTTCCAGTAGGCAAGGGTCTGCTCGGCGCTTGCCAGCAGCTGCGAAGTTGCCTCCTCTTCTCCTAGGATCCGGTTGAGCTTCTCCTCGGACTCATATATCGCCCTCCTGTACTGGGAGAATCCGACAGCCTCCTCCACCATCTTAAGCTTCTCCTCCGGGGAGGTGATGGCGAACTCCTCGATCATGTTCTGATGCATTATTATCAGCATGTTGTCGGGGTTCATGCCCACATTCTTGAAGAGGCGGTTGACGTCAAACTTGCTCGCCTCCCTGCCGTTTATCTCGAACCAGTACGTCCCGTCCTTCTTGAGGTACCTAGAAACTGAGATGAGGTCGCTGTTGATGAGGGGGGCGGGACGCTTCCCGTCCTCCGCCTTGTTGTTCAGGATGAGCGTTACCCTTGCGGTCTCCTTTCCTCTCCTTATCAGGTCGGCGAGCTTCCTTGACCGCTCGGTGTAGCTCTGGCCGGTTGCGACCGAGATCGCCAGAAGGATCGAGGACTTACCGGCGCCGTTGGGACCGCTTATGAGGTTCAGCCCCCGCCTGAGCTGCACCCTTGCGTACTCATACGACATGAAGTTCTCAAGAACGACTTCTAAGATTGTGAGCTTTGACGTCTCACTGCACCCCTTAGGGCTTTTTCAAATCGCCCAACGAAACTTATAAACTTCACTCTCGACAAAAATACCATACTTTTTAAACAGAACGATACCCGCTCTACAATAAAATCGAGAAGAATTCAATCCTTTTCCCTAATTTTTCTCAATATTACTTCGCAGACACTGTCGCCCTTGCTTCTTCTTTTTAAGCAATAGTAGTCGACGTTCTTGTCTATGCCCTTTACAAGTCCAACATCATATCTCTCTATCGATGCACACACTTCAGGGGTCCAGTTTCTCTTGTTCTTCCACAGGCATTCTGTCGCATTAATTATCACTTCATTATTGTCTTCTTTTATGATGCTGCTTTCTATTCCAAAAACACAGTTCATGGCCACTATTGCGACTGCGCATCCGTGCAGGTTTCTCTCTATCCCCAGTGTTGCAATGACATCATCTGCGTCATTCATGCCCCATTCGTACACGAGTTCCGCCAGCTTTTTTCTTTCGCCTTCGTCAAGCAGGTGGAAAACGTCATTGAAGAGCCTGCCAACTCCGCTCGCACTCTTCTTCCATCGGATTCGAGCTGGCAATAAGTTGTGCCTTACAACAAACTCATTTACTCTTCTAGATACCATACCTTTGCTAATTAGCTAACTGTTTTTAATATCTGTTGCCCGTTCAAACATCAAAGTTCGTGGCGCTGGCGGTGGATTGAGTTGATGAGTTGCTGGCCAGTCCTACCATAAAAAACCCACGGAAGATCATAGCTGTCTGTTGATCATTTATGAATATAATGAGCAAAGTTTATGTGAGATATACTGTTACTATCTCCAGATTATGAACCGTGGCGAGTGTTGATGGTAAATCTCGAGATAAAGCAGCTTAGCCATAACGGCGTGTTGATACCGGTCTACAAGCCTCTGGGCTTCAAGGTACGCTTCAGAGGTAAGGAGCTCTCTCTCACGCCGGAGCAGGAGGAGATGGCCGTCGCCTGGGTGAGGAAGCTCGCCACGGACTATGCTAAGGACGAGGTCTTCATAAAGAACTTCTTCAGGGACTTCGGCGATGCCCTCGGGATGAAGGAGAGGGTGGGACCTGAGGACTTTGACTTCTCCCAGATAATCAAGTGGGTGGAGGCGGAGAGGGCGAGGAAGGAGGGCATGAGCAAGGAGGAGAAGAAGGCGCTCGCCGCCGAGAGGAAGAGGTTGAGGGAGGAGAACAAGCAGAAGTACGGCTTCGCCATGGTCAACGGGACGCCCATGGAGATCAGCAACTACATGGTCGAGCCCGCATGCATATTCATGGGGAGGGGCAACCATCCCCTGAGGGGCAGCTGGAAGCCGGGCATCAAGGCGGAGGACATCACCCTCAACCTATCCCCGGACGCTAAGGTGCCTGCGCCCCCCACCGGACGCTCTTGGAAGGGGGTTGTGTTCGACCCCTCGTTCCTATGGATAGCGAGCTGGAGGGACAAGCTAAGGGGCAAGATGAAGTACGTCTGGCTCTCGGATACGGCGTACGTCAAGCAGGTCAGGGACATAGAGAAGTTCGGCAGGGCGTGGGAACTCGAGAAGAAGATAGACAAGGTCAGGTCCCACATCGTGAAGGGGCTGGAGTCCCGCGACGTCCTGACGAGGAAGGTGGCGACGGTCTGCTACCTAATCGACGTACTGAAGCTGAGGGTGGGGGACGAGAAGGACGAGGACGAGGCTGATACGGTGGGTGCCACGACCCTGAGGGCGGAGCACCTCACGTTTAATGAGGACGGATCCGTCACATTCGACTTCCTCGGCAAGGACGCGGTCAGGTGGGTGAGCACCAAGAGGCCCCCGGAGGTGGTCGTGAGGAACCTGAAGGAGTTCATAGCGGAGGGGAACGAGACCATATTCAACGGCGTGAGGTCCCAGAAGGTCAACGCCTACCTGGCAGAGGTCATGCCAGAACTTACGGCGAAGGTATTCAGGACATATCACGCCTCCACGACGACCAAGAAGGTGCTCGATGGCTCGGGCATCAGCAGGAACGCACCGCTATATCTGAAGAAGTACCACGCGACGATGGCAAACCTCGAGGCGGCTAAGGTCTGCAACCACAAGAGGAAGCTGCCCAAGACATGGGAGGAGACGCTCAGCAAGAAGAGGGAGAGGCTCAAGGAGCTCAAGGAGAAGAGGGCCAAGAGGGAGAAGCTAAAGGAGCTGGAGCTGAAGATAAGGGCGATGCAGGCCACGAGGGACTACAATCTGAACACCTCTCTGAAGAACTACATAGACCCCAGGGTCTACGCGGACTGGGGGAGGCGGATAGACTTCGACTGGAAGCTCTACTACTCGAAATCGCTCCAGAGAAGGTTCGCGTGGGTGGATAAGGAGCCCGCACCGGGTAGTTAATAAGACTTAATTCTGGCGGAACCCCTCGAACACCTTTTTATATAACGCTTCCTACCAACAAAAATGTGGTGTCATAGATGGTTCTCGCAGGCAAGGTCTTCAAGGTGAAGGAGGACGTGGACCTCGCAACTATATCGGGGAAGCTGAAGGGCTACAGGTACGAGGAGGAGTTCGTCCACGAGGACCAGAAGATACCCCTCGTCACCGAGGTGGACAAGCTACAGCTCGCCCCGGACTCCCTGGAGGGGGTATTCTCTCAGGACATCACGTTCACCGTCCAGCACAGGGAAGGAGAGAGGCTGGTGGTAAAGACGATGGAGGCGCCCTTCCTCTTCGCTAAGGACGGGGAGAGGACGCTCCTGATCATCCTGGAGAAGAAGAGGACGGCGAACAACATAGCGAACCAACTCAGCAAGATCCTCTTCATCTCGACGGGGAGCATAGTCGAGGCAAAGATCTCTCCCCAGACGCTCAAGAAGTTCCACGAGGCAAACCCTGAGGACACCAAGGTGATATTCTTTGACGGCGTGGACATACCCAACATAAACAAGCTCTCGCTCTACGGCTCAGGCCTTGCTGATACGGCGCTCTACAACGACTACCTGACCCACGGGGCGATATGGTACATAGTGTTCAAGTCCAGGAGGTACGGCATCGTGGCTGGCATCACAAGGAGCTCGGTCGTCACGGCCTTCAGCGAGATACAGCCGCCGGAGTTCCTCGGTTACATAAAGGAAGAAGTCTTCCCTCTCATCGACTAGGCTTCACGACACCCAGTACCTCTTGCAGATCTACTCCTCCTTGGCCCCGCGTTCGAGGTTCAGTACCCCGAGGCGCGTGGAGTTTCTGACGATCTCCTGCTTCTCCGAGTCCTGCGTCTCCTCGCTCTGGACTATGAAGATCACGTCGTAGAGGATGTAGAGCTCATAGGACCTTATTGTGATCCTCCCGTTGGGTTCTCTCAGCTGCTCCCCGTATATGATCTTTGAGCCCTCCATCTCGTTCTCGTGGACGAAGTGATAGATCTCGTGGAGGTCTTCCTTGTTGTCCTCGATCCACTTCTCAATCATTTTAATGTCTTTTTTAGGGATCTTGAGATCGTCCACGGTTGCATACCACTCGACCGCCAAGAATGCCACCGAGTTTATACCATCGGCGAGGAATAATAAACTTTTACCACGTGTTTCGCGATATGTAGGATGCGCCCCTCTTTGTGGGCTCTCCCGGTTACAAGCCCATCAGTACCGCCCTTACGTCGGAGGAGGTGTAGGAGAAGTCGCCGAATATGACGTTGTCGCTCACGCGGATGGTTTTGGCATTGGCGAGGACGGACGTGGTCACGTCCTGGTACTTGAGGCGCACATCGCTGCTAACGGGGAAGTACAGGAGATAACGTAGAGCGATCCCGGAGGAGTTGGTGGCGCTTCGCATCTCCCACTCCACCTTCAGGGTGTTGTCTCCGGACTTGAAGAATGAGAAGGCGAACTGCCCCTCGCCGAGTGAGGCTGTGAGGTAGCCCACCTTAAACGTGTCATTGCTGAAGAAGGGATTTGAGGGGGCGTCTATGACCGATTCTATGGCCTCAAGGGCGAGGGTATCGCCCTCGCTCAGTATCACGGCCTCGTTGTAGATGCATATCCAGGCCCCGCCCTGATGTGTGATCGGTCCAATGTTGAGCCTGTACATGGTCACGTTGTTATAAACTGCGGTGGTCAGGTTGCTTCCCTCTAAAGCCATCGCGATCCTGTCGCTTTCTGCTTTGTTCATGGCCATGATGCTCACGACCGTGTTATTCTTTGTCTGCATGTCCAGCCCGTAGATGGTTTCGGAGACGCTTATGTTGAGTCCGAGTTCGGCTATGGAGAGAAGAACCGGATCCAGGAAGATGTTCGGGTACTTGGAGAGCTGGGTCATATTCAGGAAGCGGAACCCCTCCACGCCGGCGGGTATGGATGACATCCATGGTTGGGGCTTGAAGGAGGAGGGGGAGGGAGGGGAAACGTAATTGCTCTGGGGGACTATGAAGACCGCCACGTAGGAGACTACCAGTATCCCGATTAGAAGCAGCATCAGGACTTTCATCCTGTTCGAGGGCTTCTCTTTAGTGGGCGTCTTCTTCGATGATCCTTTCTTCTTCTCTGACACAGGCATCACCATGGCGTACAGAAGCATTAGACCGAGGGTTGGTTATTAAAGTTTTTATTGTATGCCCCTTCTCATATCGGCAGCATCAGTAAAGCATTTAGAAGATCGAGTGGACGGGAGTTACTGAAGGAATCTTCTTTGAAGAGGTATGCGATAGACTTCCTTGCAATGAATCTGGTAACCCTCGTGATCTCGTCCTTGCTGTACTTTACGGGCAGGGATATCGTAGGCACGTTTGTAGTGGCCTTATTCGTGGAGAGTGCATTCGTGCTGATCCTAGGAGGGGTCTTCGGGTTCATCCTGTCAAGCGCCTCGTTTTACGCGATAGAGAGGCTCCTTGGTAGGAAGGGTTCGGAGAAGGACAAGCAGGAGGTTGGGCCACAGAAGGAAGTAACAAAGGAGCAGATAGCGACGGGCAAGAGATTCGTGATATTGGGAATGACCCTTCTGGCCGAATCGATCTTGATTGCTCTGATGTTGATCTGATAAGGGATCAGATAGCATAAAGACATGTCGTTATTGCCCGTAGAAATAGAAATAAAAAAAGAAGGAAAGGGAAATTATTTCTTCCGCATGCCAAATATTGCAGCGACGAGTATGGCGAGTATGGCAACGATTACGCCAGCGTAGGCGACGGTTGTGAGCGTTGCAACCTGTGCGTTCAGCGAGGACACCTGTGAGTTCAGAGCGGTTACCTGGTTCCTGTAGGTGGCGATGGCATCGTCGACCGAGACCACGGTCACCTTAACCACCGGCGTGGTCTGTGGGTCTACGGACGTCGTCAGACCCGAATACGGGAAGTCTGGACCTGTGGCTGTGGCCTGTTGGGCCGTCTTTGCGCCTATTCCAGTAAGCGTCACCCTGAAGTAGAGTGTTCCGTTCTGGGTTGGCGTGTAGGCAAGCTGGTAGTATCCGCCCGTCGTGGTTACAGTCTGCGCAACTGGGGTAAATGTGGCGTTGTCTGTGCTCATCTCAAGTAGAGCCACGATACCGCCTTGTTCAACTGCTGCCACGGGGTCTATGACGAACTGCCCGGTAAGGATGACTGGTTCGTTAACGAGGTAGTTTGTGACGGCGGCTATTGGTCCACCCGGCGTAACACCCACTTCGTATCCCGCTAGTGCAAGGTATTCCTTTGCTTTAGCGGGGTCGTAGGCCCTCGCCACGCACGCAGTGTTCTTGTACGGGCTGAGTGGGCTCACGTGAACTGCACCGGGATCTCCGAAGCCGCTCAGGAGGTTGTCGATGATCAGCTCTCTGGGTATCAGGTAGTCAAAGGCCGTCCTTACGTACCTGGCAGCCTCGGCCGCTCTCGTTGGGTCCTGAATACCCAGCGGCGTGGCAGTACCAGTACCCCAAATGGGAGACCTCATGTTGTAGCCGAGCTGTTGTATCCCCGCTCCGGCAAGGATGTAGGAGGTGGCGAAGTTGAGGTTTCCAGCCATATAATCCCTCTGCAACTGGTAGTTCTGGTCGAGTATGTGTACCTCGCCGTTCTTCAGGGCAGCGATTGCTGAGTCCTTCTCCACGATGTACCTGACGTAGTAGTTCTGAATGGTGAACTGGCCCATGGACTCCAGGCCTGTCTTGTTCCAGTAGTCATTGAACTTCTCAGTTGTAACTATCGCTCTGGTCGGATCGTAGCTCACGTACTTGTAAGGTCCGCAACCGATAGGTCCTGAGAAGGTCTGGCCGTTTGCGGTGTATGTACCGGTACCCAGGTTGAACGGGTCGTTCAACCAGTCTGCGAAGGGCACAGCCTCCAGGACGTGCTTTGGCAAGAGATAAGCGGGGATACCCTCAGGCATGAATGTGGCGGCGGGCTTTCCGAGGTCGCCGAAGTCAGCGATCGTGCACTTAACTGTATAGGTGTCCACAGCCTCTACAGACCCGATTCTAGTTCCCGTCTCGGTTGTAGCAGGATAGTAACCGGTGCCGTTCACGAGGTCGATCACCAGTCTTGTGGTTGTCCCGTTGAGCCACTTGAAGGTTATGTCGTCGCCGATATAGCCTGCTGTGATGGCTGATTGCTGGGAGCCGGACTGCGGGTTGAGGTATGCGAGCCACGTAAAGACTACGTCGTCAGCCGTTACCTCAACACCGTCGTGCCATTTCACGCCCTGTCTCAGGGTGATGGTGTATTCCCTACCGTCGGCAGAAACAACAGGGAGTGCAGCGGCGACTGCGGGTTTGTAAGAGTAGTCTGTATCAAGGTAGTACAGCCCGTCGAAGATGGGGTTGAAGACCAAGGTATCATACCAAGAGTTGGAGAGAGGCGGGTTTAGAGCGAGCAGCTCGCCCGTGGTTGCCAGAACGGCATCAGTCCTTCCTGTTAAGAATTGGGGTACCGGACCAATGTTGTCAAAGATCCACTCAAAACCGTGGAAGTTGAGGGCTTTATCAGCAGTGAAGACAACCTGTGAGTCGAGTATCTGGGAGGCAGGTAGGTCCTGGTACTGTACGAGTTGCCAGTCCTTGAAGGCTTGGATGCCCTCTGCAGTATATCCCGAGGTCAGTATTTTCTCTAGCAACTGGTCGCTGGTGGCGTTGTTCCACAGGAAGTAGTTTGAGTTGGGCGGCGTGTTCTTGCTGTAGTATATCTGGAAGGTCCCCACGAAGGGTGTAGACGGTGACCCAGGGGTCCAACCTATAAACAGGGCGTCAAATCCGCCTTCGTCATAGGTCTTTCCTATCATCTCTGGAGCAGGTGTCAGGCATCTGTCATAGACGGAACCCCATCCCATGAACACCATCCTGGCATCTATTCCCACAGACTGGAAAGAGTTGGCGATGATGAGACCCCACTGGCGCCTTAGCAGGTTGGCGCTGCCGGGAGCTATCATGGTTATTTTGAAGAGGGTGTTGTCTGCTGCTACGACCACTGGTTGAACGATTGCAAAGGTGGAAACGATCATTACTGCAAGCATGGCAATAGCAAAAATCTCTTTGGTTCTCATTTTGTTTTCACCAAACCACACACTTTAGTGTAGTGTTGAGATATTAGTTACAAACTGTATTTAAGGACTATCATTTTTACCATCATAAATCGGCTTATGTTAAGAATTAGAGAACCTCTTCCGATTGAAAGATGATAATATTTCAGACAAGGCATGTTCATATTTGATGAGCATTGATTTTGTTTAACGGAAATTGAACCGGTGCTCTGAACCAAAATTCAGTAATAAAAAGTTTCCCCTAAACGGGATGGTGTCTTACCGTCCAGCCCAATGTATTTTTCTCTAGATGAACTTGTGGTAGTAGTGGCAGGAGACGTAGTGGTCTATGTCGACCTGCGTGAGGACGGGCTTCTCTTGGGAACACTTCGATGTGGCGTACTGGCACCTCGGGTGGAACCTGCAACCCGAGGGGGGATTGATGGGGCTTGGAACCTCCCCCGGCAGCAGTATGATGTTCATCTTCCTCTTTGGATCCGGGATGGGCACCGCCGACATCAAGGCCCTCGTGTAGGGGTGAATAGGACGATCGAAGAGCTTCTCCGTTGGTGCTGATTCCACGATCTCGCCCAGGTACATCACCATCACCCTCTGGGAGATCTGCCTGACCGAGCTGAGGTCGTGTGAGATGTAGAGGTAGGACATCCCTAGTTTGTTCTGCAGATCCATTATCAGGTTAAGTATCTGAGCCCTTATTGAAACGTCAAGCGAGGAGACGGGCTCGTCCGCGATGATGAACGTGGGATTCACGGCAAGTGCCCTAGCGATGCAGATCCTCTGCCTCTGCCCGCCGCTGAACTCGTGAGGGTACCTCTCGGCGTGGTACGGTTCGAGACCGACCAGCTCTAGCAGCTTGTAGACCCTCTCCTTCCATTCGTTTGAAGAGACGTGCTTGTGGATCTTGAAGGGCTCGCTTATGATATCGAAGACCGTCATTCTCGGGTCCAGAGATGAGTACGGGTTTTGAAAGACCATCTGCATGGCTCTCCTCAACCTCATCTTCTCCTCGCCCGAGCCCTTCGAGAAGATCTTTATCGCGTCCTTTCCCTGGAACAGGACCTCGCCGGATGTAGGGCGCTCCAAGTAAAGGATCAGCTTCCCCGTGGTGGTCTTGCCGCACCCACTCTCCCCCACCAAGCCAACCGTCTCGCACTCGTTAATGGTAAAATTGATGTGATCCACGGCGTGAACCTGACCGACAACCTTCTTGGTCAGGATGCCCCTTGAGTACACTGGGAAGTATTTCACGAGGTCCTTAACCTCGAGGAGGGGTTGTACCATGTCTGTCATCTCCCTCCCTGTAGCTCGCGCCACCTGTGACATGCCACAAAGTGCGAGTCCCCCATATCCTCCAGCGGAGGTACCTTATCCATACAGATGTTTATCGCGTACTGGCACCTAGGGTGGAAGACGCAACCCGACGGCGGGTCAATGAGGTTTGGAATGTTGCCAGGTATTGACAGGAGCTTCCGGGTCTGGTCCAACCTAGGTACTGCCTTCAGCAGGGCCTCTGTGTACGGGTGCGGCTTCTCGAAGATCGTCTCAATGTCGCCGCTCTCCATGACGTGACCCGCATAAAGGACGACCACACGCTTGCACATGTCGGCAACTATGCCCATATCGTGCGTGATCATCACAAGGGTCATCCCTATGTCTCTCTGGAGATCCTTGAGTAGTGATATTATCTGGGCCTGGATGGTCACGTCAAGGTTTGTGGTGGGCTCATCAGCAAAGAGGAGCGCGGGGTTCAGAAGCAACGCCCTAGCGATGCAGATCCTCTGCTTCATGCCACCACTGAACTGGTGGGGGTATTGGTTGAGGGACTGCTCAGGGTCGGGCAGCTTGGCAAGTTTTAGTGTCTTTACCACTTGCTCCACGGCCTGATCCTTCTTCACTTTGTCGTGTTGTATTACGATGTCTGCCAGTTGGTTTTCAATGGTGAACAGGGGGTTCAGGGAGCTTGTCGGGTCTTGGAATATCAGGGAGATTTTTTTGCCCCTGAACTTGCGCATGTCATCCTCCTTCTTGGCTAGGAGGTCCTCCCCCTCGAAGAGGATTTTACCGCCAATAATTTTGCCGGGTTTTGGGACGATCCTCAACACCGACTGCGCAGTGACGGATTTGCCACTGCCGCTCTCGCCGACAAGCCCCACGGTGCAGCCCTTCTCGACGGTGAATGAGATGTCCTCAAGGGCCTTCACCACGCCGGCCTCGGTGAAGAAGTAAGTCTTGAGGCTCTGCACATCTAGTATGTCCATTTTAGATTACTCCCTAAGCCTCGGGTTAAGGGCGTCCGAGAGACCGTCGCCGACTAAATTGAACGCGAGAACGGTAAGGAATACGGCAAGACCCGGAAACATCTCAACCCACCATACCGTGCTGAGGTCCTGCAGACCCTCCTCCATGAGCCTCCCCCAGGTAATCGTGTTGGGGTCTCCGAAGCCCAAGAAGCTTACAGCGGCTTCAAGGAGAACCGCAGTGGCCATCGTGAGCGTTCCAAGAACTATGACCTGAGAAAGGGTGTTGGGGAAGATATGCCTGAGCATTATCCATCTGGAGTTCGCTCCCAGACCCCTGGCGGCCTGGATGTATTCGGTCTCCTTCATTCTGAGGACCTCTCCCCTTATCACACGGGCATATGAGGCCCAGCTAAATATGGAAAGTATTATGATAATCATGGTCAGACCGGCGGGTACGTTTATACCCAAGATGTTCCAGAAGGGATCTGGATTTCTCAGCTGATAGAGCCTCGCGAAGACGAGTATGAATAGGAGCGACGGGAAGACCAGAAATATCTCGGTTATTCGCATGAGGGCCTCGTCTACGTACCTACCCATAAACCCTGAGACTATCCCAACGCTGATTGCAATCAACATGGTGACGAGGGTCACCGCGACTGCGACGTATACGGTGTAAACAGTGCCGTGGATTACCTCGCTGTAGACGTCTGTCCCCATGACGGTTGTGCCGAAGGGGTGCTTCCATGAGGGCGGTGAAGCTGCCTCGCCTTCGTAGAGGGGCTTGAAGGCGTCGGGAGCGGGTCTTGCAGGGTAGGGGGCTATCACCGAATTTAGTGCGGCTATTGCGAGGAGAACGATTACCATGCCGAGTCCGAACAGCCCCGACTTGTGCTTCTTGAACCTCCTCCATGCAACGGCCCACTGGCTCGCACCTCTTCTCGTGATTTTCTCAGAGTTTTTGTTTCTGCGGAGGGATACCATTTGGCAAGACGCTCCTACTCGATAGTTATTCTTGGATCTATCCAAGCATAGCCCAGGTCGGTTACCAAGTTGGCAATCAGTATCATTATGGTGATTATCATGGTGATCCCCATTATCAGGGGGAAGTCAAGCCGGAGGGTGGCCGCTACATAAGCCCTTCCCAACCCTGGCCAGCTGAAGACGGTCTCCGTGATGGGTGCCCCTGCTATCATACTACCTATCGAGATGCCAAGGAGGGTTATGAGCGGGGTGATGGCGTTCTTGAGGGCATACTTGTAGAGAACCTTCCTCTCAGATATCCCGCTAGCCCTTGCGGCCATTATGTAATCTTGCCTCAGTACCTCAAGCATTCCTGCTCTGAGCAACCGCACGTTATACGCCACGCTAGCTAATGTTAGGACTGCCCCAGGCAGCACGAGGTGGATTAATTCATCCAGAGTATCATTTTTAATACCAAAGACAGTCCAGAGGGTCGGTGCGCCGTGTGCGCCTGCTGAAGGGAACCAGCCCAGCTGGAAAGAGAATATGAGAATCATGGTTATACCTATCCAGAAGACCGGCGCAGATATTCCGAAGATTGCGATGCTTGTAACGGTGTAATCAGTAGCGGAACGTTGCTTTAATGCGGAGTATATGCCGGCTGGGAGGGCGATTATAAACGAGAGGCTTATGGCGACCAGTTGCAGTTTTATGGTTTCCCAAAAGAGCGTGGAGATAATTTCATTAACAGGTCTTCCGCCGTAAAGGGACTTACCAAAGTCGCCATGAACAAAGTGATCCAACCATCTGACGTACTGAACCGGAATCGGGTCTTTCAGCCCGTAATACTCTCTCAGGGCGTTCCTCTGAGCCTCGGTTATGCTGGGGTTTCCGGCTGTTGCTAGCTGGATGGGGTCCCCCGCCGCATACATTACCAGAAAGGCCACAATGGATATTCCGATTATGAGCGGGACCATATAGATGGCTCTTCGGGCGATGTATTTGCCAAGCCCCATAACAACCAACACTCGTTACATGTTCTGGGTGAATATAAATATTTACAAAGATGGGTGCCCAGAAAGCCCACGGTTTTAACCGTGGGATGAATGGAATGGGCTTTAAGTAATCTCCCAGAAATAGGGGTGTTGGAAGCCCGGAGGGATGTTTGAGATGGAGAGGGCAGATGCCTTCAAAGCCTTTGGCGATCCGGCCCTTTGGAGATTGGCGGATAACTGTGCTAGGCTATGGAACGAGGTAAACTTCGAGCGGAGACAAGCATACATCCGTTACAGGAAGTTTTCATGGTATCCCAAGGATCTCTACAGGAAGTACGCCCCATCAGTAGGCTCTGCAACAGCGCAGCAGATAACAAACAAGAACAACGAGGCATGGAGGAGCTTTTTCAAACTGAAAGGGCTTGAGGCTGAAGGAAGGCTTCCAGAACATATAACAAGAGTCTCAATGCCGAGGTACTGGAAGAGGAATGGTAGAAGAGAGCTTAGGGTAGTTATCAGGAACGACTGCTACAGAATTGATAAGGAACACCTCTATCTTCCAAAAGGGCTTAAGCTGAGGTATAAAGGCGATCTGGAGTGGAGGGGTAAGCAGGGAAGGCTCGAGATAGTCTATGATGATGTGGATGATGTGTGGAGGGGCTTTATGTCAGTTGAGGTCAAGGAGCCCCCAAAAAAGGGAGGCAGTAGGTCCCTCTACATCGACCTAGGCGTAATAAACCTAACAACAGTATGGTTTGAGGGGCTGAGGCAGCCTATAGCCTTCTCTGGCAGGACAGTCCTAGCGGACTGGTGGTACTGGACAAGGAAAATAGCAAAGGAGCAGGGCAGGCTAGCTGAGGTCAACGAGGTTAAAACATCCAAGAGGATGAAAGGTCTCTTCAGGATCAGGCAGAGGAGGTTCAGGCATGCAGTAAATGCCATGGTAAAGACCATAGTTGAGTGTGCATATGAACTGGGTATATCTAAAATAGTCCTTGGCAGGCTCAAGGGCATCAGGGAGAACGGCAACCACAGCAGGAATGTCAACGCAATGATAAACAACTTCTGGTCTTTTGAGTACATCATCAGAAGGCTCAAGGAAAAGGCTGAAGGGTATGGCATAAAAGTGGAGGAGGTAAGCGAGTACAAGACATCAAGCAGATGTCCAAAGTGCCACTCCGAAAACATAACAACTAATGGAAGGCTCTTCAAATGTTTAAACTGCGGGTTAGAGGCACACAGGGACGCAGTAGGAGTATTGAATATAGGCTACCTTCAAGGCGAAGGTAGCGTTAACGGGGTGGTGGCACACCCCCTGCTTCTGAGGTGGGACGGGATGAGGTGGGACGGGATGAGGTGGGAGCCTAGAAGGGCGATGAACACGAGACCGATGAAGACCCTAGAAGCAGGAATCTCCCGACTTTAGTCGTGGAGAGTGTCAAAGATTTCCCTCTTGGATTATTATTTATTCGACATATTCTGGACGCTTTTGTAGAAAGTCCTTGAGCTTCCTCTCAAACTTGTCAAGGCTGAGACCTTTTATGTAGATCTCCTTCACCTTATCAGCAGAGCCGCGGACTATGGACACGGAGGATCCGGGCACCCCAACAGCCTTTGAGATTAACTTGATTACGCTGAGGTTTGCCCTGTTCCTCGACGGGGGTTCCCTAGTCTCGATTTGAAGTTCGTCGGAGATCTTGATCACGTCCATTCTAGAGGACGGTTTGACGAAGGCCGTTACGATGATGCCCTCTTTCAGCTCTTTTATCCTCAAGACCATCAGCCCAGGAACTCGTAGGCCTTTATCAGCGCCTGCGTCCCCTTATCCCCGAGCCCCTTCGCCTCGGCTATCCGGAATATCTGATGCGTCAGGCCCGAGGCCGGGAGCGGGAGCTTGAGCTCCTCGGCGAGCTGCAGGGCAAGCCGGATGTCCTTCTGCTGCAGGCGGAGCTTGAAGCCGGGCTCCATGTCGCCCTTGAGGATCTTGGGGGCAAGGTTCGAGATTATGGTGGACGCGCCGAGGCCCCCGCTGACGACCTCTATCATCTTCTCCACGTCCACCCCGGTCCTCTTGCAGAGGGCGATCCCCTCGCACATGGAGACGATGTTAAGCGCGCATATTACCTGGTTGCACAGCTTCACGGTCTCGCCGGCGCCGTGATCTCCAACGTGGACGATCACCCGCCCCACCGCCTTGAATATCGGTATGCACCTCTCGAAGACCTCCTTCTTGCCGCCCACCATTATGGAGAGGATCCCCTCTATCGCCCCCTTCTGACCGCCGCTGACCGGGGCATCCAGCATCTCCACGCCCTTCGCGGCTAGGGCTTCTGCAACCTCTTTGGTGACCTTTGGGGAGATGGTGCTCATGTCGATGACCGTCATGCCTGACCTGACACCCTCCAGAACACCCCCTTTGCCTAGTATGACATCCCTCACGTCAGGGGAGTCGGGCAACATGGTTATCACGATGTCGCTCCTCTGGGCGACTTCCCTTCCGGAGGACACGCCCTCGGCACCAAGCGACACGAGCTCGTCAACGGGCCTCCTGCTCCGGTTGTGGACCACGAGGCTGAAGCCTGCCCTCATGAGGTTCTTTGCCATGGGGAGTCCCATTATTCCCAAACCTATGAAACCTATCTTCATAATCATCACCTGGGTTTTTATCTCTAGTAAAATAGTCTCAGACTACTGTTTAAGTTTTCGTTGCTCTCAGGATAAATCTGATTGTCCCACATGCTCGGTCATGGCTTAACTACAACATCGTTTCAGAAAGTCACTTTTAATGGCGTTTTTCCAAAATCCTTGTCATTTGAGACTATCTCCTTTGCACCAGTCCTTATGGCTACGGCAAGGTGTAAGGCGTCCTCATAGTCCATGTCATAGTCTTCCATAAACATGATGGCATCGGTAAAATCGGCAGGAGTAGTGGGCACCACGACCAGACCCTTGAGATCCATTATGGGAGTTATGACCGCCTCCACGAATCGCTTGTCCTCTTGGCTACGACCAGTCAGACCTGCGATTACCACGAGGGCTTCATATAGGGTGAGACTCGAGGTTACATACGCCTTTCGCGGGGCCTCCTCGATCTTTTTGATCCATTCGTATGCGGACCCACCGAATGACGGGTGTTTGCCAAGCCAATAAACGAAGACATTGATGTCTACGTACCTTTTCCCCACCATTTCTTCACAGCCTCTGTCGCAAATTTGTCAAGGTCCTCCGGCCATCTGTCTATTTTAAAGGTGCCGAAGAATTTGTCCGAGATCGGTTCAAGAGGTTCGATTATTATTCGCCCATCATCCACCACGACCTTGACGTACCCCTCTCTCTTCAGTTCAACTTTTTTCCTAGCACTCTTCGGAAGGACGAACCTTCCTTTTTTATCCACTTTTACAATGACCATGTGGTGCTCCCACTTAATACAAGAAGTCCCACATATTTATTTTTTCCCACTCATATGGAAGGACACTTCGTGGGCTTGGGAGGAGGAACCCAGACATACTTGTGGTGATCCACAACAACTGGGTCTGCGGTCTCACGAAGGGGCAGGCCTCCCCGACGTTGTCAAGGGGCACGAAGACTAAGGCTCTGGCGTTTCCAAATGTGACGTCCTCTCCATGGCTAAAGCCAGGAGCTTCCCACTTCATCACACAGGCTTGCCAATCCCCTTAAGGACGGCAGAGGCCCATGCTCCATGGGCGTGTTCACCCCCCGTCCGGGGGCATAGC
>Ga0315282_10004379_pt1 | contig 24621 bp, 29 predicted proteins | sample YL17G07_20_MG_FD_203693 | JGI IMG/M metagenome (GOLD analysis project Ga0315282, IMG submission 203693) | Sediment microbial communities from Yellowstone Lake, YNP, Wyoming, USA - YL17G07_20 | ecosystem: Environmental > Aquatic > Freshwater > Lake > Sediment | place: USA: Wyoming | collected... | reverse complement strand
TTCGAAATCCAGGATCAGCCCAACATTGGAAGGAAGAATTTCTGCGAATAGTGAAAATACCGAGTTTCCGGTATTGCGCTTCTGACTCTGCACTGGTACTATCTACGGTGTTCACCGTAGGGGAAAACCCTACAAGCAAAATGTAGTACTTTACCCCATTGACATTTTGAAATTCCTTTTCGTAATTCTCGGCGGTTGGGGGGTCCGCAAGATAACCGTGTATTAGCAGGTTTTCTGAGGTTCACTGACCAACGCTTGGGTCATGCAGGGTGTTTCTTCTCCTCCTGGGGCACTCACTTGATCTGCCGAAAGCAACTGGATGCTTTCAGCGAGACCTCGTGTAGTGATCGCGGAACGGCTGAGATAGATGGGCGAGAAAGTTGAAGAGGAGGTAGATGAGCCAACCAAACCTCCGTCATCCCGAATTCATTTCGGGATCTAGACCGAGCCGGCATGCATTAACGCAGGTGGCACATCGGTTTGGTCAGGCAGTCGCATTTCAGATGCCGAACAGAAGCATTTCGGCACGACGCGGTTTGTGTTGTTGCAAGCGCGTGTATGGTTTCCCGTGTTTGTAAAGGACTCGAAACGTTGAGCTCGGAACTCTTTCCGAAGGAATGGCTTCGGCACAACTCGAAACTGACAAGGCGCTGAGAGAGGTCAGAAGACAGAAGTCAGATGTCAGAGGTCGGATGTCAGCTGTCAGCGGTCAGAAGCCAGAAGGGGTTTGTCGATGAGACTGAATTCGGCAAAGGATTTAGACGTGTACCAAAAGGCGTATACACTAGCGATGGAGATCTTTGAGACAACCAAAGGGTTTCCACCGGAGGAGCGGTTTGCATTGACGGGCCAGATCAGAAGGTCCTCACGTTCTGTCTGTTTGAACCTCAGAGAGGCATGCAACAATTTCCAAATCCCAATCGACAATCAGTTGGAATTCGGATTTGGTTCTTAAGGTTGGACTTTGAGTGACGCTGTACTGCAAACAGTGAACTGGAATTTGCGCGCACAGTGAAACGGACTCCTCCTTGGATTTTGCAAGAGATTGTGGCTATATCACTGCGGATCGGCACGCGGAGTTAGCGAGCTTGTGCCACGAAGTAGGGAAGATGCTCGGAGGCATGCTCAAGAACCCTGAGCCATTCTTAATACTGACGTCTGACATCTGATCTCTGAAGACTATGTCTGCAATTGATACCTTCACGAAGATAAAGAGCCGGCAAGCCACCGTTGGCGTCATCGGCCTGGGCTTCATAGGGCCGAGCACTGCATCATTTTGATTTCGGAGGGGGCGTGTATTGGCCAATTTCTTTGAAGTAACAACACCACTGAGCGTTAGGGTCACTTGCTCAAGTGAATATTGGGAATATGTCGTGTCTGTGAAGCATCCCGTGATGAGGGGGAAAAAGGACGTTGTAGTCGCGACTCTTGAGGATCCGGACGAAATTCGGCGGAGCAAAATTGAGCGGATGTTTTGCAGTGTTGCAAAGCATGAAGGCCCGCATGGGTTCTTAATCACGTCATATCCGGCAGACAAGGTAAAGGAAGGAGAGGTCATATGGACAAAGTGAAGCTGCACTATCACCGCCAGACCGACAGCATGGATGTCTGGTTCGATGATCCAACTCAGGAAGATTCCTGCGAGGAAGTGGGAGAAGGGACCATCCTGAAGAAGAACAAGGCCGGTAAGGTCATCGGCATAGAAAAGCTCTACGTCACAAAAACATTAGGAATTTCTCAGCCACTTCCCGTAGAGGTTATCGTATCTTGAGTTCGGGAGTGGATCATCAGGCCGATCTCCCGCCTACGTCTGAGAAACGACTTCGGCGGGTAAACTGACATCTGAGGCTGATCTCTCATTGAACCATCCACGCATGATCCAGATAACGAAGAGCCCTCCAACACAACAATTTGAAACGACTGAGTTCGTATGGGAAGGGATATTGACGTGAAAGCCAAAGTGACCAAGGAATCTGTGCTAGACTACATCGCCAAACACAAAGGTGAGCTGAGGCAGAGGTTTGGCGTGAAAGCGATAGGTCTGTTCGGTAGTTTCGCGCGAGGCGATGCATCTGACGGAAGCGATATCGACGTTGTAGTTGAGCTTGAGAGACCAGATTTATTCGATCTCATTGGTGTCAAGCAGACTCTTGAAGAAGCTTTCGGTAGAAAGGTGGAGGTAATCAGGCTGAGGGAAACAATGAACGTATCCCTCAAGCACAGAATACAACGGGACGCCGTATATGTATGAGAAAGACCTGATTGTCGATATCTTGAAGAATCTCCTCTCAGCGATACAACAGGTCCTCAGAAGATTCGAACCCATCCGAGCTGCCGGCGATTTTATCAAGGATGATGTTGGTCATGAAAAACTGGATAGTATCTGCATGCAGTTGATTGCGATAGGGGAAGCACTGACTGATTTGGGAGAGGGCTAGGCGTCAGGTAGGAGGCTCGAAGCGCTGCACTGGAGCCTCTTTCCGAAGGAATACCTTCGCGGCACAACTCGGAACTGACAAGGCGCTGAGAGAGGTCAGAAGACAGAAGCCAGATGAACTATGAAAACGCTGGACGAAATCAGGGCCGCCATCAGGCAGCACGGTGACGTGCTTGCGGAGAAGTACGGCGTCGCCATTGTGAGCATCTTCGGCTCGTACGTGCGCGGAGAGCAAGGCAAAGGCAGTGATCTTGATTTGTTGGTGGAGATCCTTCGGCCCATCAGCTTACTGGAGCTTGTAGGGGCGGAGATCTATCTGAGTGAGATTCTCGGGATGAAGGTGGACCTTGTGCCAAAGCGAGATGTACGAGAGGAATTGCGGGAAGCGATTTTGGAAGAAGCGATAAGCTTATGAACCGCAACGTCGCGTTCTACTTGACGGACATTCTTCAGAACATGCGGGATGCCGAGGAGTTCGTTCTGGGGCTCTCGTACGAGCAGTTCGCGGCCGACAAGAAGACCTTTAATGCGGTCGTGCGAAGCATCGAGATCATTGGAGAAGCTGCCAAATACCCTGCTGTTCCCTGGAAGGAAATGGCGGGCATGCGCGACAAGGTGATTCATTTTCAAGCCTCTGATAGAGCAGATCGTGCAAGACCTGGGCACTCAATAGATGACGCTCTGTGGACTCGACGTAGCTCAGATGTCAGAAGTCAGGCACCGGAGGCTGACGCCTGATCTCTTGCTTAACATATGTTAAAGCAATGAAAGACTAGGCTGTGGATCGAGTATTCAGGGTAATAAAAAGAATGCAACGATATATTATACTGAGCCTTTTGCCACCAAAGATGTAGATATACATTATGATCGGGGATACCCCAGTACAGTTTATTCCGACGGCGACCGAGTTAGAAAAGGAAGCGGTTGAAAACGCGATCTCCGTCAAGTATAAATTGATAAAGCTTCTGGAGCAGGCAAAAATCGACAAGAATCTGTTACAAGATGTTCTACACAGGTATGATTTGGATCGGAAGTTCGGTGATTTTATGGGGAGGTATTATGGATAAACCGGTTGGTAAGAATCAAAACGAAGTTGAAGCATATCGCCAGGCAATATTCAAATCGAAGGAAGAATGCCGGCGCGTATTTGCCAAAGAGCCGTTTGAAAAGAAGATAAAAACAGCCTTTCAGTTGTATCGGCGAGCCGAATATCTGAAGAAATTTAGACCCCACCACTCGTGAAGTTCTATGCAGGTCAATATCTGGGGGTTTGTGAAGAATCCGGGACGTTACGAGGTGCCGAGCTCAACGGATTTGATCCAGCTGATCTCCTTCGCCGGCGGGCCCGTGCAATACGCAGAGAAGTAGGAAGTCAGAAGACAGAAGTCAGATGTCAGAAGTCAAGGGACAGATGTCAGAAGTCAGCTGTCAGCGGTCAGAAGGCAGAAGGGGTTTGTCAATGAGACTGAATTCGGCAAAGGATTTAGACGTGTACCAAGAGGCGTATACACTAGCGATGGAGATCTTTGAGACAACCAAAGGGTTTCCACCGGAGGAGCGGTTTGCATTGACGGGCCAGATCAGAAGGTCCTCACGTTCTGTCTGTTTGAACCTCAGAGAGGCATGCAACAATTTCCAAGAAACAAATTCCAAATCCCAATCGACAACCACTTGGAATTCGGATTTGGTTCTTAAGGTTGGACTTTGAGTGACGCTGTACTGCAAACAGTGAACTGGAATTTGCGCGCACAGTGAAACGGACTCCTCCTTGGATTTTGCAACAGATTGTGGCTATATCACTGCGGATCGGCACGCGGAGTTAGCGACCTTGTGCCACGAAGTGGGAAAGATGCTGGGAGGCATGCTCAAGAACCGTGAGCTATTCTTGATACTGACGTCTGACCTCTGATGTCTGATCTGGTCTGATTCGCAGCCACGGCGGCGGTGATCACAACCGCGATTGCGGAGGTGATTTGGGCATCTAGAAGGTCACCATTGTCCGCGTGCCAAGGTGCGTATAGCCTCATCGAGTCCGTAGTTCTCCGACCTCAACATAGCTTTGGACGAAATCATCTTGATGACTAGCGAGAAGGACACACATGCTTGTGCGCGCAGAGGCCAAATTCAAGGGGATAGTGATGCTGGAATTACGTTTGTTCGAGATCACCACTGGAAACCTCGAGTTTCCAGCACTGCAGTTTTACATCGCATAATGATCCTGCATTGCTTCGAGACGCGCCTGGATAGTAACAGGCGTAATTAACCCGACAAGAATTCGCTTGAGTGAAAATACACGAGTACTTGCGGTCGTGATACCATGCGCTCGCATTGACTTCTTGCAGCAGACCCTCTTGTCTCTTGCCAACCAGACGCGCAAGAATTTCACCGTGTATATAGGTGACGATGCGACGCCTGCAGACGTCGAGAGCATTGTGAACAGATTCAAGCAAGAAGTAGACATCCATTACTACCGATTTTCTGAGAAGTTGGGGAATTCAGATCTTGTTGCGCAGTGGGAGCGATGTGTGCAGCTTACTCGCGGTGAGCCGTGGATTTGGCTCTTTTCCGATGACGATGTAGCGGACGCAGAATGCGTTGAGTCGTTCTACAAGACGATCGAGCAATTTGGAACGAGATATGCGGTGATGCGTTTCAATTCTGTCGTGATCGATACTGAAGGGAAGGTGAAACGGATCTGTGCACCTTACCCGCTAATTGAACACCCAATGGCATTTGCTTACCACCGGCTAATGTTTGACAGGCAAAGTTTCGCGCAGAACTACGTTTTCTTGCGCGACGCGTACGAAAGGAGCGGGGGATTTGTCAAGTTCCCTGCGGCTTGGGGATCCGACGACGCTTCCTGGATCGAATTTGCAGGGGAAGCAGGCATTCTTGCGATTGAAGGCCCCCTGGTGCGTTGGCGCATGAGTGGCATCAATGTTTCAAGGCCTAGCCGTGAAACAAAGCGTAAGAAGAACGAGGCCAGCATAATGTTCTTGAGTTGGCTTCGAACAAAGTTTGCGAACACCAGGCTCGATCGCGTGGAGCTCGACTCAAGTGTGCTGATGGAGGCTTCCAAAAGATGGCTGGTTCAACGTTTTGTACAGGACAGCGCTGGGAAGCTTTACTGGGACTTTCTACACTGGGCGAGACAGATGCATGGGCTCTATCAGGACGGACTCTCGAACGGTGTCAAGCGGATGCTCAAAGTACAGCTGAAGATTGTCTGGAACAACCTGCGAAAGCGCTGGCGGGAAGGAAGCGGATGAAACTCTCTCATTAGAGTAACCGCTGCGTCGAGGTATTCTCTTGATCAAGAGTGACCAGTTTGGTGTGAAGGTTCCGAAACCTGCGCAGCTGGTACTTGAGAACCAGGGGTTGCGGAGAACCAGCGTAGGCTACTGCCACTCTGGAGGAACGCACTTGGTAGATACCTCGTCGAAGGGGGGGACGTTATAATGGTACGGATGGCGTGAGTTCAGACGTGCGAGGGCGCCGTCGCAGGTACCGCGCGCACTTGGACTACTACGACGAAAAAAAAGCACGGAACCTTTGAACAGCCGATGCCCCTAGATCCCGCGATCCGAGAGGTGCAAGAGCAGTCAGCAAGGGGTTTTTGACGCAAGCCTGGTGTACAATGATGACATAGTCGGGATTTATTGGTGCGTACGTTGGCAAACCGCCGCGAGATGAGAGAAGTGAATAGATGCCTATTTGTCGAATATGCGGGTATGATGAGCGAGAGCGCCCCTTTGTGGCATTTGAAATGATGTTTGGCACAAAGGAGCCCTTCGAATACTTCGAGTGTTCAATTTGCGGTTGCATTCAGATTTGCGAGTATCCACTGGATATCACCAGGTACTATCCGAGGCACTATTATGCCTATCGTTTCAGAAATCACCACAAGAGCTCGGCCTTGAGGGTTTACTTGAGGAAGAAACGGATGCGCGCTTACCTCGAAGGAGTGGGAATTCTTGGTCGGTTGCTACTGGTCCTCAAAGGCGCTCCGTCAGGTGCGATCGCGAATTGGTTGAAGGAGGCGAATGTCAAGACGAAGAGCAGGATACTGGATGTAGGATGTGGAGACGGGGCGTTCCTGGCGCAGTTGCGCGCTCTAGGATTTCACAACAGCTTGGGAATCGACCCATACCTTGAAGAAGGGGTGATTGTTGACCCGCTCGTGCGAATTGAGCGGAAACATCTTACAGAGTTGGACGAAGACGGGTTCGACTTCGTCACTTTGCACCACACTCTGGAACATATGCGGGATCAGTTGAAGGTATTTAGGGATATAAAACGAATCCTCAAGAGAGATGGACATGTCTTGATAAGGACGCCCGTCAAAGGTTTTGCTTGGCAAAGGTACGGTATCAACTGGGTCCAGTTGGATGCACCCAGACATCTGTACATTCACACGGAGAACAGCCTTAGGCGATTGGCCGCTATGGCAGGTCTGACAGTGAAAAAAGTGGTTTATGATTCGAGTGAGTTCATGTTTTGGGGCAGCGAACAGTATGTCGCTGGCATCCCCTTGTGCGACCCTACGAGCTATTCAGAGAACCGTGAAAAGTCAATCTTCTCGCCAAACCAGATGGAAGAATTCCGAAGGCAAGCGAGCGAGCTCAATTTAAGAGGAATGGGTGATCAGGCTTGCTTCTATTTGCGCAGAGCATGACAGGTTACACTTCATTGGACCACTCAGCGTGTGTGTTGTGCTCCGTTGAGGCCAACGTCGAGACAGTATTCGGCAAGAACCTTCCTACCAAAGTGCTTGACTCGGCCTCAAGCGAAGCTTCGGCTTAAATCACTGAGGGCGAGCTTTGCTTCATGACCGCAGACGATGGCAGACTTCGGTCTTCAACGATTGACATCGAGAAGGGTAGGATTCAGCCTGCATTCATCGACGTGCCAAGAATCACAGACTGAGCATGTTTGAACTATTTCTCATAGTCTTTAGTTTCTCAGTGGGGCTCATAAATCTTGCTCCGCTTTTTGAGATACCATCTCCGTGGGGTGACTTCAACGCAGAAGACATTTTACTCTTAACTCTGTTGGTGTTCATAGTGCCCTCGTACATTAGACAAAGAAAGAAACTCTTTAGCTTGCCATTCAAGAACCTGGAACGTGCGTGGATAGTCTTTATCCTTTTGTTGGCAGTGGCTTCCTTTCTTTCGCCGGCGGAGTCACTCACTGAGCGTTTGGTGCACGTGCGGTTTGTTCAAGGTTACTTGCTTTTCTTCCCCACGGTGGCTGTGATTACCTCAGAGCGGCGGCTGAGGTTGTTTGCTGGTTTTGGATTGCTGATTGCTGTCGCTGGGACCATCTTAACCGTGCTTCAAAGTCTTCACGGTTTGGAAAACCTTTTTGACAGCCCATTTTATGATATCGGAGCCTGGGGTGGAAACAAGCAGATTGTTGAGGGCATCACGCGGGTCAACCTTCCGGTGTCAAACTGGATTGCTTACGTGATCCTCATCGCCTTGGCAATTCAGCTTCTCAAGCCCAATCTGTCCCAAGGTGTGGTGATAGGAGTGTTATGCATAACTATCCTCCTGAACTTCGCGCGATCCCTGTGGCTGGGGATGCTCGCCGCTGTCTTCGTTGAGCTGGTCGTGCTGATGTACGTTGGTGCTATCAAGTGGGCGAGAGTCTCTAAGATCATGGTACTCCCTGTTAGTGTCGCAATTGTCGTGATCGCTGCTCCGCTTCTGGGTTTGCAGGGTCTTTCCGACGCATTGGGCGGCCGTATAGAGGAGGGCATCTTCTTCTTTTCTGCTGGCGCTGGCACTTGGGGCGTCAGACTGGCACAATCTGCGGCGGCGTATACATTGTGGAGCGAAAACTGGCTCTTCGGCATCGGAACGGCGTACCGTTCGGAATTCGGAGGTTTCATTGACATGGGTTTACCCTCAGTCTTGGTGTCGGTGGGGGTCGTTGGCTTCCTTGCGTTCGTGTGGCTTTTTGGCTCGTGTTGGCGGGTGGGCCTTCGTGCGGCAAAGTTGGCATTTCGTCAACAATCTCTGTATCCGGTTGCGATTGGCGTTTCGGTTCCAGCTCTGATTACGCTCATGCTCGTGTATCAACAATGGCTTACACCCTATGTCGCGAGTGTGTTAGGTGTAGCTTCTGCAATCGCAGCTGTCTCGCCGGTAGTGTGCGATGTCGGCGATGTGCGTTTGGCTAGGCAGTTCGACAGACAACTCTAATTCCGGTCGTCTTATATGGGTTCGGTGCGAGCGGGCGTCTTTGCACGCAACTGGTCATCACTCATAGTTTCAAACATTGGTGGCCAGATTCTAGGGATGATCGCGATATTTCGAATTGCTCGAGTTCTCGCGCCTCAAGGATTTGGGCAGTATCAGCTCATCTTGACGGTTTCCTCCATCGGTGCTGTTGCTGCTGGTCTGGGGCTGAGAAATGTCATCATGAGAGAATGTGCTCGGCATCCCGGATCGAGCGAAGGACTTCTTAAGAGCAGCCTTCTTGCGCGAAGCTGGATGCTTGCTGTTGTTTCCGCCGGTGTACTTCTCTATGCAGGTGTGAGCGGGGCGGGATTAGGATATGGCCTGGGTGCTATCGCGGTCGGGTTGCTTATTGCCCAGACATTCTGGGAAGCAGTGGAAAACATCGCGTTTGGCAACGAGCAAATGCAGTTCTCTGCTGTTATTAACCTGGCTGGTGCCACTGTGTGGGTGAGTGCAGCGTGGTTGGTTCCAGCGAGCTGGTTGACACCTTTCAACGTTTGCGTTGCTTTCACTGTTCTGCAATACGTCAAGACAAGCGCCTATTTCGTTGTCGCTCGGCGAAAGTCCTTTTTTGGCGTAAGGATTTCCACTACAAATAGTGCGACGTCAGTGCGATGGTTGCTTCGGGAAAGCCTGCCCTTTTACTGGTTGGCGGTTATGACGGTTGTGTCAAATCAGATTCCCATTCTGCTTCTGGCGGAGAGGTCGGGGCAAGCACAGGTAGGTTTCTTCAACGCCGGTTTGAGATTGGTCAATCCTATGCAGATGTTCATTCTGACAGCGCTCACCGTGTTGTATCCTGGCTTGTCCCGATCTATGGGTAGCGACGAAGAGGGATTCATGCATATCGTGCGCGGCGCCCTGACGGCCATAGCAATTGCTGGGAGTTCAGCTGCATTCTGCATCAGCCTATTCCGCGAAGATCTCGTCGTACTATTGTTTGGTGAGGCATTTCGATCAGCTGCCGATGCGATGGCCTTTCAGTGCTGGTTCACAGTGATGTTGGGGATCTTTTCAGTCATCGGCACCGTGCTTGCAGCTAGAGATAAGCAACAATCGCTGGCCATACTATCGAGTATCTACACAGCGGTCGCGATACCTTTTCTTTGGGTGGGATCGTCGCACGGCGCAACTGGGTTGGCAATCGCGATGATTCTCGCTGCTTTCGTCAACTTTTCATACCACTGGGTGGTTTTTCAGAGAAGCTTGGCAGTTAAGCTTGGATTCAGATATGCCCCTCTTCTCATTGCAATCTCTGGTGCAGGTGCTTATGCGTCTTGGATAATTCCTCAGAATTCAGCAAGACTTGTGAGGCTCATTATCTTTACCTGTGTGAGCGTAGGGGTGGGATATTTGGCTTGGCTAAAATTCAAGAGAAAGACGGGCGAGCCGCTGGTGTTTGCAGGGTCGGACGGCTATGTTCACCCGTCGAATGTAGCGAGCCAAACGGAAACACACAAAGATGGATCGCGCCCTTAAACATATGCTGAATTTTTTTCGGGATCGACAGCGATCGTGGACTACATTACCAATGGATGATTGACGGAAATGAGAGTTCTGGTGATTAGCCCCACAGTGCCTTGGTCATTGGATCGCGGCAATCGTGTGCGGATCTACACCATGGTGAGAGAACTTTCTACGAGGCACGAGCTCGATTTGATTTCTGCTGTGGAAAGATCTTATCAACATTCAGAAGAAGCGGGCAGGTAATTGCAGAAACAACATTCATCGGTGACAATAATGCCTTTACTGAATCAGAGTCTTGTCTCGCGTCTGCCTCTTAAGGGGCGCTACCTAATGGCTCATTAATCCTTAGCAATGCGTAGCTCATATTTCTGGTACAGCCTTTGGCCTCTTGATCGCGGGTGGACTTGGTCCTTTCCGTGTCTTAACCAAACAGGAGTCATGCTTTGACGTGACAACGACACGCTATACGAAAGGATCGAATGAAAAGCCAATAAGCCGGGACACAAGCATTCATCGGAGTCAAAAGCCGTGCTGATTCGGGTGCATCTGTCTCTTGCCACTCGCAAATATCAGTGGAACAGGAAAAAGTAGATGAAAGAACCACGAGGGAAAGAGCTTGTCGCTCGATATGTAAAGAATTACGGGATCGCTGCTGACACTGAGATTTCTGAGCAGATGGTTCTGGCGCATTGGCAGCTTGAGAAGGCGTTAACCAAGGAACTCCTGAACTCTGCCCCAGAGAATCGCTGGGAGACATTCGAGCGATGCTATGATACTCTGTATAGAGAACTACCATGGCTCAACAAGCTACCAAGTGGTGGAACTGCAGTGCCTCACTCCGAACGATTTCGTGATTGGCGCGCAATCATCGGAAATCCTCCGATGAAGATTTACGAAGTTGGGTCTGGCAAAGGAGAGATGATAGTATACCTCGCGAGTTCTGGCTTTGAATGTAAGGGTACTGAAATCACGCGGCAGCGTGGCAAAAAATTCGTCGCTACGCAACAGAATCTGCGATGGGCAGCCACTGACGGAGTCCACCTCGACAAGTTTGAACCTATCAATTGTTACGACGTAGTAATATCGAATCAGGTAATTGAACATCTCCATCCCGACGATCTTTGTGAACACTTCAAGAGTTGCGTCCGTATCTTGAAAAGCGAAGGCAGATATATTCTGTGCACACCTCATCGATATGCTGGTCCTCACGACGTTTCAAGGGTGTTCAAGTGCGATGAACCTAAGGGAATGCATCTCAAGGAATACAGATATTGCGAACTGGTGGGATTGCTGTCGGACGCCGGCTTCAGAGAAATTTCGGCAGTATTCAAAATGCCCACAAAGCTAAGAACGGTCTCAGGCTTAGATTTCAAGCCGAGGGTGTCTCGACCATATCTTCGCTACTTGTGTTTCTTGGATGGGCTTATCTCACACTTACCCACACAGGCTCTGAAGCGGATCATATCAAGTTCGTTGAAGGCTTTCTTTTTCAGTACGAACATGTTTCTTGTCGCGACAAAAGTATGATTTATTCCGAAGAAGTTGTTTCGGCGATCACATTCTTTGTCTTCGGCTCGAAATCTTCGTGAGGCCTTCTGAAAGACGACCGTACTTTCCCGAGACAAATACGGTTGTAATTTGAAAATAACAAGTGGTTCTTGCAGTTGATGAAAGTCCTAGTCCTTAGCCCAACAGTCCCTTGGCCACTGGATCGCGGGGATCGTGTTCGGATATACAACATGGTCAAAGAGCTGTCTACCAAACATGAGGTTGACTCGATTTCCGCTGTGGACAGGTTTTATGAGCACACTGGTGAGGCAGTTGAGCAGTTGCGCAAAGCATGTTCATCGGTCACGCTAGTTCCATTGCCGCATCGAAGCATTGTGTCGCGTGCTGTCCTTAAGGCTGCTTATGTAATGGCTCATTATACGTTTGGAGTTGATAGCTCGGAGTTCTACTTCAATCTTTGGCCTCTAGTCCATGCTGTGCGCAGGGCGATTCGCAGCTGTAACTATGACGTGGTGCTCACGAACTATTGGTATACAGCTTACAAAGCTGTTAGAGAAGCTCAGACTGCAACAATCTGCGACACGATAGACGTGATATCTCAAAACGCTTCGAGGCTTCACAGCATTACGTCTAAATCGCCCATTGAGAAATGGTTGGCAGTCAGACACACGGCGAGATTGAGGAAAAAGGAAACTGAGGTATTGAACTCGCACGACTTGTTGATCTGCGTGCACGATGAAGATGTGCGATTGTTGAGGGAAGAGTTAGGCGTTCACACGCCTACCTTGAGCATAGCTCACGTTCGAGATAAGCAACGGATGGCATACGCCTGCCCATCGATCGGCAAGGACGTTGTGCTTTTTTTTGGAGCTCTACATTCGCCGATGAACAAAGACGCTGCATTGATTGCCGCAACGAAGATTCTGCCTCTCATCAAGCGTGAAATCCCTGGCGCAGAACTCCACCTTGCAGGCAGCGGCGTTGATTCTCACATTCAATCGTTGGCGATGCTAGATGGGGTAAGAATTGTGGGTTATGCGGCTGATTTAGAAAAGTTGTTTCATAGCGCCAAAGTCCTGCTTCTTCCGTTGAGGATGGGATCGGGCATCAAAGGGAGAGTCCTCGAAGCTATGGAGGCGGGAATACCAGTGGTAGGTTCAACGATAGCTGCAGAAGGAATTCCGGTCAAGCTTGGAGAAACGATGATAGTATCAGATGAGCCGGATGAGCTTGCTAGCTGGGTCGTGAGACTACTAAAGGATGCAAACCTGCGCCAGCGAATATCTCGGAATGCCCGGGAGTTCGTCGAAAAAACCTATAGTTGGGAAAACACTTACGGAAGCATTCATCGATGTCTCGAGTTGGCAAAGGCGATTCATCAACAGAAAAACCGCCCTTCGCAATGACGTTGTACAGGCTGATGACTGATTCAGCGCCAAAGATTCGCGGTTTCAAGGAGGTCATACGTTCGCTGCTGGGTGCGATTCTGTGGAGCAGGTTACGAATTATTCGGAATGCCATTCGGGGTGTGGATACAACGGGCATTTGGTATGATCATCTGACCTTTAAGATCATCAAGAAATGCCTTCGTCCGGATTCTATCTGCATAGATGTAGGCTGCCACAAGGGTGATGTACTATCAGTGATGAGGTATTACGCGCCGAAGGGGAAATTCTACGCGTTCGAACCTTTGCCTTACCTGTACACTTAAGTTGTCTCAAAATTCAATGAGCCTTCTTTCAGGGTTTTCAATATTGCGCTGAGCGATCAGCGCGGGTTTTCTAATTTTGTGCATGTCGCGAGTAATCCAGGCTACAGTGGTTTCCTCAAGAGAAGATATGACAGGCCGAACGAGCGCGTCGAACAGATCGTTGTTAGGACTGATACACTCGACAATATCGTCGACCCCTGTGATCAGATTGCATTGATCAAAGCGGATGTGGAAGGCGCTGAATACCTGGTTTTCAAAGGTGCAAAGGAAACAATCAAGAGATGCAAGCCCGTGATAGTCTTCGAATGCGGCCTCGGTGGAACGGACGTGTACGGGGTACAACCTGAGCAAATGTATGAGCTGTTGTGCGGAGATTGTGACTTGCGTATATCACTGCTGCAAGACTTTTTGGACGAGTCGCCGCCGTTGACTTTGCGTCAGTTCTGTGAGCAGTTTCACAAAGGCTTGAACTACTACTTTGTCGCACATCCATGAGATCGATCACGGGATTCTGGTACGCGAAGACCAATGGAGGAGAGCTGAATCGGGGACAGCTGCATCGTTACCCGATTCCCAACATGGGAGTGGGACACCCTATTCAAACCTGTTGTTGGTGTCGCAACCTTCTGACGGGCGACGAATCTTTGCAGCGACTGTGCGAGTGCGATTCGCGAACACAGATTCCTCGCAGCGGTAAATCATTCAGCTGAACGCAGTTCACCCTATTCGAGGAGAGCTGCACGGGGCGTTTCGCCATGCGCATCATTTATTACTGTTTGCCAGGTTTGCTAGAGCACGTTCCCCAAGAAGTGTCAGCGTTGGCTGAGCGCGTTGAGCTTCACGTGGTTTTTGAGGTCTCGCCGAGTGCTTGGGCAAACAATCTCCTCGATCTTCCATATCCAGCTCAAGGTATCGGATTGCATGACGCCAGGGATTTTCTGAGAGCGAATCTGCCCACAGGCGCAGCCTCACACTTCTCGAAAGCACGAAGCGTTTCCCTTGCTGTGTATCCAAAATTGTACGATCCGAGGGGGATGATCACGCTGGGCAAAATTCTTTTGCACATAAGAAGTCTGCGTCCAGATGTGGTACATTTTGACGGAGAAAGTATTAGGAGTGCAGTTCTATCGTTGTTTATCGACATTCCCGTTGTCCTGAACGTTCACGAGCCGACAGTGCCGATGGGGAGTTCACTCCCAACGTTGGCTCTTGCCAAGAGGTTGATGATTTCCAGGTGTAAGCAAATTATTGTACATAGCAACACCTGCAGAAACGCTTTGATGGCCAAACGAGCTATCGATGATGATAGGATAACCGCCATTCCTTTGGGACCGCTGGAGATCTACAAAGCATGGAACGGAAAAAGGAGGGTCTCAAACAGTGGAGAGAAGGTTGTACTTCTTCTTGGGAACCTAAGCATCAGGAAAGGCATCGATGTTTTTGTCGAGGCTATCCCAAAGATCGCAGGCAGCGTGCGAAACGTAGCTTTTGTTATCGCAGGCAGGCCTGTCGGTAGGTATGAGCTACCGAAAACTTGCAGGCTGCAAAACGGTTCGAGACTCGAATTGATAACAAGGCGGTTGCGCTGTACCGAGCTCGCGAAGTTGCTGCGCGAAAGCACTGTCTTGGTGATGCCATATAGGGAAATCATGCAAAGTGGCGTGTTGTTGACAGCAATTGGTTTCGCAAAGCCATTCGTTGCGTCCAACATCGAAGGTTTAAGAGAGCAAGTAGAGATCTTTCAGTCCGGCACCCTTTTTCAAGCGGGTAACCCAGAAGATCTGGCAACGCGAGTGGTTGAATTGTTGCAGAACCTAGATGCGTTGGCATCAGCCGAGGCTCGTATGGCGCGCCTTCTGGCAACTGATGACACGTGGGATCTGTTTGGACAGAAAGCACATGAGGTTTGGGAGCGTGCCACCAGTGAGTAGGAGGAACAACAAACCAAGATACACGGTGATCTATGTCGGTGTCGGGATCTTTCCTGTCCGGATCGCTGGCGACAAGAACTTCATTTTGCAGTTGTCTCAGCGGCTAGCTGATCGAAATGTCATGTGTCGTTTTGTGAGCGTAGCCGATACGCCCACCGTTGGCAGTGATCATTTGCACCCATCCTTCACATATCTCTCTCGACCTTTCCACTTCATCAGGAGGAAGTGGCATTGGTATGACAACAATGGGAAGCTGATCGGTTACCATCACAAGCATCGCGCGTTCTGGGACATCATCGAACTTGGTCTTACGCTGGTTCTGAGTCGCCGCAAACTCAGAGAGCTGGTGAAGGATTCGCCTATCCCCTTAGTCGTCCATTGGAGCGACTACGGACTTGTCTTGCCGATCTTGAGATGGATTGTCGGCAGAAATACACCTTTGATCGCTTCTGCATTGCGTTATGATGTCAACAGGCCATTCCTAGGGCGCTTGCGTGCACTTGGGTTCTCAAGAGCCAATGCTGTGATCGTTGGAACACGGTATGCGCGCGAAAAACTAGTAGAAGGAGGCTGCAACAATAACCTCGTCGAACCATTGAGCTGGGGAAGTGCGAGTTTGCAGAATGGAGATCAAGAGCGATCAACATTCAGCAAAAAAGTGAGACTTGTATGGCTTGGTTTCATGCAGCAGATTAGAGAGGAAGACTTTCTCGCTACCGCGCAGATGGCTTCCGAGATCGTGTCCCGCCGAGAGGAGCTGGAGTTCACGTTTCTCTTCAAACCTGAATCATTCCAAGAGCGGTATAGGCGGTTCGAACGCCCTGGGATTCACTTGTCTACAACCTCCGGAGACTTCGAGAAGCGACTGCCAACATTTGACGGTCTTCTTAGCCCCACGCTGCGCCAAGACTCGTCGTTTGCACCACCTCTATCGTGGATTGAATCACTCTCGGCCGGGGTGCCAATTATCACCACTAGGTCGAAGGGCATAGACGAGCTCCTGACGCATGGCCGGTCTGCTATGATATTTGACTCTTGGGAAGAAATGTCCGCTTGGTTGGCCAAGGAAGATATTGCTGGTACGCTCTCTTCGATGCGTACGCTTGCGAAAAAGGAGTTCGAAGAGAGATACCATATTTCCAAGGTTGCAGAACGGTATGACATCTTTTACGAGAAGGTAATTTCAATTGCACTACCGCGCTAGGACGGCTTACCGGAACGGCAAAATCGCCAGTTCCTACGATGAGGAAAGATTCGTCTCTATCAGAGGCAGGATTGAAGACAGCCTCGAAAAACGTGCCCTCCTAAGGACTCTCAGCGGAGTCGAAGTCGACGGGAGTTTGCTGGAGATACCATGTGGTACAGGGCGCATCACAGACTTTTTGGGAAGCCGCGGATTCACTTTGTTCGGTGTGGATATATCCATCGAGATGCTCCAAGTGGCACGCAAGAAGCTCCAAGGGGTCGAAGGCGTTTCTGCCTTGCTGCAGGGAGAAGCTGAGAGACTGCCATTCAGGGACAGCGCATTTGAAGGGGTGGTCTGCGTCCGGTTATTCGGCCACGTGCCACCTCATTTGCGGATAGCTATCCTCAGAGAATTCGCGCGAGTGTCGCGGAAATTTGTAGTAGCTTCCTATCCAATGGCCGATTCGCTTCGCGGAATGATGAGACATTTATTTCCACCCTCACCGATGTGGTTCCCTATTAATAAGCGGCAAATCAAGCATGAGGCCGCTCATGCTAGCCTGAATGTGGAGAAAATTAAGAGAGTACTCGGGAGATATTCAGAGACTGCTTTTGTACTGTTTGCAAAAGGCTGAGCAATGAAACGAGCGGCCAACACGCCAAGCAGCCTTTTTTCTTCTGTCCTTCAGTATGCAGCCAATGCGGTTGTTTGTCTGTACGCAGGCACTGCGCTGCTGCAAGGTCAGGCTAAACCCGAGTTTTCTTTCCTACATCTGACGGATTTGCACCTGGCAAGTGACAACAATACCTATACACACGCGAATAGTCGGCTGAGAGATCTTGTGAAAGAAATCAACTCCTCAAAAATGTTCCCTTTACCTGATTTCGTCGTTGTCACAGGCGATATTGTGCATGCGGACCCGTATTCCCCGGACAGAGCTCGAGCCGAACTGCAGATTGCCAAGAAGTATCTTGATTCACTGCGGATGCCGTACCGTGTGGCGATTGGGACTCACGAAAACGCGTGGTACCCAACCCGGCCTGGATACGATGACCCTTTTATTGAAACCTTCAATACCAGCACTAACTACACTTTCTCATTTCGCGGTTTCTTCTTCGTTGTTTTGAACAGCACCAGCGGCTATCTGTACGCGGGTTGGCCTGCATTCTATGGTCTGGTCGTAAACCGCCGTGACTTCTGGCTCGATAGCGTTCTGGCCGCGAACCAAGACAAGAGAATTTTCCTTTTTCTCCATATACCTCCGGTAAGACCACGGCCTGATGCTCCCGATTGGACATTTGATCCTACCGAGTGTGGTCTGGAACGAACGATCAACAAATACGCGGCCAACATCATTGCCGTTTTCGCCGGGCACGCACATTTGAACTCGCGTGTTACCAAGAATAACGTGGAATACATAGTCACCAGCGCGCTTGCGTCATATCCAAATCAATTCAAACACATAGCTGTATACCCCGACAGTATCGTTGTCATGACTTACTCCACCTATCCGCGTAATGGCTCACTGTGGACTGGGTGGAAAACTCCTGAATATCCTTCGGACACACTCTACGCCTTGGGCCTGACGAGCGAGAGAGATTTCAGTATCGCTATCCGCAGCCTAAGGCAGGAGTTCTACTGGGTTCAGAGACAGGGGCTGAGCGTCTACCCGAATCCCTTTCGCTCCTATACGACCGTTGCGTATGTGCTGGACAATGAGAGCGATGTTGAGGTCTCTTTGTTCGATATTCTAGGGAGGAGAGTCTACGCATCGTTTAGAAGTGCGCAGAGTTCTGGTGTTCACCTAACGACGATCGGGGCTTCATCATTTCCTGCGGGTGTCTATTTCCTTAGCGTCCGGGCGAATGGCCAGGCGCGATCTTATCGCCTGCTTCTCGTGAGGTAGGAAGACGAAAGCTGTCTTCGTGATCGTATGAAGGTACTTCTTGTCAACACATTTCACTACTTCCGCGGTGGCGATTGCACATACACCTTCGCGTTGGCCGATCTACTAAGGTCGCATGGGCACCAGGTCTACTTCTTCGGTATGCACCACCCGAAGAATCTCGACTGCGATCAACAAGACTACTTTGTCGACTACATTGACTATGTCGAATTGAACAAAGACAAGAATCTGAAAAATGGCATAAAGGTGCTTGCGCGTAGTATACATTCCAAGCAGGCGCGCGAGAGAATTGCAAAGCTTCTCGACCACGTGAGGCCCGATATTGCGCATCTGCAGAACATTCACGCGCACCTTACCCCGTCGATCCTGTATGATTTTGAAGAACGAAACATCCCTGTGGTTTGGACGCTCCACGATTACAAGCTCATTTGTCCGAACAGCCACCTGCTGTGCAACGGCCAAATCTGCGAATCGTGCAAGGGCGGAAGTTTCCATATGTGCACGTTGAAGAAATGCAAGAAGCGATCATACGCGCCGAGCCTTGTCGCAACGCTCGAAGCCTACGTTCATAAGTATCAAAGGGTGACAGACAAGGTGAGCCGTTTCATCTCACCGAGCCGGTTCTTGCTTGATAAGTTCGTTGAGTTTGGGTGGGATCGGAATAGACTTACGTTCATTCGGAACTTCCTCCCGCCGCCGATACTCTCGGCCGACGGTTCACGAGTGACCGACGGGCAATATGTTCTCTATGCCGGTCAACTAGAGACCTGGAAAGGAGTACATACGCTGATTCGTGCGGCAAAGGAACTGCCGCACGTGCGCATAAAAATCGCTGGCGACGGTAGCCTGCGATCGACGCTGCAGGAGTACGCAACGCGACACACCACTGCAAACGTGGAGTTCCTGGGCCATCTTCAGCAGCAGGAACTCGCCGCTGTTATGCAATCCTGTTCATTGGTTGTTGTTCCATCAGAGTGGTATGAGAACTGTCCGTATTCTGTGATGGAAGCGATGGCGTTTGGCAAACCGGTGGTGGCCTCGAGAATTGGCGGATTGCCTGAACTCGTCGAGCATGGACAAACGGGGATTCTCGTTTCTCCGGGAGATGTTGACAGTCTAACACAGGCAATTAGTCGGCTCTGGTTCGATCCCGGCATACGAATGCAAATGGGGACATCAGCTAGAGAAAGAGCTATTCAGGATTTCGCCCCAGAGTGTCATTATGAGCAGATAATGGCGCTCTACTCTGCGCTCTAGATTTGTTGGATCTACTCAAAAGAGGAGTCCTCGCACTTCGCCTAACGCTCTTTCTGACACCACGAGAATCATTACTGTGTTGCGCGAACTGGTTGAGCTTTACAGATATCACGACAGGTTTGTTGAGCTGCAAGCTCGACACGATTATGAAAATGTGTTCTCCAAATCGCTCAGAGACCTGCGAGAATTCGGCTTGGATAGCATTCGCGGAAGGGCGGTGTTGGATCTCGGCTGCGGTCAGCGTGCCCCGTTTGCGATTCTGGCCGCTCAACACGGAGCGGACGTCACAGCACTCGATGCCGAGTATGTGAAACCTGGTGGAATGCTCAAAACCTTCATCGCTTCTTTGTGGCACGGAGGAGTCAAGAGAGCGATCAAAACTTGTGCAAGGAGAGTCATTTTTGACGGTAGATATTATCGGGTTTTGCGCGAGTTGTCCCAGTATGAGCGTGGTCGCATCAACGCTATCAAGTTTGTATCATGCGATCCGCGCCGTGGGATGTACCCATTGCCCGATTCGAGCTTTGACGTCGTTTTTTCGAATGCCGTGGTCGAACATGTAGCTGACGTAGATCAATTTGCTTCCGAGGTGTCTAGAATGCTGAGATGCGGTGGTTTGTTTCACGGTTTGATACACAATTACTATTCGCTCTCAGGTGGTCATAACATGGAGTGGGCTTATCCTCATCTCGCGGGCTCACAAAAGGTCCCGCCCTGGGATCACCTTAGGGCGAACAAGTTCCCTTCGCACGTTTACCTAAATAAACTATCGCCTCAGCAATACCTCGAATCGTTTGGTCGAGTTATGCAGGTGCTCGTTTTTGAACCCAGAGATCACAAGCATGATTACGGTGGCCTCGAAGGGGAAGCATATCTTACCCAACAGGTGGAACGAGAGCTTCGAGCTTATCCCCGTGAACTGCTCTTAACACGGGCGTGGTGCATCGTTTGCAGGAACCGTAAATGATCACCAAAGTACCCATCCACAATCAACGCGGACGTACGTTGGCATCGTGGCCGCATGACCCGCGCAGGAGGATAAATTGGATCTGAGTGTGATCTCTACTTATCGGTGCGACTCGCGTTGTAGCATGTGCCACATCTGGAAGAATCCGACCCATCCCATCGAGGAGGTAAGCGTCCGGGAATTGGAGAAACTCCCGAAGGGTTTCGACAATCTCAATATCACCGGCGGCGAGCCCACCTTGAGAAAAGACCTGTACGAAATTGTTACCGTACTCTATCGCAAAGCTCGCATTCTTGAGATTTCATCCAATGGTCTGCACGCGGACAAGCTCGAACCCATCGTGCGGAAGTATCCTGCCGTGAAAATTCGGTTCAGCGTGGAAGCGTTCGGAGGACTCAATGACCGTATCCGTGGTGAGCCGCAAGGATTTGAAACAAAGCTGAAGGGCCTCCGACGATTGAGAGAGCTTGGGGGAAAAGACCTCGGCTTCGCGACAGTGATCCAGGATGACAATGCACATCAACTTCTGGAACTGTACCGGTTCGCCATGCGCGAGCGCTTCGAGTTCTCAACCTCGGCCTTGCACAATGCATTTCAGTTTCACAAGAACGACAACTACCCGTATGATCGTTTGAAATTGGCGAAGGAACTTGAGAAGCTCATCACGGAGATGCTCAGCAGCGATTCCATAAAGAACTGGTTCAGGGCATACCTCAATCTCGGATTGATAAAGAAGATTTTGGGCCAAGACCGGTTGATTGCTTGCACCGCAGCGACCGATTTTGTGTTCGTCGATCCATGGTCAGACGTCTATGCCTGCAACGTCAGGCCGGATCTGCTGATGGGGAACCTTCAGCAACAAACGTGGGCTGAGATTATGTCGAGCGAAGTAGCTTCTTCCATTAGACTACGGGTCGCTGCATGCACGCAAAACTGCTGGATGGTCACCACGGCGAGGACTGCCATGCGCAACCCGCATATTCCTCAGTTGCCAAAGATGGGTCCGCTCACCTGGGTACTGAAAAACAAGCTAAAGCTCATCATTGGCCGCAGCATCGACTTGCGTGGGATGATTGATTACTCGCTTATACACAAAGATGGTGAAGGTCCGAAGCGCCAGTACTACCTGAACCAGGTAGTAAAACGAACGCTTCAGTACAAGGACCAGCCGCACTACCAACAAGGTGAGTTCTTCAACAAATGAAGCCGCGACTGAACAACGCGTTATACGTGGTTGGTACGAGAGGTTTTCCGAATGTCCAAGGTGGCATCGAGCGTCATTGCGAGGAGCTTTACACTCATCTCGCTAGCGCAGGCGAGCAGGTTGTGGTATTTACCCGGTCGCCGTATGTTGCCACAAAGGACAGATGGAGTATCTACGCAGGGGTTCATCTTCGGCGCGTTTGGGCTCCGAGAAGCAAGCACCTTGAGGCGATTACGCACACGTTCCTGGCAATTGTTCTTGCGTATGCGTGGGGCGGCAAGCGACTTCACGTCCACGCAGTTGGCCCAGGGCTGTTGATCCCTCTTGCGAAAATCCTTGGTTTCAAAGTAGTGATGACACATCATGGGTTCGACTACGATCGGAGAAAGTGGAGTAGGGTCGCGAAGTTCATGCTGAGATTGGGCGAGCGCTTGGCAATGCGGTATGCTGATCTGGTGATCACAGTGTCTCAGCAGCTCGCAGAGTATGTCCGCAATCGCTATCATCGACACTCTGTGTTCCTGCCAAATGGTGTGTCAATGTCATATCTCCAATCCCTGCGCGAGCCAGCCAGCCCGCTTTTGGCAAGGCACAATCTGCAAGCGAAACGTTACCTGATCGCCGTCGCACGCTTGGTTCCTGAAAAGGGGCTCGACGTCTTGCTGGATGCACTCGCTGCACGGGACTCGCTTCCACCGTTGGTAGTGGTCGGAGACGCCGACCACCAAGACTCATATTCAAGAAAGATAAGATCGTCTGCCGACGAAAACACTAGATTCATCGGAAGTCTCCCTCACGACCAGACGCTTGCTCTCATCAAGGATGCAACGGCTTTTGTCATGCCCTCGTACCACGAAGGACTCCCAATTGCCCTTCTAGAGGCGCTCGCCCTTGGTACTCCGGTGATCGCAAGCGACATCGTCCCCAACAAAGAGATCATCGGTGAATCCACCTATGGATTTCTATTCAGGACAGGCGATGCGCACGACTTGCGTCAGAAAATCGAACAGGTGCTGCATCTCGACGAGAAAAGAAGAGAAGAATTAGGAGCGATGGGCAGGAAAAGGATCCAAGAGCAATACAACTCGGATGCGATCTCTGCCCGTTTTGCAGAGCTTTTGGCGCTTCTGCTCTAGCAGTTCAGCAGTTGTTTAGCTTTAATAAGCCGCGCCGATAACCAAACCCTTTGCCTCAGTCTGGGACTCAGATCCATCGACAAGCTGTTTCATATCGCTAGAGCAGGGGACATTACTTGACGCAGGTTACCATGCTCAAACGCCATTGGCGCTCGTTCTTCATCCTCTGCTCGCTCGCAGTCGATGCTGCTGCGATTGCCGTCAGCGGCATGCTCACGTACGAGGTGAGGGATCATATCTTCGGGATGCCCAATCTCTCACCCGGCACGGCAATCTTCACCATCCTCTACGCCGGGGCTGTCCTCCTCGCGTTCGCGACGCTCCTGGGGTTGTACCGGGCCTCCTACCACACAAAGATTACTTACCAATACGTGCTTGCTGCAAAGTCGTATTTGCTCGCGATACCTACGGTTCTCGCGTCTTTCTACTTTCTCCATCTCTATCAGCTTCCGCGGGTTTTCCTGTCGCTGTTTTTCGTCACAATTCCCGTAGCGTTCGCCTTCGGGAGGTTCGCTCTTCGTAAATTCTCGCTCTCGATGCAGAGGCGCGGGTACGGCCTCCGTCGCACCCTGTTAATTGACCAAGGGCAAAGCGGTCCTTTCTTCTTCCATAGGATTGATCTGTTGCCTGAACTAAGTTATGAGATCGTGGGACTCGCGACCCTCAACGGTATGGCCCGTGCGCGTGAGAAACCCGGACCCTTCCCAGTTGCCCACTGCGAATCCTGGCAGGAGCTAAAAACTGTCATTCAAGATCAATCGATTGATCGCGTCATCGTTCCAAGCATTGACTTGAAATCCGATATCCTCTCAGACGTATTTCATGCCTGCCAGGATACCCATGCCAAATTGAAGCTGCTGTCGCAGGATTCCGAAGAATTGCTGAGATTTTCGTACGTCAAGGACATCGCGGGTATCACGCTCCATTCTTCGCCGCGGCGGAGAATAGAAAGGGCAAAGCGCCTGGTGAAACGCACCTTCGATGTTCTCGGAAGCTTGCTGGCGATTATCCTTCTCTGTCCGATCCTCCTGTTTGCCTCTCTTGCAATTGTCGTTGAAGACGGCCGGCCCGTCTTCTATCGGCAGCGGCGGGGGCTCGTCGAGGGTCGCAAGGAGTTCGATATGATCAAGTTTCGCACAATGGTCAAGGACGCGGAACGAAAACAGGCCGAGCTCTATCAGAGAAACCAGACGACAGGCGGACTTTTCTTGTTGAAAGAGGATCCGAGACTCCTCCGAGTCGGGAAGATCCTGAGGAAATTCAGCATCGATGAGCTGCCGCAGCTTTTCAACGTCCTCAAAGGGGAGATGAGCCTCGTCGGTCCACGACCGCTCTCCCTCGCCGATCTGGCCAACATCTCCCCGGATAACCGCCTGGCCGGGTACTACAAGCTGAGGGCCAACGCCCTGCCCGGTATGACGGGTCTCTGGCAAATATCGGGTAGGAGAGAGATCAGCTTTAGGGAAATGGTGCTGCTGGATTTGTACTACATCGAGAACCATTCGCTCATGTTCGACCTCGAAATCCTCTTCAACACAATCCCCGTTGTGCTGTTTGGGAAAGGGGCGTATTAGGGCCCTCCTGGTACAAAAACCCAGATTCATTCTGAGCGAAGTCGAAGAATGCACTGAACTGAACGCGATTCGAGCGCGCTGTCTTGGATCC
>Ga0315282_10004377_pt1 | contig 24624 bp, 24 predicted proteins | sample YL17G07_20_MG_FD_203693 | JGI IMG/M metagenome (GOLD analysis project Ga0315282, IMG submission 203693) | Sediment microbial communities from Yellowstone Lake, YNP, Wyoming, USA - YL17G07_20 | ecosystem: Environmental > Aquatic > Freshwater > Lake > Sediment | place: USA: Wyoming | collected... | reverse complement strand
TTGGAGAGATTCGCAAAGGCGTCAAGTACCGCTTGTCGCTGCAGGCTGCGATATGGGATAGGCTGACCTTGTTGAAGCTACTGAGGTGGGGAGAGAGCCCATGGGAGCTTGAACGCCTGGGCACCAAAAGAACTGAGGCACTGAAGGCACCATTCTTGAGCGTTCGGCGAGACCTTCCAGAGGGACCGCCTCTTCACTACGTGTGCACGGCACTCGTTCGCGGGATGTGGTTGCCAGATGCAGTGAAGCTCTGCGAAAAGGAAGGCATTCACGTAGATCTGAGTATCCGGCCATTGTCTAGTAGTATCCGGCCATTGCCGCGTAGCTCTCTGAGACAGAGAGTGTTTAAGCGTGTTACGAGGTGGATCGTGTTACGAGGTGGATCATGGCGCAGCGTATAACCTCGTTTGCCAGGACATGAATATTATTGATAGGCGTCGGGAAGGTTTGAATTACTTTCGCATACGAGGAGTTCGAAGGACGATGGTCGAGACCACGCAACCGTTCGAGAAGGTAGTCATTCCAGCGGCTGGTTTGGGCACAAGGCTTCTCTCTGCTACGAAGGAGCAGCCCAAGGAAATGCTCTCCGTGTTCGCAACGACCGAAGATGGAAATCTGTGCCTCAAGCCGATTGTGCAACGGATATTTGAACAGCTGTACGATTTCGGCACCAGGGAGTTCTGTTTCATTGTAGGAAGGGAGAAACGAGCAATCGAAGACCACTTCACACCTGAACGTTACTTGATCGATCTTCTGAACGCGCATAGGAAGAGTAGCCAAGCTGGCCATCTCGAAGATTTCTACAAGAAGATACAGAAGTCTACCATCGTTTGGCTAAACCAGCCTGAACCAAGAGGTTTTGGCGACGCAGTCCTCCAGGCCGAACACATAGTAGGCCAAGAACCTTTCCTCGTGCACGCCGGCGACACACTCATCATCACAGACAAAGCATCTACCCTTCCCGAACGTCTCACTGAAGCTCACACGATGGGCAATGCGGATGCGACGTTGGCGGTGCAGGACGTTCATGACCCCAGACAATATGGTGTCGCCGAGGTCAACCATGGCGCAATTGGAAATCTCATCGTGAAGAGAGTCGTGGAGAAACCCTCTGACCCAGCAAGCACACTCGCGATCATGCCACTCTATGTATTCAACCCGACCATCTTCACAGCCCTCAAGGATACCGTCCCGGGCAAGGGAGGCGAGTTGCAGCTGACAGATGCCATACAAAGGCTCATCGATACAGATCACAAGGTTCAAGCAATCAAATTGCGCGCAGATGATGTCCGCCTTGACATCGGCACCCCAGAGACGTACTGGGAGGCTCTTGAGCTCTCCCATCGAAATGCATTGGACAGACAGGTCACACGGAATAGGTAGATCCATTGTCAGATTTTATTGTCAACTCAAACGTAAGGTCAATGTTGAACCACGTTGATCTAGACTACTTCAGTTCCAGGAGAACATTGATCACTGGCGGTGCCGGGTTCATTGGGAGCTGGCTCTGCGACACACTGATCCTAGCAGGCGCTGAAGTTCATTGTGCCGACAATCTTTCGACAGGCATTCCAGCAAACATACAACATCTTTTCAACGTCAGCAAGTTTGTCTTCCGAGAATCCGATGTGACTCAACCTTCGCTCGGGGACAAAGAATACGATTTCATTGCTCACTTTGCGAGTAGGGCGTCACCTGACGACTATCAGCAGCACCCGATCCAGACACTGGAAGCCAATTCCCAGGGTACGCGCAACATGCTGGAATTGTGCAGGAAGAACGATGCAGTCCTCTTGTACGCGTCCACATCTGAGATCTACGGAGACGCGACAGTTGTCCCCACCCCAGAAGAATACTGGGGAAATGTGAACCCGATAGGGTTGCGCTCATGCTATGACGAGGGAAAACGATTCGGGGAAGCGCTATGCATGGCTTACCATAGAGCACACGGTCTTGATGTGAGAATTGTCAGGATCTTTAACACATATGGACCAAGGCTGAGACCTGACGGACTCTATGGTCGCGCTGTCTCCAGGTTCATCGATTCAGCCCTCACTAATCGTCAAATTACCATATATGGAAAGGGGGATCACACCCGTTCCTTCTGCTATGTGACAGACACCATTGCTGGAATAGTTCGTGCTGCGATCCAAGGCCGTATGAAGGGCGAAGTGGTCAACATAGGAGGCCAACGTGAAATCACAGTTCTGGAGCTTGCGGAGAAGATCAAGACCTTAACAAGCAGCAAGTCTAAGATCACGTTCCTCCCGGAACAATCGGATGATCCACGTCGAAGGTGTCCCGACATCACTAAGGCTAAGCAGATCTTGGGATGGGCTCCGATTGTAACGCTGGAGGACGGCCTTAGAGAGACTATTAATTGGTTCAATCAACGAAGACCCAGTCCGCCTTGAGCTTAGTACTACGCTTCAATTGTTAGACGGCGGACCAAGGTTAACATCACGCCCAACTTCTTCAACCCCCTCGTATGTCCATTGCTGCAAGCAGAACTGCCCGGCCCGACGCCATTAGGCAGACCTCGGACTCCCTGATCTTCGTGTTACATTTCGACCTCTCTGAGACATCGTTGCCTGAGAACAGATTTCTCGCGTTGTATCAGACTATTGGTACCTGCTGATGATTTCGACAAGCTCCCGCATGCGCCGAGAATAGGTGTGTTCCCGAAGCGTTCGTTGTTGCCCAGCTCGCGCAATCCGTTTCCGCTCTTCCTCGTGCTCAAGATAGTATTCGATGAGTTCAGCGCATTCTTCGGGACTTCGATAAGCGACGACCTCTTTGCCCACTTCGAACATTTCATGCAGGTTGATTTTCCAGTCTGTGATGAGCAGAGTTCCCACGCCAGTGGCTTCAAACAAGCGCAGGTTGTTCGCATAGGGCCCGACATCGCCGTGATGATTGAGCGTGATCTTTGAGTCTTGTAGAGCCTGGTACATTTCTCGTCCCCATGCCTGCCCAGCGTAATGCCTCCGGATAGGCGAAGTAGAAGGCATGTGATTAACCCCCGGTCCCCAGATCCTCAATTGGTCAAAGCGGCTACTCAGATTCTCCAGCAGCGTAACCCTTGCACTGTGGAGCCTGTGAAAGCCACCAACGAAAGTGACATCGAAGTGATTGCCTCCGGGTTTCAAATAGTCTAGGACTTTCGGTTCAAATCCTAGACGAAGAAAGTCCGCATTGACACCTTTCGCTTGAAACCACTGCACGGTCGGCGGAAATGATGAAATGGCGACATCATAGCATCCGAGGTCTAAAGAATCTGGAAGCGGGGTAGCTGCGTTCTGCCCGATCAACAGCCGAACATGGGGCCTCACTTCTTTCAGGAAGCTGCCACTGATGACATGCATTGCTTGGTTAAGTAAGATGTCGGGCTCAAAGTGTTTGATCTGGGCTGTTAGGATGTCGTAGAACCAAGCTTGCATTGAGCTCAGCGCAGGCCGCAAGAAGGCTTTGAGATGCCGCAGCGGTGATCGGCTGGCCCTCCTCCGAGCGCGCTGAATAGTTCCTTCAGCCATAGGCAAAAGTCCCTTGAGACGAACCCCATGTTCCCTTGCCCATGCTCTCTGCATGAACTCGTTGTTGGCGTAGACATCAAAAGCTTCATGCCCTAGCAACCGCAGGTTCCGAGAGTAGAAGTCCGCGTCGCCGAATAGGCTATCATAGCGTACCTGCATCTGCTCATCGTAAGGTTGCTTATCCAAGCCCGGGTGCTGAGCATAGAGCCACCCCAGAAACTCCGGATAGTCAGTGCTAAGGATCAGGAACCTCAAGTTCAATCAAATCCTCGGCAGACAATTCCCCGGCTTCGTAAGAACTGGAGTGCCATCCCCCGGAGAGGGGGAGGAATTCTCGGGCTGTACAATAGGCGAACGTAAGTAGCCCTTCTGAGTTTGAGTAGACGAGCTTGCCACCATTGCTGTTGGTTGTAGGGTAGATCATCACGTACCTGGACACCCTGACCGCGCAAGATCTGTACCTCGATTGCCCATCTTGAGTCGGCCGAATATGTCTTGAGTTTTGAAGCTTGATGAATCCTATAGCAGCCTCCGCATGCTTTGTGCAGGACAATGTACTTCGCCAGCCTACCTACTCGAATAAACCAGTCCCAGTCGAATGCAACCTGAATGTCTTCTCTTAGCGCTCCCACTTGGTCTGCAAGTCGGCGCTTAACAAAGGTGGCTTGGCTAGACAAGTTCCAATCGAGATAGATAAGATGATAGACCGAAAATGGTACGAATCTAGATCTCCAAGTAATCCAATCCTTTTCATCGACGAGGTAAACGTTGCCGATAAACCACTGGGCATTCGGGCAGCTGCGGAATGTCTCCGCCACGGTGTGGAAGAACCCGGGCAAGTACAGGTCGTCAGAGTTTTGCCACCCAACTATGTCGCCCGTTGCTCTTCCGAATCCTTTGTTGATCGCATTAGGTTGTCCCTTGTCTGGCTCGCTCACCCAATACGAGATGTATGGCTCATACTTCCGAATCAGTTCGACACTGCCGTCACAGGACCCGCCATCGATGACTACTAGTTCGGTATTCGGATAGTTCTGATTGAGTACGGAAAGGATAGCTCTCTCCAGGAATTCAGCCTGATTGTACGAAGGTATTACCACCGATATTCTCGGATAAGACGAGTCACGGGACAACAGCACTCTTGGATCAAACAGAGGACGCGACACAAACTGCCGAATTTCCGTAGAAACGAATTCTGCTTGACGTGCCATCTCGTATACCTGGTCTATGCCTGCTCGTGTGCCTTCCAGTCATCAATCACTTCTTGGTACCATTCCAGAAAGTCATCAACCTGACGGTTGAGGTCAAAGCGACGTGCTGCTTTGACTGCTTCCTCGCCAAACCTATTCCGTAATCGCTCATCTTCAAGCAGTTGGGCCAGTCGAGCTGCCATGGCGCTGCCATCTCCCCGCGGCACCAAGAATCCAGTGCGCCCATCTTCCACTATTTCGGAAATGCCGCCCACCGCCGTTGCTACCACAGGTACGCCGCAGGCAAGCGCTTCGACCACCGTTTTCCCAAAAGTCTCTGCAAAAGCCGCATGGATATAGACATCAGTCGCCTGATAGTACATGGCCAATCGCTCCTGATCATATTCAAAGGCCACATAGCGAATATGCCCGCGGCCAAGACGCCTGTCTCTGCCGTCTTTCCCAAGGCATACAAAAAACAGTTCTGCACCTTCTGCGTCAACGCTCAGCTGATCCAGCGCAGCTTCCATGGTAAGATAGTCCTTGTACTGGTTATGAACCACCATCAAGACAATCTTCGCTTCAAGAGGTAGGCCGAGAATTCTTCTAGCTTCTTGTTTGTTGCGTGGACGAAAGACAGCGAGGTCAATACCATTCGGAATGACCCGATGTTCCACACCGTGGAGCATTGACTGCTGAGCCATTTCCCCCAGCCATTTGGATGGGGCAGTGATGTATAGCCTGCTCCTAGCATAGATGTCGCGTTTGCGCAGCCAGTTTGCAGCAGTCTCATCGCGCGGAATGGCAGGATAGCACGTTAGGTCCGGACATTTGCCACACCCAATCCTCCATCGCTCGCAATCGATCGGATGAGCGCAGTGCCCAGTCAGTAACCATGCGTCCCGCAAGTTTAGGATGACCGGCAATTGGTGGCTGAGCCAGGGGAGCGCACGAAGGTCGAAGTAAGCACCATGCAAATTGTGGCAGTGAATGACATCGGGTACCTCCGGTGTTAGCTCTAGCAAGTGCCATGTTCCAGGAAAATCAAAGTCTTCCTGGCCCCCCCCAGGAGAATAGCGGCGATATAGGTTATTCAAGCGACGTACCGTGCGTACTCTGCTCGCGAGCAGCCACAGTTTTGCCCATGGGCTTCTACAAGCATAATTAGGAATAAGCAGCGCATCCGGATCGTCACTGCGTTTGGAACCGACCGCCAACCAACTTTTGTGCCCCCGGGAGCGATAGCTGCGGAACAGGTACCACGCCGAGTTGGCCGCCCCACCCCCTCGGTCGTCGTGGCTAACCTGAAGTATGCTCAACCGTCGTTTCATGTCAGCAAAACGCCCTCTTCAGCCGTCTACCGAATTCTTGTCCATCCCAGTCACGTACCAGAAAGCGAGGCAGTCGAAAAAGATCGGATCGGACGGTGACGAGTGCAGGGATGTTGGCGCAGGCAACATTGAATCCTGCTTTCTTTACGAGTTCAACGGTGGTCTCATTGATATCCTCCGAGCCGCCATAGGGATACGAGAAAGTCGTCACTGGTCGTCCCAAGATGCTTTCAAGATGCCGCCTGCTCTCATTGATCTCTTTCCATTGTGCCTCAACCGGCTGCGCAGCCAAGACGAGGTGGTTAACGCCATGGGCTCCGATCTCTACCAACCCGTCCTCGCTCAGCGTCCTCAGCTCTTCCTCGTTCAAAGCACGACGATCAGGACGGGCATCAGTTGGACATGATGACCAGTTGGCAAGGACATTCAACACCAACTGGCGGCTCTCATCATTGAGAGGCCGCAGTAGACGATGTAGTTCGCAGTAACACAGGTGACGAAGGCTCGGATAGGACCCCGTCAGTACGTTCCATGCACCGACATCGTCCTTGAAATCGCCTATTTGCCAAGAATAGGTTCTTCCATCAATCGCCAACGTCAGCGAATCTGGTAAGGTCCTTTCTTGGAGCAGACACCGCTCCAAATAGTCATGCGGGAACTCGCGGTCACGGCCCACGTAGCCAGCAGTGACAAACACCGTGGCCGGAACACTGTAGCTCTCTAGCAATGGTTTAGCATTCCATAAGTTGTCGGCATAGCCATCATCGAGGGTCACGACAACGGCCTTGTGAGGGACCTCACCGCTGACCGATGGCTGCCTGAGGGCTTCCAAACCGATAGGGCGGTAATGCTGCTGCAGGTGCTCCAAGTGTTGAGCAAAGTGGTCAGGGGTTACGCAAAGTAGTTGCGGGTCAGGGTGAAGTTCTGCGATTCGATGATAGAGCAAGATAATCGCACGTCTTCGAAGCAAGTTGGAGAGCCGGCGAGTCCCAGAATGGAACATACCGATGCCTATATTTCTCACCAGTTCTCAACCTTCTTCAAAACGGTAAGGCCATCCGCATCTGGAACAATACCTTTGCATTCTGCCTTTACATGCTGCCTCAAGAAGTTATGGAACATCTCATATTCCTCGCGTCGAAGTGCATCATGCAGAAATATCAGCCCGCCAAGCTTTGTCAAAGACACCCCCTACAGGAAAGAACCTTCACGTCCCGGTCCACCAAAGCGAGTCCCGACCGGCCCGTCAACAAGTACAAGATCAGCTGAAGACAGCGCCACAGCAACGACGCGGTTGGATCACAGATCGATGCTGAGGCGCGCATCTCATGGAAACGCTCCCAATATCCTGCTACGGGAGATAACCCGCTGCTGTTCAGTCTTGCAGCAGAAGAAGCCAGCCGGGTGATGTAATTCTCAGGATATGATTGGCTCCCGCTCAGAACCCTAGCTAGGAGGTCATATGTCCGGAGTCGGACAAGTGAGGGTGTTCTCAGCAGTGAAATCAAGCTTTAGGTCCTCACTGCACGTCCTGTAATCGAGATGCTCTAGCTCCTGCGGTTCCAATTTCGTGCATGCAGCGAGCACGTTCCCTCGCGACTTAACACCTGCAAGTCCCCGTGGGAAAACTCAACAAATGCAGCTCGGACCAACAAAGTCCAAGCGCCCATATCGTCGCAACGATCCATGTCATTGCGCCTGACCACGCCGATACGTGCAAATGCGGCAAAGACTACCCAAGCAGGTCTTGTGAATGAGATGGATGTGGCCGTAAGCAGAGTACACAAGCAGACTCTCACCACCCGACTTCTCCCGTGGTGTATATCACAAACCGCGTATCACGTATTCTACGCAACGGAAGAGAGAGCCCCAACTCGTTCAGGCAACGAACCACATCGGCACCATACTCTGTTTCATAGTCATGCCATATGATCATTCCTCGTGGAGCCATGAGCTTGAGTGCATTGTAAGAGTCGGCTTTCACATTGTCATATTGATGGTTGCCATCAACAAACACCAGATCCATTCGTCCGAAATAGGGCGAGAAGTCGTACGTTGCTGAGTCGCCGAAGAGCTGGACGATTTTGTGGCCGGACGGGGAATTCCGAAACAGTTCGCCGACGCGAGACGATCCAACAGTGACCGATTTCGCTGTTTGAGGGAACTTGGTTGCCCGACCTTCCTTGGTAGGTTGCAGGTCCAGCGTGTAGACTCTCGCATCTGGGGGAGAATTGACCGCAAGCAGAGCACTGGTTGCGCCAAGATAGGTGCCTATCTCGAACATGATAGATGGTCTTCGCCTCACCACTAACATTGCCAAGACGATTTGCTCAGTCAGCCCTAGCATACCAGGTCCTGGCACGGGCCTAATCTTGATCCACTCCTCAGAGGCCAGCTCAGAATCGAGGGAACTTCTTATCTCTGGTAGGAACTCAGTCGCAGCCTTCTGCCTCTTCAGACGAAGTGCAATTCTAAGAAAGCGTCTCACAAAGCTCATCCGACTAATCCTCTTGCCTTGCAGAGTGCGACCATTCCTTCTAGATCAATCATGTTGCTTCAGCACCTTGTCCAGGCTCACTTTTGGAAAAGCATCCAGTAGACCACCTTCCGTAGCATCATAGATATAGCACCCGCGAGGTTCTAGGCATGAACGCATGAGCCGATATTGTTTCCAACGAAGATAGTAGGCTAGGAAAAACTCTTCGGTTGACGGCCAGCCCGCCGAGTCGTCAAGGCCTTCTTCGTCTTCATAGAAATGCAGAGACCGCCCACGAGTAACATGCAAGAGGTAGTCGTGGTCACAACCCAACAGATAGATCTTCTTGAAACCCATGTACGCTGCAACCTGGATTGCACAGTAAATCATGCTCCTTGGTTGGAATAGAGGTTTGCAAATGTCCCACAGATCAGGGCTGTTGTAATTTGATTCGTCCAACTGTGGCGACCTGCAGTAGTTTAGGTAGTAAGCGTTTTCCTTCTTGAACTGGGAATTCTGCTTCAAGAAATTGTAGACAGAATACTCGTAAGGCGAATGTCCAAAAAAGTAGATCGTACGTTCAGAATACGACTTATCAAACCTCTCAAAAGAAAGCTTTCGCAGGGCGTCAAAGCCATCGTAGAAAGGCGGGTGAGTCGGTGCATCCACATGGTACAAGGGATCTATTACCTTTATGTCTTTGTGCAAAAGGAAATGACTTCCGGCAAAGCATATTTCATTCCTCAGTGGCTTCAAGTTCTGCTTGTTTATTGATGGGCCGCTACCTAGAACGAAGCAGCGCTTCCCTTGATGGATACTGTGAAACTTCTTGTTACGCTCGAACACGGCCTCCATGGCAGCGCAAGGATTCGACGCTCTGCGCGCCCGCTGGCGCTCGATAGCCGCTTGGATTCCAGCCGGAAGAGTCCAGCGGACGATTTGCTTGGCAAGTCTCCCCCCCTTCATGTTGCTCACCCTCTGTCTGTGCAGAGAGTTTCCTCACAGCACAATCATTCTATTTCTTCTCATAATGTCTTGCTCCAGAGAACTCATAGCGTTTCAAGAAATAGAGATCATGAAAGGAGTCAATTAGCCGTTTTGCCTCAGTCATGTCTCGCGTTGTGTGCTCAAAGTGGTCTTTGATTAGTTCCCTATTTGCTTCGAAGAGAAGCTCGTAGAACCTATCCTGAGGAATATCCGTGAAATTGACTGTCAAGAGATCAGAGTTCTTGAGCCTATTGAAAAAGTCGTCGGGCCCCTCTAGCAGCCCGTTCTGTATTGCATCGTAGTATAATGGGCTGCCTGGATAAGGTGTAACAGGCCTAATTGTTCTCACTTCTCCGTAGGTGTTGTATTTCCTGACGAACTCCACAATGGCTCTGAGAGACTCTTCAGTATCGCAAGGGTTGCCCCAAATCACATTGAGTCCCATGTTGAGGCCCGTTTCCTTGGCGATTTCTGCAAAACGAATATTCTCTTCCACTGTTGTGCGTTTGCACATCTCGTCCAATACCCTCTGACTCATGGATTCGAATCCCACGTTCACCTTCTTGCAGCCCATCCGCTTCAGACATTCTGCCATTTCCAAGTCGAACATGTCGACCCTCGCGTCGCATGAAAACTTGATCTTCAACTTCTCTCTCTGGAGGGCGTCCTCAAATTCGAAGAGCCGTTTCTTGTTCAGCACAAATAGTTCGTCTTGCAGGGAGTAGTAGCTGACGCCATAGCTTGAGTTCAAGCATTTCATTTCTTCGACAACATCTTCAACGCTGCGGACACGTATACCCTTCTCCATTCTGTAGCAAAAACTGCAACGATTTATGCAACCGCGGCTCGAGATCATGGCCAGACTCCTTTCGGTCTTCTCTTGCCCGGGATACAGGCAACAACTAGTATAGATTTCAATCGGAAACAATTCCCACGCTGGAAAAGGAATTGCGTCCAAGCTCATAATTGGTGGCCGTCTTTCGTTTACTGCAATTTCACCATCTTTCCAATAGGCTATCCCCTTGACATCTGCCAGGTTCCCGCGACTGACTTTGCATTCCACCAAATCGACTATCGTATCTTCTGATTCTCCAATAGCAACCACGTCAGCTTGACTCTTGCGCAGCACATATTCGGGAATCGGCGAGGCGCCATGTCCTCCCAACACTAACCACGCGTCTTTCTTGCATTTGTTAATGACTTCACACAGAGGCTCAACGGTTCTTCTATAGCGGGCTGCTAGGAAGCCTAGTCCAATGAGGTCAAAACTGCTTGCCTCCAGCAGGTCTCTTAGATGATAGTCCGGGTAGTGGAAAACATCTTGACAATAGATCCTAACGTCTACGTTTTCTCTCCTTAAAGCTGAAGCTAGATATCCCACTCCCAGCGGAAACTCATTGTCGTCTTGGTATACGTCGTGGACGATTAGTAAGACTCTTCCTTTCATTCTATTCGCCGAGCCTCAATGGCACCTGAGTCCCGTTCTCTACCATTGAATCCAATCTCTCCTGCAGCACTCTACGTGCATAGTCCATCCGCTCAGGATTCTGGTATCTCACCGGGGCAACGGTAAGATCCCTAATATAGAAGCAATCCGGCTGTCTCCCGAGGTGCCCGTAGGGCCCATAGTGATACTGAAGGCTTGAGTCGTCAAAACCGAACAGCTCGAAGAGCACGTAGGCATTTATGCCGTAGTTGACCGCCGATCTTGAAGCAGTGGAATGAACAGAAAACACGGCATCAATACTATCTCTATTGTCAGATATGTATAGCTCGCCCAATCGTCTATCATTTTCAATCTCAAATCGACTTAGATCCAGCTGCTTCCAATCGACCTCTGTTTCCTGAGGGTGGGGCATGTATACGAGTTCGTAAGTGTTCCCATACGTTCGTCTTAGAAATGAAAGGCATTCGTTTGTAGCCTTCGCAAACTCCTTCCTACTCGTGGGCTGGCCGTCCAGATGGGATCCAAAGAAGACTACCTTCTTCCTTTGGCTCTGTATTGCATTATGCTCCCCTAGGCGCGTCAATACATACGGAAACGGAAGCAAGACAGTTGTGGAATTCCGCATCCCGAACTCTTCATACAGGTTGACCAATACGACCACCTTGTCATAGATGTCCGCAATTTCTCTTTCAAATCGGTCGGGTTCACCCCCCAACCTGCTAGATTGTTGCTTTCGACAAGTTAATCGCAAGGTTCTCTCAAGGCCGGTAAGTGGTTGGATGAGATACCTAGCGAATAGCCCTCCCCGACTAAACTGGAACGTGGACCAATCTGGCCTTCTCAGTGCCTCTCTGTATTCCGACTCCGGGATTATCGCGATTCTTAGGTTCTTTGGGGTGCATGAGAGGACAATGTTCTCAATGAATGTGCAATGTGAGAGACCGATGATCACATCGTCTTGCTTAATCCCCAAATGTTTGATCTGTTCTTTTATGCGCAATATCTCAGGGATTAGCCGAACGGATCCACGGAGACTTGATACATAGTCTGGCCTCTTTTGAAATCGAACGATCTGATCGAATTGACCAGCGTAGTCATCTAGGCGAACTTCCCTCCAATATGGGTGGGGGGAAATCAGAAGGTTGACCATGAAGTTGTGCTTCCAATAGGACGCGAGTGGAAGAGCTATGGCGAGTTGATGTGGATGATCAAGAATCATCCAGATCTTTCGTTGTCTCACGTCACCCTACCTCCTAGTGGATTGGAGGAAACCCCTTCAAGTCAACCTTGGAAATGCCCTATTGTCTTTCTCAGTGCGTCGGCCTTTTTCTTGGCAACCTCCAAATCACGATAGTTCGTCTTGAACTGCATGATCTTTGGTTGGAGTTCCTCGGCTATTGGGCACAACCCTTTCTTGTATCCTAGAGAGCTCAACGCTGGCTCCTGATAGGGAATGCTCCATGCGGCATAGAATCCGTCTCCTCCATTATCCTTGTAGGTCTTGTAGAAGACCTTCCACGGGACTCCCAATGCGGCATTTCCCTCATACTTCACGGCGTAGGTCCAATACGTATGCGTGCGTCCCTCGGGCACGGCCTGTGGGGTCATCCATTTACATCCAGCTATCGCCTCCGCATAAAGCCGTGCGATGTCTTGTCGCATCTTGACAGTCTGTTCGGCCCGCTCCAATTGCGCAACCGCCACGGCGGCACACAGTTCTGTGAGGCGATAGTTCCATCCGATACAATCGTGCCGCTTGTAGTCTGGGTCCTGAAAAACATCCTCGTTGAGTCTTATTCGTCCACCTTCTGCAGTCAGGTTCTTGTATCCTATTCCACCATATTTCCGGACACGCTGAGCGAGTACCTGGTCATTTGTCATGACCATGCCGCCTTCACCGACCGCTATGTGCTTTGAGTTCTCAAAGCTGAAAACGGACATATGCCCGATGGTACCGGCGAGGCGTCCATTATACATGCCGAGAAAGCATTGAGCGTTATCCTCGATTAACGTCAGGTTGTGCCCTGCAGCGATTTCAACAATCGGGTCCACGTCTGCCGGAAGACCGTACAGGGACACCGTGATAATGGCTTTTGTTGCGGGAGTTATCCTTTTTCTGACATCGTCCGGGTCGATGTTGAATGTATTGGGATCCACGTCTGCGAAGATCGGAACTGCCCCCTGATAGCGGATGGCAAATGCATCCATAATGACCGTCAGCGCTGGACTGATCACTTCATCTCCCGGGCCCACACCAGCGGCACACAGGCAGGTGTGCAACGCAGAGGTCCCTGAATTGTGTGCGATCGCAAAACGCATACCAAAACGCTCAGCGAATTGCTTCTCCAAACGCTGATTCCAACTACCACTTGTTGCAGATCTCGCGTCGGATTCGAGAACCTGTCTTACGTACTCAAGTTCATTGTCTGCGTGTTTTCCCGCTTTCCGTTCCACTGACATTTTCCCACTTCGGAAACTGGCGCATTACCACTTCTGAATATGGCTCTTAAGGCTGTCTACACACTCTCGAGATATGCGACTACTCTAGAAAGGCCGCTGCGCTATGACGAAGAGCGTGTCCGCTCTATCGAGAGCGCAGAGCAGCGTACGGTACACTTGGTCAACCACGGACAGCGGAAAGTGTGTCTTGAAAGCAGGCTTGGCCTGAGGTTTACCTCGGATTATCCAATTGAGATGGTTCAGAACACTGTATCTCTGCAGCATGCGAATGTAGTAGCGAAAGCCACCTTCTTCTAGGATTCCAGCCACGGTCTTGCGAGAGAAGTAGTAGCTGTGGGCAGGCTGATAGTAGAAACCGCGGTAGCTTTTCAACCTATAAAGTGTCAATAGAGCGTCATCCACGTTGGGTAGCTCCAGAAACAGGTACCCTCCTCTCTTGAGTATCGCAAACAAGGTCTTCAGAGAGCTGCTTGGATCTCGAAGGTGCTCCAGCACGTGCCACATGAAGATTGCGTCGAACGAAGCCTGCGGAAATCGCAATTCCTCAATCGGCCGATCCAGAACGGTCAACCCCAACTCGTTTCGGGCAAATGACGAAAAGGCCTCATGTAGTTCAATGCCTGCACAGTCACTGCACTTCTTCTTGAGAAGGTGCAAAAAACTACCCGCGGCGCACCCGATCTCAAGACATCGTGATGAGGGGGTCAGGTACTTCTCGACCCGCACGAGACGCTCCGCATTTGGCCTCAACTCAACGTGAAAGAACGCACGGGCCGCCTGAGGAAGATAGTGACCCTGCACGTCCGGCACATTCCTGTACTCCTCGGAATAGAGCTCTCTCTCCTCCTCTTCGGACATCAGGGGGAATTGATATACCAAACCACACTTCTTGCATTTCACTACGTTCCGATACACATTGAATCGAAGGCGGTTTGCAACCAGACGGCCTACCCTGGTGCCGCAGATATTGCATCCGTTCGTGATAATCTCCTGGGGCGGTGTTTTCGTTCGGATCATGGCTTCTTTTGCCAATAGACTCAATTCATCTCCTGACCATGTGCGACTCGTCGCCGAGAAGTCGCATGAACTCTCGCGACTCGGGAGGTAAGTCATACTCTAATATCAAATGTCGCATGTTTTCTATGCCATTCTCCGGCGCGTTCTTGACCTAATTCCGCTATGTCAGGCCGGGAATCTATTAGCTTAATCACGTCACGTAATGGGAAAACTCCTTTTTGAGGGTATAACGTTTCAAATACCGATTTGAAGAACTCGAAATCCTCCGGGTAGTCCAGCGTCATTCGAAGCTCAGGACGCCGTAGAACCTCATCTTGGACTGGAAGGCGTTCTACTTGGAAGAGCCCGGTTTCCTCAAAATACCGTTCCCAGCCATCGGTTCCACCAGTTTTGATTTTGCACAATCTCTCGAGGGCTTCCGTCTTCACTCCGAATGGAGTACAGCCGACGGGCAGATCAGGACAGAATATGAAATCGGCCTCTGTCTGCAAGAACTTCTCGATGATTCGATCGACTTGCTCAGGATCGGACAGAATATCATCGCCGCCAATCGAGACAACGAACTCCACTTGATACTCCTGCGCAGCGCGGAGCATGCGATCGACTACATCTTCAGTGTTTCCCCGGAAGGCGGGGAGTCCGTTGCGGGCGGCCAGACCGACCAGGACATCATCTTCTGGCAGTTTGGTAGTACACAAGACCAGACATTCAGGCCGCCGTGCGGTTTTCAGGCGTTCGATTTGGTATTCCAGAATCGGGCGTCCCATGATCTGCAGCAGAAGTTTATCGGGAAGTCGCGATGAGCCCATCCGAGCCAAGAGAAGTATGGCAGACTTCATCGGAGGGGCTCTCCGTTGTGCTTCAAAGCGTTTGCCGAAGACGCAGCATTTGCTTTCGCTGCAAGAATGAGCGTGGCCACTTCCCTGACTGCCCCCTCTCCGCCTCCTGCCTGCGTCACATAATCCGCCATCCGTCTATTCTCGGGCAGCCCATCACCAACTGTGATCGCAAGACCCGCGGCTCGAAACGCTGAGAGGTCATTGACATCGTCTCCAATGTATGCGATTTCCCTTCTCGATATTTCGTATTTCACAAGGAGTTGCTCTATCACGGCGGCCTTGTCTCTGACACCCTGATACAGTGCATCTACCCCCAATTTCCTTGCGCGCCGCTTCACTAGTTTCGTACTTTCACCGGTTACAAATACGACCCTAACGCCCTTCTCTCTGAGCAACTCGATCCCCTTCCCGTCTCTGGTGTTGAACTTCTTGAGCTCATCGCCGCGTTCCGAGTAGTACATCCCGCCATCAGTGAGTACCCCATCCACATCTGCAGCCAAGACCTTTATGCCAGCGAAGCGTAGTTCCAGTTCGTGTGGGATACTCATCATCTCAATACCTTCTTTGGCAGTGGAGTGCGCCGTCAGTCTTGTACGCACCACTTCCACTATGCTAGACTGGTCAGGTAGCTTCCAACCAGGGACATGTCACACCGCTCAGTGCATCTTCTCCCCCGAGTCAGCATGAGATGATCATTCCTCAACTGACGATACTTCTCTCCATTCCAGATATCATACAGTGATTGCTTCTTTGCATCACCAAGTACTATCTCATTGTTGAAATCCTCTACGCACATCGCAGCCTCTCCATTAGATTTGATCGTCATCGACGACCATGGAAATTGGCAAAACTCGCTCCAATGTATTGACGGCGTCTTCTCTTTCTTGCCTTGGTACCACTGCGTGTCCTGACTCTTCAAATATACGTACACGTCTTTATCGCTGAACGCGTCTCGGAGCTTCTGGAATTCCTCTTGTTGCCATGGCTTATTGAGATTCAACATTGTGACAACAATGACAGTCTTGTAGCCTTGCTCATCTTTCATGTCAAGCAACTGAAGGATCTTCTGGTAGCTGTTCGTGAAATTGGAGCGCTGCCCACGAATCTCTTTGTGACGCACATCGTCTGTGCTTTCGATGGAATACTTGATGTAACCCAATCCGTTCTCAAACATGCGCAGGTTCGCGTCGACGTCTATGTTTGCGGGGTTGCAGCTGAAATATGACGGTATGCCCCTTTCGGATAGCAGAGATACGCGCTTGGGCATTTGCCTGTCCAATAGTGGGTCTCCGTATCCGTGCAAGACCACAACCTTAGGGATGATGTGAAGGAAGAAGTGATTCTCGCTCATGTCACTTCTTCCAACGCCATAGTGTGCTTCGACGAAGTTTTGCCATTCTTGCCACTCGCCATTGGAAAACGGCCTAATCTGATCGACGACTCGCTCGAATGTCTCCATATCCAGAGCTGCAATCGGGCGAGTCATCATGGTCGTCCTCGGACACATCTCGCACCTCATATTACACGCGTTTGTCGTCTCGATATTATAGACAACAGGCTGCGGGTTGCGGAAGGATTCCAAAGTACGCCAGACTAAGTCAATATCGCTGATCTGGCGGTTCATCACTTCCTGCTTGAATTCGTATACCTTCATGTAGAATCCAATATCAAACACTCTAAGTCCTTCCTTTGACAAGGAATTTCATGTCAGATGTTCTTGTTCATGAATTCTGGCTGAGTCTTAAGTCTGCTTCTTCGCGTCTGCAAAATTGCCTCCGCTTCACAATTGCCTTTTCTAAGTGCTGGAGACGGTATTGGCGCTAACCTTCCGAACCACTTTTTGTGGCAACACAACGCGAAGGATGGCTACCACTCTAGCGCCTCCTTTGGCACGAGGGTGTCGGCTTTGATGTCGCGTCGCGCAACCTTGCCACAAAGGGCCGACAAATACTTAGGTTTGAGACCCGTTCCTGGCCCCTTCACAGTCAGCATCTCTGGCTGAATCACACAGCCTGCCGCTATGTCGCACGTGGCGACAATGCTCTTGGACAATCTCTCCCTAGCCTTCCATTCGGCATCAGTTATCTTCTTCTCGGCGGTACCGATGGCGGGTTCCACGTCCTCCCTTATGTGGACGATCATTCTCTCCAATCCAAACGGATCGAGCGAGGCTGCGTGATCTGGCCCTGGCAGCGTTCTATCCAACGATATGTGACGTTCTATGACTACGGCCCCCAATGCCACAGCTGCTTCCGTGACTGCCCAGCCGGACTTTTCATGACCTGAATACCCCACGAGAACATCAAATTCGCGTCTCAACGTTTCCATAACCCGAAGGTTGACATCTTTTGACTCACAGGGATAATCAGAGATACAGTGCAGGAGAATGATGTGCTCATTGTGCTGGCGAATTGCATCCACGGCATCACGGATCTCTTCCAGAGTGCTCATGCCAGTGGATACGATCATCGGCTTACCTTTCTTAGCCAAGTGTTCCAGAAGCGGAAGATTCGTCAGGTCAGCCGAGGCAACCTTGAATGCGGGAACACCCAGGGTTTCAACGAAATCTGCGCTCCGTTTGTCCCAGACGCTAGCGAGAAACGTGATGCCTAATCGCTTAGCGTACTGCGCGAGCTCCCTGTACTGTTCATCCGATAGCTCCAGTCTCTCTCGATGTTCACCATAAGTCCTGCCCAACGAGTTCGGCCCGGCATAGGGTCTTGCCAGCTCTTCTGCGATCAGGAGGTCTTTGACCGAACGCTTCTGAAACTTCACTGCATCAGCTCGCGCATGTGCCGCCACTTCGATTAGCCTTCTCGCAATTTCAATGCTTCCATTGTGATTGACTCCCGCTTCTGCAATGATGTAGCAAGGCTGTCCCTCACCCACGAGCCGGTTGCCGATTTGGATGGTTCTACTCAATCTCGAAGCCCCGCAGCTGCTGGTCGTGCGTAGGCGGCGCTCCTCGGGAGGAGCATAGTCCTTGACTTGCTCGAACTTGCCGAAGAAGTCACCACGGCATTGTTTATCAGAACACCAATTCGCCCAAGCCCGGCTATTGCTCTATCAGCCATCTGCTTGACCATGGCTTTGTCCTCAATCGCCAGTGCATGAACTTTGCGTCTGCGGATCATCCTATCCGCCACATCCTTAGCTGGGAAGATTGAATAGATCAATAAGTGATCGCGTTGCGTCCAACCTTCTGCTGACAACCACTCAATCTTGCTTGTTCTACTCCTTAGAGAAACATGAATCGGTACGCTGGATCTTCCAAGGTACCTGTAGAAGCAGTAATCCCTCACGCTGGTACCCATCCACATTCATCGCCCCAAAGGTTCCTGGGTCATAAAGCTGAAACGACATCCCGGTCTGACTGTCTATCGTTTGCACTGTCGCACCGCGAGACAAGCCTATTCCAACTCGGATTGTATATGTTCCGGCGTTCAGGAGTGCCCCCGGAAATTCCGCAGTAGCCACGTAGCTGCCCGGCTCCCAAGTGACCACCTTGCCGGGCTGCGAATCCAAATCCGTGGAATGACAAATCGCAGTCCCATCCGGCTTCTCCAGACTTAGCGCTAGGTGAGTCCCAGAAATCCGCTGACGCACATCCACCTGGATGGTCACTCGTATGGGATGCACGAGATTCAAGTGCGTACTAGCCTCTCCCTGATGATCTAGCAACGTCACACTTCGAATCTGCATCGGTTTGGACGGGTCCGACGCGAACTCTCGCCTTGCCCTGACGGGGTATGCTGCATTGAGGTAGGTACTCATCACCCCGGCGGTTTCGCCGATGCTTGAGACACGCCCGTGGTCTAGTAGTACGCAGCGCTCGCACAAACGACTTACTGCCCCCATGTTATGGCTGACGAACAGCACCGTTCGTCCTTCCTTTGCCACATCCCACATTTTCGACATGCACTTCTTCTGAAAGGCCACATCCCCTACCGCCAGCACCTCATCCACCAGCAGGACCTCCGTTTCTAGGCTGGCGGCCACCGCGAATCCCAGGCGTACCTGCATCCCGCTCGAATAGTACTTTATTGGAGTGTCAATGAACTTGCTCAGCTCCGCAAAAGACACGATCTCGTCGAACTTGCGATCTATTTCTCGCTTCTTCATGCCAAGTAGGGCGCCACTAAGATAGGCGTTCTCTCGCCCCGTGAGTTCTGAGTGAAAACCGGTTCCAACCTCAAGGAGCGAACCCACTCGACCGTGGATTTCGGCGTTCCCTTCAGTTGGCTCTGTGATACGAGAAAGAATCTTCAGGAGCGTGCTCTTGCCTGCACCATTCATCCCGATGATGCCTACAACCTCACCTTCTGAAACGTTGAACGTAACACCTTTCAGAGCCCATATGTACTGATCACGGCTGTCAGAGTGTCGCGATCTTCGGGAGAACGCTCTTTGAAAAGGTCGAGCAAGCGTGTCGCGCAAGGTCTTGTAGGGTTCGCGTTCACCTATTCGATAGAGCTTGCCTAGGTTTTCGACCCGAATGCAAATATCACTATTCATGGGCTAGACCACGTCGGCGAACATCCTTTCCATGTGCCTGAAGTACAATAGCCCAGTGACCAGCAATAGGCCAACGATGGCGACCGACACAACGAACGTCGGACCTAGACCTTCCCCGCTCCCTAAGAGAGACCAGCGGAACCCTTCAACAACTCCTGTCATGGGGTTGAGTCCCAATACTGGCCTCCATCGTGCAGGAACCATGCTGCTGGGATACGCTACGGGTGTAGCGAACAACCAGAACTGGACTAAGAATGGTACTGCATATTGTATGTCGCGGTAGATCACATTTAGGGCTGTTAGCCACAGTCCAACTGCCAGAACCGTAGCAACGCAGAAGATGAGGAGAAGTGGGACGAACAAGATGTTGAACGAGGGGAAGATGTGGTAGTAGAGCATCATTGCCACCAACACGACGAAAGCTATCCCAAAGTCAAGAAGCCCCGAGATCATCGACGCGAGAGGGACAATTACTCTCGGAAAGTACACTTTCGTTATGATACCTCTTTGGGCCACTATGCTGCCGCTGGCCTGACTGACTGAGTTAGCGAAGTACGTCCATGGAACCAGAGCGGTGTAGGAGAAGATCGAGTATGGGAGGCCTTCAGATGGTATCTTCGCGAAGTTCCCGAAGAAGATCGAGAAGACAACCATCGTGAGGAGTGGCTGAATCACAGCCCAAGCTGCCCCCAGCACTGTCTGCTTGTAGCGGACCTTTATGTCCCGCCATGCAAAAAAGTAAAGCAGCTCTCGATGTTCCCACAGTTCGCCTAGGTCGGGGAATGCCCAGCGTCGTGATGGTTTAATGATCATATCCTGTCTTTGTCTCCAACACATGGGGCGCATTCGAATAGTCGCGACAATTTAAACCCGTACGCCTTCACCGAGTTCTAAGTAAGCGTTGCAAACGCGGAGCCGCAGCCGGTAGAATGCTGAGGAAAAGGGCGCGATAGATACTCGACCGGCCAAGAATCACCGCGAGACGCAGACACTTCGCAGCACCCTTCAGCTGCGCGCTCATGAGACCGTAGTATACGCCGTGCAGCAGATCGCCGACGCGCTGAAGGCGCAGTCTGTCAAGATCTTCTTCCGACAGCCTACCGACATATCTTTTCGTTACGCGGCCCATTTCGTCGAACACGCAAAGAGAGTACACAGAAGTGCGTCTCCCTGTCTTGGATCGGACATGCTTCCGGAAATATGCAATGGTCTCGTTCAAGTAGCGTACTTTCGCGCCCCTGTCCAGCATTCGAAGCAGCAGATCGTAATCCATTCGGTACTGGTAGGTAGGATCAATCCCACCGGCCTGTCGGTAAATGTCGGAAGTGAAGAAAATGCCGGGTTGGTGAAATCTTGGTCTTTCCGCGTACGTAGAAAGTAGAAGGTTCATGAACGAGATGTTGTGCTGCCTTACGACTTCACGTTTTCCTTCAAAAGGTGCGCGCTCGAAGTTCTCTACCGTACCTGCGTAGATGCCGAAATGTGGGTCCCGGACATAGACTTGGGCTAGGGGGTGCACTGCGCATGGTGCCAGGAGATCGTCTGCGTTAATCCATCCAAGCAGCTCACCGCTGGCTTTGTCAAAGCCTTTCCTCAGTGCATCGGCTTGTCCACGATCGGGTTCGCTCACCCAGCTGGCCAACCAGGGCTCGTATCTACGGACGACACTGATACTCTCATCGGTACTGCGTGCATCAATCAAGATGTATTCAAGATCTGGGTACCCCTGAAGCAGGACCGACCTGATGGTCTCCTCGATGAATCTGCCCTGGTTGTACGACGGCGTGACGATGCTCACACGCGGCCACTGGCGACCGTCGGACATCAGGGCGGGCTGTTGCGGGCTCTCGTCGGTCCACGGCCAACCGGTTTTCCCGCAGGGAGGCGGAGGCAGTTCGGCTAGAGTGGGACAGCGCATGGAAATCTCCTCATGTTCTCGTATAGTCCACCTGTGGAGCTTCCAGCCTTAGTACTCTCTGGACTCTGTTCAATTGATCCTTCTTGATTGCGTTCGCGATCTGCTTGTCGACTGACCCATAACCGCCTCTCAGGTATCCGGTGAGATACGCGAGTGCGGGCGATACTCCGAAGGAGAGTGACATCTTGACGGAGCGTCCAATGACGAACCACCAGCGATATCCAAGGTAGCGGCTGAGCCGCCCCTGATGAAACCTATACTTCGCATCAGGCAACCTTGACCTCAAATGCGTGCACACGAGGTCTGAGAACGTCTTAGTCTTCCAGCCGTGCAGGCGCGCGAACACTTCGTCAACGGTGTCCCAACCCAGTCCATCTTCCGGAAATCTGATCTGCCTCCAGCAGCCGGCTCGGTAGACCCTGTTGTTCCCACGTGGGTGTAACCAGACTACGGGCTCGCCTGCGCACATGCCGCTGGCAATCCCAAGCGTTGGCTCAGCCTCAAACTCCGCGACGAGCCGCTCGAGAAAATGCTCGGGAAGAATTGTATCGGCATCCAATTTCATCAAATAGCCCCAATCAGAGCCCGTTGCAGCAACTCCGGCCTTGAACGCCATGAAGCTCGCATCATGGAACCCTGAGGTCCTTTCCTTCTCCACGACCTTCACCCAGACTCGCCTCCCCGCGATCTTCTTGGCTAATTGGAGTGTTCCATCAGAACTCCCATCATCCACGATGACCCACATCGCTGGTTTCAGAGTCTGCTCGAATACGCTTGTCGCTACGGCGTGCAGTGTCACCTGCTCATTGTACGCGGGTGTGACGATGGCAACTCCTGATTGTCTCAGTGACCTAGTTCGTCGCCCGTTGGGATCCTCCCCAGAGAGGACACGCGCAGGAGCGCGCTTGACGTGCACCGTGGCCTAACCCCCCGGTTGTTCTATGGTCGCCCTAGCCCCAAGTAGTCGAACCCGGCTGATTCGCACTCGGCGCGCGACCAGAATCCCCTCGTGTCGACCATTATGGGATGCGGACGCATTCGTGTGGAGAGCTTCTTCAGATCGATGTGCCTAAAGAGAGCGTGTGGAGTCGCAAGGACCAAGATGTCGGCGCCTTCCACACATTTCTCGAGGCATTCTGCCGAGCGTAACTCGCCTCTCTTGGTGCGGACGCTTCGTACGAGAGGATCGTACGCCTCCACGTGGGTCCCACGGTCCACAAGGCGTTCGATCAATGCGATTGACGGACTTCTCCTGGAGTCGGAAACATCTGCCTTGAAGGCGAGACCGAGAACAACGGCCTTAGATCCGTCAGCTGTTCTCCCTTGCCTTGCTAGATTCTCCTCCAATCGTCCTGTGATGTGGTCGACCATTCCATCGTTGATCTCCGCGGACAGTTCCACCAGCCTCAGCCGCACGCCAACTTGGCGTGCCTTGTAGGTCAAGTACTGCGGATCCTTCGGTATGCAATGCCCGCCCACACCAGGGCCGGGATAGAATGCTTGAAAGCCGAAAGGCTTCGTTGCCGCCGCCGCGATTACTTCGAACGAGTCCAATCCCAGCTTCTCGAAGAATGCGGATAGTTCATTGACAAGCGCGATGTTGACGAAGCGATACGTGTTCTCAAGCATCTTCGTCGCCTCAGCTGTTCTCGTACCTGATACGGGCACTACGGGGGCGCGGAGAATGCTCCGATACAATTCACAGGCAATCTGGGTGCAGAGAGGCGTCACACCACCAACAACTTTGGGGATATCAAGTACTCCGTATCTTCTGTTGTTGTAGTCTATTCTTTCTGGGGAATGAGCAAGGCCGAAATCCCTCCCCGCTCTGAGCCCTCCCTTTTCCAGTATCGGCTTCACAACTTCTTCGGTTGTCCCGGGGTAGACTGAGCTTTCGAGGATCACGAACTTCCCACGGCGTATCTCCTTGGCGATGGTTTCCGCGACTCTAGTCACGTATGAGAGGTCGGGTTCTTTTCGATCGTTGAGTGGAGTTGGTACCGTGATGATTGCAAAGTCGACTAATGATGCGATGCGAGTGGTGTCTGAGTCAGCTTCCAGGGTTCCTGATGACACTAGGCTCGGAAGGGAAGACGAAACAAACTCGTCCTCCACATACGAATTGCCGCTTCGAATCGCTCGTATCTTGTCCGGATCGCTGTCGCCAGCCATCGTCTTGAAGCCTGCTTGAGCAAATGCACAGGCCAAGGGCAGGCCCACGTAACCAGCGCCGAAGATGCCGATTCTCGCTCTCTTGGAGGTGATCATATCCTTCATTGTGCCCAACGAATTGTTGTCAGTCATGGTCTCCGTCTCGCTTGTCGGTCTATTCAGCGGAATACAGCGGCCTACGCCTTATTGATGTGATGCGTCCGTATCAGTTGTGTTACCTCTTTTCAAGCTCTTCGGTCAAGACTGTCACTTATCGTCTTCTAGACGCCCCTGAAATTCACGCACAGCCATCTTAGGCCACCATTCCAACTAGCTAAACAAATCGCGGGCAAGAGCCCTAGAACGCTAGTATCTGACGGTGCGGCAAACTTCCACGAGGCTCACAACCAGGAATTTAGAACCTTGAAGCTGGAAACTCGCGCTGAGCATATTCGTCATGTGAGGCTTGAAGGCGATCACAATAACAACATGATGGAGCGAATGAACGGAGAAATCAGAGAGATACAGCCCGATCTTTACAGGCTATCAGCTTTTCCACAACTATAGTGACTAACTTAAGTATTTGACTATGTTTAGTCTGAATCTCTTTGTCCTCAGCGTCTTCGAGATCTCCTTCTTCATAGCTTCGAATGTTGGATAGATGCGGTTGGCTTGTATGATGTCTTTGCTCTGCCTCCAGCATTCCTCGATGGGGTTGAGTTCCGGCCTGGCCGTGGGGAACCATCTGACCTTTACGCTG
>Ga0315282_10004376_pt1 | contig 24626 bp, 21 predicted proteins | sample YL17G07_20_MG_FD_203693 | JGI IMG/M metagenome (GOLD analysis project Ga0315282, IMG submission 203693) | Sediment microbial communities from Yellowstone Lake, YNP, Wyoming, USA - YL17G07_20 | ecosystem: Environmental > Aquatic > Freshwater > Lake > Sediment | place: USA: Wyoming | collected... | reverse complement strand
CTTTGAGTTTTTTAGGAAGATTAAGCTTGTTATAAATTTCGGGTGTAAGGTCTTGTACGGTTACTCCTCTCAGGAGGTTGTTATATTCACTCTTAGAAGGTTTTTGCATCTCAGCAGGTAGCTCGCCTATGGTAAGCTTCTTTGTTTCTGTTTTATTTTCTCTAATGATTTTCAGCTCTACTTCCTGGCCGGGTGTAGTGTTTGCTACCATATTTCTTAGCTGATAAGGCTCTTCTATTTTTTTGCCGTCGTACTCGATTATTACGTCACCTCTCTGTAAACCTGCTTTTTCAGCAGGGCTTCCTTCGATGACATCTCCAACGAGTGCCCCTTTTTCCTCTTTTAGGTCGAACTGCTTAGCGAGTTCAGGTGTTAAGGGCTGGATTGTTACCCCAAACCATCCTCTTATGACTTTTCCTTTCTTTATTAAACTATCCATTACGGTCTTTGCCATGTTTGTAGGTATGGCAAAACCAATGCCTTGATAACCGCCACTTGTACTAAAGATTGCAGTATTAATGCCGACAAGCTCTCCTCTTACATTTACCAGCGCCCCGCCGGAATTCCCGGGATTTATTGCTGCATCTGTCTGTATAAAGTCCTCATAATCAGCAATACCGACATTAGCCCTTCCAACAGCACTTACTATGCCTGTTGTTACAGTTTGGCTTAATCCGTAAGGACTACCAATTGCAAGCACTGTCTCAGCAACTTTTAATTTGTCAGAGTCTCCCCATTTTATTGTAGGAAGGTTGTCAGCATCTATTTTTATAATTCCTATATCAGTCATTGCATCATTACCGACAATCTTTCCTTTAAACTCTCTTTTATCAGAAAGTGTTACATTTATTTCTTCGGCACCTTGAATGACATGATTTGCTGTTAAAATATAGCCCTTAGAATCAACAATCACACCTGAACCGAGGCTTGCAGTTTTACGTTCTTTCGGTGCCCTGAATTGGTCTCCGAAAAACCTTCTGAAAAAAGGATCGTCAAGGAATGGGTTAGTATTCCCCTGGATCTTTATAGTCCTTGTTGTTGATATATTGACGATGGCAGGTTTTACAGCTTCTGCAATCTCAGCAGTAGCCTGTCCAATTTGAGTAAGGATATCGATAGACTGTTGGGATATTTTCGAGTCACTGGCATAAGTATATGACCAGGCCCCGAAGTTAAATGAAAAGATAAGTCCTAATATGAACCATGTTCTGATAAAAGTCAAAATCGTGCATAATCTTTTTCCCTTTGAAAACATTTTTCCTCCTATTTGGCAATTATTATTTTTTATATATCTATATAACACTTATTGTCAACACAAGTTTCATTATGTGTTTAATTTTAGTTTTGAAAGTACTTATATCAAATTTTGTTCATATTTATCACCCTCCCCAACCCCTCCCGTCGAGGGAGGGGAAAACACGGGGATATTTCCCATCGAAGGAAGTGTATAAGCATATATAGTTCCCTCTCCCCTTGAGGGAGAGGGTTAGGATGAGGGGTAACGAAAAATAAAAGATTCTACAATATTTATATTATAATAGCTTGCAAGGAAAAAGATTGAAAATAGCAATCATCGGATTATCCAATTCAGGTAAGACTACAGTTTTTAATGCCCTTACAGGGTTGAACCTTGAGACTCCTATCTATCCAGCAACTACCGGTGAACCAAATACAGGTATTGTGAAAGTACCTGACCCAAGACTTGATAAGCTTTCGGAGATATTCAGACCTAAAAAGACTACTTATGCCACGATTGAATATATTGATTATATTGGCCTTACAAAAGGTGACATGGAGCAGAACAGGAAAGTCTTTGATTTGATAAAAGATGTTGATGCCGTTGTTCACGTTGTCAGGGCATTTAAAAATGATGCAGTTGTCCATCCAATAGGGAGTATTGATCCTTTACGAGATACAGAGACGATTGAACTTGAATTGATATTTGGAGATCTTGAGTTTATAGAAAAACGTCTTGACCGGATGGAACAAGGTACTAAACGTGGTAAGAAGCCTGATGAATCAGAAAGGAAGCTATTGCTTAAATGTAAAGATTTTCTTAATAAGGAGATAGCGTTGAGGAATGTAGAATTCAATGAGGCAGAGCAGAAGGCGATGAGTCCATTACAATTTTTATCAACAAAACCTGAGGTTTTTCTTTTAAATATAGGAGAAAGAAATTTAAATACAGACAATATAAAAGAGCTTCAATCATCACTGTCTATCCGTTACCCCTCGCTTTCTGTTATAACTTTGTGCGGAAAGATAGAGGCAGAAATTGCTCAGCTTTCACCTGATGAGGCGAGGGCATTTCTTGATGACATGGGAATTGAGGAACCTGCATTGAATAAGCTTATTCACGTATGCTATGACATTCTTGGTTTTATCTCATTTTTTACATACGTTGGAGATGAAGCAAGGGCGTGGACTATAACAAAAGGGATGAACGCACAGAAGGCTGCTGGTAAGGTACACTCTGATATTGAGAGGGGATTTATAAGGGCAGAGGTCATCTCTTTTGATGATTTTATCTCCACTGGAAGTATGCATGCCGCAAGGGATAAGGGGCTTTTGAGGCTGGAGGGAAAGACATACGAAGTGAAGGATGGTGATATTATAAATTTTAGGTTTAATGTGTAAAACCTGATTGAGCTTGGTCCCTATCAGAGAGTTCCCTGTAAATAAAGGGTTTTGTGCTTGATGGTACTTCAGGGGCAGCATAAAGTTCTTTAAGGTCAGTTGTTTTAATATTTTTCAGAAAATTTACTACAGAAGAAAGGGGAGTGTGGTTATTAAGAATAAGCGCCCATTGTACATGGTATCTGCATGACCACTTTGGATGATTTGCTATCAGGCGGATAACAAGTGAAGATATTTTCTTCATACTTATGATTTTACATATGTCTCCTTCGGTCAGATATGGGCTGTCAAGGCATGTAATGACAACCTCTTTCATGCCATCTTGAATAAGTTTCATGAGGACTTTACTGCTTGCCCTTTTTGCGAGTGTTATTTTGATGCCCAAAGGCATTGACAGGATTTTATCATTAATATTAGCCTCGGCCTTTATCCTCACGTTTATGGGGACATGTTGATTCCTTGTCAGATCAGCCATGTCAAATATCCTTAGTGATTTGATAAGCGAAAGAGAGATTTTCTGCGGTGTTTTTGGATTTTTGCATAAAGCCAGCATGATGCGATAACTTTCCATCCATCTTATGTCTTTGGACAGAGATTCGAGTATCTCCGGACTGATATTCTTTCTGCTTGCAACAATAAGGGCAAGGTCTTCTGTAAGATTATTGTTGAGTATAAGTTTTGAGATGACTTTGGAAGATGGGTGATGTGCAAGAAACTTGAGTTCTTCTTCATTACTTGTTGTAGATGCGATTTGTAAGGCTTTATCTATATCTTTCATGTTTTATTTTAACCTAAATAATTACTAAAAATACCCTGACCTTCGGCATTTGTTTTTCTAATGATATTCGGCAGAGATAAGTTTAAAAAGAAAGTTATGTTATAATTCATTCGCAATGGATATTAAGAAGTTCGTTCGGCCCAACATTCGTTCCTTATCAGCCTATGAGGCAAAAGATATTCCTTGTAAAGTAAAGCTCGATGCTAACGAAAGTCCATATGGTTTTAAGGATGCACTAAAGGTTGCAAAATCTATAAATACTAACAGGTATCCTGACCCAGAAGCAAAGTTTCTCAAGAAGTTTATCTCCAGAGATTTTGGAGTAAAACCAGAAAACATACTACATGGGAATGGCTCGGATGAGCTGATTTATTATCTCATTACGACTTTTGGCGGACCCGTGCTTTACCCCGTACCTACTTTCTCAATGTACGGAATTATTTCACAGGCTTTTGGAGAAAAGAGGATAGCAATTCCTCTGGATAAAGAGTTCGACCTTGAGCTTGAAAAAATTCTTAAAGCAATTAAAAAAGAGAAGCCTAAATTAATATTCCTGAGCTCGCCGAATAATCCCACGGGCAACTGTTTCTCTTCAGACAGGATATTAAAGATAATCGAGGTATCAAACGGCATCGTTGTTGTTGATGAGGCTTATCAGCCTTTTGCGAGCGATAAGGGATTTATGCCGATGCTTAAGGATTATAAAAATCTTGTTATTATGAGAACACTTAGTAAGATAGGACTTGCAGGCTTAAGGGTAGGGTTCCTGATAGCGGATGGAGAGATAATTAATGAGGTGAATAAGGTCAGACTTCCATTCAATCTCAATTCCCTTTCACAGGCAGTTGCTGTCAAGGTATTGAAGAACAAGAAGGCTCTGAAGTCATATACAAAATCGATCATCTCTGAGAGGGGAAGGCTTTTTAGTGAGATGGCAAAGATTAAAGGAATAAAACCATACCCATCAGAGGCGAATTTCATATTATTTAGAGTAAAAGAACCTGATAAAATATATAAAAGACTTCTAAAAAAGGGTGTACTCGTTAGAAATATGAATGGTGTTGTGAATAATTGCCTGAGGGTTACAGTAGGAACGCCGGAGGAAAATAGGATTTTTCTTAATGCCATGAAAGAGGTTATCTGATGACGCTCAGGCCAGCCATGCCTATTGGTGGAATTTTGGAAGAAACAAAAATGGGACATTAAGGAAAATAAGAGGGATATGAGGAGGCAGCAAATGAGAACAGCAAAGGTAGACAGGAAGACTAAGGAGACGGATATAAAGGTAACGCTTAATCTTGACGGTGAAGGCAAATATACTATAGATACCTCCATCCCGTTCCTTGACCACATGCTTTCTTTGATGTGCAGACATGGACTTTTCGATATGAAGATAAAGGCAAAAGGTGATATAGATGTTGACTATCATCATACAGTAGAGGATATTGGTATAGTTTTTGGAAAAACAGTTAAACAGGCACTTGCTAACATGAAAGGGATATCAAGATATGGCCAGGCGTCTGTGCCAATGGATGAGGCAATTGCCTCAGTAAGTCTTGACATTAGCGGGAGACCATATCTTGTGTACAAGGTTGAATTCCCGAAAAGAAGTAAGATCAAGAATTTCGACCCTGACCTTATAGAGGATTTCCTTCAGGCATTTGTTATCAACAGTGGTATTACACTTCATGTTGAATCACCTTATGGCAGAAATACTCATCACATAATCGAGGCGATATTCAAGGCTTTGGGCAGGGCACTAAAGCATGCGGTATTAATTGATCCGCGAGTGAAAGGGGTTCCGTCAACTAAAAAATGTTTAGGTTGAATAATGCAGACATTGTTTAAATATGTTTTTAGTTCTTTTAACATGAATTGGATAACATAAACCATTCCCTTAATCCCCTCCCGTCAAGGGAGGGGGAGTAAGAAAGAAGGTCTATTCAGGTGAAAATTGCAATAACAGGTAAGGGCGGAGTTGGTAAGACTACACTTGCTTCTTTATTAAGCCATCTCTACGCAGCAGAGGGAAAAAAAGTTATTGCGGTTGATGCAGATCCTGACGCAAATCTTGCATCTGCTTTAGGCATCCCAAGGGACAAAGCTGAAAAGATAAGGCCCATATCAGACATGGCGGAACTGATAGAGGAAAGGACAGGCGCAAAGCCAGGCAGTATGGGCGGAATATTCAAATTGAATCCCAAAGTTGATGATCTCCCGGAAGGAATTGGTTATCGCTTGAATGGCATAACCCTTCTTATTATGGGTAAATCAAAGGCAGCAGCCTCTGGCTGTTACTGTCCTGAAAATGTGCTTCTGAGAAGGCTTCTCAAACATCTTGTAGTTGAAAGAAGTGAAGTAGTCATTGTTGATATGGAAGCAGGAATAGAGCATCTCACAAGGGGGACTGCAGATTCTGTAGATGCATTTATTGTTGTTGTTGAACCCGGACAGAGAAGCATGCAGACAGCCAAAACAGTCAAAGAAATGGCAAAAGGACTCGGTGTTAAAAAAGTCTTCATTGTTGCAAACAAGGTGAGGGGGCCTGAGGATTTAAACTTTATAAAAGATAACATTGGAGATATGGAACTTATTGGATCGATCAACTTTAACCATTCAATAATGGAGGCTGATATTAAGGGATATTCCCCTTATAATTGTTCGCCTGAGACAGTCAGTGAGGTTAAGGATTTAAAAGAAAAGATTGAGAAAGAGTTTATTAAAAATGAAGATAGATAGAGTCCTCGCAGGGATTGATTTTGGACCATCTACAGAGATAGTTACTGCATACGCATTATTTTTTGCAAAAACAATGGGAGCATCCTTAAACCTTCTCTATGTCATTGATTATCTTGTAACCCCGCCGGCATATCTTGCGCCATACATGGAGGAAGAAAAAAAAGTCGCCGAGAAAAACTTTACTGCGCTGAAAGAAAGATTTGCCGATGCCGGGATTAAAATTGAAACGGAGATTATTATTGGAAGACTTCGCGAATCATTTGAGGCGGTCGTGGAAAAGACAAATGCAGATATGCTTGTTCTCGGTTTTACGTCCCATGTCTTAAGACGAAGCAGTTCTGAGAAGCTGATTAAGGGACTGCAGATGCCTATGCTTGTTGTAAGAGGGGAAAAGGCAGAGTCTGCAAGGATGGATTCTATAAAAATCAGGCGAATTCTCTGCCCAACTGATTTCTCAGAAGAATCAAAAAAGGCACTGAAATTTGCAAATGATTTAAAAGATATCTTTTCTGCAGAAATGGCTGTGATACATGTTTTGCCAAACCATATTATTAAGATAAAGATAGAAAAGGTAAGGGATAGAGACAGAGTGCTTCAAGAATTAAATGATGAAGCAAGAGACAATCTTAATAATCTTTTGAGCAATTACGACATTGAAAAGTCAGGGGTAATAGAGGAAGGAGAACCTGCTAAAAGAATAATTTCATTCTCAAAGGAAAAGGACATTGACCTTATAGTCATGGGTGCAAGGGGTTTGGGTTTAATTAAAGGTATGATTATCGGAAGTGTTACTGACGCTGTATTGAAATCATCTCCCTGTCCTGTACTTGTGATACACTGATGTTCGGTGAAATTTTATTTCTTGTAATAGGTCTTATATTGATACTCATCGCTGCCGAGATATTTACAAATGGTATAGAGACCCTCGGTAGAAAATTATCCCTTTCTCAGGCAGTTGTGGGTAGTATCCTCGCTGCAGTTGGTACAGCGCTTCCGGAAACGGTACTTCCCATAGTTGCAATATTCTTTTACGGTGGCAGATCAGCGAATGATATCGGGATCGGGGCTATACTTGGCGCGCCATTTATGCTTTCCACATTAGCATTTTTTCTTGTTGGTATAACTGTATTAGCATCATATATAAAAAAGAGAAGGAAATTCGAGATTAACGTTGAGACTCATTCAACGAAGAGGGATTTAATCTTCTTTTTGCCCATGTATTCTGCAGCAGTTATAATGCCGATTATTGCAGGAAGATCATTTTCTATACCAATAGCAATAATGCTAATCGGTGGATATATCTTTTATGTATATCGGACATTTAAGTGTGAAAGTGCAGATGTCGAGCATTCCGAAGGGATGTATCTCTGGAGATTAGTCAGGAAATTAAGATTGACAACTGCCCACAGCCCCCACCTTGTCTTGATATTTTTACAGGTTGCAGGTGCTCTATTTATTATGATAACGGGTGCACACACATTTGTTAAGAGCCTTGAGCATGTCTCGATAAGATTCGGGATGAACCCTCTCCTTTTTGCCCTGATGCTCGCGCCAATTGCAACAGAGCTTCCGGAAAAATTCAACAGTGTTACATGGACATGGAAGGGAAGGGATACATTGGCTATCGGAAATATAACAGGTGCTATGGTATTTCAGTCTACCTTTCCTGTTTCTGTAGGATTATTGTTTACCGAGTGGAGGCTTACAGGAATGGCTGTCTTATCGGCGGTAATTGCCCTTACATCAGCATCAATAGTTTTTGGAGAGATAGTATTTAAAAAGCGTATTTCACCATTCACAATGCTTTTCGGCGGAGGACTTTATTTGATATATGTAGTTGTGTTAATTACCGGTAAAATATAATGAAAAGAGCTATTAGAAAAGAAGTTCTCAAAAAAAGGGACAAGATAGCACCTCATATAAGATCAGTAAAAGACGCGCTTATAAAGGAAAGGCTTTTCTCTCTACCCGAGTTTATTGCTGCAAAGACTGTATTTTTTTATGCCTCGTTCAGGTCAGAGGTAGATACATTAAGTATGATAAAAGAATCACTCAAAATGGGTAAAAAGATTGTACTTCCAAAAGTGGATAAAGAAAGACACAGGCTCAAGTTGCATGAGATAAAAGATATAAGTGAATTATCTCCCGGGTATATGGGAATACCAGAGCCATCTCTGTTTGATGAAAGACTTATAAACCTTGATGATGTTGAGCTTGTTATAATTCCTGGTGCAGCGTTTGATAATTCAGGCAACAGGCTTGGATATGGTGCAGGTTACTATGATATCCTGTTGTCGGAAGGCGAGAGAAAGATACCGGTTATTGCCCTTGCTTATGAGGAACAACTTGTTGATTCAATACCAGCAGAGAAGCATGATGTGAAGGTGGATATGATTGTTAGTGATAAACGGGTGATAAAGACCTGAGTTGAGATCAGTCTTTTCCTGATGAGTCTTGTAGCCGCACGCTTCAGCCTGCGTGAGTATTTGCAGGAATCATTGATAAATAATGAAAATCGGGCTTTGACACAAAATCGTCGCAAGTGCTATTATAAAGCCCAGAATTAAAGATTTTTATCACATATAACATGGATTTAAAGAAGATAGAAAAGGGTGTCAGGCTTATACTCGAAGGTATCGGCGAAGATATGGAAAGGGCAGGGCTTAGAGAGACCCCAGCCCGAGTTGCCAGGATGTATGAGGAGGTCTTCGCTGGAATTGATACACCTACCGAAGAATTGCTTAAATCTATTGAAGGCGAAAGCCATGACGAGATAGTGCTTTTAAAAGATATTCCTTTTTATTCTGTATGTGAGCATCACTTACTCCCTTTTATTGGAAAGGCCCATGTTGCATATATCCCATCAGGTGGAAAGATTGTCGGCCTGGGTGAACTCGCAAAAGCAGTTGAGATTTTTGCAAAAAGACCGCAAGTGCAGGAGCGTCTTACAACACAGCTTGCTGATTTAATAATGGAAAAGCTTAAACCCAAAGGCGCAATGGTTATTATTGACGCAGAACATTTATGCATGAGCATGAGGGGTGTAAAGAAACCAGGTTCAAGGACAGTAACGTCAGCAGTCAGGGGAATATTCAGGACTAAACAGTCTACAAGGGCAGAGTTGCTGGAGCTTATAAAGAGGAGAGAATAAAGTAAAAACAGCCGATGACTTTAAAGGGTAGTCAAGCTATCATCTGAGAACTCTGTACTAAAATTACCTTATAAAGGGAGGGTACTATGGCAGCAACACTAATTAAAGGGTCCGAGATCTCGAAACAGATAAAAGAAGAGCTGAAAAAAGAAATAGCTTTGTTAAAGGAGAAATATAATATTGTCCCCGGACTAACTACAGTCCTTGTGGGTCAAGACGAAGCCTCTAAGGTCTATGTAGGTGCTAAAGAAAAGGCATGTAAGGAATTAGTCATGTATTCTGAAAGGAATGACATTCCTGCCGATACGAGCGAGGCTGACCTGCTTGTCCTTATTGAGAGGCTCAATAAGGACAGCAAGATTAATGGTATTTTAGTGCAGTTACCTCTACCAAAACATATCAATGCAGCTAAGGTTCTTCATGCCATAGATCCGAATAAGGATGTTGATGGTTTTCATCCTGTGAACGTGGGCAAAATGATAATTGGTGAACCCTGTTTTCTCCCGTGCACGCCTCACGGCATATTGGAACTTTTGATAAGAAGCGGCGTTGAAACGAGCGGTGCTGACGTCGTTGTTGTGGGAAGAAGCAATATAGTGGGAAAGCCCATCGCAAACATGATGATACAGAAAAGAAAGGGAGGAAATGCAACGGTTACGGTGTGCCATACCGGAACAAAAGACCTTGCCTCTCATACAAGGAGAGCGGACATCCTGATTGTAGCAGCCGGAAAACCGAAAACGATCACAGCAGATATGGTAAAAGAGGGTGTGGTTGTAATCGATGTAGGCGTTAACAGGCTGGAGACCGGCCTCGTAGGTGATGTGGATTTTGAGACTGTTAAGGAAAAGGCAAAGGCAATAACCCCTGTGCCTGGAGGTGTAGGGCCAATGACGATAACGATGCTTATGTATAATACGATTCAAGCAGCTAAGATGCAGGCGGGGATAGCTGGTGTATAACGATGTTCGTATCAAAAAAGATTAATAGTTACTAAGGAATTCATAAGTAAGATCATGTTATTGTATGTCATTCCAGCTTGTCTGGAATCCTTTTGAAAGAAGGATCGCGGACAAGCCATAGTGAAAGAAATCTTCAAAAGGATATTGTTTACTTGTAGTCTTAATTAGTAAGAAGTATAGGTGTATTCCCACCTGTATAAATTATATATTGATATATTATAATATAAAAAACAGCCTTCAAATAAGATAACGTAATTTTTTGTTAAAGGGAGGATGATACCAATGAATATTAATGCTATGCCACCTTGCCAGGCAGCTTGCCCTATACATACAGATGTACGTGGTTATGTTTCTGCTATAGCCAGAGGAGACGTCGAGAGTGCTATTAGAATTATCCGTCAGGTAAACCCGTTCCCTTCGGTTTGCGGTAGAATCTGCACCCGGGCGTGTGAGTCTGCTTGCAGGCGTGCACAGGTAGATGAACCTATTGCGATTGCAGGATTGAAGCGGTTTGCAGCAGACCAAACCAAAGACATAATAATAGCTCGCCGGCCCGGAACTTACTACAATGAAAAAATAGCTGTCATAGGAGGTGGGCCATCAGGTCTGACTGCAGCTCACGACCTCACATTACTTGGTTACGGGGTTACTGTTTTTGAAGCACATAATGAACTCGGCGGAATGCTGAGCAGAGGAATACCGGAATACAGGCTCCCCAGAAGTGTTGTTAAGGATGATATTGATTTCATATTATCATTGGGCATTGAGGCAAAGACAAACGCGGTACTCGGGCGGGATTTTACTCTTGAAGAACTTCTTAAAGATTATCAGACCGTTTTCCTGGCTTTGGGCAGCGAGAGGAGTCAATTCCCCAAATGTAAAGGTGTAGAATTACCTGGTATCATTACTGCAGTTGATCTTCTTAAACAGGTCAGTCAGGGCCAGCGACCTTATTTGGGTGAGAGCGTTGTAGTCATTGGAGGTGGACATACGGCGGTTGACGCAGCGCGTACATGTCTTCGCCTGGGTTCTCGTGATGTCACTATTATTTACCGCCGGACATTGAAAGAAATGCCGGCCGGCAAGGGAGAGGTTGAGGAGGCAGAGCATGAAGGAGTTAAGGTCATGTATTTGACAGCCCCTCTTGAATTTTTAGGCCGTGGAAAAGTTGAAAAAGTGCGATGCGTCAAGATGCAGCCGGGCGAATCAAAAGGATCGAAGCGTCATAGTCTTGTACCTATAGAGAACTCTGAGTTTGAGATAAATGCCGATATAGCTATATTGGCGATCGGGTACAATCCGACAGCGGATGCAATTAAAGATATTGAGTTAATCTCTGGGAAAAAAGGCACGATTGTTATAAAAGATGAGACGGGTGCAACGAATATAAAGGGCGTCTTTGCCGGTGGAGATGTTGTCAGCGGCCCTCTGAGCGTAATACAGGCGATAGCGTCTGGAAAAAGGGCAGCAGATTCGATACATCGCTATCTCCGTAACCTGCCACCTAAAGAGATTGAGGAACCAACAGTTCTCAGTTCCCTTGATGAAAAGATAGTCAGTCTCATTGCTAAAGCAATGAGGCAGAAGATGCCCACTCTTCCAATTGAAGAGCGGATTAAAAGCTTTGAAGAAGTAACACTGGGATATAACTGGGCGCAAGCCATAAGGGAGTCAAGGCGCTGCTTAAACTGCGGGACAGGTGCAGTTATTTCGGAGGATTGTGTAGCCTGTTTTAACTGTGTGATGGTTTGTCCTTATGGAGTACCTGTTGCAGGCGAAGAAAAAGCTAAGATCGATATAAGTCAGTGTCAGGCTTGTGGGATTTGTGCAGCAGAATGCCCTGCATCAGCGATTGATGTAAGACTTGAAACAAAAGAAGAGAGTCGTAAAAAACTGAAGGTAGCAATTGAAACTGCAAAGAAGAAGGCACCAGGGGGATTCACAATCGAATTTTTCTGTCAATACGAGCATCCCCAAGGCACTTCAGAGGAAAAGAGTGGTAAATCTTCGGTAGGCAAGCCTTGCATGGCTCGGGTTGATGTTTCTCAGCTCATTCGTCCTTTTGAGGAAGGTTCGAGTGCCGTGGAAATTAACAAGTGTGGTCATCATGATGAGTGCCGGTTTAAAGGTTGTGATGAGTGGATAATCAAACACGTTGAGAGTGCCAAAAAGATATTGGAAAAGATTGGGATAGGTGCTGATAAGCTGAATATAATTCATGAAGGTAAAAAATAATTAATCATGATACAGACAGAGATTAAACCCTGAATAGACATAAATAATAAAAAAGAAGGTGATCAAATGATCGTTGCTGAGATTAAGCCTTTTGAAGAGATAAAGGATGCACTTAAAAAATATAATAAAATTCTGGTTATAGGTTGTGGGACTTGTGTTACTGTCTGTCTCAGCGGTGGCAAGAAGCAGGTTGAATTGTTGGCGACAGCCCTTCGAATTGCAAGAAAGATTGAGGATGCGAATAATGTTACTATAGATGAACGGACAATGCCTCGACAGTGTGAACCAAGATTTGTTGACCAGATAAAGGATGAAGTTTCTAAGTATGATGCAATCCTATCAATGGGCTGCGGCGCCGGCGTGCAAGAGATTGCTGAGAGACTGAAAAATATCGCTGTTTTACCGGCGATGAATACCAGGTTTATCGGAGCTTCTGACGGAGAAGGGAATTTTTTAGAAATGTGTGCAGCCTGCGGGGATTGCATCCTTTCTCTTACAGGAGGGATATGTCCTGTAGCAAGATGCCCTAAGGGCTTACTTAATGGCCCATGCGGCGGCACCAAGAACGGAAAATGTGAAGTGAGTCAAGATATACCTTGTGCATGGGTTATGATTTATGAGCGGATGAAGGAACTGGGCAGACTCGATGACCTGAAAAAGACAATCGGCGCAAAAGACTGGTCAAAGAGCCAGAGGCCGGGTAGATACAGTGTTAAAAAAGAAGAAGCCGAAACCGTTAAAAAAGGTTAACGAGAAAAAATTAACATCTAAAATTTCGGCCTGAAAATACCTTTTCAATAGCTGAAATTTTTTTTGACTTATCAAAAGGTTTAGACACACGATTCTCAGAATCATTTTTTGGACTCAGATTGCAGATTAGGCCTTCGGGTAAGTTCCTTAAGCTGTTGTTATGGATATATCTTGAAAATTGCAATCTTTGACATTCCTAAATATAATACAGGCCAGGTTTTGGGTGCTATCATTGATGTATTTTTAATATTATCAATCTTAATATTGCATAACGATGGAGACAGATATGCTAAAAAACTCCCGCAAAGCGACAAGATTTTATTTTGATTCACATGATAAACACCCCCCTGAGTCCCCCCTTGATAAGGGGGGATTAAGGGGGGTATGCATTTTACAAGAAGGTTGGCCGGCCTCATTAGAGGGCTTTGCGGTGTCGCTGGCGGGCCTTTTTCAGCACATCTGTCTCCCGTATCGAAAACAATTTTTCTAATGTTTAGGTAAAAAATTTCTTATTTCAATGCATAAGGTAGCTATTATAGGCGCAGGTACCGTTGGAACTGCCCTGGGTTATCTCCTTAAACAAGGAGGTTACTCTATTGTTGGCATTGCCAGTAGAACCATTGAATCAGCTAAAAGAGCAAGAGAGTTTATAGGTGCAGGTGAGGCATCGACTGACCTCAAGACCATTGCCGGGAAGGCAGACATAGTCTTTATTACAACTTCTGATGATGCTATTGAGAAGGTTTGTGAAAAGATAGCTTCAGTAAGGGGCTTTAATTCTGGAGCCATTGTGTTCCACACATGTGGGGCGTTGTCCTCAGAGATCTTAAAGTCTGCAAGAAATAATGGTGCGAAAATCGTCTCTTTACACCCTCTTCAAAGTTTTGCAAATGTAAAAAAGGCGGTTAAAAACCTTCCAGGTTCATACTTTTGTATAGAAGGGGATGAAAGTGCCCTTTCCATTGCGAGAGAAATTGTCGTTGTCCTTAGAGGTAAAGAGATAACCTTAAATGTATATAAAAAACCTTTCTATCATGCAGGTGCATGTGCAGCCTCAAATTTCTTGGTAGCAACTGTAGGATTTGGATTGGAGTTATTTGAGGCAGCAGGGATTGAAAGACACGATGCTCTCAAAGCACTAATGCCTTTGATAAAGGGTACAGTGAAAAACATCGAAACTCTCGGTATTCCATTAGCACTAACAGGTCCTATTTCGAGGGGAGATTCAGGGGTTATTGAAGATCACCTCGAGGCAATAATAAAAGAGAAGCCAGAGATGTTAAAAACTTACATTGAGCTTGGAAGATATACAATTAAGGTTGGACTTGAGAAAAGGACATTAAAGGATAGCAATGCTAATAAAATTAATTCATTATTCAATAGTTATGAACAAAGGTTAAAGATATAGATGAAGGTTCTTGTAGTTGATAGCGGAGGTCGGGGCCATGCCATAGCATGGCAGTTTAAGAATGACCCTGAAGTTAAGGAGGTGATCTGTGCACCTGGAAATGTTGGAATTGCTCGTGAGATCAGATGCGAGAATGCAAGAACGAATGAAGAGATTCTGGAACTGACAAGGCGGGAAAAGGTTGACCTTGTTTTTATTGGCCCTGAAAGTCCTCTGACAAACGGGATTGTTGACCTCTTTACAGATGAGAAGATTCCTGTTGTTGGCCCAACAAAGAGGGCCAGCGTTCTTGAGGGAAGCAAGGCCTATACAAAATTATTATGCAGAGAGATAGGGGTACCAGTGGCTGAGTTCGAGATCTTTGATAACTCTGAGGATGCAAAGAATTATGTTGAGTATATAAAATACCCCGTTGTTGTCAAAGCGGATGGGTTAGCCCAGGGAAAGGGGTCAATCGTTTGTTCAGATAATAAAGAAGCCATTCAGGCTATTAATCAGTTAATGGTGGAAAAGGTCTTCGGAGAAGCCGGCCAAAAGGTGGTGATTGAAAAAAGACTTTATGGCATAGAGATATCATTTTTCTTTTTTACTGATGGAGAAGCTATAGCACCGATGCCGGTTGCTCAGGATTATAAAAGGGCCTATGATAATGATGAAGGTCTTAATTAATACCGGAGGGATGGGTGCATATTCTCCTCATCGTCTCGAAGGAGAAAAGCTTAACAGTCTTGTTTCTGAGAAGATTGCTATGCCTTTAATCAGAGGATTTGCTGAAAAGGAAGGTATTCCATATAAGGGAATACTTTATTTAGGTCTGATGCTGGTTGAAGAAACCCCTTATGTTTTAGAGGTTAAAGTACGTCTCGGTGATCCAGAGGCTGAGGTAATCCTTCCCCGATTGAAGACCCCGTTGAGTGATATAAGCTTCCAGATAATTAATGGAGTTCTTAGTGAAAAAAAGGTAGAATGGAGCTATGAATATTTTTGTGATGTAGTAGCTGCAGCAGGCAGGACGCGGCAGGTAAAGAATGGCAGGAGCAAGGGCTGGTATCCAGGTTATCCTGCGCGATATGGAAAGGGGTATCCTATTTCCGGGATTGAAAGGATTCAAGATTCTTATTGCAAAATATTTTTTGCCGGGGTGAATAATTCGGAAAAGAAAGGTCTTGTTACAGACGGTGGCAGGGTTCTTCATGTAGTCGGAAGGGGAAAGAATTTACAGGAGGCAAGGGATATTGCTTATAGAAGTATAGAACAAATCCATTTTGAAGGGATTCGCTATAGAAAAGATATCGGTAAGGAATGAAAGGAGGCTAAAGTGACATTTTATGAGAGTCTTAATTCAGGAAAATTCGTTGTTACTGCAGAGGTAGGTCCTCCAAAGGGAACAGATATTAAAGAAACGCTCCACCATATGGAGTTACTTAAAGGAAAGGTGGATGCTGCTAATGTCACTGATAACCAGTCAGCAGTTATGAGGATTTGTTCCATTGCAATATGCAAACTTGCCATTGAGCATGGTCTTGAGCCAATATTTCAGATGACATGCCGTGACAGAAACAGGATCGGTCTTCAGTCAGACTTACTGGGAGCATCAGTCTTAGGTATAAAAAATGTATTGTGCATGACAGGAGACCATGTTTCTGCCGGAGATCATAAAAATGCGAAACCTGTTTATGATGTGGAATCTGTGCAACTGCTTCAGATAGTTGATGGTCTCAATAACGGGAAAGATATGTCCGGGAATGAACTTAAGGGTGCAACAGATTTTTTCCAGGGTGCTGTTGTAACACCCGAGGCAAACCCAATAGAACCTCAACTAATGAAGTTTGAGAAAAAGGTTAAAGCAGGCGCAAGGTTCTTTCAGACACAGGCTATTTACGACATAGAGAAATTTAAGGAATTTATGAAATTTGCAAGAGAATTTCCTGTAAAGATCCTGGCAGGGTTTGTTATTTTAAAGAGTGCCGGCATGGCTACTTTCCTGAATAAAAATGTGCCGGGCATCAGGGTTCCTCAGGAGTTGATTGATGAGCTTAAAGCCGCAGGTAAAGAAAAGGCACTTGATACAGGGTTGAACATAGCCGCAAGACAGATTAAACAATTAAAAGATGAAAAAGTCTGCGATGGTGTCCACATAATGGCAATAGGTATGGAAGATAAGGTACCGATTATAATGGAGAGGGCAGGGCTACTTTAGACGGTTAAAAGGAGTAGGAATTTGCTATGATGAAAAAGAAAAGGGGCATTGTAGATACCAGGCAATGGTACAGGTATCAGTTTTTTGGTAATGCTACGGTTACAGTTCCAAAAAAGAAGAACATTATTAATACAACCATAGCCAATATCTCGTTTTCAGGAATTGGGTTATATTCACCCACTCCTATAGGGAAAGGCAAAAAGGTAAGGATAAAAATCACTTTTATCGATAGGGCCGGCAAAACATGCGAAGATATTACAACGGGTAAAATTGACTGGCAGTCAAAATTTAAAAATGCTTATCTTTTAGGTATCCTTTTTGATGAGGAACTGAATATACTAAGTCAACCCAAACTTTTAGAACATCTTATATGGCTTATTAATACATATAACTGGCCTCAGCCCTATAAAGATCAAAGGATAGCAATGTTATAAAAAATGGAATACGGGAACCTCATCCACTTTTCTGATATATCCAGTTAGCTTTTTCAGGGAGAATATGGTAATTCACTGCAATGGTAGAACGCGTATCCTGTATTTTAGGGTAAGGAAAAGATAACAGTTTGACTAAAATAGGTTTTTATACTTTTTATGTTCATACATTGATTTATCAGCATTATTTAATAGTTCAACAATTGAAGATGGAAATTCCGGATCATAGCACGCAATTCCAAAGCTTATCGAGAGTTTATGATTATTGATTATTTTTTGATTATGAATTTCAATGTTTTTTTGCAAACGTGAAGTTACTGACTCGGCATCAGACCCGTTAGTTCCGACTAAGATAACAATAAACTCGTCACCACCAATTCGAGCAATAATATCAGACTGACGAAAAGATACTCTTAAGATTTTAGCAGTCTCGATTAACATCAAGTCACCCACTAAGTGGCCACATGCATCATTAATCTCTTTCAGATTGTCCAAATCTGCATAGACCAGATATATTTTTCTCTTTTTCCGATTGGCTGTCTTTAATTCCTGTTCAGCTAAAGTGAAGAAACCACGCCGATTGTAAAGACCGGTTAGCTCGTCAGTAACTGACATTGCACGTATTTTCTCCTGCAATATAACATGATGTATCCTTACTATAAGCTCTTTCACAGTAAAAGGCTTTTTTATAAAGTCTGATGCCCCGGCTTCTATGGCATCGTCATAGGAGAACTCTTCAATATATGCGGTCATAATAATAACAGCCATATCCGGCCTGATTTTTTTCGACTTTTCTGTGAGTTCAAATCCTGTTAATCCAGGCATTTTAATGTCTGTTATCATAATGTCAAAGGGGATTTTGTTGATAAGTTCAAGAGCAGACTCTACATTTGCTGCTGTTTCACATCGATAACCTTCTGATAGTAAGTGCGTTTTGAAAATATCCAGCAAACTTTCATCATCATCAACAATCAATATATAATTTCTTTCGTCCATATTAATTCTCCTGCTCTAACACCGCTTATAAATGGAAAAACACGTTATTATAACAAATTTTTATAAAAAGATTTCAAGTAATGATTGACATCTCGCTTGTCAAGTCTGACTCCCTAAGAGGTTCACAAATTCTTAAGATACCTTGCAACTCTGCCTATCTGAATTGTTTCTTTATCTCCTCAATCAACCTCCGGTACCTCACCCCATCCTCTTTCCCCATCTTTCTTCCACCGAACCGGTATTCCTCATACAGTCTGATGAATTCCTCAACTTTGCTGTCCATATTGAAACGGCTTGCTTCTCTCTTTACTTCAGCCGGTGTTGAGGATGAGGTTATCGCTGCGCCTCTTTTCCTGAAGACATTTCTCAGTCTCAAATATTCTGCAGTTGCAAATCCGTATCGCCTGAATTGTATTTTACGTATGAGCAATAAAATCAGCAGTATAGCTGCCACAAGCATTAATATGTACAGGATCCCGTAACTTACACTGATCCGGACATCGGGCATTGACGGCAGCCTGAAAGGCAATGAGAATATTCTGACAATCTCTTTCTGGTCAGAGGCGCTGAATGCTACAACATATCTGTTCCACTTCATCCGTATCATATCAAGGAAAAGCACTGTTGCAGATTGCCGCTCAGCCGGTATCTGTGGTGTCGGATCAAAACGTCTCCATGCACCGTCAATCACTGCCTCTACCCATGAATGGGCATTGCTCTGCCTTACAATGATATATCCGCCGTATTCATTTATCTCTCCACCCAGGAAACCTGTAACTATTCTTGCAGGGATATTGACAGACCTCAGCATCAAAACCATTGCCGTTGAATAATGCTCACAAAATCCCTTTTTTGAAAAAAACAGAAAATACTCCATCGGACTTATTCCCTCTGGTGGCCTGGATGTAGAGAGAGAGTATGCATAGTTCTCTCTGAGGTATTTATCTATTTTCAATGTCTTATCAATATCTTTTCGTTCATTGCCTGCAAGATCAAGCGCTAAATTAGATATTTTTTCAATCCCTGCCGGCAACTGAAGATATATGACTTTATTTTCTATTACCGCCGGCATTCTGTCGATGCTGTATGCTATATAGCTAAAGCGTTTACCTTTCTTGACAGGCAGGAACAGAGAACCTGCATCATCCATAAAAAGGATCCTTCCCATTGCCTCCACAGCAGCAACTTCACTCAGGCCAAAGATGACGTCTGTATCCATCGGTTCAAGAAATATTCGCTGAAATATTGCCTGCCCTTTTTGAAAAGGCTTTATTTCAAACCGGTCATCTGTTTTGTATATCCATTTTTTTGCCTTCAATGTATCCTTCCATGATATTCCGTCAAAATAGTTCAGTGTCATTCCCCTCCAGTAATAAGGTCCTTGAAAATCTCCGGTCGTTTCAACACGCATAACAACCGTAGGGTCCAGCTTTACATCACCGAAAGAGCCGAAATCCACCTTTTCAGAAAAACCTACTGTCCTTATGCTCTTTTTATATCCTTTACCCCATATTCCTCCGGATATTCGTGGTGCAGATATGAAAAATACAACAGTTATCAGGAGCGTCAAGGCAGAAATATATGCAACAGGCTTTCTGATACTGACCTTTAATATCGTGCCTTCTTTCATGAAATGAGCGAGAATGATTGCAGTTACAAGAGCCACAAGGAAGAAAATGAATATTACTCCAAATGCAATGGAATGTGTGAGCTCGGATGCGATTATTAACTGCAGGAGTGACATGAAATAAACCTGCAGATGATCCCATGGTTCTTTCAGGTCAAAGCTCTTAATTGCCTGGAATGTGATGGTAAGATGGGCAACACCTATAAAAATATCATTTGAGATTATCAAAGAGTCAAATAAGAATACCATGAGGGTCAGAACCGAAAATCCACCGATTGCCCATCCGGGCGCCTGTGGCATTCCTTTTAAAGACCTGTAGTATCCGGGCAAAAGACCTGTGCCTGTAATATACATCAAAGGGTTTACTTCACCTGATATGACAATGCTTATAAAGCTGGTAAAGGCAAGGATAAAGGTAAGTATTTTATAAAGTTGCGGCATATATCACCATATCGCTTACAGGCATGAATTTATTGAGAGGAGAATCATTTGAATTGAGTATCAGGACTGCAAGTCCTTCAGTCTCAACTTCGTGAGACAACGGGCACTCTGATAAATCCTGCCCTTCTATAACTGCAAGGAGATCAAGTATTTTAAAGAGATGTTCCCTCCCGGCGCCAAAGGGTATCACCTTCCTGCATGTAAAAAGCCTTACAAAGAATCCCTCTTTTAAAAAAATGTCAGCGATGGAGGCTGCCAAAGAAACAGCCTTCTCAAAGGCATTCATATCACGGGGCATCAGGTTATCAAGTATTATGGTAAGCTTTTTCGGTTCAGCAGCGGCATATTCCATTACCATCAGTTTTTCTGTCTTTGCTGAGGCCTTCCAGTGAATCCTTCTCCAGTCATCACCATATCTGAATTCCCTGATCATGGCAAACTCATCACCTTTTCTAAAACCCTCAAGGGATAATTCATGCCCTTCACCGGCGATTTCAGGAATAATATTATCTATTTCCCTAAGCTCGGGGTATACGATTATTGAGCCATCAACATTGCATAAAACCCTTTTGAGAAAAAAAATAAACGGAAAACCTGATTCAATAAAAAAATCTCCATAATCATACATACCCCTCTTTTTATAAACAACAGGGATAGTCTCTGAGAGAGCAGACATAGGCATAATTACCGGAAATTTTGTCTCTGCACTTTCTATCCCCGGCATCGAGACCCTTATTGAATAGGATGGTATTGTTCTTTTATTATTTGAGATTGTGACATGAATATTCGCAGGGCTGTTTGCAAACACAGGCTGGATTTGTAAAACCTTAAGGACAAGCCCCTTCAGATTCATTCTGAGAATCATGACAGAAAGCACGAGTATTGAAAACATCATCGAAAAGATGAGATAGATAAGGTTGTTACCGGTATTTAATGAGGCAATAGCGATAAGTCCTGTAGCAAGAAAAAACCTCTTCCCTTCCCTGCTCAATTTCATACAGGCACAGGAATTTTATCAAGAATCTCCCCGATCACCTTTTCAGCGTCAGAAATATATGTCCGTGTTTTTAGTATAATCCTGTGTCCGAGAACTAAAGGTGCAGGTTCCTTTATGTCTTCCGGCACAACATAATCACGTCCATTATAGTATGCTATTGCTTTCGCAACCCTGAGCAGAAACTGTCCTCCCCTCGGGCTTACGCCGAGCCTTATCTTATCGTTCTTTCTTGTCTCTCCAATAATGGACATGAGATAATTAATGAGGCTATCGTCAATCTTCACATGATCAACCTCCTCCTGCATCTTCAGTATTTCCCCTGCTGAAATCACAGGTTGCATAGCTTCAATAAATTCAAACCTCGATTGTTCGAGAACGACCTGCTTTTCATAATCAAATGCCGGATATCCGAGTTTTATATGCATCATGAACCTGTCGAGCTGGCTTTCAGGAAGAGGGAATGTCCCGTGGTACTCTATAGGATTTTGTGTGGCTATTACCATAAACGGTTCAGGCAGGGCGTATGTTTTACGTTCGACAGAAACCCTCCTCTCATTCATCGCTTCAAGGAGCGCAGACTGGGTCTTGGGATTCGTCCTGTTAATCTCGTCAGCAAGCACGATATTTGTGAACAGTGGTCCCTGCCTGAATTCGAACTCCCTGCTGTCTGGATTATAGATACTCACCCCTATTATGTCAGTAGGTAAAAGATCACTGGTGAATTGAATCCTCTGGAAGGAACAATTCGTAGCCTTTGCAATGGTGTATGCAAGTGTGGTCTTGCCAACACCGGGCACGTCTTCTATAAGAAGATGGCCCTTGCCCAGCAGGGTCACAATCGCCATTTTCACAGCGCTGCTTTTCCCCTTAATGACAGATTCTATTCTCTCCTGTAAGGTCTTAAGAGATTTTCTGTTCATATCAATAATGTATCCGATTTAAGGGCTTAACTCAAGTTTATGCATTTTCCCATTGAGGTCATGCAATATTGTAGGGAGAATTTAGATTTTTTGCTATAATGTTCAGATGGAACTAACTGAAAATGCTTTAAAGGTTCTCAGAGCAAGATATCTCTTTAAGGATGAAAAAGGGGATGTTATAGAAACCCCTGAAAAGATGTTCGAGAGGGTTTCAAAAACTGTTGCTTCAGCAGAGAGTCTGTATAAAGGTAACACCGTCGAATGGGAAGAAAAATTCTATGCCTTGATGACAGATCTTAAATTCCTTCCCAATTCACCAACCCTTATGAACGCAGGGAAAGATATGGGACAGCTTGCTGCATGCTTTGTGCTTCCTGTGGGAGATTCGATAAACTCCATATTTGACACACTAAAAAATGCCGCATTGATACTTCAGAGCGGTGGTGGCACAGGGTTTTCTTTTTCAAGACTGAGGCCTAAGGCAGATATTGTCCGCTCTACTGGAGGGATAGCGAGCGGCCCTGTTTCATTTATGAGGATTTATAACACAGCCACAGAGGTTATAAAGCAGGGTGGGGCGAGGCGAGGGGCAAATATGGGAATATTGCGCATTGACCATCCGGATATCCTTGAATTTATAAAAATCAAAAGATCCGAAGGGGAACTTACTAATTTTAATATCTCTGTGGCGGTGACAGATATATTTATGGATGTGCTCAAGAATAATGAAGAGTATGAGCTAATCAATCCACGAAGTAAGGTTGTAGTGGGTAAATTGAAGGCAAGAGTCGTATTCGACGAGATGGTCGAAAGTGCATGGGAAACAGGTGATCCGGGCATTATCTTTATAGACAGGATTAACAGGGCAAATCCAACGCCTCATATTGGAACCATGGAGTCCACAAATCCCTGCGGAGAGCAGCCATTACTTCCTTATGAGGCATGTATTTTAGGCTCGATGAATTTATCAAAATATGTGAAACAGTCAAATCCCCCCTTACCCCCCTTTTCTAAAGGGGGGAATGGGGGGATTAAAAACTTGTCACTGAGGCATATTGACTGGGATGCTTTGTCCATCGATATCAGGACTGCTGTAAGGTTTCTTGATAATGCTATAGATGTTAATAAATATCCAATCCAAAAAATAGAAGAGATGCATAAAGGCAACAGGAAGATCGGGCTCGGTGTTATGGGATGGGCTGATATGTTAATACTACTTAACATCCCGTATAACCACAAAGAAGCGTTCAGTCTCGCAAGGGATTTGATGAGATTTGCAAGAGCCACGGCAAGAGAAGCATCTGTTGAGCTTGCTGAAGTAAGGGGAGTTTTCCCTAATTTCAAGGGTTCTATTTACGATCATATAGGTATGCCTCGTGTAAGGAATGCGACAACAACTACAATAGCACCTACAGGCACACTTTCAATTATTGCTGATTGCTCAAGCGGGATAGAGCCCCTTTTTGCCCTTGCATACAAAAGGCTTATATTGGACGCCGAGCTTTATGAGATTAACAAATACTTTTTTGAGATTGCTAAGGATAAAGATTTCTATAGCGAGGAAATGGAAAAGAAGGTAATAGAAAAAGGACATTTAAGAGGTATTAAAGATGTACCTAATGAGATAAAAAAGCTGTTTAAAACAGCACATGAGATTCATCCTGAAGATCATATAGAAATGCAGGCATCTTTTCAGGAGTACACTGATAATGCTGTGTCAAAAACCATTAATATGCCCTACAGATCAAAGAAAGAGGATGTTGCAATGGCATTCCTGCTTGCATATGAAAAAGGCTGTAAGGGGATTACCATCTTCAGATACGGAACTGCAAAGAAAGGTACCTTAGTAAGGTTTACAGATACAGATTAAACAACTTGATTTTCATCCATCTTATTATGTAACAGGAAATGGTTTTTGAACGGATTTGAATTCTGTCTTTGACAGAATTCACCTCGGAGTCCCGAAGGCTTTCGGGACGAGAATGAGTGAAAAGACCGTTCCCTGTTACATATAAGATGTTAGTTGACAATCTGCTTTATCAGCTCCTGAACCTTCTCTTTTATCTCATCTCTTGCATGCCTGAACTCATTCATAATCTCTTGTTCTGTCCCTATTGTTCCAACGGGGTCTTTGATAGGCCAATGGATACGTTTTATTTCAGGGGGTGTATAAGGACATAGCTCCTCAGCATACCCGCAGAGGGTTACGATAATGTCCATCTGTTTGAGCAGACCTTCCTCTATCACCTTTGACTTCTGATTTGATATATCTATGCCGATTTCCTTCATGACCGCGATTGCCCTGTTATGAACACCGGCAGCCATGAGGCCGGCACTATGAACTTCTATTAAAC